>Ga0247720_100017_pt1 | contig 101760 bp, 100 predicted proteins | sample MSEWel2015_12_15_FD_189078 | JGI IMG/M metagenome (GOLD analysis project Ga0247720, IMG submission 189078) | Subsurface sediment microbial communities from gas well in West Virginia, United States - MSEEL Well Study Marcellus 3H_2015_12_15 | ecosystem: Environmental > Terrestrial > Deep... | reverse complement strand
ATGAAATACGGTATTCTGATGTGACAAAACCTGAGTCCTTTATAGTTAAAGTGTTTGTTTGCACTCATATTTTAACTATTTAGACTCAGGTTTTTTTATTTAAAGCAAACTATGGGACAGCAGTGACGTTCGCGTGCCTTTTTTATTGTCTGCTGATCAATTGTACAGTTTTGCGACATAAATTGTCGTTCATGCTCGGAACGCAATATACATCAAGCTTTTGAGTTGTTAAGCTTCGCATTCTTAAAGGTTTTGATGTAGTCATGGCAAAGAAAACAACGAGAAAAGGTAAATCACAAACTACTTTTTTGAGCAAAAATACTGGAAAAGTGCTGCTCGCGTTGATCGCAACAGGAAGCTTTGCGATAGCCTTTGGTAGTGAAAAGATTTCTAAATTTATTCCATTGCAATCAAGTAGTGGAGCGTGTCTTAATCAGTTTTATCGTGAAGTTCCTCCATTGCTCAATAAGGAAAGCTTAACCAAACATAGCTATGCCTTATGTTTTAATGATTTTAATGTCATGTATTCAGGTGTTTCTAAAACGCCACTATGGTCAGCCGAGTATTTAAGCCCTGATCGATTAAGTATAAAAATTAAACGCGAAGATAATTTCCACGAAGAAACACGTGTACAAATGGCTCATCGAGCATTGTTATCGGACTATCGTGGTTCAGGATATGATCGTGGGCATATGGCACCTAATGCAGATATGAACAATACTGCTGCACAATATGATAGTTTTTCTTTAGCCAACATGGTGCCTCAAGCATCTAAAAACAATCAGGAAGTTTGGCGAAAACTTGAAGAGGCTGTCCGTGCAGTTGTGACCAAACATCATAAAGATGCATATGTTGTAACAGGTCCAGTTTTTGAAGGAAAACGACTCAAAACAATCGGTAGCGGTGTGATTGTCCCCACTGCGGTTTATAAAGCTGTGTACTTACCTAAACAAGGGATTATTGGGGCTTATTACGCACCAAATAATAATTCTGAACAGGTCGAGGTGGTGAGCGTTTGTTATCTAGAAGAAAAATTAGGGATTAATTTATTTCCACAACTGACTGAACAGCAAAAGCGCAATATTTATCATTTACCATTATCGGCTCAACAGGTCAAAGCCAATAAAGAAATCAGCTATTCACATTGGGATGGCCAAAGTCAATGTGCTGAAGAAGCGACTACAGAAGCGATACAGACACAGCAAAAACAGTTTAGTTCAGGTCAAAGCCAAACTTCACAGAGTAGTCTTCCGCAAATTGATGAAGAAACCAAACAAGCTTTAATTAAACAATTGGTCGATGCACTTGTGCAGTATTTCTTACAATTGTTGCGATAATCGAATCGATCTTGGCCGTAAATTGATTTAGATTCAGAATATAGCCCGACAATAATAAAGTGAGTAGAAAATGTTTAAACCATTTGAAACTGAAAATGAATCATCTTCGATTTATGATTTGACGCTTGAAAACCAAGTGGACTGCGTCAGTTTGTACGGTAATTTGCAGATTACAAAAGATCAAGTGGGATTAAAAGCGGCTAAAGCTTTACAGCAATTGATTAATGATGTGGTGATCGCTTTAGAAAAAGAAGAATTACCTGCACAGATCGAGCGAAAGCCAGAGCAGGAAATAGAGAATCCATTTTTATAATCCAATAAAAAAACAGCCATATAGTGGCTGTTTTTTTATGGAGTGATCATTTAATTTCGGAGTGTAGCAACCACTTTGTATATGAGAGCACCAATAACTGCACCTACAATTGGTGCAATCCAGAATAACCATAATTGACCAAGTGCCGCAGTTTCTGCAAAGAAAGCTACACCCGTACTACGTGCAGGATTCACAGATGTATTCGTCACAGGAATACTGATTAAATGAATTAAGCATAGGTCACTGAATCTCGTATAAAGATTGTTTAATTAGTGATCAATTGTAAAATGGTGAGAACATTAATCGTTTTTATAAATAACTGTAAGTTGTGTTGAGTTTTCGCCATTGTTGAGGAGTTTGTCCTGTCCAAAGTTTAAAAGCACGTTGAAAAGCACTTTGTTCTGAGTAGCAAAGTAATAAAGAGATTTCTTGCAAACTCAGGTGCGGATCTTTTAAGTATTCTGTAGCCAACATAAAGCGGACTTGTTGGACACGCTCCTGAAAGGTTGTGTTTTGCTGTTGTAAATGACGCTGTAATTGTCGTACAGAAAGTCCCAATTTCTCAGCGATAAAATCAATCTGATATTGATTCTTCTGTAAGCTCGTTAAAATTGCATGTTGTAAACGCTGATCTAATTGTGTTGAATTCGGTAGTTTATCTAATAGTGCCTGAGCTTGTTGCAATAACAATTGTTGCAGAGTGTGATCACCTGTTTTTAGTGGTTTGAATGCTTCAGTAATCGGGAGTAAGAGCTGAGTCTTAGGTTGATCAAAACGAACTTTGCAGTGGAAATACTGTTCATACACCGTGAGGTTTTTAGGTGCAGGATTCACAAAATGAACTTCGTGTAAATGGATCATTTCCCCTGACATAAACAATTTAAGGAATTGCACCATCAGTGCTATTGCAATTTCGTCTGTCAGTTGAGTGGGGTGTAGTTCAGGTGCTTCCCAACGAATAGATGCATAGGGTTGATTAAATTCAACAATTAAAGGACTTCCATCATAAATAAGTCGATGAAAATCATGATAGCGTGCTAAAGCTTCACCAAGACTTTCACAAGATAAGGCTAAGTAAGCAATAATCCCTAAATGCTTAGGTTGGACGTATTCCGCAATTTCTAATCCTAAACCGATTTTTGGATGTAGTTGATTCAACTCTTCAAGTAGATCCCGCCAAATAACATAATCAAAGCGTTCAAGGTTTTGAATTTTTTGTAATTGTTCAGGTAAAGCTAGATTTTTAGCTTCACAATAAGTCGCCAGTAAATGCCCCAAGCCACCGTAAACTGATCCTGTATAATTCTTGAGTTGAGACATCCTGTCTGTTCCTCTTATTGTCGTGTTTTGTCAATATTAATATATCGTATCGTCAATACTTCGCCTACAAAAATTTATATCTTAAATAAAAAGAAGCACAGTTTAGGAGATCAAAATGATCAAGGGTTTTATCGCTGGTTTAGCGGTTGCAAATGCATTTGAATGGTTCGCACATAAATACGTTTTGCATGGTGTGCATCGTCCTGGGCAACCCCGTTATAGCCCTGTACCTAAAAGCATGGAGTCGCATTGGGCGCATCATCGTGAAGTACGTAAACAAGATTTCTCGGATGAATGTTATGTGGAAGGCATTGATCACTGGCGTACGCGTAATGAGTTAATGTCACTTGCTGTAGCCGCAGGTGTGGCAAGTGTTGTGTTCTATCCTTTTTCAAAAGGCATGGCACTTGCAGCAATTTATAGTGCGGGGAATTATTATTATGTTCATCGCCGTGCCCATCTTGAGCCTGATTGGGCGAAGCGCACGATCCCGTGGCACTATGATCACCATATGAACTCGAACCAAGATGCAAATTGGTGTGTTACTCGTCCTTGGTTTGATTATGTGATGGGGACGCGTGTGGTGTCTTCAGCAGATTTGAAAGAAGCTAATCCATTGGGTCTGCCTTTACCTGCACCGATTTCGAAGATATTAACTGAAGCGATTGAATCAGTATTTCCTGCAAAATGGGTAGAGCAGAAACCAAAATTGGTGACCGCCGCTCAGACAGAAGAGATCGAAACAGTATCGGTTGCATCTTGATATAGCGTGAAGAGGGTATTTTGACAAAACATGATGCTAGTCGCGTGCTTCTGTCGTGAATTGTCAATAAAATTGGTTTTTAATGTCAATATTTTTGCTGAATATCTCGCTAATTTAGCCCAAGCCTTTTTGTTGCTTGATATTTATCCAAATTTATTGTTTTTCGTTTACCCTCTAGCGTTGTATAAACGCATTTCATATACCTTGCTGAGCAAGGTATTTTTTTGACTAAAATTTGCCGAATAAAAAACCTCTCAAGTAATCACATTGAGAGGTTTGGATCTCGCTATTTTTATTGCTTAAAGGCGCATTTCAATGCCTTGCTCAGCTAAATATTTTTTCGCTTCAGGAATCGTATGTTGACCAAAGTGGAAAATGGAAGCGGCAAGTACAGCATCTGCGCCACCTTTCAAAATACCATCTGCCAAATGTTGTAAATTTCCTACACCACCTGAAGCAATCGTTGGAATCGTGACACGATCATTGATTTGACGCATTAAAGCGATGTCATAGCCTGCTTTGGTTCCATCGGCATCCATACTGGTAATCAGTAATTCACCTGCACCAAAGTCTGCCATTTTGACAGCCCATTCTATTGCATCAATATCTGTTGGCTTACGTCCACCGTGGGTAAAAATTTCCCACTTATTTTCGCCAGTTTTTTTCGCATCAATTGCAACCACGATACATTGAGCACCAAAACGTTGAGATGCTTCTTGAACAAATTCAGGGTTGAACACCGCTGCCGAGTTGATACTGACTTTGTCTGCACCGGCATTGAGAAGTAAACGGATATCTTCGACTTTACGTACACCACCGCCTACGGTTAAAGGGACAAAGACACTCTCAGCCATGCGCTCAACGGTACGGTAAGTCGTATCGCGTCCATGATGGGTAGCAGTAATATCTAAAAAGGTAATTTCATCGGCACCTTGTTCGTTATAACGACGTGCAACTTCGACAGGATCACCTGCATCACGAATATCAAGGAATTGAACGCCTTTGACGACTCGACCATTATCAACATCTAAGCAAGGGATAATACGTTTTGCGAGCATAAAATTTTCCAAAAAATCGCCAATAGAGAAAGGAGACCGACTCTGGTGCTACACCTTCATGGAGGGAAAGGGTATTCTATCAAACTTCACAGCTATTTTTTGCAGGTTTTCCATGTCGGTTTATACCCCGTTGAGTTTAGAAGATGTTCAAGCTTTTGCTGAACCTTATGGTTTGGTAGTGATTGACCTGATTCCAATCCAAGGCGGTATTCAAAACACCAACTATTTTTTGGTGGATCAAACTCAAAAACATTACGTTCTTACTGTTTTTGAAGAGCTTGATGCTGAAGGAGCTGGTGAGCTTGTTCCCGTACTAGACTGTTTGGGAGAGGCAGGGGTTGCCGTTGCTGTACCATTGAAACACCATGGTCAAGCCATTCATAGCATCGCAGATAAACCTGCACAAATTGCCCCACGCTTGATGGGTGAACATCCAGAAGAAGCAACATTATTACAAATCCAAGCGATTGCTCAGGCTCAAGCAAAAATTCATGTGGCGTTGAAAGATTTTCCTTTAAAGCGTGATTTTAATCGTAATCATCAGTATTGGTCAGATGTAGCAGAGCAACTGAGACCCAATATGAATGACGATGATCAATCCCTATTGGATCAAGTTTTTCAGCAATTTGCCAAAATTACACAGCAATATCCTGATCGTCCTGTCGGTTTTATTCATTCTGATCTATTTAGAGACAATACATTATTTGAAGGTGATCAATTACGAGGGATTCTTGATTTTTATGAGTTAAATCAAGATGAATTTTTATTTGATATTGCGATTAGTATCAATGATTTCTGTACTGCTTATCCAAACGCTCATATAGACCAAGCCAAGGCAGAGGCTTTCCTTGCAGCGTATCAAAGCATTCGTCAACTCACAGCTGATGAGTTAGCGTGTTTAAATATTTTCTTGGCAATGGCTGCATGTCGTTTCTGGAGTATGCGTCTCCAAGTTGCACAAAAAAATGCGGAACAGGGTCGTACTGGTGAAGACATTTCACAAAAAGACCCGATGGAAATGCGGATGATGCTGCAAGATCGTTTACAAAAAGTTCAAGCTTAAGGAAAAAGCATGCGAGACCAAGGTCGTTTAGTAGAATGGTTTGATGATAAAGGCTATGGTTTTATTCAGCCGAATGATAAGCACAAAGATCGGGTCTTTTTACACATCAAGGACTTTGCTCGCACAGGTCCTCGACCTCTTGTAGGTTGTGCTTTGGAGTACTTGGTGATCTTAGATGAGCGTGGTCGTTATCGCGCTCAGCAAGTCAGTTATCTAAAAGCAGCCCAAGTATTTGAACATAAGCCGAAACCTTCAGCTGCGAAGCCTGCTAAACGTTGGACAGCGATGCAAATTGCCATTGTGATTTATATTGTATTCATGGTCATCGCGAGCTTTAGTAAATTATTACCGCCTTATACTTTATTGTTCGTCAGTTTGATGAATGTCTTGAGTTATTGGCTATATGCTCAAGACAAAGAGGCGGCACAATTGGGGAATCGCCGTATTCCTGAGCAAACCTTACATATCGTGGATTCGCTTGGAGGATGGTGTGCAGGTTGGTTAGCACAACAAAAACTGAGACATAAAACACAAAAACAACCGTTTCGTAAGATTTATTTCTGTACCATAGTCTTCCATATATTATTGATATGTTGGTTAATTTCTCCACTCAATGTGTTCTATTGAGGGAGTTCGTTTCGGGAGATAAATAAAATGAATTATTCCGTTGATCAAGACCCGAACCGTACTTTGACTTTGGTCCTTTACGTACTTTATATCATTGCGATTTTTACAGGTGGATTATTGGCAGTGATTGCCTTAATTATTAACTATGTAAAACGTAGCGATGTAAGAGGCTCTATTTTTGAAAGTCATTTTACTTGGCAGATTCGGACATTTTGGTGGTATCTCGCTTGGAATATCATTGCCTTTATTCCATTCTTCTTCTTGTTTTTTACAGGCGATAATCCGAATGCCTTTGCGGGTGTCGCATTATCAGGAACGGTTTTCTGTGTAGCGGTGATTTTCGCTGCTTGGGTTTGGATTGTATATCGTGCAATACGAGGCTTGATTGCTCTCAATGACAATAAACCTATGTATCAATGAATTGAGGTGTTGAACCTGAAGAATTGGTATTTATTTGATGCGTTTATATTATGAACCTTTGACTGTTGAGCATGCAGATCTCATTTATTCATATACGCTTGATGATGATCTATATCGTTTTATTCCTGACGTGAAATATCCTGAGCGAGAAGGATTAAGACAACGGTTTAGACAACTCGCCAAAGGTTCAGGCACACTCGAAGAAGTCTGGGTAAATTGGGTGGTTTTTGATGACACAAGTCAACAGCAACCGATTGGTACGCTGCAAGCTACCATTTTCCCTCATAAGCAAACTGCTTACGTTGGCTATATCATTTTTAAGGATTTCTGGAATAAAGGTTATGCAACTCAAGCCTTAAAATGGCTTGAAACCTATTTAAATCAACAATATGCCATATATAATATAGAGGCTTATGTCGATCAAAATAATCATGCATCCAAACGTGTATTGGAAAAATGCCATTTTAAATATAGTGGTTGTGATGGAAGTGATGCTGTTTTTAGTAAAAATCATTTAAACAGGTTGGATCATGATTATTGAGCATGTGCATTTAACAATTAAACCTAATCAAAGTCAGGCATTTGAGGCAGCATTTCAAAAAGCCAAAGCGATTATTTATCCGATGGCAGGATTAAATGCTGTACAGCTGATTAAAAATGTTCAAGATGATCATCGCTATATTCTGATGATATTTTGGGATCATATTGAAGATCACACAGAAGGGTTTAGAAAGTCTGCTGCTTATCAAGAATGGAAAGCTTTATTACATCCCTTCTATGATCCAATGCCAATCGTTGAATATTATCAACCTCAGATGCTACTTAAGAAGAATGAGCCGCCAATAAAAGAAAAGTAAGCTAAGCATCTTTATTGTTTTGAGGAGAGTTGAGGATTTTGAGTTTGAGCTCACTCACCAAAACACCCAATACCACCAGTAATCCGCCAAATAATGCGAGTAAGGGCAAACGTTCACCTGCAATTCTTCCAATCAGACCTGCCCAAACAGGTTCACCTGCATAAATGATCGCTGCACGACTTGGATCAACCATGCTTTGTGCCCAGTTCATAACAAACTGAATTAAAGCACTGGCGAGCCCCAATCCAGTTGCGATTAATAGGAGAGGCCATGAAAATGCTGGTAGCTGATGTTCACCAACCAAAGGCATACTAGCGAAAGAGAGTAGGGCGGCAACCATAAGTTGAATCACAGTAACGCGTCGTAAATTTACTCGTCCTGCAAAATAACCAATCAAAATAATCTCTAATGCAATCACCAAAGCACAGATCAGGGTAAGTACTTGTCCATAAGAGAGCGTGATATTGGAAAAACCATTTCCTGTCAGTAGGACTAAGCCTGTAAATGCTAATGCTGAGCCGATCCATGTCATGAGTGATGGTGATTTTTGAAAAATAACCCACATGAGAATGGGCACTAAAGGAACATAAAGCGCAGTAAGAAAAGCCGATTCGCTACTTAAAATACTTTGTAGACCAATCGTTTGTGTGCCATAACCAATCGCAATCATGATGCCGATAGCAGTTCCAGCCAGTGTTTCTTTGAGCGTTAAACCCGACATGGATTTTAATGAAAGTAGGAAAATTACAGCCGCAGCAACTGCAAAACGACAACCGACAAAAAACATTGGCGTACTAAAGTTGAGCGCATATTGCACTGCTAGAAAAGTCCCACCCCAAATCATGGTAATAAAAATCAATGCAAATTGTGCTGCTCTAGGCGATTGCGAGAAAGCTGTCAAAACCAAATTCCAAATCAAAGTGCAATATACTGCACATGTTGCATTAATTTATGCATTTGTGCAATATATTGCGCATAATTAAATGGGAGTGAAACTGCATGAATCATCCTGATGCGGTATTGCAATATGTAGGGCAGAATATTCGATTTTATCGAAACCAGCATCTACTGAGTCAGCAAGAGCTGGCAGAGAGGTCTGGAGTCAGCCGACGTACCATCGCATCTTTAGAAACAGGGATGGTAAATATTAGTCTGACCAAACTGGATGCGATCGCAAATGCTTTAGATGTGAATTTCAAGCAACTTGTGACAGCACCAGAGCTTGTGGATTCTGCGATCGTTAAGACTTTGGCATGGCAGGGCTCTCATCTTGAGAGTCAGGCAACTTTACAGGCATCCATCCCTGCACGTACTCAAGTCGAATTATGGACATGGACATTGGCTGTTGGAGAGACCTATGTTGCTGAACCTGATCAACAAGGGTGGCAGGAGTTGATCTATGTCATTGAAGGTGAACTGAGTCTAGAATTTGCTTCTGGAACACATTTAGTTGCAGCGGGTACATCGTTTTTATTTGATAGTTCTGTTCCTTACCGTTATAGCAATCAAGGTACTGACATACTTCGCTTTATTCGAAATGTGATTTATTGATCTGAAAAAGCCAAACACGAAAGTTTGGCTTTTTTATGTTTAATGGTGTTAGTGTGTTGAGCTAAATTGCATCAAACTGATGTTTAGTATGTGTTCCATATTTATCAATCATGATTGAACTGGCTTCATTCAACCCACGTACCGTGATATTTACTCCATTTCTTTGGAACTTATTCACCACAGAATCTAGCATTGCCACTGAAGTTACATCCCAAATATGTGAATGAGTTAAATCAATAATGACCTTAGAAATTGGTTCTTGGAAATTAAAACCCTGCATGAATTTTTCTGAGGAGCTGAAAAAGATTTGACCTTTTAAATCGTAGACTCGTGCATCATTTTCTATATAGCTTTCAACACGAATATCATTTTCTAATTTATTGGCAAGGAATAAAGCGGATAGTAATACACCTGTGAGTACACCGAGCGCCAAGTTATGGGTTGCTACAACCACAATGACAGTGGCAATCATAACTACGTTACTACTTTTGGGGTTAGATTTAAAACCTGTCAGTGATTTCCACTCAAATGTGCTGATCGAGACCATAATCATCACGGCAACCAATGCTGTCATAGGAATAACTTTGAGCCAGTCACTAATAAAGACGACTAAGATCAGCAAAAATACGCCTGCTGAAAATGTTGATAATCGGGTTAGACCACCTGATTTTACATTAATCATGGATTGACCAATCATGGCACACCCCGCCATCCCACCCATAAAACCAGATGCGATATTAGCTATCCCTTGACCTTTACATTCTTGGAATTTATCACTTGGCGTATCGGTCATTTCATCAATAATCGTGGCTGTCATCATGGATTCAAGTAAACCCACGGCTGCGAGTGCAATCGAATAAGGTAAAATGATTTGCAGCGTTTCTAGGTTAAGAGGAATATCGGGTAATAAGAATACAGGCAGTGTATCTGGCAATTCACCCATATCTCCCACAGTGCGAATATCAATTCCGAAACCTACTGCGATCAGGCTAATAACGATAATACAGACCAAAGGAGAGGGAATGAGTTTTCCAATTTTAGGGAGTAAAGGGAAGAGATAAATAATGGCTAAACCTAAGCCAACTAATGCATATACATGCCATGTTACATTGATCAATTCAGGTAATTGCGCCATAAAAATGAGGATAGCAAGCGCGTTGACGAAGCCGATCACCACAGATTTAGAAACAAATCGCATGAGTTTTGCGAGCTTTAAATAGCCCGCCAGAATTTGTAGTACACCTGTTAATAACGTTGCTGCAAGCAGATATTGTAATCCATGTTCTTTCACCAGACTTGCCATGACCAAAGCCATTGCACCTGTCGCTGCTGAAATCATGGCAGGACGGCCACCAACAAAAGAAATCACGACTGCAATACAGAAGGACGCATATAAACCAACTTTGGGATCAACCCCTGCGATGATAGAAAATGCAATCGCCTCAGGAATCAGCGCTAAGCCGACCACAAGACCCGCCAGCACATCGGCACGGATATTAGAGAACCATTGTTCTCGTACATTGGAAAACATAGAAATAGCCTATTTTTGAAAAATATTTTAAAGGCTAGTGATGTGATATAAAAATGCACACGACTACACCACATCACTAGACAGTGATGAGTTATTTACAAGAGGGGGCTGTAAAAACTAGGGTGGCGTAAGTGACATTATAGAATTGAGGATCGAGATAAAAATCAGGATGAGGATAACATTTAAGCGAAAAAAGCTCTAGCCATTATTCAAATCGCTAGAGCTAAACACAATTAAAGTGATTGTTCATCAAGTAAAAGTTGAGCTTCACGAAGGCTTAAAGTCCCCTCATAAATAGCTCGACCTGTGATAGCACCTAAAATGCCTGATTGACCTTTCAAGTTGCGTACATCATCAAGATTAGTGACACCACCAGATGCAATAACAGGTAATCCTGAATATTGAGCTAAGTGAACAGTTTGCTCAACGTTGACACCTTGCATCATGCCATCACGTGCAATATCAGTGTAGACGATGCTAGATACACCAGCGTCAGCGAAACGTTTAGCAAGATCAGTTGCTTTAACATCAGTGACATTTGCCCAACCGTCAGTTGCAACCATGCCATTGATTGCATCGATACCAACAATAATATGACCTGCAAATTGTTTACATGCTTCTTCAACAAATTCAGGTTCTTTGACTGCTTTGGTACCGATAATAACAAACGATACGCCAGCATCTAAGTAGTGCTCGATGGTTTCAAGTGAACGGATGCCACCACCAATTTGGATTGGTAATTCAGGTTGTGCTCGCGCAATAGCTTCAACCACTGGTTTGTGAATTGGCGTACCAGCGAAAGCACCATTTAAATCAACTAAATGTAAACGACGTGCGCCTTCATCAACCCAATGTTGTGCAGTTGCCACAGGATCATCAGAGAAAACAGTATCGTCTTCCATGCGTCCTTGTTTTAAACGTACACATTTACCATCTTTCAGGTCAATTGCAGGGATGATTAGCATGCTTTCGCTCCTAGCTTCATCGTAAATTAAAATTGGCTACATATTAACAAAGTATTGATCAATCTCTAAGTCTTGGATTGAGAACCTGTGAGTATTCTTTCGATTTGTTGTTGAAGTGGTGACGTGAAACTTTGATGCTGGTAGAGATATTCAAAAATAATACGCGCGGCATAAGCATCTGCCGCAGCATAATTGATTTGCTGTTGGCTCAGGGCTTTAGTCGACCAGTTAGAAGTGCTAATTTTTTTACTTTTAGGAAAATAACGCTGAAATAACAAAGCAATTGCTGTTTGTACACCGACTTGGGTGTTATATCCAAAATTTGAAAAGCATTTTGCTAAATCAATTAGACCGTTTGGATGAATCCCTTTGCGTCTAAAACCACTGGCATCATTTTTTAAACCAAAACCAACTTTGAGTTGTTGTTCATTTTCTAAAATAGGTTTTAAGACAGCCAATATTTCTGGATTCACCTGAAAAAGATAAGCATTTTCCAAGCTAGACAACTGGATTAGGTGAGGGCCTGTTGATTTTTCGCCGACTTTGAAGGTCGGTTTGGATTCGGTGTCAAAGCCGAACACTCGCACAGATTTAAGCTCAGCTTCAATTTGTAAACACTGATTAAGTGTATGGATGACATAAATTCGATCTGGATTTAAGTTTTGAAATGCAGGGAAGGTGCGTATTTGTTCTTTGCTTAAAAGCGCAGTTTGTTGTTGCATTTCCATGAAATGAGCTCAAATCGTTTCACTCAGCTTAAACCGTTTTGATCAATTGAAAAAGCCAAGTTTTCCCACTTGGCTTTGAAAAATAGACTTGGTTTATTCTGCATATCTATTCATTTGTTCCATCTGGAGCTGTTGGCTTTTTTGAATATAGTTTTGGTAAGCAGGAATTGCGGATGCTGCTATGGCTAAAATGCAGAGTGGAAGGATAATAATGTATATCCAAGCTAAGACTTTTTCCCAACCCTGAGTAATACGAGGTGAGCCATAGTTATTTGTATTTTCATCACCCTTTGCACAACTCAAGTAAATAAAAAATAAGAAATTGATGAAAGGAATAATCATCACTAATGACAACCAACCTGTTTGATTTCGATCATGTAAACGGCGGATTGAGAAAATAAAGCTGAAGTAGATCATTGCAATATAAACAATGATAAAGAGTCCACCAAATACATACATCGATGAACTTGTCGTTGAAGGACTCAACGCTGGAACAAAAAACGCTGCGATAATACCCAAAATGAATACGAAGACCACGAGTAACATATTCCAGCCTAAGTAAGAGAGTCTGCCAAAACGCCCATTTGCACTAAAACCTGAATCATTTGTTTGAAGCTGAGAAGACATATTATTTTCCTGTAGTCTCTGATTTTTAAATTTAATTTTGAAATTATCTGTTGTTTGATTTTTATTCAAAGTGTTTGCATGATATGCAAAAAATAATGAGAAATAAATAGATAAGGCAATTAAAAAAAATAAAGCCAATTTAAAATTGGCTTTATTATCAGGAACTAAACTGGTTCAAATGCTTAGATTTTCCATTCCACAAAGTTTTTTAATAACTGTAAACCAGCAGTATGACTTTTCTCTGGATGGAATTGGGTCGCGAATAAATTGTCTTTGTGAATCGCGGTACAGAAGTTCACACCATAATCACAAGTTGCCGCTGTAACTGTAGAATCTTTTGGTTCGACATAGTAGCTATGTACGAAATAAAAACGAGCATCTTGGTCGATGTTGTTCCACATTGGATGACTTGGATCAAGTTGATGTACTTGGTTCCAGCCCATGTGCGGAACTTTTAAATTCGGAATTTCAGGGAAGTGTTTGACCACACCCTCAAAAATACCCAAAGCTTCTACGCCACCATTCTCTTCAGAGCTTTGTAGCAATGCTTGCATGCCAACACAAATCGCGAGTACAGGTTTGTTAAAAGCCGCCTGACGAACGACTTCATCAATTCCTGCCTCATGCATACCTTGCATACAGTCACGCATGGCACCTACGCCTGGGAACACGATTTTATCCGCTTTGGCAATCAGCTTAGGATCGTTAGTCACATCAACTGTTGCACCTACATGCTCTAGCGCTTTGGCTGCTGAGTGTAAGTTGCCCATGCCATAATCAAGTAAAGCAATACGCGTCATTACAAGCTACCTTTCGTTGATGCAATCATGCCTTCGGCACGAGGATCAACCTCACACGCCATACGTAAAGCACGTGCCAAAGCTTTGAATACACTTTCGATCTGGTGATGGCTATTTTTGCCTTTTAAATTGTCGATATGTAAGGTCATCAACGCATGGTTGACAAAACCTTGGAAAAATTCTGAAAATAAATCGACATCGAATGTTCCGATACGGGCACGTGTGAATGGAATATCCATAAACAAGCCTGGACGACCAGAGAGATCAACGACAACACGCGAAAGTGCTTCATCGAGTGGTGCATAAAAATGACCGTAACGACGTAAGCCCTTTTTATCGCCTAAAGCTTGCGCAAAGGCTTGTCCCAAGGTGATCCCACAATCTTCGACGGTATGGTGATCATCGATTTCCAAGTCACCATCGCAATGAATATCGATATCAAATAGACCATGGCGCTTGATTTGATCAATCATATGGTCTAAAAATGGAACTCCAGTGTTGAGTGTGCCTTGACCAGTACCATCGAGATTGAGACGAACTCGAATTTTTGTTTCGTTGGTATTTCTTACCACTTCACTGATACGTTGCGTCATGGACACGTTCCTCAAAAAACGTCAAAAATGATTGAATTAAAAACCAAAGTTTCGCTGTGACGAAAAAGTGACAGCATCATAGTTTGCTCAGGAGGGTTAATCAATGCCTATTACCGTACATGCTTACAGTTCACTAGAAAATCTAGGAATTCGTACCCAGCTAGAGCGACTTTATGACACCAGTCCAGAGTTTGGTGATGGGCAAGATGCAATGCAGCAACTTGAACAAGATCTACAGCAATATACCACAGTTTATACCGCTGAATTTAACACCAAAATTATAGGTGCAATCTGGGTCACAGGACAAGGTGAAAGCCGTGTTTTGGAATATATTGTTGTACATCCATCCAATCGCGGTCGCGGTGTGGCAGAACGCCTCGTTGAGGAAGTTTGCCGTATCGAAGAAGAGCAGGGCGTAAAACAGTTTGAACCTGGATGTGGCGCGATTCATCGTTGTCTATCACATCTTGGGAAAATCTAATCGCTAGCTAAATATGGGGTCTAATTGGAGTTAAATTAAACACTTAATCTAAAAATCCTTAAATTAACTTGACGGATTTTGACAAACATTGTTTAATACGCCCACTTTGGCGCGATAGCTCAGTAGGTAGAGCAACGGATTGAAAATCCGTGTGTCCCCAGTTCGATCCTGGGTCACGCCACCATAGATTCGAAATTTCAATCCCTGATCCCATCAGGGATTTTTTTTATCTGGACTTTTTTGCCTGAAAAATGGGCAATCAAATCAAAAGCTCAGGATAATTGTTGACTATTTGCTGTAGATACGGCTTAATACACGCCATTGGCGCGATAGCTCAGTAGGTAGAGCAACGGATTGAAAATCCGTGTGTCCCCAGTTCGATCCTGGGTCACGCCACCATATTCAAAAACCCCAAACTAATGTTTGGGGTTTTTTTATGGGTTAAATTATGCGTAATTCATATTTAAGTCTTTCTAAGTTCTGTATTAAAAACTCTTTATGAATAAAAAGAATATGCATCTCAATTTTACTTAGTTATATGAATAAAAGAAAAACAATATACTTGTGAATATATTATTTTTGTTGAAGATAAGTTATGCAAAAGTTTATCGGGGTAGCTCTTCCAGTTGTTCTTTTATCGGGTATAGCACAGCACGCATCTGCGACAACTGGCTATTTTATGCATGGTTATGGCGTGAAAGCCCAAGGTCAAGCTGGTGCCTCTATCGCTGCATTTAACGATGCGCTCACTATAGCGAGTAATCCATCAGGTTTGAGCTGGATTGATAGCCGTGTGGATGTTGGTGCGACCCTATTTAATCCTAAACGCTCTGCTGAGATTGAGGGGAACTTAGCAGGTGCCAACGGACAATACAGCGGTAATGGTCGTGAATACTTTGTACTGCCTGAATTTGCGATCAATAAGAAAGTAAATGATAGCGTTGCTTTAGGCTTAGCGATTTATGGCAATGGTGGTATGAATACGACCTATAAACGCAATCCTTATGCTGCATTTGGTAATACAGGCGAAGCGGGTGTTGATTTATCTCAGATATTTGTCTCTCCAACGGTTGCATGGCGTTATAGTGAAAATCAATCAATCGGGATTGCGACAAATTTTCTTTATCAACGTTTTGAAGCGAAAGGAATTTCTGGTTTTGCCCCATTTTCAAATGATGGGAAAAATCTAAGCAATAAAGGTAAAGACTCTGCTACAGGGATTGGAGTACGAGTGGGCTGGAGTGCGAAATTAAATGATGTCGTTACTGTCGGAGCAAACTATGCGTCAAAAATTGATGCAGATAAATTTGATAAGTATCGCGGTTTATTTGCTGAATCGGGTGATTTTGATGTTCCTGAGAGTTATGGGATTGGAGCGAGCTTCAAGTTAACCCCTGCTTTGACTGTATTAGCGGATGTACAGCGAATCAATTATTCGGATGTTGATTCGGTCGGTAATCCTTTTAGTTTAGCTTCAGTGATGCAAGGGAATACTTTCGGATCAGAAAAGGGACAGGGTTTCGGCTGGAAAGATATTAACGTCTATAAGTTGGGAGCAAGCTATCAAGTCAATCCACAACTCACAGTGCGTGCTGGTTATAGCCATAATGATCAGCCTATCCCACAAGATCAGACTTTCTTAAATATTCTAGCACCAGGTGTGATTAAAGATCATGTTAGTCTAGGTGCGACGTGGGATATTGACCGAGCGCAAGAGTTAAGTGTTGCCTATACCTATGGTTTAAAAGAAACCGTAAAAGGCAATCAATCGATCCCGACAGCATTTGGTGGGGGTGAGGCAAATCTAGAAATGGATCAACATATTTTAGGTATATCTTACGGTGTGAAGTTCTAAATAGAAAAAGGCTGAATCAACAGATTCAGCCTTTTATTTGCTACAAAGGAAATTTAAGCTGTTTTAGCTAAAGAACCGTTCGATAGCATATGACCTGTTTCTTCAAAATTTGCATGCCATGACAATGCTTCACGAAGAATATGAGGCGTATGTCCACCACGCTCACATGAACGATCAAAATAATCGTTTAATGCAGCTTGGTAGAGTGGGTGTACACAATTATCGATAATCACACGTGCACGCTCACGCGGTGCTAAACCACGAAGGTCAGCCAAGCCTTGTTCTGTCACTAGAATATCAACATCATGTTCACAGTGATCAACATGGCTCACCATCGGCACGATCGAAGAAATATCGCCACCTTTTGCGATTGACTTGGTGACAAAGATTGCTAAGTGCGCATTACGTGCGAAATCACCTGAGCCACCGATACCATTCATCATTTTGGTACCACAAACGTGAGTTGAGTTCACATTGCCATAAATATCAAATTCAAGGGCAGTGTTGATCCCAATAATACCTAAGCGACGCACAATTTCAGGGTGATTTGAAATTTCTTGTGGACGTAAGACTAATTTATCTTTGTAGTGCTCTAGATTGCCAAATACACGCTCGCCACACTGAGCTGAAAGTGTAATTGAGCTACCAGAAGCAAACTTCATTTTACCTGCATCGATCAACTCAAACGTACAGTCTTGAAGTACTTCAGAGTACATCACAAGATCTTCGAAGTTTGAATCTTTCAAACCAGTGAGAACAGCGTTTGCAATAGAACCAATACCCGCTTGTAAAGGACCTAAGTTTTTCGCTAAACGACCAGCAGCAACTTCTTTCTCAAAAAATGCAATCAAATGATTTGCAATGCCTTGAGTCTCATCATCTGGCGCTGTCACTGTTGAAGGTGAGTCAGCTGTATCGTTGAACACGATGCCGACGATTTTTGCAGGATCGATTGGAATCGCAGTAGAGCCGATACGATCATCCACTTGAGTTAAAGGCAGCGGTGTACGCGTTGGACGATAGGTTGGGATGTAAATATCGTGTAAGCCTTCAAAGTTTTCGCTGAGTGATGTGTTGATTTCTACAATCACTTTTTCCGCGAAAATTGCAAAGCTTGCAGAGTTACCAACAGATGTTGTTGGAACAATGTGACCATCTTCAGTGATTGCGACCGCTTCAATCACAGCTACATCTGGACGTTTGAGCTGCTGATTACGCATTTGTTCAACGGTTTCAGATAAATGTTGGTCAATAAACATCACTTCGCCGTTATTAATTGCACGACGTAAGGTATTGTCAACCTGGAATGGCATGCGGCGCGCAAGTACACCTGCTTCCGTCAGTTGTTTGTCTAAGTCATTTCCGAGACTTGCACCAGTAATTAACGTGATTTTTAACGGATTTTTTTTGGCTTGTTCAACCAGTGCTTGAGGAACGGCTTTCGCTTCTCCTGCACGAGTAAATCCGCTCATACCAACCGTCATATCATTTTCAATAAAGCGAGCAGCCTGTTCTGCACTCATCACTTTGTCGTGTAGAGACGCAAGGCGAATACGACTTAAAGACATCATCCATTCTCAATATTGCTTTTTCATTAGATATGGATTTTAGCGCTAAAAAAGCAAAAGGGAATTGGACTACGGCTAAGGTCTAATATGTGAAATAGAAGATGATTTGCGAGCAAAAATACGAGACATTTTTGATTGGTCTTGTATTGAATTAGAAGTGTTCACTAAGTGTTTGTTTAATCTTGCTAATCGTATTTTTCTCAGTCTCTTCAACATGAGGAGTCACGATTGGTAAAGAGATCACAACTTCTAAACCACCTTGCTCACGATTGCGAATGCTAATTTTACCCTGATGAATATCCACAATACGTTTTACGATTGCAAGGCCAAGTCCGCTACCTTGAACAGTGCGCGCTGAATTACCACGTACAAAGGGTTGCATGAGTTCTTCAACTTGATCGGGTGGAATGCCTTCACCATGATCAGCAACAGTGATGAGGATGTGTTCGTCTACATGGCTTGCAGAAAGTTCAATCGGTTCGGCACCATAGCGTTTCGCATTATTGATTAAATTGGCGATCAGACGCTTTAAAGAGAGACTACGAGCAGGAATAGTAGGTAAATCCTGCATTTCAAAACGTATATCTAATGGTTTGAATTGAATGACAAGTTCTTGCAGCAACGTGTTGATATTGGTATCAGTGAGTTCTTCATCCGATCCATCACGCATGTACGAAATGAACTGGTTAAGAATCGCATCCATATCATCAACATCATAAATTAGACCTTCACGAAAGAATTCATCGGGTAGCATTTCTGCAGTGAGACGAATACGCGTCAATGGTGTGCGCAAATCGTGGGAAATCCCAGCCAACATAATTTGACGGTCTCGCTCAGTTTGTTCAAGCGTATAAACCATATGGTTAAAAGCTTGGTTCACCTGACGAATTTCTAAAGGCCCGTGATTAGTATCTAAATAAGGTGCTTTACCTGTTTTACTATAACTATTGGCGGCATTTTGTAATCGACGCAATGGACGATTCATTTGGCGAACCAAGGTTAGAATAATAATTGAAGATAAGATCGGTACACCAAATAACCATGTTGCAATCAGTTCAACACTGTAATTGGTATAGGTTTTTAGTGGTTCACGCACCCAGTTACCATTCATCTCTGGAGTTTGAATCCAGATACGAGGAATTGGTTTAAATTTAAAATAAACGGTGACGTTATCAACACCTAACTCTTTGGCAAGTTTGGCTTCGATTTCATCAGTAAATAATTCAGCTAGAAATTTGTCTTCAATCTTTGGAAATTCTTTCGGATCAGTGATGTATTCGATACCAATACGGTTTTTTAACCACGTATCAATATCGACTTCTGTATCACGATGCAAAATTCGAATATCAGGATTATTGACCAGCTCTAATTCAATAGCGAGATAGCGTGCGTGTTGTTGTAACTCTGGCAAATACAAAGTTCGCCAGAAGAACCACAAAGACATAAATAAGCTGAAGAATACGGTGAACAGTACCAAAATAGTGGTACGCATCGCAGCGGAACGTGGTTTGATCTTATCTAAGAAGCGTTCCCACTTGGTACGAGGTCGTTCAGAGTAAGATACAAACTCAGTAAAAGCTTGAGGGTCAATGGGTTCCAGTTTCAACGTTGAAATTCCTGAACTTACTCAGCGCCATCTGGAACAAAAACATAGCCTACACCCCAAACGGTTTGAATATAACGAGCGCGGGCAGGGTTGTCTTCGATTAAACGGCGTAAACGAGACACTTGAACATCAATCGAACGCTCCATTGCACCCCATTCACGACCACGTGCTAAATTCATCAATTTATCGCGGGTCAAAGGTTCACGTGGATGTTGAACCAAGGCTTTTAATACAGCAAATTCACCAGTCGTCAAAGTCACAACTTGACCTTCACGAGTAAGTGTACGAGTTGAAAGATCTAGAGACCATGGTCCAAAGCTAACAACTTCAACTTGTTGGCTCGGTGCACCTGGTACTTCACGCACTTGGCGACGTAATACAGCACGAATACGAGCTAAAAGTTCATTTGGGTTAAATGGTTTCGGTAAATAATCGTCTGCGCCAGCTTCCAAACCTGCAATGCGATCAGAGTCACTTCCACGTGCCGTCAACATGATAATTGGAGTATCAATATTAGATTGGCGTAATCTGCGACAAATACTTAAGCCATCTTCGACAGGAAGCATGAAATCAAGAACGATCAACGAAAACAATTCACGTTGTAATAAACGATCCATTTGTGTCGCGTCATGAGCAGTTTTGACTACAAAACCTTTATCTTCTAAAAATCGTTGCAAAAGCGTACGCAAACGCACATCGTCATCGACCACTAAAATGCGTTCGACTCGGTCTGTCTCATGGTGTACGGTTTCCGTCGATTCAGCAGGTACAACTAAACTCATGATGTGCTCCTTTATCGTTTATTGTCATCGTAATTATGCAATGTCAGGCAGTATACGATTCATTGCACAGGTTTGGCTATGTTATAAAGCAACAAATATTGCCAATAAAATCAAGAGATAGATACCAAACATATACAGGTAAAATTATGACAATCAATCTATTTTTCAATATTTAGCTGAAAAAATCTTGGGATTTTAGAAACATTGATCAATTTGCATAATCTACTCGTAAAATTTTCAAAAAAACAATGGTGGATTTTATAGCCGTGGACTTTATAATCAGTGCTTTTAGAATTAACCCTTGTGGAATCAATCACGATGACTGACTTAGTTCAGCAGTTGGCAAATGAACTTGCCGTACGTCCAAACCAAGTAGAAGCTGCTATTCGTTTAATTGATGAAGGCGCCAGTGTTCCCTTTATTGCACGTTACCGTAAAGAAGTCACGCAAGGCTTAGACGATACTCAATTGCGTCAACTCGACACACGTTTGGCTTACCTACGTGATTTGTACGAACGTCGTGAGAAAGTGATTCAATCTTTACAAGAACAAGATAAGTTAAGTGATGATTTACTTGCACGTGTAAATGCGGCTGAAACCAAGAATGCATTAGAAGAAATTTATGCGCCGTATCGTCCAAAACGCACAAGCAAATCTTTCAAAGCGAAAGAAGCGGGTTTAGGGCCGATCGCAGAAAAGATTTTTGCTGAACAAGTTGATCCTACAGAAGCATTATCAGGCTTCAGCCATGAAGATTACCCAGATATTGAAAGTCAGTTGGATGCGATTCAGCATATTTTAATTGATGATTGGGCGCAAAATATTGCATTAACCACTGAATTAAAACAAACTTTTTCTAAAACTGCTGTGCTAAAGAGTGCTGTGGCATCTGAAGAGAAAAAAGAAGTTGGTAAGAAATTCCGTGATTACTTTGAGTTCTCTGAAAACTTAAACAAAGTTCCTTCACACCGTTTGTTAGCGATGCTACGTGGTCGTCAAGAAAATGTATTAGGTTTAAAAGTGGATGGTGAAGATGATGCACCATTGGCGCGTATTGAAACTGAATACAACTTAGACCAAGTACAACCACAGAGCCGTCAAGATTATTTAAAGCAAACTGCAAAATTATTCTGGTTAGGTAAGATTCGTCCACAGATTGAACACTCATTACTAACAGATAAGCGTCTATCTGCTGAAGCTGAAGCAATGGATGTATTTGCGGAGAACTTGCGTCATTTACTTCTATCTGCACCAGCAGGTGGACGTGTTACTTTAGGTGTTGATCCTGGTATTCGTACAGGGGTAAAACTGGCAGTGATTAGTGAAGCTGGTGATGTCCTTGCACACAGCACAATCTATCCATTTGCACCGAAAGAAGATAAAGAAGGTTCGATTGCGGAGCTTGCGCGTTTGTGCAGAGAGTTCCACGTGGAACTTATTGCGATTGGTAATGGAACAGCAAGCCGTGAAACAGAAGCAGTTGTTGCTGAAATGATGGCGGCAAATACGGATCTGAAATTAACACGTATTACTGTGAGTGAAGCAGGTGCATCTGTTTATTCTGCAAGTGAATTGGCTGCACAAGAACTTCCAGAGCTTGATGTATCTATTCGTGGTGCGGTTTCAATCGCTCGTCGTTTACAAGATCCATTAGCAGAGCTTGTAAAAATTGATCCAAAATCAATTGGTGTAGGTCAGTACCAACACGATGTAAACCAAACAGGTTTAGCAAAAACACTAGATGCAGTTGTTGAAGACTGTGTGAACGCGGTGGGTGTGGATGTCAATACAGCATCTCCAGCGATCTTGGCTTATATCGCAGGTTTAAACAAAGCGATTGCACAACAAATCGTTGAATACCGTAAAGAAAATGGACGTTTTGATAATCGTCAAGCATTGAAGAAGGTTCCACGTTTAGGCGAGCGTACTTTTGAACAATCAGCTGGTTTCTTACGTGTTCAAGATGGTTCTGAGCCATTAGATGCATCTGCTGTTCACCCTGAAAGTTATGGCTTGGTTGAGAAAATTGTTGCCGCAAAAGCAACGACTGTAAAAGACATCATTGGTAATACAGAAATTATTCGCCAAGTAAAAGCAGAAGAGTTTGTTGATGACAAATTCGGTTTGCCGACGATTCAAGACGTTTTAGCAGAATTGGAAAAACCAGGTCGTGACCCTCGTCCTGAGTTCCGTACAGCGAAGTTCCGTGAAGATATTACCGAAGTTGCACAACTCACTGAAGGTATGCAGCTTGAAGGCGTTGTAACCAATGTAACCAACTTCGGTGCATTCGTGGACGTAGGTGTGCACCAAGATGGTTTAGTGCATATCTCTGAACTTGCAAATGAATTCGTTTCTGACCCACACAAAGTCGTGAAACCAGGTCAGATCGTGCAAGTTCGTGTGATGCAAGTTGATGTTGAACGTAATCGTGTGAACTTGAGTATGCGTGCTGAAGGTTCTGCGCCTGCTAAAGCACCACGTCAGCAGCAGCGTCCACAGCAAGAGCGTACTGAACGTTCAGAACGTAAGCCTCAAGGTCAACGTCCTCCACGTAAAGAGGGCGACTTTAAGCGTCCGCAAAATAACAAGCCAAAAGCTGAAAAACCACAAGAGCAAAAAATCGGTGGTCTAGGTGCTTTGTTATTACAAGCAGGGATTAAAGGCTCTAAATAAGCTAATCTGTTAAAAAAACCTTCCTTCGGGAAGGTTTTTTATTTGTAGTTAGAAATGATTTAATAAAGTTGTAAATAGATTATGAAATATAAAACAGCAATTTTATTTTATAAATTTCATCAAATCGAGCTAACCTGAGCGGATGCATACATGCCTTAGGAGGTCGTGATGTCACGCAGACCTCGTGAACAAGTCGATTATTTACACCTCGAAGAACTCGGTGGTTTAGAAATGTTGAAAGCCAGTTACTTTCAGCAGGAGTTCTCGCGACATGTTCATGAAGGATTTTGTATCGGTGTGATTGAAGAGGGTGCGCAACGTTTTTATCGTACAGGGGGCAATCATGTCGCACCGCAAGGCGATATTATTTTGGTGAATGCTGATGAAGTACATACTGGCTCATCTGCAGTAGAAACGGGCTGGCGTTATCGAGCAATTTATCCAACTCCAGAAATTTTCCATGGACTGACGCGTGATCTCACGACTATTCATGGCACAGCACCGTGGTTTAGAGAAGCCGTGTTGCATGACGAAGGTTTGGCACAGCAATTACGATTACTATTTGATTTGTTAGAACAACCGAGCAATACCTTACTCAAACAAACCTTATTCTTATCTACGATTGCTTGGCTAATCTCAAAATATAGCCAAACAAAACCGCATGCCGCTGACCTCAGTAATGCAAAACAGCGTATTTTAAATATTAAAGAATTAATGGCGAGTATGCCTGAGCAAGAGTTTTCACTCATCGAATTGGCTGAAATGGCGAATCTGAGCCAGTGGCATTTTTTACGTCAATTTAAAAAGCATGTCGGACTCTCACCACATGAGTGGTTGATCCAAGCGCGATTACAGAAATCACAAAAATTATTGAGACAGGGTTTTAACTTATCAGAAGTTTCACAGCAATGTGGTTTCTCAGATCAAAGTCATTTTAGTCGGCATTTTCGTCAAACGTTTGGTATTACGCCAGACGGTTATACTGCTTATCTCAAATAAAAAAACAGCAATTTTATACAAGCTTGGATGATCTAGATTTGGCATAGTCATTGGGTTTTTAATCAATGATTGTGATGTAGATGTTAGCTGAAAACATAGATCATACCCCGATGACCGAATCACGGGCATTTTTAAATGGAGTGATCAAAATACTTCCATTGTGTTTTGCCGTATTACCTTGGGGCTTGTTGGCAGGTTCGATGGCGATTCAAGCAGGCCTTACAACCATGCAAGCCATTGCAATGTCTGCACTTGTCTTTGCAGGTGCAGCACAGTTGATGACCTTGGGTCTAGTGATGGCAGGTACACCTGCGTTAACGATCATTATTTCAGTTTTTCTGATTACTACACAGCATTATTTATATGCTTTGTATTTGCGAGAAGATATCTCCAAACAACCCTTAAAAAATCGTTTGATGCTGGGTTTTTTGCTGACGGATGAATTGTTCGCGGTGAGTATTAAAAAGCAACAACATTATATTCATTATCTACTTGGTGCTGGATTTTGTTTTTATTTGTGTTGGGTACTGTTTAGCGCTTGTGGTGTCTTCCTTGCTACTGCAGTCCCTAATTTAGATCAATACCATCTCGATTTTTCCATCGTGGCAACTTTTATTGCAATCGTAGTTCCATTTATTAAAAACTTAAATACTTTGGTTGGGGTTCTTGTTTCGGTCACATTAACGGTGGTTTTTTTAAGTCTAGGGATTAAAAGTGCGGCAATCATGGCTGGAGTGATCGGGATGTTTGCTGCGACTTGCTTACAGAATTTTCGGGAGCGTAAAGTATGACTTGGTTTATCCTGATTATTCTGGCACTAGTTGTATTTATGAATCGCTATATATTGCTTGAACCTAATCTTCCTTTGCGACTGCCGAAATGGTTTCAACAATCTTTGCAGTATTCTGCTCCATGTTTATTGACTGCAATTGCCACCCCAATCGTGTTTATGGATGAGCATGGTGCATTTCGTGAGAGTTTACTCAATCCTTATTTTCTCGCCACAATTTTGACGATTTTGATTGCTTGTGTAGTTCGTCATACCTTGTTAACGATTATATTAAGTTTGGCATGCTTTTATGGTTTGGTATTTTGGTTGAATTAGTTGATTTCTGGAACGTTTATTATCCTGAGTTGACATCTAAACAGAATACTTATAAAAATTAGAGTAATTGCTCTAATTTTATTGGTGGATCAAATGCAAATCGGTCGACAGGTATGGATGGTTCAAACTTCAGGTGATTTATCCTTAACAGATCGTATGAGATTGTTAAGTCATAGTTTGCTGGCTGTACTTCAGCAAAGTGTAAAAATGTATGCATTTGCAAGCAGTATGACCAAAACTCCAAAAATATTACAGATAGATGATTTGCATTTGCCTGATAGTGTCGAGATCAAACACGCAATTGAAAAGATGCAGTCCTGTAGCTCAATTGCCTTACAAAATCATTGTTTGAGGACTTGGTATTACGCCGTTGCATTTTCCAAGCTTCAAAAGCTAAAAACGGATGAGGAGTTACTGGCAGTTTCATGTTTGTTGCATGATTTGGGAATGACTGAGCAGCATTACCAACACCATGCAAACTGTCGCTGCTTTGCGGGACAGGGCGCTTATGCAGCCAAAGATTGGTCAATACAACGTGGTTGGCAAACACCACGTGCTGATCAATTATTTGATGTGATCAGTATGCATATGAATCCATTCGTGGCGCTTGAGGATGGTGTAGAAGCTTATTTACTACAACAAGCAGCCAGTTGTGATGTGATGGCAGCCGTGGTTTTGAGTTCTCTACTACATTCAGAACACAGTTAAATCAACAATATCCGCGTTTAGATTTTAATCAACATATGATTGAATTCACCCAACATGAAGCTCAAGCTCGTCCGAAATCACGTACTGCGATGGTGGTACAAAGTGGGTTTAAATATTTAGTTAAATTTAATCCTTACCTTGATCAATAAAATAAAAAAACCACTTTTGTTAGGACAAAAGTGGCTGATTTAATGGACTAAATTTTATCAATGGTCATGTTCTAAATATTCAGGTTTTTTCGGTAATGCCCAACTACAGAAGAAACAAATGATCAACATGATAATGACATATACGAAGAATGTATTTTCAATGCCTGCATCTTTGAATAACAGTGCAACGGAAGGTGCAGAACCACCAAATAGTGCATTACCCACTGCATAGGAAAAACCAACACCTAATGCGCGTACATGAGGCGGGAACATTTCTGCTTTGACCAAACCGCTAATGGAAGTGTAGAAGCTCAACAACATCATCAAGAAAATGAGCAATAAGGTAATAATCACAGGCGAGTCTGCAAAACTACGCATTCCTGTCACCATCACGGGATAGATGAAAATAGCACTCAATAGACTAAAAGCGAGCATAGAGGCACGACGGCCAATTCGATCAGACAACATTCCAAAAAAGGGTTGAGCGATCATAAAAACAAATAAAGCAGTGGTCATGATAAACCCCACTGTTTTACCATCCATGCCAATATTGGTTAGGTAGGTCTTTGAATATACAGTCACTACATAAAATGTCAGTGAACCTGCTGAGGTATAACCCACCACCAATAAGAAAGTTTTCCAATGTTGCTTTAATAGTGCAATTAAGCTTCCCGATTCTTCACGTTCAGCATCTTCATTTGATAAGGTTTCTTCTAAACGGCTACGTGCAGCCAATGAAAGCAATGCAGCGACACCGCCAATCACGAAGGGAATACGCCATCCCCCATCATTTAATTGTTGTTCGGTCATGAAGCCCAGTAAGATGACCCCAAGTAAGCTTGCTAGTAGTTGGCCTCCTGATAAGGTGACGTATTGAAAAGAAGCAAAAAAACCACGCTGACCTTTTAAACCCAGTTCACTCATATAGGTGGCAACTGCACCATATTCACCACCTACAGATAACCCCTGTAATAAGCGAACCATCAGTAATAAAAATGGAGCGAGCATGCCGACTTGATCATAGGTTGGTAGGGCAGCAAAAAGAAATGAGCTGAGTGCCATCAGGCAAATCGAGATCACCATCGATTTTTTACGACCATGCCGATCAGCAATTCGTCCAAACAACCAGCTTCCAATTGGACGCATAAAGAAACTCGCTGCAAACACCCCCCACACATAAATGGCTTTGGTCGTGGGTTCCATATCTGGAGCGGTTAATGCATGAGTAAAATAAGCAGCAAAAACGGCATAGATATAAAAATCAAACCATTCCACTAAATTCCCTGATGCTGCACCAACGATGCCTTTAATGCGGCTCGTTCTTTCTTCCTTGCTATATGTCTGACTCATATCTGATCCTTTCTACACTAAGCAAGATTCTGTTACTGAATCTTTACCGTTTGTTATATACCGCTAAAAAAGCATGAAAATGACACTATTTTGTATGCTTTTTATGACTGTATTTTTAGATGGTGAGAAAGACCTGAGAGTTCTAGAAGGCTTTAGCAGTAAGAATATGGTGACGATTAAATAGTAATTTTTTAAAAAACGATTACTTTAATTGTGGAATAGAACAATCCCTTCGCAAAGGACACGGTTGACCTTGAGTGAATTGGCTCAGCATGTTTCGAATTTGTTGGAGTTGAAAGATTTTTTCATCTATCGCCGCAAGTTTTTCTTGAAAGATATTTTGCATTTGATGCGCGGGTATTTCTTGTTCTGAGGTCATTTCTAAAATTTGTTTAATTTCATTGAGTGAGAATCCCAAATTTTTTGCTGTTCGAATTAATAACAGTTGTTGCAAAGTTTGCTCTGGATAGTCTTTGTAGCCATTAGCGCAAGTAACTGATTGTATAAGCGCCATTTTCTCATAAAAACGAATAGTATCCTTACTTAATTCGCTATGTTTAGATAATTGTCCAATCAACATAATAAGACCTTTTTATTTTTGAGTTTTTATAAAAATACCCTTGACCTTTGAGTGTACTCCATCCTTTAGCCTATTCCTACAACGACAAAAAAGAGTCATTCAAATGAAACAAACAAATTTAAAAGTAGAGCAATCTTTACAAGTCGCATTTGTTGCTGGTGCTACAGGATTTGTTGGGAGGTTTTTGATTGCCGAATTGTTACAACAAGGACATCAAGTTTTTGCATTGCTCCGTAATAAAGCTCAGCAGCAAAGACAGCTCGAAGATTGGCTGAGAAATCGAAATATAAATTTAGAGCGTTTTCAGTGTGTGCAAGGTGATGTGACGCAAGTTGATTTGGGTATAGAGAGCAGCACTTGGGAACAATTACAGCAAGTGAATACTTTGTACAACAGTAGTGCATTGTTTGTTTGGGATTTAAATATGCGACATGCGCGCAAGGTTAATGTTGAAGGGGCACTGAATTTACTTTCAAGTCTGAATAAATACTGCAAATTAGAACGTGCCATCCACGTTTCAGGGTACATGTTGACTATTCACTCGCATTTACAACAAGCGGGAATTTGTCTCGATCAACCTGAAACCACTGATTGGAATAGGGTTTATCAACAATTGGGTGCGTATGAGGCATCCAAAATTGAAGCTCATTATGCATGGATGAGATTGGCAGAAGAATTAAAGATCGATTGGACCATCATTCATCCAGCAACTGTCGTGGGCGATGCGCTTACGGGAGAAATTCCTGACAATCAACCGATTGCCCAAATGGTGGATTTATTAAAGCGGAAAAAAATGGGTGCAATACCTGCTACACCTCAACATTATTTGCCACTGGTGACAGTAGATTACTTGGTGAAAGTCATGGCACTTGCTGCAACCGAGAACAGTTTAGCCCAACGTGAGCTGTTGGTAGCTCATCAACAACGTTTTGTTTTAGCTGAGATGTTTAATATCATCGCTACACAAGTTAATCAGCAAGCACCTACACGCTATGTGCCTTTAGCTGTCTTAAGAGTGATACTAAAATGGAAATGGCTGGCTCAGAAGTTAGAGATGTCTAAGGAAATGTTAGATTTTATTCGAACTGAGCCACTGAATACGACTTCATTGGCTCAACTGATTCAAAAGTGGAATATACATGAAACTGATCTGAAATTGGCTTTAGAAAAAACCAGTCGTTGGGTCGGACAACAGCCGAAATCTGCTTAGATAATCAACACCCTGTGGATAAGTCTGGATTTATACACATTGTATTTTTGTACATAAAAAAGCCTCCGTAGAGGAGGCTTTTTCAAATTATCGCAGATTACCAGTGTTCGCCTGGGAATAAGCGCGCATACGCACGTTGGATTAGATTTAATTTCTCTTGCTTACCCACTGATGCTGTCGAGCTAGGGAATAAATTAAAGCCAATCGACATCAAGATATTGTTGATATCAGGAGCAATTGCATAGGTGATAGAAGCTAATCGACCCAAGTGAGTCGCAATTTTCTTCGGACGTTTCACGATAGCATAAGCAATCAAGTCTGCTGCTTGTTCAGGAGAAAGCGTCGGTACATATTTATAGATTTTAGTTGGTGCAATCATTGGGGTACGCACTAACGGCATATAAATCGAAGTGATTGCAATTTTGTGTGAGTGAACTTCAGCAGATAAACAACGGCTAAATGCATCCAATGCCGCTTTAGACGCTACATAAGCAGAGAAGCGGGTTGCATTTGCAAGTACACCAATCGAACTGATATTGATGATTTGACCATCTTTACGTTGCATCATGTGCGGTAATACATTGAGTACTAAACGAACTGCGCCAAAATAATTCAGTTGCATAGTACGTTCAAAATCATGGAAACGATCAATTGATTCATGCACAGCACGACGAATTGAGCGGCCTGCATTGTTGATCAGAATATCAATATGATCAACTGAGGCAAGGATTTCTTTCGAAACCGCATCAATTGATTCCATGTCATTTAAATCACACGGAAATACCGATGCTTTTCCTCCGTTTGCTTCGATCTCTGCTTTTACTTCATCCAAAGTTTCTTTGGTACGAGCGAGCAATAAGACATGCGCACCAGCTTGAGCGAGGTGTTTTGAAACCGTTAAACCAATACCACTTGAAGCACCAGTGACAATGATTGTTTTACCGTCGACTTTTTGATTAAAAAGTTTTTTGAGTTTTGCGTTCATGTACGTTACCTACATTAATCAAGCTGTTGTTTGCAATGCTTTCTTATTGCGATTAAACACTGCACTTTATTTTGGTGTAATATTAACCGATATTTTAGGTTTGTCTAGTTTAAATGTTTGAAATATAATAATTTTTTTAGAGTAAAAACTCTAAAACAAGATATTGTAATACTTGAAAAAGAACGAATATTTAATGGTTTTTGTATAAAAAATAAGCCCCAATTATGGGGCTTCTTCTTTTGCTTATAAATTATACGTGTGCAAGAGCTTGTTCGAGGTCGGCAATCAGATCATCAATATGCTCAATACCAACAGATAAACGAACGAGATCTTCACTCACGCCTGCAGATTGAAGTTCTTCTGCATTCAATTGGCGATGAGTTGTAGTTGCTGGATGGCATGCCAAACTCTTTGCATCACCAATGTTTACGAGACGAGTAAACAACTGTAATGCATCAATAAAACGAGTTCCTCCTTCACGACCATCTTGAACTCCAAAGAAAGGATCGCTGAAGGTTTACCTTTCACGTATTTTTGTGCCAATTTATGCTGTGGGTGGTCACTAAGACCTGCATAGTTCACCCATTTTACTTTTGGATGTTGTTTCAGATATTCGGCAACTTTCAGGGCATTTTCGGTGTGACGTTCCATACGTAGGTTTAGGGTTTCTAATCCTTGTAAAATCAAAAATACGCTGAGTGGGCTAATTGCAGCACCAGTATTACGTAATGGAACGACACGCGCACGTGCGATATAGGCGGCTTCACCTAATACTTCGACATAGTTCACGCCGTGGTAGCTTGGATCAGGAGTATTTAAAGTTTTAAAACGTTCGGGATATTTACCCCACGGGAATTTCCCACTATCCACAATAATGCCGCCAATGCTGTTGCCATGACCACCGATATATTTAGTGAGTGAATGAATTACGATATCGGCACCAAACTCAAATGGTTTGAGTAGAGCAGGTGTTGCCACTGTATTATCGACAATGACGGGTACACCATATTCATGTGCGATTTTGGCAATTGCTTCGAGGTCAATAATATTACCGAGTGGATTACCAATCGACTCAATGAAAACTAACTTAGTTTTGTCGTCAATGATTGAACGCAGTGCTTCTGGGTTCTGATAATCAAAAAAACGAACTTCGATGCCTTGCTTAGGCAGAGTATGAGCAAATAAGTTGTAAGTACCACCGTATAAAGTAGATACGGATGCAATATTATCTCCAGCTTCAGCAATCGTTTGAATCGAATAGGTAATTGCAGCCATTCCTGATGCTAGTGCCAAAGCGCCAATCCCACCTTCCAGTGCAGCGATACGTTGCTCAAGTACTGCTGTGGTGGGATTCATGATTCGAGTATAAATATTGCCTTGAACTTTTAAATCAAATAAATCGGCACCATGTTGAGTGTTATCAAAGGCATAAGATGTTGTTTGATAAATTGGAACAGCCACTGCTTTGGTGGTTGCTTCTGGTGAATATCCCGCATGAATGGCTAAAGTTTCATCTTTGTATGTCATGATTACATCATCTTCGTGAGTTAAATAATCAGCGAGTGTAGCCTAAAACTTATCCAAAATGGTGCATAAATTATGCGATTTATAGCGTTTTTATTCATATCTATAGCAAGATGTGGCTGCATACGACTTGGTGTATTTGTTTAATCAAATTGCGTAATGTCTTGAAAAAGAAAATGCTTTTAATTGGCACAAACAAAATCTAACTTAACTTCATGTTGATTGGGTTTTCAGCGTATAATACGTGCGATTATTTTTCGCTTTTTGCGATGTATTGGTTTTTCAATTGAGGAGTCCTGCGTGGCCCAATATATTTATACGATGAACCGAGTGTCGAAGATGGTTCCGCCTAAGCGCGAAATCTTAAAAGACATCTCTTTATCATTTTTCCCAGGTGCAAAAATTGGTGTGCTTGGTTTAAACGGTGCAGGTAAGTCTACCTTGCTCCGTATTATGGCGGGCGTAGATAAAGATTTCTCTGGTGAAGCTCGTGCACAACCTGGAATCAAAATCGGTTACTTAGAACAAGAACCGCCACTTGATCCTACTAAAGATGTTCGTGGAAACGTTGAAGATGGCGTACGCGAGGCACTTGATGCTCTAGAACGTCTTGATCAAGTTTTTGCTGAATACGCTGATCCTGATGCTGATTTTGATGCACTTGCAAAAGAGCAAGAAAAATTAGAATCAATTATTCATGCTTGGGACGCACATAATCTCAATAATCAACTTGAGATTGCTGCTGACGCATTAAATCTTCCTGCTTGGGATGCTGATGTTACTAAACTCTCAGGTGGTGAGCGCCGTCGTGTAGCATTGTGTCGTTTATTGCTTTCTAAGCCAGACATGTTGCTTCTAGACGAACCAACGAACCATTTGGATGCTGAATCAGTTACTTGGTTAGAGCGTTTCTTAAAAGATTTCCCTGGTACTATCGTTGCGATTACGCATGACCGTTATTTCTTAGATAACGTGGCTGAGTGGATTCTTGAACTTGACCGTGGACATGGTATTCCTTATCAAGGTAACTATTCTTCTTGGTTAGAGCAAAAGAATGCGCGTTTAGAGCAAGAACAGAAACAAGAAGAATCTTTTGCTAAAGCATTGAAAAAAGAACTTGAATGGGTTCGTTCAAATGCGAAAGGTCAGCAAAAGAAAAACAAAGCGCGTATGGAACGTTTTGAAGAGCTTAACTCTAAAGAATTCCAACAGCGTAATGAAACGTCTGAAATCTACATTCCACCTGGTCCACGTCTAGGTAATAAGGTTGTTGAAGTTGAAGGCATCAGTAAATCGTTTGATGGTCGCGTATTGTACGAGAACTTAAGCTTTACTGTACCGCCTACAGCGATTGTCGGTATCGTTGGTCCAAACGGTGCAGGTAAGACGACGTTATTCCGTATGATGACTGGTGAGCAGCAACCTGATACAGGTACTGTGACATTAGGTGATTCGGTTAAAGTGGCTTATGTTGGTCAGATCCGTGACACCCTAGACAACAATAAAACTGTTTGGGAAGAAGTTTCTGGTGGTTTAGATATCTTAAAAATTGGTGATTACGAAATTGCATCACGTGCATATATCGGTCGCTTTAACTTTAAAGGTCAAGATCAGCAAAAACGCGTAGGTGAATTATCTGGTGGTGAACGTAACCGTTTACAACTTGCCAAGATCCTTCAAATGGGCGCTAACGTAATCCTACTGGATGAGCCATCAAACGATTTGGATATCGAAACTTTACGTGCACTAGAGGATGCTATTTTGGTATTCCCTGGTACGGTAATGGTAGTATCGCATGACCGTTGGTTCCTTGACCGTATTGCAACGCATATCTTATCGTTCGAAAACGAACAACCAGAATTCTATACTGGTAACTATGCAGAATACGAAGCATATCGTCAGTCACGTTTAGGTGAAGATGCGGCTCAAAAACGTACCAAATACAAAAAAATTAGCGGTTAATTTCTGCTAATAAAAAAACCAGCCTCAGGGCTGGTTTTTTACAACTTATGAAAATGCTATTTCACTAAAAGCATTATATAAATAGGCTCTCGCTTTAGGATGACCTAATGAAACAGCCCTATCCAGCCAATATTGCGCTTTCCTATAATCTTTGTCTAACCCCAAGTCACCATGTAAATAACTTTCACCTAATTTAAAAGCTGCTTCTGCATCGCCTCTTAATGCTGCTCGCAAATAATACCAAACTGCATTTCGGTCGTTGGAGGACTGTTTTAGAGATTGTAACGTTTGATGTTCATGTGTTGCTAATCTCTCAAAGTAATGTGCTTTACTTATCTCAGACTTTGCATCAGGAAGATCTTGGTGATCTATAAGGTTTACAATAAAAGAGTGAGCCGATTGTTTGAGTTGTTTGATATTCATATTGGCCTCCCACTTTTGTATCTTTTTTATACTATAAAGCTTTTTTTACTAAAATGTTGTAATTTTATTTATTTCATCAGTTTGATTCTAAATTAATTAAAATTTTGGCGAATGGTTTTTTATTACAATGTAATTTTATTACATCAAGCTTACTTGATATAGTCTACATATTATTTGAACATTTGATATAAAAGTGCGCCGTTCTAGTATATTTATGACCGTCTTACTTAGCTTATTCATATTCCAAAGTATTTGGAACGTGGCGGTTGCGTATTGTGCTCATGAACAGACGATAGAACCACTTACTATAACGACTCATTTTGGTCATCACGACATTGACAAATCTTCAAAGAATCAAGATGCTTCCGCAATCACTGAACAAGATTTTGATCCAGTTTTGACAGTCAATCATCACGATCATTTACCTTCGTGTTTTCAGCTTGCCGTGTTCAATCAACAAAATGATGTTGAGTATATTTTATCTCAAATATATGAATTAAAAAAAATATACTTGGCTGAACTTCTATCAATCTCCTGATTTGTTCATTTCAGTCCCACCTCCTGTCTTTACCCTGCTATAGGTGGGGTAGCCAAAAAATAACCCACCAGAAATAGGTCTATTTCAAAGGGTTATATTATGCTTAATTATTTATGTAAAAAATACTCTAAATATATGGGTGGGATTTTCTTTATATTAAAGAAAACTTCATTGAATTTAGTTTATTCGTTGTTTCTAGTTGATTCTTACAATAGTAAATATCACTTTGTATATGATAGGTATTTACCAAATGGTTTATTGAATAATGCTATTAGGGTTGTTGTTTTAAATGTATTCAAATATCAAGTGAATAATGTATTTTTCAAAAAATAAAAATATTTGATTTTTGGAGGTATTTAGTTATGAGTTATTTACTTTCATCTAAAATTAGAACGCTAAGTTCAAGATTTATCGGTTTTTTCCTCCTAATAATAGTTGCATTAAGTTTAAGCAAATGGCATTTTCATGCTTCATTAATCGGGTATTTTTTATGGTTGATGGGGTGGTTATTTGTAGGTGTTGGAGCAATGGGGAGGATTTGGTGCAGCATTTATATTTCAGGGTATAAAAATAATAAATTGCTAATGGAGGGTCCATATTCATTATGTCGCAATCCATTATATCTATTTAGTTATTTAGGTGGTGTGGGGATCATGTTTTTAACTGAAACATTTTTATTCCCATTGATATTCACTGTTTATTTTCTGATTTATTACCACTATGTGATTAGCCAAGAAGAAAAATTTTTGAGCAAGAAATATGGGATGAAGTATTTAGCGTATATGGATCGCATTCCTCGGTTTATTCCGAGTTTTAAAAAGTATACAGAACCTGAATGCTATCAAATTTCGCCTAAACATTTTCGGATTTTCTTGGTGCAGGTAGTCTGGTTTTTTTGGATTGCAGCACTGGTTCAATTATTTGAAAAGCTTCGGCTTTTAGGTGTGATCCCATCTATTTTTAGGTGGTTTTAAGCAACTGTTTTTTAGTTTTATTTTGGTCTTGGTAAGAGTTATCTAAGCTTCAGAGCTTACTCAAACTAAGGCTGTTTATCTGATTTGGTTATTGGCGTTTTTCCAATAATTGATGAATTTTTTGAATAGGGTCTGAATTATGTTATCTAAAGTTAATCTAAAGTTATGTGCCGTAGTTTTCTGTCTTTTTGCTGGCACAGCGCACGCTGATGGCGGCTTGATGTTCTTGGAAAAGAATTTACAAGCGCAAAAGGAAACGAAAACCAAACAAGTCAATCATGGTGAGCAGTTAAGTGCTCAACAAAAATAAGATTGAACATGAATACGGTCGAACTTAGTAGTTAAAGATCAGCAATGTTGGTTTTTATTTAAACTGACCGAAATGTAATTTTATTACACTGACCTTACTTGCTATAGTTCATCTGTGCAATTTTTATCTAAAAGAGTAACCTTTGCAGCGTTCTAGTATTTTTATTACCGTCTTGCTCAGTTTGTTCATGTTTCAAAGTCTTTGGAACGTGGCGGCTGCGTATTGTGGACATGAAAATATCAATACGACAAATAGCAGCGTGGTTACGCACTTTGGTCATCATGTTCCAGAAAGTTCTATTGCATCGACTCATTATTCAGTGGTTTCCGATCAGGAAGCCTCTGATTTACCGATGTCTTTGAATTTACAGGATCACCATGATCATTTGCCATCCTGTTTTCATGTTGTGATGATTGAAGCACAGCAACAACCTGATGAACCTTTGCTTAGAGTCAAAGAATTTAAGCAGAATTATATTTGGTCGAATTCCTACCAATCCCCGCATTTATCTAGATTAAACCCACCGCCGCTTTTTGCCCCGCTATAGGTGGGGTAGCCGAGAAATAGCCCACCGCAATTTTCCTTTATTTGCGGGGCTTCATTATGTCTTCCAGTTTTAATCAGCGTAGTAATACGCATAGGTCGTATGCACTAAAACCAAGTGCTTATGCATTTTCATCAAAATGTTCAGTTCTTTTGCTAACACTGGCAATGGTGATTTCTAATCAATCTGTGCAAGCAGAGTCATTGTCGGATGCCAATCAGTCACCCAATCGTGCTATGCAAAGAAATGCTAGTTTTGATCAGATCCTTGAACAGATTCGTAGCTATCAAGCGAATCAGTCGAGTTGGCAAACACAACAACAGATGGCGAGTGCACAGCTCAAACAAAGTGCTTTATGGGCCAATCCAAGTATTTCAGTGGAACAAACAGGCTTACAAAGTAATAAAGATCAAGAACTCGCAATTGGTGTTTCACAACCTTTGGATCTTTTTGGTCAGCGTCGTGCAGCGCAGAAAGTCGCTCAACTTTCGGCAACTCAAGTTGATTTAGAACAGCAACGTTACAATGCAGAGCTAGATTTGATTGTGCAATATGCGTGGTCACAAGTGGCGTTATTCCAATTAGAAAAGTCATTGATCGCAGAACAGTTGCAAGTGAGTCAGCAAAATTTAGATGCCACTTTAAAACGCTATCAGGCAGGTAGTATTGCTCAAGTTGATGTCGAACGTGTACGTATGGCTCATTTAGAGAATCAGCGTATTTTTCAGCAGGCTGATTTACAGCTGCAAGTCGCACAGAAACAATTAGCCAGTTTCTGGGGCAGTGATGCGAATCAATTTATGATTGCACCAACTATGAATGAGCTTTGGGCAAGAGCCACAGTTGTGAAGACTGATGAACAAAACATTGAGAATTTGTTTGAGCGTAGTTTGCAATTAGAAACGCAACGTCAACAAGCCAATATCGAGCAGCTCAAAGCAAAATCTCGTCCTCAGCCGATTATGACCTTAGGGGTGAATCGGACTCGATCAGCAGATCAAAACACTGAAAATCAAATTCGTTTAGGCGTTGAGATTCCTCTTAATATTTTTAATCCACAAAAATACGGTATTCAAATTGCAGAGGCCAAACAAACACTGATTCAACAGCAACAGCGTTTCTACCGTCAACAAAATCAGATGGATATCGATGTTCGCCTAGCAGAATTACGTGGCTTACACATGCAATTTAAACAGCTGAATGATCAGCAGGTGCCCTTGGCAATTCAAGTTCAGCAAAAAACCTTAGAAGGTTTTCGTCTTGGTAAATTTGCTGTGACTGACGTGCAGCAAGCGACGACTCAATTACAAGATGTTCGCTTGCGTAAAGTACAACTCCTTAAACAAGCATGGCAGTTGAGTGTAGAAGTTCAAAGTGCGCGTATCGGTCTTCCTGTCGAGCAAATCACAGCCAAAGATGCACTGATGCAATTGAATCAACGTGTTTGGCAACAAAGTAATTCATTTCCAAACCAATTAGGAGAATAAACATGGGCAACACATTAAAGACACGTTCTCAATGGGTTTGGATTAGCATCATTATTGTTGTCACAGGAATACTTGCTGGAGCTGTGTTATGGGGTTCAAAAGCTGAAACCACAGAGAATGCAGAGCAAGAGCATGCCCATCAAGAAAATGAAAAAGAAGGTGCTGAAGGTGAAAAAGAGCAGGCAGAAGACGAGGAAAAACTCACTCTGACCAATGAGCAAATGCAACAGCAAAACGTCAAACTTGCTCAAGTTGCTTTGGGTGCAGTCAATCAAGTTCAGACCTTTCCAGCAAAAATAATGGTCAATACGGATCGACAAGCACACGTTTCGCCGAGTTTTGCAGGGCGAGTGGAGTCTGTGTATGTTGAATTGGGCCAGCAAGTCAAACGTGGTCAAGCTCTAGCAAATTTGTTGGTACCCGATTTAGTCGATCAACAAGCCAATTTACAAATTGCGCAGACTAATTTGGATTTGGCAAAACAAGATTATGAACGTGAACGCAGTTTGTGGTCGCAAGGGATTTCTGCAAAACAAGATTATCAGCGTGCTTATAATGCTTATCGCCAAGCGCAAATTCAGGTGCAAGCCGCTCGCTCACGTTTAACAGCTTTTGGTGCAGGTTCGAATTCTAGTGGCCGTTACACTTTGACAGCACCGATTAATGGTGTGATCAGTAATAAAGATATTGTGATTGGGGAAAATGTCCAACTTGCAGATCAGTTGTTCACTATTGATCAACTCGATCAACTTTGGTTGGAATTTGTTATGCCAACGGTGGCGAACGTTAATGTTCAGCCAAATCAACAAATTCGCTTCAAATCTTTGCAAACGGGCAATCAATTTAACGCACAAGTGCAAAGTCTTACGACTGAAGCCGATGCACAAACAGGGCGTTTACAAGTACGTGCTAAAGTATTGTCAAATGCAGCCGAATTACGTCCAAATTTGATGGTGAATGTAGAGCTACAAGCAGGCTCAAAACAGTCGGCTATCCGCGTCAATGCACAGGCGATTCAACAGGTTGAAGGTAAAGATACCGTTTTTGTTGCAAAAGCAAATCAAAACAAAGGCTTTGATTTTGTTGCAGTACCTGTGCAAGTTGGACAGCGTACCCAAGATGGACAATGGGTTGAAATTACCCAAGGTTTAACAGCAGGTCAATCTTATGTGGCTGAAGGAAGCTTCTTGCTGAAATCAGAGCTTGAGAAAGGAGAGGCTGCGCATGGACACTAATTCCTCTCAATTGCCGAAGCCAGAGGGCTTATTTGATCGCATTATTCAATTTGCGATCCGTAATGCGATTTGGGTCATGTTGTTTGTGATGACGTGGATTGCGGTTGGGGTATGGAGTTATCAAAAACTGCCGATTGATGCAGTGCCAGATATTACCAATACCCAAGTGCAAATTAATACCCAAGCCAATGGTTATACAGCTCTCGAAGTCGAACAGCGGATTACTTATCCGATTGAAACCGCTATGGCAGGGATTCCAAACTTAGAGCAAACTCGTTCAATTTCACGTTATGGTTTATCGCAAGTCACTATTATTTTCAAAGATGGCACTGATATTTACTGGGCGAGACAGTTAATTAATCAACGTTTGCAAGAAGCCGATGGGCAGTTGCCAGATGCGGTTGATCCACTCATGTCACCTGTTTCTACGGGCTTGGGCGAAATTTACCAGTGGGTGATTAAAGCTAAACCTGATGCCAAAAAAGAAGATGGTACGCCATATACTGCTATGGATTTGCGCGAGATCCAAGACTGGATTGTGCGTCCGCAATTGCAGCGAGTGAAAGGTGTTGCTGAAATCAATAGTATTGGTGGTTACAACAAAACCTATATCGTTTCTCCTGATTTAAAACGTTTGCAGCAGCTTCAAATTTCACTGACAGAGTTTCAAACAGCTCTACAGGAAAATAATGAAAACCGTGGTGCGGGATTTATTGAGGAAAATGGTCAGCAGCTTACTGTCCGTGTTCCAGGCATGTTGAGCACTGTTGAAGATATCCAAAATATTACCGTAAGTGTCAAAAATGGTTTACCCATACGTGTAGCCGATATTGCAACGGTTGCGATTGGGCATGATTTACGTACGGGTGCTGCAACCTATAATGGCGAAGAAACGGTATTAGGTATCGCCATGATGATGATGGGTGAAAATAGTCGTACTGTTGCCCAAGCGGTAGATGCAAAAATCCAAGAAATTCAGCCGACTTTGCCGAAAGGAGTTGAAATTGAAACGGTTTATGATCGTACCAGTTTAGTAAATAAAGCCATTAAAACTGTTCAAAAGAACTTAGTTGAGGGTGCGATCCTCGTCATCGTGATTCTCTTTGTGTTCTTAGGTAATTTCCGTGCGGCTTTAATTACGGCCTGTGTCATTCCACTTTCGATGTTGTTTACCTTAACAGGAATGGCTGAGCAAAATATTAGTGCCAATTTGATGAGTCTAGGTGCATTGGACTTCGGGATTATTGTCGATGGTGCAGTGGTGATTGTCGAAAACTGTATTCGACGGCTCGCAGAAGCACAACATCATGCAGGTCGATTATTAACACGTCGTGAGCGCTTTAAAGAAGTATTCCTTGCAGCCAAACAAGCACGTAAGCCGTTACTGTTTGGACAGGCGATTATTATTGTTGTGTACTTGCCGATTTTTGCATTAACAGGTGTAGAAGCAAAAATGTTCCATCCAATGGCGATGACCGTGGTGATGGCATTGCTTGGCGCCATGATCTTATCGGTGACTTTTGTTCCAGCGGCTGTTGCTTTATTTATTACAGGTGAGGTGAAAGAAAAAGAATCTCGTTGGATGCAAGCGCTGAAAAGAAAATATCAACAAATCTTAGATTGGGCATATCAATTTAAGATGGTGGTTGTGACTTTAGCGGTGAGTATTTTAGTTTTGACTGGTGTGTTGACTACGCAAATTGGTAGTGAGTTTGCACCACAATTGAGTGAAGGGGATTTTGCTTTACAGCAAATGCGTTCTCCAAGTACAGGTTTGGAACAATCTTTAAGAATGCAGGAAAATACTGAAAAACTAATCTTAAAGAATTTCTCAGAAGTTAAAGCTGTTTTTGCTCGAACAGGTACGGCTGAAGTTGCAACGGACGTAATGCCACCCAATATTTCCGATGCGGTGATTTTATTAAAACCACGAGATCAGTGGGAAAATCCAAAGGAAACTATTGATGAGTTACGGACACGGATGCAGGCATTTCTGGAAAATATTCCAGGCAACAACAGTGAGTTTTCACAACCGATTGAGCTTCGCTTTAATGAGTTGATTTCGGGTGTACGGAGTGATGTCGGTATCAAAGTTTTTGGCGATGATATGGAGGTGCTCAATACACAAGCACAAGCAATTGCTCAGAAAGTACAAAAGATCTCAGGTGCAACAGCGGTCAAAGTTGAACAAACCAGTGGTTTACCTGTATTGAATGTGGATATCAATCATGCACTTGCAGCGCAATATGGCTTATCTGTGAAATCGATTCAAGATGTTGTTGCAGCGAGTGTCGGTGGTCAGAATGTCGGTCAGATTTTACAAGGTGACCGCCGTTTTGATTTTGAAATCCGTTTACCTGATAGTCAACGTACAGCACAAAGCCTAGCTCAACTACCTATCCAATTGCCTAATGGTGGTTTGATCCAGTTGCAAGATATTGCCAAGGTGGAAACCATTTCAGGTATGAATCAGGTCGGACGTGAAAATGGTAAACGTCGTGTCATTGTGACTGCCAATGTGGAAGGGCGTGATTTGGGTTCATTTGTCCAAGAGTTACAAGCAACCCTTAAACAACAACCTTTGCCTGCGGGATATTGGTTGGAATATGGTGGGCAGTTTGAGAATTTGGCTTCTGCTGCAGCACGTATGCAGATCGTGATTCCACTCGCGTTAATTACCATCTTTGTTTTATTGATGGCTGTGTTCCATAACTTTAAAGAAAGTTTATTGGTGTTTAGCGGCGTGCCATTCGCATTGTCTGGTGGTTTGGTTGCACTTTGGCTTCGAGATATTCCACTGTCAATGTCGGCAGGTGTGGGATTCATCGCACTGTCAGGTGTCGCTGTATTGAATGGTCTTGTGATGCTGAGTTTTATTAAAGAACTTCGTGAGCAGTTTGATGTGCATAAAGCCACATGGCAGGGAGCAATCTTAAGATTACGTCCTGTATTAATGACGGCTTTTGTTGCTTCGCTTGGCTTTATTCCAATGGCAATTGCGACTGGTACTGGTGCAGAGGTGCAACGTCCTTTAGCAACTGTGGTGATTGGTGGGATTATTTCATCAACTTTACTGACCTTGCTCATTTTACCAATCGTTTATCGTTGGATGAATGAGACGAAATCCAGCAAAAGTCAGGAAAGCACCATTTAATCTATTTATGTTATCTTCTTAGTAAAGCATTTTATTAAGAAGAAACTAAACCAGCCAAAGCATTTCAACTTTGGCTGACTTGTAAAACCCCTATGGGTTTTACGCCGATAATGATAAGGAGTCCAACATGAGTGGACATCAAGGGCATGATCATAGTCATGCTGTAGTTACTGAAGGCAACGCAAAAAAATTGACGATTGCGTTGGTGCTGACAACAACATTTTTAATCGTCGAAGTTATTGCGGGTTTAATTACACAAAGTTTGGCATTGCTGTCCGATGCAGCGCATATGTTTACTGATGCGGCAGCACTCGCAATTGCTTTGGCTGCGATTAAAATCGCTAAACGTCCAGCAGATAATAAACGCACATTTGGTTATCAGCGTTTTGAAATCTTGGCGGCGTTATTTAATGCTTCCATGCTATTTTTTGTTGCAATCTATATCCTTTACGAAGCTTATCAACGATTTACACAACCTCCTGAGATTCAGAGTGTAGGTATGCTTATCGTTGCGTCTTTGGGTCTTGTCATTAATCTTATTTCCATGAAGATTTTGATGTCGAGTGCAGCCGAAAGTTTGAATATGAAAGGCGCTTATTTAGAAGTGTTAAGTGATGCGCTTGGCTCAGTTGGTGTGATCATTGGTGCGGTCATTATTTACTACACCAATTGGTATTGGGTTGATACGATTATTGCCGTTGCAATTGGGTTTTGGGTGTTACCAAGAACTTGGATTTTGCTTCGTCAAAGTATCAATATTCTCCTTGAAGGTGTACCTGAAGAAGTGGATATTGAAAAACTGCGTAATGACTTATTGGCGTTACAGGGTGTTGAGAGTATTCATCAACTTAAGGTTTGGGCGATTACCTCAAAGAATATTCATCTGACCGTACATTTATTTGCACCAAATGCTGATCGTAAGCAATTACATCAAGCTGCGACCGAAATGTTGGCACATGAACATGGTATAGCTGAGGTGACATTACAAATTGAAGATGATGCTGAAATGAACTGCCAGCATACGCATCAACATGCCGAACAAGAACATTCACATCAGCATTGAGCTGATGTGAACTTTTCTATTTTTTAAATTAATTCTGCCATTCGTGATTACAATCACGACATTTCCAATGCTTTTGCGCTTGCATAAAGGCTTGCATTGAAATTTTAAAATCAGGAAGATCACGCCAAAATAGAACACCTGCAATTACACACACAGCAAATACAGCAACTGTCGCAATTTGTAAGCCTTGTCCTGCACCATTTCCAAAAATCCACATCCCAATACTAATTAAGACAAGGATCAGTAAAATAAAGATCGCAGGGACTAATAGTACTAAGCTTTTAGGTACATTGGGACGAGGGCTATTTGCACCCTGACTGACAGGCATAATTTTCACGCTTTGACATTTAGGGCAACGGTATTGCATAGATTTATCCTATAGGGTTTTGCTTATTTTAGCGAAAATTGTGAAAAAGCTAAAATGTTGTGGCTATGAAATTGTTTTATTTACTGATTCAGTTGTAGGTATGCCAATTCTAGAGCAGTTTGAATAATTTGATTGATATATTTTGCACTTCGTCTAAAGCTATTCGCTAAGCAGTATTCAGCCATGCTAATTTGAGTTGAAGAATTACCGAATAGTCATTCGAAGAATACGTATGTTACCGACTAAAATTCTAAAATTACGTTTATCACGCATTCAAAAAGGTAAAGAGCATCTTTCCACTCAAGATAAATTGATGTTGGTGAGTATGGAGAGTCCAGATCTGAGTGCTAACTTTTTGCTGCGCTTATTTAAGATGTCTTTGCCCAAGCAATGGAAGTTTCATTCAGAGACTGAGGAAGATGTCCTGTATACACGTCAACTCATTCAGTTGATCGAGAACGAATTTATTCCTGCCTATGAGTTTCATGCCCGAAAACATGCTTGGTATGAACAATGTCTAGAGTATCAGCTTAATTTTTTAGTGACTGAACCTAATCAGCAACAAATTAATCATTATTTAAGGCAATTGGATCAATGTTTGGATCAACAGCCAAAATTGGATTTATTGAGATATTTTTACCAGCAATATCCTACAGTTCAGCACGCTACAGCATTAGCTAAATCATATGCTGGAGCCGCCGAATATTCAAAGGCGATCGAATTGTATGAATGGGCAGCACAACAATCAACACAACGTAATGAAGTTGCCTTTTATAGTTACATCGAGTGTCTCATTCATCGAAACCAGTCTGAGTACAAAAAAGGTATTAGCGATGTTGAGCATGCGATTGATTTGTTGTGTCGATTTGAAAAGCCAATAGATCAAAAGAGTTACAACAAAATATTAGACCAATCAATTTCGAAGTTACTACCATCTGCGATCTTGGAATCACGAAGTGCAGAAACCAGTGTGTTTGCAGATGTTGGGCGTGGTTTAAACTCATTGGGTAAAACTTTAGGAGGAATTTTTGGAGCAAAAGACTTAAATATTCCTTTAAGTAAAGATGTGATAGCCAGTGCACCCCAACTGCTCAGTACAGATCAAATGATAATGAGTTTAGAGCGGACTGCTACGCTGCAACAATCCTTTAGACGATGGATTGGAGAAGAGCAGTTTCAGCACTATTTAAATCATGATGCAGGATTATTGACTAAATTTTGGTTAGAGATTGAAGCCGATCCTGCATCAATCGGGACATTATCTGATCCTTTTTCTCGACTACAGCTGCTCGAACAATTGGCTTCTTCAACACGTCGTCTAGGAGAGCTGCTTGATTTAGCAGATATTCAACTTATTTTAGATCAAGGGACCAATGCATATTTCGGTGAGTTCCGTTTGAATAAGCAACATCCTGATCGAGAGCAGCTGTTTGTGCAACGTGAGAAAATTGTAGATGAGATGGCTCAATTTGCACATTGGTTTTATGAGCATATCCTCACAGTATATTGTGATCAGCAATTGAAGCTCTTTGAGCAAATACAACAAACATTGTTGAAACAACCGACTGAGCAAGCTTTGTGGAGTGCGCTGTTTGCTTACCAATTTGAGCGACAGAGTCGAGCACAAAGATTGATGGAATGGATGCAAGCAAAGCTTGAGAAAACAAATGATTTTGAAAACATACAAGCGGCATGGGTTGCTTTAAGAGAATGTCGATCATTTAACGATAACGACATTCCAAGCAAAATAGCCACGATACAACAGGAGCTTGCACAATATAAAGCTTTATTGGAGCAGCAGAAACAGCAGATCGATCAGGATGAATTGAATATCGTTCATAAAGATGAGGAGTAGAATTTAGACGCCATCTATGGCTAAATATTGATCAGGATTATTTATTTCTGTGCAACAAAAATACGCAAATTGCTCTAGATAGCATGCTAATCTACTTAAAAACGTCTAATAAGTTCAGAAAGCAGATCGCAGCTCATTCGTATTGAGCCAGTAAAAAGGGAAGAGGGAGAGCATCTTGAATCGACAAGATGATAAAAAGGCGATGTTTGATATTATGCCTGCAGACAATGAAGTGATTGCGAAACCATCTTTATCACGTCGGCTAATCAATAAGACATTACAACATGCACAAGATGCAGTTGAATTTGCTAGTGACACCTCGCGAAATATCGCAGGTGTGGCGGATGCGGCATTAGATGCATTGGATCATGTTACACATCATACGAAACGTGGTGTGGAAGGTGTACGCAATACTGTGCGAGACATGGTTTCGGAAACCAGTGAAGCTGCTCGTCAGGTTGCATTGGCCATGGCTAGAGCATCTTTAGGCAAAAGTAGCTTAACGCTTTATTTACCTGAAATGTTGCTCAATAATCAAATTCGTAAACGCATTGACCGTACAGAAATCGACGATATCAAAATCGAATGTGGTAATGATCGTTTTCATATCGAATTGGATGGGCACTATCGTCGTTTTTTGTATCGTCTGTCGCTTGAATTCAATGTTTTAGAGTGTCGGATAGGACAAGAAAAATATTTACGCTTGCGTCAGGTCGATGAGCATCTTGATTTACAAGTTCGCCATGCTGGAACTTTAACGAATTGGGCAACACGTCGTGTCGGCAACGTGAGTTTTGAGCTGATTAACTCCTTACCGATTCCATTTCTGATTAATCACTTGGTTCGCGATATACCTGGTATTCAAAAAGAGGGGCATCGCTTGTGGTATATCGACCTTGAAGAAGCTGGATTTATTGATTTCATTAATAATCGTTCATGGATGGTCGATAAATTATTGAGTTTGACTGACTTTAGTATTTTGCCGGGATTAAACATTTTGCAAGAAAGTCGAGAGTTGGTTCAGCAATTAGTAGATCAATTCGAGATTCGAGGCTTGCGTGTACAATCAGGTCGTTTAGAAGTACAAGTTGGGATTGGAAGCGAATAAGAAAAAAGCCACTGTCAATGCAGTGGCTTTTTAGAATTTGGCGTCCCTACGGGGATTCGAACCCCGGTTACCGCCGTGAAAGGGCGATGTCCTAGGCCTCTAGACGATAGGGACTTATATGAGGCATACATCTGAAAACAATAATAAATATTGGCGTCCCTACGGGGATTCGAACCCCGGTTACCGCCGTGAAAGGGCGATGTCCTAGGCCTCTAGACGATAGGGACGTTTCAGAGGTGGGCGTATATTAGGGTGAATTAGGTGGGGTGTCAAACACTTTTCTAAAGAAAAATTAAAAAAAATAAATGAATGTTTAAAAATAAAGCGCATTGGGGAATAAATAATCAAAAATAAGGATTTAAGAGATAAAATGCGATTTAGATGATGATTTTTATACCTAAATAAAAAATGCAGCTTGTTTAAGCTGCATTTTTGTTTGTCGGCTTATTTTTGATCACGATAAAAGACATAGTGACTTAAATAACATGCCGCAATGAATAATAAACAACCAATAAAGCCCGCCTGCATTTCAGGATCTGCTGCCATACTTAAACCAGTAATGAAACAGAACACAAAACCTAAAATAGGAACGATAGGATAAAGAGGGGCAGCAAATTTTAAATCTTTTGCTGTGTATCCAGCTTTATACCATTGGCGTCTAAAATTAAATTGACTCCAGCAGATACTCATCCACACGATCACCATCGTAAATGCAGCGATTCCAAGTAGATTTTTAAAGATCGTTTCAGGTGCAAAATGTTCAGATAATAATCCTGGTAGAGCACCAAACATCGTCACGATAAGTGCAATAATTGGCGTGCCACTTTTAGACAGTTTAGAAAAAACTCTCGGTAATTGACGTTGATCAGACAAAGACCACATCATACGAGAGGCTGCATACAAACCTGAGTTTGCTGCAGAAAGAAGGGCAGTGATAATGACAAATCGAATAATGTCATCTGCGTAAGGAATGCCAATATAGTTGAATACGGTAACAAAAGGACTGCTACTGACGCCTTCACCACCCAATCCTGCAATTTGGAATGGTAATAATGCGCTGATCACAATAATTGTACCAACAAAGAAAATTAGCAGACGCCAAATTGCCGCATTAATAGCTTTAGGTACATTCACCGCAGGATCTTTTGTTTCACCAGCAGCGACACCGATCAGTTCTGTACCTGAAAAGGCAAAATTCACAATTAACATCGTGGTGAAAATTGGTAAAAGACCTTCTGGGAACCAACCGTGAGCAGTTAAGTTGTGAAATAAAGGTGCTGATTCAGAACCTTTAAATGGGATTAAACCAAAAATTGCCAGCAGGCCAAGAAGAATAAAGGCAATTACTGTAACAACTTTTACTAAAGCCAGCCAAAATTCTGATTCAGCAAAAATGCGTGTTGAACTCATGTTGAGTCCAAAAATAGTTACGGCAAAGATAATCGTCCATATCCACATAGAAATATGAGGAAACCATTCTTGCATTAGTAGTGCTGCGGCAGTAAATTCTGTGCCTAATGTTGCTGTCCATGTCAGCCAGTAGACCCATGAGATCATATAGCCTGTGCCTGGACCAATATATTTTTGAGCGTATGCGCCAAATGATCCTGCGACAGGCATGTGTACTGCAAGTTCACCTAAGCACAACATCACCATATAGGCGATCAATCCACCCAAAACGTAGGCGATAATTGCACCTATTGGTCCAGTTTGGGCGATTACTTCACCAGAACCCAAAAACAAGCCCGTACCAATTGCACCGCCAAGAGATAGCATGACTAAATGGCGCGTGCTCATCGAACGTTTTAATGTTTTTGATTCTGAATTCGAATTTGAGTTGGAAGATTGCATACGACAATTTGTCCACGCATAGAGAAGCGGCTATTTTATGGAAAATTATGAAATGTGCAATCTGATTAAGAGAAAGATTGAGAGAAAAATATAATTATTAGATAAAAGAATTTGGCGTCCCTACGGGGATTCGAACCCCGGTTACCGCCGTGAAAGGGCGATGTCCTAGGCCTCTAGACGATAGGGACAGATGAGGCAACACAAAATGTTTGGTGGAGCCAAGCAGGATCGAACTGCTGACCTCTACAATGCCATTGTAGCGCTCTACCAACTGAGCTATGACCCCAGTTTGTGTGAGCGCAATATTAGGTGGATTACGCTCACACGTCAATGATTAAACGGACTTAAGTCTCACTATTTGCATCATTTTTCGGCAATTTTAGTGATTCATTTAACTTTTCCCACACTTTCAGTTCTTTCTTGCTAGGCGCACCTACGATCTCTAGAGCATGGCGTAGTCGAGCAAAAGTTAAATCTGGACCCAAAGTCACCATTGCTTGCATTACAGGCGTAGAACTTGTTGAGCCTGCTATTGCGATAAAGAAAGCAGGCATGAAATCGCGTAGTTTGATTTCCATTTGATTTGCCAAATCCATCAAAATTTGACTGACAGTTTCATTGTTCCATGTGAACTGGCTTTCTAAGCGCCAAATCGCAAATTGCAGGCTTTGACGAACTTGTTCTTCTGTCAATTTCTTGCTTTCAAACTGCTCTTTGTTGATTTGAGGCATATGGTTAAAATAGAAACCTGCCCAATTAACAGCTTCAGACAAAAGATTAATACGTGGTTGAATCGCCGCTGCAATATCTTCAAGTGTTTGGCGATCAGACTTCCATGTCAACAAACGATCGAGGAGTTGTCCTGGTGTTAATGATTTGATCCATTGTCCATTAAGCCAATTGAGTTTTTCTACATCAAAAATTGGTCCGCCAAGTGAAACACGCTGCACATCAAAGTTTTCAATCATGTCTTGTAGTGTAAAGACTTCGCGTTCGTCAGGCATAGACCAACCCATGCGCCCTAAATAGTTGAGCAACGCCTCTGGCAATACACCAATGTCACGATAGTAGTTGATAGATGTTGGATTTTTACGTTTAGAGAGCTTTGACTTGTCTGGATTACGAAGTAAAGGCATGTGACAAAGCGTTGGCATGTCCCAACCAAAGTATTGGTAAAGCAATTGGTGCTTAGGTGCAGATGGTAGCCATTCTTCACCACGTAAAACGTGAGTGATTTCCATTAAATGGTCATCAACAACATTTGCAAGGTGGTAGGTTGGTAAGCCATCAGTTTTCAATAGCACTTGCATGTCTACTTGTGCCCAAGGAATTTCAACTTCACCACGTAATAGGTCATTGATTTTACAGACACCCTCTTCTGGAACTTTCATGCGAATGACATGAGGTTCACCAGCTGAAAGACGACGTTGTACTTCTTCTTGAGTTAATTTTAAGCCACGACCATCATATTTAGGTGTTTCACCACGTGCTTGTTGTTCAGCACGCATTTGGTCGAGTTCTTCTGCTGTCGCAAAACAGTAAAAAGCATGACCTTTTTCCACTAATTCAAGTGCGTATTGTTTGTAGATACCCATACGTTCTGATTGGCGATACGGTGCATGTGGTCCACCAACATCAGGACCTTCTGACCAGTTAAGTCCAAGCCAACGTAAAGAATCTAAAATCATTTTTTCAGATTCTGGAGTTGAACGAAGTTGATCCGTATCTTCGATGCGTAAAATAAACTCACCGCCATGCTGTTTCGCAAAGCATAGGTTAAAGAGAGCGATATATGCAGTTCCTACATGAGGGAAACCAGTAGGAGAGGGAGCAATACGAGTACGGACTTTCATAAGTGATCGAATTTAAAATTAGAATTGAAACTATTATAACGAAAAAGCCTAGTCACGGAATGACTAGGCGCATTTAAACATGTTAGGGGTTACATATTTAAAGAATTAAGAATTATGCGGTTGGAAAATGGTTTGAACAAAGCGTGAAAAACGTTCGTGCTGTGTAGCAAAGAAGTTTTGCGTTGGTGTTGTACGAATCGTATTCAACATTTTAAGTTCATCATTGCTCGACGGGATCATCGATGTATTACGTTTTTGCTGATCCAGTGCTTTGACAATTAAAGAAGAAGATTTGTCTACAGTTTTTATGTTGTTGCTTTCTTTGATAGCAGCAGCGTGTCCCATTTGTACTGAACAAGCTAAAAATAGGCTTAAGCATATCGTTTTTTTCAATTTTAATGCTCGCATTGCTAACATTCCCTTATTACTTCCGAGTCTACAAGACTAACTAAACAACTATACTATTGCTTTAATGATACGATTCAAACATAAATCTTAATAAAAAAGTAGAACTACGTCACACTTTTCACAAAAAAGATAAACTTCCAGTAAATTTCTACTCAATATTTATAGCCTTGTGGCTAGTTTGTTTGCAAGTCAAATTTAGCAAGCAAATATGTAGAAAACGTGAAGAACGTTCAATTTTAAATAAGCTAATACGATTCCTCATCTAGATGTATGGATCAAAATGATTTAGATTAAAAACTGAATAATAAAGAAGAAAACATTGTAACTGATTGATTGTAAAATATATTTATTAAAATATAGTGCTATAAATAGTAAAAATAAGGTTGTTATAAATATGAAGCGTGTATTCACATCAGTTGCATTTATATTTGGATTATGGGGGAGTGCCCATGCAGCAACTTCTTTCTTGAATGTGTCTTATGATCCAACACGTGAATTTTATCAAGAATATAATCAAGCTTTTGGCAAATACTGGAAAAGTAAAACAGGGCAGGAAGTCGAATTTAAGCAATCACATGGTGGATCGGGCAAGCAAGCACGCTCTGTGATTGATGGCTTACAGGCCGATGTTGTAACTTTGGCATTAGCTAATGATATCGATGAGATTGCGAATGCAGGATTAATTCGTAAAGACTGGCAGAAACAGTTTAAAAATAATTCTGCACCTTATACCTCAACTGTCGTTTTTTTAGTCCGAAAGGGTAATCCCAAAAATATTCGTGATTGGAATGATTTGACCCGAGAAGGAGTTGAAATCATCACTCCAAATCCTAAAACTGGTGGTGCTCCACGTTGGATTTATTTATCTGCTTGGGGATATGCTTTAAAACAGCCGAATGGAAATGATGCCAAAGCTCGTGAGTTGGTAAAAAAACTTTATCAAAATGTCAAGGTTTTAGACTCAGGTGCTCGAGGCTCATTAACAACCTTCGCAGAGCGTGGAATTGGAGATGTATTGTTATCATGGGAAAATGAAGCACTTTTAGCGACACAAGGGTTAGGCAAAGACAAATTCGAAATTGTTTATCCATCTATTTCGATCTTGGCGGAACCTTCAGTTGCGATCGTTGATAAAACGGTGGAAAAGGATGGTAATCGTAATTTAGCGCGTGGATATCTCAATTTCCTTTATTCACCCCTAGGACAAGAGTTAGCTGCAAAACATTATTTCCGCCCGAGAAATCCAGAGGTCGCTACGAAATATGCAAAACAGTTTCCAAAGATCAAATTATTTAATATTCAGGATGTCTTTGGAGGGTGGACAAAGGCACAAAAAACTCATTTTGTGAATGGGGCGATTTTTGATCAGATTTATGCTGAGAAACCTTAGCTCAATAAAGTTATATCAGCTCTCTAGTTAGTCGTGAAAAGCAAATATGTCGTGTATTTGCTTTTTTATTGGATGAAAAATGACAAGAAAACGGTTTTATCTATGGAAAGTTAAGAATTCTCTACAAAAAGTCGTTTGGTACTGGCATAAAACAAGGTGATAATGTGCAGTTACATTTTTAGCTGTTGATTCATTTCTTATGTCGCATATTTCTGTCTTACTTCATGAAACCGTTGATGGCGTATTGGCAGGTCGCGATACTGGCATTTATGTTGATGCCACGTTCGGTCGAGGTGGTCATACTAAACTTTTGCTTTCTAAATTAGATCAAAATGCACGAGTTTATGCATTTGATAAAGATCCTCAAGCGCTAGAAGTTGCTGCGCAATTAGAACAAGAAGATCCACGTTTTAAAATTATTCATGCCAGTTTTGCTGATCTTCAATCTGAATTAGCGAATATTGGGATTACTGAAGTCGATGGCGTTATGGCAGATCTTGGAGTCTCTTCTCCTCAGTTAGATCAAGCAGAGCGTGGCTTCAGTTTTATGCAAAATGGACCATTGGATATGCGTATGGATAATTCAAAAGGTCCTACAGCAGCCGAGTGGTTACTAGAAATTGAAGAAGAAAAATTAGCGAATATTATTTATCAATATGGTGAAGAGCGTTATAGCCGCCGTATTGCTAAAGCGATTAAACAAGCAGGTGAGCTTACAACTACTGCACAATTAGCCGAATTGGTGAAAACTGCACATCCTAAATGGGAAAAGCATAAGCATCCTGCAACACGGACTTTTCAGGCAATCCGTATCGCAATTAACAAAGAACTAGAAGATATTGAGATATTTTTGCCGCAAGCTGTAGAATTACTCAAACCTAAAGGACAGTTGGCTGTGATTAGCTTCCATTCTTTAGAAGACCGCTTAATTAAGCAGTTTATCCAAAAAGAATCTACTTTAGCGGAGGATACGGGCTGGGGCATGCCTCAAGCTCAGATTGATACCCGTCGTTTGAAGAAGGTTTCTCGTATTCGTGCGAGTGAAGCAGAAGTAAAAGCAAATCCTCGTTCGCGTAGTGCTTGGTTGCGCGTGGCAGAGCGCTTAGAAAAGAAAGGCTAACAATGAACAACAAAAATGATGACGAAGTTGTATCGAACACCAAAAAAGGTCTAAAAAAAGTTGTTGTTTATGCGGTGTTAGTTGCATCAGTATTTATCAGCGCCATGATGGTGGTATTTCAGGTGTTTGAATATCGACATGATTATCGTGACCTGAGTGCTTATATGCGTGAAAGAGACGATTTAAATGCTGAATGGGGGCGTTTGCTGATCGAGCAACAAACCTTTGGTGCAACTGCACAGATTGGTTCACGTGCAGTAACGCAATTGCGTATGTTTTCACCTCCAGCTGCGCAAACCGTTGTGATTTCTTTACCTATGACTACAAAGCAAGATAAATAAGGCATGCTGTATGGCAGATAAGCGAAGTAAACCAATACGTAAAAAACAGCAGTCTATCTCAGAAAAGCCAACTTTAGCTTTGGATATGTGGCGCTTTTACCTGCTTTGGGGAACGGTGCTACTGTGCTTTGTTGTCTTGGTTGCGCGTGCATTTTATGTGCAGGTCGTTAATAAAGACTTTTTACAAAATAAAGCCAATGCAAATATTTTGCGGACTGAACGCCTAGAGGCAATGCGAGGTGTAATTAGTGATCGTCATGGTGTGCCTTTGGCGATTAGCACACCCATCATGAAAATTGTGATTGATCCACGTGATTATTGGGAGGCGAAGCATCTTTATGATGAAATTACAGCTGAACTCCAAAAAGACCCAACTAATCGTAAACTCAAACGCCAGCTACCTGATAAAAACTTAAATTTAGACGAATTAGCAGACGCTGTTGGTATTGATCGTAAAGATTTAAGAAAGCAGATGAATGATCGACCTCGTTCACGCTATTTAGTTCTACAAAAAGAAATTCCGCCTCAACAAGCTGATTTAATTGTTAAACGTAACTTTCAGGGTGTTTATGCTGAGAAAAGTTATAAGCGTTACTATCCACAACCTCAACCCAATGCGCAAATTATTGGTTTAACCAATAGTGAAGGTAAAGGGATTGAAGGCTTAGAGATGCAATTGAATAAGCAATTATCTGGAATGGACGGTGAGCAGAAAATCATCCGTGATAAAAAAGGTAATCGCTTAAAAGTTTCAGAAGTTATCAAAGAAGTTGAGTCAGGTGAAAATATCACACTAAGCATCGACTCTCGCCTACAGTACATCATGTATCGAGAATTGACTGCAGCAGGTGTTGCCAATAATGCACGTTCTGCGACGGCAATCGCTGTAGATGTAAAAACGGGTGAAATCTTGGCAATGACCAGTTGGCCGTCTTATAACCCGAATGATAAAAATGGTTTAGCCAATAAAGATGCGATGCGTAACCGTGGTGCGATCGATATGTTCGAACCGGGTTCAACGATGAAACCTTTTACGGTTGCCGCAGCATTAGAAAGTGGTAAATACACACCAAATACGATTGTAAATACTGCGCCAGGAACCATGCGTTTAGGTTGGCATACCATTCGTGATACCCATAATTATGGTGCTTTAACACTGACAGGTATTATTGTTAAATCTTCTAACGTTGGTTCCGCAAAATTAGCGCTATCTCTGCCTAAAGACGCTCTACCTTCATTCTTCCGTCGTGTTGGATTTGGTCATCGTTCTGACGTTAAATTCCCTGGTGAGAGTGCTGGTTTACTTTATTCTGGAGATAAATTAAATCCTTCTCAATTAGGAACCATGGCTTATGGTTACGGATTGAATGCGACTATTTTGCAGTTAGCTCAAGGCTATGCAATGTTGGCAAATCATGGGGTTGAAATGCCACTCAGTCTGCGTAAGTTAGATAAAGCACCTGAAGGAAAACAGGTGCTTGATCCTAAAATTGCAGATCAAGTTTTGTTGATGTTAGAGCAGGTGACGATGCCAGGTGGTACTGCATTACAAGCCAACATTCCAGGATATCGTGTTGGTGGTAAAACAGGTACAGCACATAAATTACGTGCAGACCGTAAAGGCTATTCCAATAATGAATATCGTGCCTTGTTTGCAGGTGTTGCACCAGTCAGTGATCCTCGGCTTGCTATGATTATTGTCGTTGAGAATCCACAGGGACGCTATTATGGTGGTCTTGTAGCTGCTCCTGTTTTTGCTCGAATCATGCAAGAGTCATTGCGCTTATTAAATGTTCCTTTAGATAAACCTCTTGATACTCCTCAAAATCCAATCCGTAGGTAGATTATGTCGATTACTTTTCAGCAGATACACCCAGTTAATATCGATGCGGTTTGGGTTTTACAGCCATTCAATGGCTTTTGTTTGGATAGCCGCAAGGTCGCCTCTGGGCAGATCTTTATCGCACTAAATAGCTATAGCCAGCCTGAAAAGACCATTGAGTTTGCCCAAAAAGCTCTAGATTCAGGTGCGTTGGCTGTGATTAGCGAAAGTGCTTTAGGCTTAAAGAATGAGTGGGTGTGTCCCCAAGTACGTTATCTGATGGGTGAATGGCAAAAGCAGTATCTACAAGCGTGTGAGCCTGTACAAGCATTACGGGGCGTTGCTGTAACGGGAACAAATGGCAAAACAACAATTTCACGTTTGGTGGCTGAGTTAATTAGTTCTCAAGGTTTAGGGTGTGCTGTTATGGGGACGACGGGTAATGGGATTTTACCTAATCTCACACCATCAACACATACGACCTTGGATGCCTTACAGTTGCAAACTGCATTACATGATTATGCGCAGCAAGGTGCGAAATTTGTTGCGCTTGAAGCGAGTTCTCATGGTTTAGAGCAAGGTCGTTTAAATGGTTGTGATATCGAAATTGCCGTATACAGTAATTTGAGTCGAGATCATTTGGATTACCATGGCACTTTAGAAGCTTATGCCGAAGCTAAAGCATTGCTATTTAAATTTGCTACTTTAAAAGCGGTCGTGATTAATCTAGATGATCAATATGCTTCTATTATGTTAAAAGCAGCAAAAAACAACCCTTCACAACCTAAAATTCTAACTTATTCTTTAACTCAAACTTCTGCTGATTATCATATTGCTGATTTACAGTATCGTCTGAGTGGGGCAAGTTTCACGCTGATCAGCCCTGTTGGAAGTTATGCGGTAAATAGTCCACTGCTGGGTCAGTTCAATGTTGAAAATCTTTTAGCTAGCTTAATTGCTGCGGAGTATGCAGGTTTTGATCTTGCTGACTTAGTGAAATTTGTACCCGAACTAAAAGGCGCACCTGGTCGTATGCAGGTGATCCAAGACCATGAACGTTTATTTGTGGTGGATTATGCGCATACACCTGATGCTTTGATTCAAGTGTTGACCACTTTGAAACGCCACGTCACAGGTCAACTTTGGGTTGTTTTTGGTTGTGGTGGAGACAGAGATCGAGGAAAGCGCCCACTGATGACACAGGCAGCCCTTGATCATGCCAATCCAGTGGTGCTGACTTCAGATAATCCTCGAACTGAGAATCCAGAACAAATTTTTGCTGATATGAAGCATGGTGTTGATTTTGATGGTCATCAAATAGATGAAATTCATGATCGCCGTGAGGCAATTAAATTTGTGGTCAAGCAAGCACAGGCAGGCGATATTGTTGTGATTGCGGGTAAAGGACATGAAAATTATCAAGAAATCGATGGTGTAAGACATTGGTTTGATGATGTGGTTGAAGTACAGTCAGCAATCGCTGCACAATCACATGTTTTAGATTCAGCTTATCCTGCGCAATAGGGAATATTATGCATACCTCCACAACCAGTACAGTTCCATTAGAGCCTTGGACTCCAGAACAATTACAAGAAGCAACTCAAGGTGAATGGCTTCATGGCAATATTCCTCAAGGTGCAATAAAGCGGATTTTGACGGATTCACGACATGCAGAAGTTGGTGATGTATTTCTTGCGCTGAAAGGTGAGCGTTTTGATGCTCATGATTTTGTGGCTCAGGTTGCGACTCAAGGCTGTCAAATTGCGATTGTAGAACATCCTATAGATGTTGATATTGCGCAATTGGTTGTTAAAGATACACGTTTAGCCTTGGGTGATCTAGGAGCCTATCGTCGTAAACAGAATGCACATCTGAAAGTGATCGCATTGACTGGAAGTAGTGGTAAGACAACAACTAAGGAAATGCTCGGGAGTATTCTCTCTCGTTTGGCACCGACGTTGATTACACGTGGTAATTTAAATAACGATTTGGGCGTTCCAATGATGTTGCTTGAATTGCGTAAAGAACATCAATACGCGGTTATGGAATTAGGTGCCAGTCACCAAGGTGAGATTGATTATACGTCTAATTTGGTTCAACCTCATGTCGCAGGAATCCTAAATATTGGTACTGCACATTTAGGTGAATTTGGAGGGCGTGAAGGAATCTGTCGTGCTAAATCTGAGATCTATGCGCACATTTTACCTCAAGGAGTAGCGATCGTTCCTGCTGCTGATGATTTTACTGCCAACATTAGAAATAGTGCTCAAGCACACTCAAATTTAAGCTTTGGTCAAGGTGGTGATGTTTACGCGACTGAGATCGAATTAAAGCCTCAATCTGTTCGATTTAATTTACATACCCCACAAGGTCAGCGTGTAGTTAATTTACCTTTTGCTGGTGAGCATAATGTTCAAAATGCAACGGCGGCTACAGCCTTTGCTTTGGCAATTGGTATCGAACTAGATGATATCGTAGAGGGTTTGGAACAGGCTCAGGGTGCGAAAGGGCGTTTGAATTTTATTCAACATCAAAACCATTTGTTCATCGATGACACTTATAATGCGAATCCTACTTCAATGCGTGCTGCTGCCCAAGTGCTTTTGCAACAACAAGGCCTCAAGGTCATGGTCATGGGTGATATCGGTGAGTTAGGTGATAGTAGTTGGCAAGAGCATCATGATTTAGGTCGCGATTTAGCTGCTTTAGCCTTGGATCAAATTGTTGTAGTGGGTGAATATGCAAATGCCGCATTACAAGGTTCATCCCACTCAGAAAAATTACACGCCTTTGCGACACAAGCAGAAGCTTTACCATTTTTAATTCAGTTAATTCAAACACATCAACCCCAGTCAATGAGTTTCCTCTTTAAAGGGTCTCGTTTTACCCACATGGAAACGTTGATGGCTGATTTGATGGAGAAAATCTAAATGTTGTTATGGTTATTTGAGCAACTGGCGGGCTATAACAGCTCATTTCAGGTTGTTCGTTATTTAACATTACGCTCGTTATTGAGCGTGTTAACTGCGCTTATGATTGGTTTGGTTTTAGGACCAATCATGATACGCAAGCTACAAGCTTTGAAATATGGTCAGGCAGTTAGCTCGTTTGCTCCAGAAAACCATGCTAAAAAAATGGGTACGCCAACGATGGGGGGAATCCTGATTCTGCTTTCAATTGGAATTAGTACGCTATTGTGGGCTGATCTTTCAAATCCTTATGTTTGGATTGTCCTAGGTGTCATGGTTGTTTTTGGTGCTGTTGGTTGGGCTGATGACTGGATTAAAATCCGTTATAAAGATAACGCTGGTTTGCCTGCTCGTAAGAAGTTCTTTTGGACTTCGGTAGCATCTTTAGGAGCAGGTGTTGCGTTGTATGTTATTGCAAAGCAACAAGATAGTGTTGTGCATACAGCAAATATGCTGGATTTGCTTATTCCATTCTTTAAGAATCTTTCGATCCCACTTTCAGTTGTTCCTTTTGGATTAGCATTCATCGTATTTACTTATTTGGTCATCAATGGAGCGTCGAATGCCGTCAATCTAACTGATGGTTTAGATGGATTAGCGATTATGCCAGTTGTTATGGTTGCTGCAGGTTTAGGCGTGTTTGCTTATTTGTCAGGTGATATTCGTTTTGCCAATTATTTGCATATTCCGTATGTAAAATATACTTCAGAGCTCGTGGTGATCTGTTCAGCAATGATCGGTGCTGGCTTAGCTTTCCTTTGGTATAATGCACACCCTGCACAAGTCTTTATGGGTGATGTAGGAGCATTAGCACTAGGTGCAATGTTGGGTACAATCGCTGTGATGGTTCGACAAGAAATTGTTTTTGCTATTATGGGTGGTGTTTTCGTAATGGAAGCTGTTTCAGTTTTCTTACAAATCGGATCCTTACGCATGCGGAATAAGCGTGTGTTCTTGATGGCACCTTTACACCATCATTATGAAAAGCAAGGTTGGAAAGAAACGCAAGTTGTTATCCGTTTCTGGATTATTACGATTTTCCTCGTTGTATTAGGGTTGATGACGTTAAAATTACGTTAAGCGAAAATTCACAAAAAAGCTGGTGGATACCGGCTTTTTTTTTGGAGAAAATAAATGAGTTTGCTGATGTGTCCTGTCTGTCGACACTCATTGGATTTGGTTGAAAACTCATGGCAATGTGAAAATGGACATCATTATGATGTTGCTAAGCAAGGCTATGTCAATTTGCATGTGGTACAGCATAAACATAGTAAAAGCCCAGGGGATACAGCAGAATCAGTTTTGGCTAGACGTGAATTCTTGCAAAAAGGTTTTTATGCACCTCTTCAAAACGCTGTTGTTGAGTTGCTACAAACATTGCAGCCCAGTTCTATTTTGGATATTGGGTGTGGTGAAGGCTATTACACAAGTGCAATGCAAGGTTGTGCAAAAGTCTGTATCGGTGTTGATATTGCAAAAACAGCAGTACAACGAGCTGCAAAACTGAATAATAAAGTCACATGGGTTGTTGGCACAGGTGCTACATTGCCAGTGAGGGACTCTGTAATTGATTTTTGTAGCAGTCTTTTTAGTCCCATCCCGCAAAGTGAAATTGGGCGGGTATTAAAACCAGAAGGATATTTGATTGTAGTAACGCCTGCACCGAAGCACTTGTTTGCATTGCGAGAAGCATTATTTGAACAAGTGAATTTGCATGAACCACAAAAATTCGTCGATCAGTTAAATGATGAATTTGATTTAAAGCAAGCACAGGTTATAGAAGCGTCACTGCGATTGGAACAACAAGATTTGAAGAATCTTATTGCGATGACTCCTTATGCTTATAAGGCAAATCCTGAGCGTAGAGCACAATTAGAGCAACAAAATGAATTTGAGGTTACGGCTGCTTTTCAGATTTATTTATTTCAGAAAAGAAAGAAGCCATCAAATTGATGGCTTCGAATGAATTATTGTATTTGATTAATTAGGTTTTCAATTCCATCCCTTTCCTTTTTAGGCGCGGGGTTTTGTGAATCATTATTCATTGGAGGTGGTTGTCTATTTGCTGGAACAATAATTTGTTCTTCACCAGAGGAATTTGTTCCTGGTAAATCAGAAAAATCATTCTCAACAGAGCGTGTTTGTGGTGTCGGTTCTGGGCGATACAATGGTCGAGCCAATGGTGGAGCGGCACGATACTCTTTTTTATCTTCAGTTGATTGGATCTGTAGTTTATCGCGTGAAATTGGATCTTTAGCATTTTTATCTAAATGTACCCATGACGATGGTGTGTCTTTGAGTGCATTTGCCATGAATGTTGTCCAAATTGGTAGGGCTGCAACGCCGCCGTATTCTCTACGACCTAATGTGCGTGGCTGATCAAAACCAACCCAAGCTACCGCGACTAACTTTCCATTAAAACCTGCGAACCAAGCATCTTTTGCATCATTGGTTGTACCTGTTTTACCACCTAAATCATCACGACCAATTTTAAGCGCTGCACGACCCGTACCATGTTGAATTACATCGCGTAAGATATTCGCCATATCATATGTTGAACTTGATTTTAATATACGTTGAGCTTGACGATAATCGCTATTGGTTTTGGTGTCGACTGCAGAAGTCGTTGTTTGTGCATCTGAAGCTGCGAGTGCATCATCTAAAGATTCATTGGTGATCTCTTTGGTTTTAGCTTCTTCTGCAGCTTGTTGTTCTGCATAAGCATTTGGATTGTTGATACACGGGATGCAGGCATATTCAGGTTTTGCCTCATAAATAACTTTACCTGTTGCATCTTCAATACGTTTGATGAAATGTGGTTGAATTCGATACCCACCATTTGCAAAAGTGGCATAACCAGTAGCCATTTGAATTGGTAATACCTGCGGTGTACCTAAGGCAATTGTGTAGTTGCGAGGAATCTGTTCTTCTTCTAAACCAAAGTCCATAAACAGCTGTCTAGCTCGTTCAATCCCTACATTTTGCAATAAACGAACTGAGACTGTATTTCTAGAAAGGTAAAGCGCACGACGTAGAGGGATCATCCCAAGATAGCGTCCATCAGAGTTCTTTGGTGACCATTTCCCAATACGGATCGGGCTATCATTTACCATGCTATAGGGTGTCATACCTCGTTCTAAAGCGAGTGCATAAACAAAAGGTTTAATGGTCGAACCAGGTTGTCTCCAGCCTTGCACAGCACGGTTAAATTTCGATTGATAAAAATTATATCCGCCAACGACTGCTTCAATTGAGCCATCATTTGGGTTTAAAGCGATTAATTGCCCTTGAACTTTTGGAACTTGGACCAGTGACCAGGCTGATTTGTCTTCATTAGGACGTAAGCGGATAATGTCCTTTACCTTCACAATTTGGGATGCGCGAGAAGGCGCACCACCAACGCTATTCGCATTGCGATAAGGACGTGCCCATGACATGCCTGACCAATTTACGGTGACAGTCGAGCCATCTTGCATCAAAGCTTCAAATGAATTGGTATTTACTTTAGTTACTTGCGCTGGAAAAGTATTTGCATATGCCATAAATTGATTAAGTGGTTTATCGTGATCTTCAGGACCACGCCAGCCATGTCGTCGATCATAGGCCTCTAAACCATCTTGAATGGATTGTTCGGCGAATTTTTGTTTGTTGCTATCAATCGTTGTGTAAACTTTATAACCAGAATCAATCGCTTGTTCACCAAAATGTTCTACTAGTTCAGAACGAACCATTTCACCGACATAAGGATGAATATTGCTCACAGAGCGATCAATCATATTGAGATTGATCGGTTCAGCAACTGCTTTTTGATACTGTGATTGATTGATGTAACCTAGCTGTAACATTCGACCTAAAATCCAGTTACGACGCTCTAAAGCACGTTCAGGATTTACGACTGGATTGTATTTCGATGGTGCCTTAGGTAAACCAGCAATCATCGCCATTTGAGCGATACTAAGTTGATCTAAATTTTTGTTGTAATAAATTCTGGCTGCCGCAGCAATTCCATAGGCATTTTTACCTAAAAATATCTTATTTACATATGAACTTAAGATTTCTTGTTTGGTTAGATTTTGCTCTATTTTTCGTGCTAAAAATACTTCGGTAAGCTTACGCTTAAGTGTCCTTTCTGGGCTTAAATAATAGTTTTTCGCAACCTGCATGGTGATTGTTGAGCCACCAGTTTGCACGTCAGAACCTGTAATTGATTCAGTGAGTGCTCGACCTAAACCTTTGAAACTTATGCCATTATGTTCGAAGAAAGAGGAGTCTTCCGCTGCCAAAAAAGCATGAATAAATGTAGGGGGGATTTGCTCATATTGAACTGGAATGGATAGCTTCCCACCATATTCTGCAATTAACTTATTATCAGCTGTATACACCTGTAATGGCTTCAATAATGGCGCTTTTTTAAGAGAACTCATATCTGGCAAAGAGGGTGCTAGATAGAGATACATGCCATAAAAACCCATTGGAAGTGAGACTAAGATAATAATAAGCATCAAAAAAAATGGGCGAACAATGCCAGAACTGGATAGCTTTTTCATAATAAGTAAGTTTTAATAAGAGCGAATGGCAAACTAATTGTGGTCAGTATATCCTTTAGACATACGGATTGTTAGATGAGATATTGTATCCGTATAAATTAAAGACCAAAACAAATTAGTGTGTTGTATTTTTGGGGATAAAAAAATAAATAGGAAAGTACTGTGCTCAGGTTATATCGTAAACCAAATAAGGGGTTAGTGGGTGTCGATATTAGTTCGACAACTGTTAAGTTATTGGAACTCTCTGTTAAGAACGGTCGATATTGGGTTGAAAGTTATGCATTGATGCCACTACCTGAAAATAGTGTGGTTGAGAAAAGCATTTTAAACCCAGAAGCAGTTGGCGACGCGCTTGAACGAGTTGTTAATCTTGCAAACCCTCACACTACCAATGTGGCTATTGCCGTGCCTACTTCGATGGTCATTAATAAGATCATCGAGATGGATGCTGACATGACGGATGATGAGCGGGAAGTTCAAATTCGTATGGATGCAGAGCAATATATTCCATTCCCATTAGATGAAGTTAGTTTGGACTTTGAAGTCTTAGCTGATCGATTGGCAAATCCTAATCGTGTCAATGTGTTATTAGTCGCTACGCGTACTGAGAATGTCGATTCACGTGTTGAAGTTCTTGAGTTAGCAGGTCTAAAGGCAAAGATTGCTGAAGTCGAAAGTTATGCGATGGAACGTGCTTTTAGTGTATTCGCTGATACGCTTCCTATGGGGGCGAATACAGTGGGTATTCTAGATATTGGGCATACGATGACGACGTTATCGGTCATGCAAAAAGGTAAAATTATCTATACTCGTGAGCAAGTGTTTGGTGGAAAACAACTTACTCAAGACGTTCAAAATCGTTATGGTTTATCTTTTGAAGAAGCTGGTCGAGCTAAAAAAGAAAGAAGTTTGCCAGATGATTACGATACCGAAGTTTTAGAACCATTTCTTGATGCAGTTGTGCAACAAGCTGCACGTTCGCTGCAATTCTTTTTCTCATCGTCTCAATTTAATGAGATTGACCACATCCTGTTAGCAGGTGGTAATGCCAATATTCCAGGCCTAGCTAAACTGTTGCAACAAAAGCTAGGTTATCGAGTAACGATTGCCAACCCATTTTTACAAATGGGCTTTTCTCCCCAAATCGATATCAAAAAAATAGAAAATGATGCCTCATCGTTGATGGTGGCATGTGGATTAGCATTGAGGAGTTTTGATTAATGGCAAAGATTAACTTACTCCCTTGGCGTGATGAGCTAAGAGAACAAAGAAAGAAACAATTTATTGCATATTGTGTAGGGGTTGCTGCATTAGGTGTGGCATCGGTTTTGGCAGGATGGGGTTATCTTGATTACAAATTAAATGATCAAGAACAAGCGAACCAACTGATTGTGAGCACAAATCAAAATCTTGATGCACAATTAAAATCCTTAGATGGCTTGCAAGAGCGACGTAATGCAATTATTGAACGGATGAAACTCATTCAAGGTTTGCAAGGTCAAAGACCTGTTGCTGTACGTTTAATCGATGAATTGGTGCGAGTAACTCCGCCAACCATGTATTTGACTAAATTTACACGTACAGGAGATAAGTTCACGATTGAAGGTAAAGCTGAAAGTCCAAACACAGTAGCTGAATTACTGAGAAATCTTGAAGCATCACCTTGGTATCGCAACGCTTTTATGAATTCCTTTTTAGCGGCTGAAGAGAAAAAAGACAAAACTGTCAGCTCGCTTATACCTCGTATTGAAGAAAACTATGGAAGTTTTGTTGTAACTGTTGATCTTGGTGAAATAGGCACAACAGTTGAAGCTGACCCATTAGCAGAAACGGTCGCATCAGGAACAGTGGGGGCAGCACAATGAGTCAAGAAGAATTAAATGAACTCAATCAAGATGTTGCTGTAAAGAAAAAGAAAATGACAGTAGAGCAATTCTTTCAGCAATTTAATACGCTTGATATGAATAATTACGGTAGCTGGCCGCTATCTGTAAAAGTGACATGTTGGATTTTTGTTTTTTTAGCTGTTTTAGCGCTTGGTTACTTTGTTGTTATTAAATCTCAGCTTGAGCGTATTGCTAATGAAGAGGCTAAAGAGCAAAGTTTATTGAATGAATTTAGAGAAAAAGACTCTAAATTGCGTAATTTGCAGCGTTACCAAGCTCAGTTACAAGAAATGGAAGCTAATTTTAATCAGCAACTAGAACAATTGCCGAAAGAAACTGAGATTCCAAGTTTGGTTGAAGATATTAACTTGACTGGTGTAAATTCGGGGTTGAAGTTTAAGAATATTCGCCTAGAAAATGAGGTTAAGCAAGAATTCTTTATTGAACAACCGATTAGTATTGAAGCAACTGGCGATTATCACGCATTTGGAGCATTTGCTACAGGTATTGCTGCATTGCCTCGAATTGTAACTTTACATGATTTCACGGTTGAAGCATCCGAAGATAAGACGAAGAAGTCTGATATTCCTGTTGTGAATTATTCTGTTAAAGCTAAAACCTACCGTTATGTGGGGGCTGATGATGCAGCAAATACTGAGGTTGGAGCGGCGGTACCTCCTCAGAGTAATCCACCTAGTCAAGGAGGAACTAACTAATGAATAATTATAAATTATTGTTTAGTTTTATGGCTGGACTTGTTTTGGTTGGATGTGATTCAAAAATTGACGCTGTAAACCAAAAAATGGCTGAAATTCGGAACGAACCTGCTTTACCTATTGAGCCAGCACCGGTATTTAGCCCTGTACCATTATTTAACTATTCAGCACATCAATTGAAAAGTCCATTTATGCCAAGCTCATTGGCGGCTGAGTTGAAAATAATGGCGGGTAAACGTGTTTATCCAAATTTCAATCGTCAACCGCAACCATTGGAAAGTTATGCGTTGGAATCCCTAAACATGAAGGGTAGCATGCGTGGTAAAACTAATGAAACGATAGCACTGATTCAGACCCCTGATCGACAAATTGAGCGGGTGCAGGTTGGAAACTACTTAGGAATGAATCAAGGTCGAGTGGTAAAAATTAGTCCGACTCAAATTGATTTGGTGGAAATTGTACCGGATGGGCGTGATGGTTATGTGGAGAGACCAAGAACACTCGTTCTAATCGGTATGGCACCATAAAATTAAGGGAATAAAAATGAAAAAACAGATTAAAGATTCTTTATTTGGGGAAGCGAAGACCATGAATCATGCATTCCGTCAATTTTCTATGGCTGCGGTTGCAATTGCTATTTCGCAAGTAGCTTCGGCACAGGTGGGTATTACAAATATTGTGCCGATGAACTTGGGTGATCAGGGTACTGAAATCAGAGTCATGTTTAATGGTTTGCCTCCTCAACCACAGGCCTATCAACTTGAGCAGCCTGCTCGTTTAATTTTAGATTTTGATAAGGCTCAGCAGAACTTAAAGCAAACATCTATTCCTGTTTCAACCAATGAGGCAAGTTCCATCAATGTGGCTGCAGATGATCAGCGTGCTCGTTTGATCGTGAATCTAAAGGATTCTGGTGCATTCACAACCCGTGTTGAAGGTAATACTTTTGTTTTGAAAATAAATTCAGCAAAACCAGCTTTAATCACTAATCCTACGGTTGCTACTCGACAAGTTCAACAAGGGGTTTCTAATATTGGTTTTCAACGAGGAAATCAAGGTGAAGGACTAGTTGTTATCGATTTATTGGGGGGTAATACACCAGTAGATGTACAACAACAAGGAAGTAAAATTGTTGTTCGTACTCTTGGAAATAAAATCCCAACGCACTTGGCGCGTCGTTTAAATACTAATGATTTTGCGACCCCAGTAGCAAGTATTGATGCTTATAACGACAAAGGAAATGGGGTTATTACTATTCAATCTGCGGGTAGCTATGAGTACATGGCTTATCAGGCAGAGAACAAACTTACAATTAGTTTAAAAAGACCAGAAGATAAATCACCGAATAAAGCTAAGCCACAAACTTATACTGGAAATAAGATTTCATTGGATTTCCAAGACATCGAGGTTCGCCGTGTTTTGCAATTATTAGCAGACTTTACGGGAATTAACATGGTTGCTGCTGATACTGTACAAGGAAATATTACGCTACGTCTTAAAGATGTTCCTTGGGATCAAGCTCTTGACATTGTTTTGAAAACAAAAAATTTGGATAAGCGCCGTAATGGAAATGTAATTTGGATTGCACCAGTTACGGAGCTGATCAAAGCGGAAGAGGATGAGGCAAAAGCAATCGCCCAAAGTGTGAAACTTGCACCTTTGCAAACAGAATATATTCAATTGAGTTATGCGAAAGCGGTTGATATTGAAAAGCTTATTACTCAAGGTAAAAATGGCTCAGGTAATGGTAATCGTAACCAGGGAGCTAATGATCTGTTAGGGGATAGTGTAGGTAGTTTATTGAGCCCACGCGGAACTGTTTCGATTGACCCACGGACAAATACGTTGATTATAAATGATACATCACAAAAGATTGATCAAATACGTAAAATGATCGATTTACTCGATGTTTCGGTTAAGCAGGTTATGATTGAAGCACGTATTGTGCGTGCGAGTACAGACTTTACCAAAGAGATGGGTGTGAAGTGGGGGATATTGTCTCAAGGTATAGCATCTAATAATGATTTGCTTGTTGGTGGTAGTGATACAACTTTATGGAATTTACGAGAACCTACAGCTGATAGTGAAACTGGTGGTTGGAAATATGATATTGAGCGTCCAGATAATCTGAATGTGAATTTAGGTGCTGTGACACCTGGAGCAAGTCGTATTGCTTTTGGTTTAATTAGTCTTTCAGATTTTATGTTGGACCTAGAGTTGTCGGCTGTTCAGGCTGATGGTTATGGTGAAGTAATCTCAACTCCGAAAGTTCTAACCGCAGATAAGCAAGCTGCAAAAATTGAATCAGGGACTCAAATTCCTTATTCATCTTCTACGGGTGGTGGAGCTAATGCTGTTCCAAAAACTGAATTTATTGATGCGACCTTAAGTTTGGATGTTACACCAAGTATTACCCCTGAGGGTAAGGTGATGATGAAATTAAACATCACCAAAGACTCACCAGGAACACCAACACCTACAGGGCAGTTGACGATTAATAAAAACACAATTGATACGAATGTTGTGGTTGATAATGGTGAAACTGTTGTTCTTGGTGGAATCTTCGAGCAAGAAAATATTAATTCTCAGACCAAAGTTCCATTCTTGGGTGATTTACCTTATGTTGGGAAATTATTCCGCAGAGAGTCTAAACAAGACAATAAACGCGAGTTGCTTATTTTTGTTACGCCGAGAATTGTTAATGACACTTTGACAAGAAATCATTAATATATTTTCAATAGTCGCAATGAATATAGGTGGCGCGTTGCCAAGCAAAGCGTTTGAATCCCTACCAAATATTTATTTGGTAGGGCCAATGGGGGCAGGTAAAACAACAGTTGGTCGGCATTTAGCAGAATTGTTAGGTCGTGATTTTATTGATAGTGATCATGAAATCGAACGTAAAACAGGCGCTACCATTCCATGGATATTTGAAAAAGAAGGTGAAGTGGGATTTCGTTTACGCGAGACAAATGTATTAAATGACTTAACTTCTCGTTCATCATTAGTTTTAGCAACAGGTGGTGGTGCAGTTACTCAAGCAGAAAATCGTCAATTCCTTCATCAGCGAGGAATAGTTGTTTATCTTTATACGCCTGTAGAACTTCAACTGCAGCGTACCTATCGTGATAAAAATCGTCCATTACTTCAAGTTGAAAATCCTGAAAAGAAACTTAGAGAATTGCTAGAGGCGAGAGATCCACTCTATCGCGAAGTTGCTCATTATATTATTGAAACAAATCAAGGTGCAGCAAGAGATTTAGCTCAAAGAATTCTTCAGTTAATTTTATCTAAACAAGTCAAGTAATTTATTTAGTGGTTAATGCTATGCAGACGTTACATGTAGAGTTGGGGGATCGTCGGTATCCGATTTTTATTGGTAGTCATTTAGATCCCAAGAGATTACTTGAACCTTATCTGCACGGACGACAAGTGATGTTGGTATCTAACACAACTGTCGCACCTTTATACGCGGAGCATTATGTTAAAGCTTTAGAGCAATTAGATAAGCAAGTTGCAACTTGTATCTTACCTGACGGTGAGCAGTATAAAGATATTGAGCATTTGAATCTGATTTTTAATGCTTTATTAGAAGCGGGTTTTAATCGAGATTGTACAGTGCTTGCCTTAGGTGGTGGTGTTGTAGGTGATATGGCTGGTTTTGCATCCGCTTGTTTTCAACGTGGTGTAAATTTCATTCAGGTTCCTACAACTTTATTGTCGCAAGTGGACTCGAGTGTTGGGGGTAAAACAGGAATTAATCATCCACTGGGTAAAAATATGCTGGGTGCTTTTCAGCAACCACAAGTGGTGCTGGCTGATATGGTGCAGTTAGACACTTTGCCTGATCGAGAGTTGTCGGCTGGATTAGCAGAAGTGATTAAATATGCGTTACTTGGTGATCTTGATTTTTTAACTTGGCTCGAAGAGAACATGGATGGGTTGGTTGCTCGAGATGCAAACCTGTTAGCTGAAGCAGTTTATCGCTCTTGTGCTCATAAGGCTAGAATTGTTGCAAATGATGAGAAAGAGCAAGGTGAGCGAGCTTTGTTGAATTTAGGACATACATTTGGGCATGCAATAGAGTCTTATTTAGGTTACGGTGTTTGGTTGCATGGAGAAGCTGTTGCTACGGGTATGGTGATGGCTGCTGATTTGTCTGAACGTTTGGGTTGGATCTCAAGGGGGGATCTTGAGCGTACAAAAAAAATCATTCAACGTGCTCGTTTACCGATATCATGTCCAAAAATTCCTCTTGAAGAATTCTTAGCTTATATGGCACATGATAAGAAAGTTTTGAATGGTCAATTGCGTTTGGTTTTGTTGAAACAACTTGGACAAGCAGTGATCACTAAGGATTTTGATGTTGAGCTGATGAAACAAGCGATTCTTGCAAACCAAAGCGCGTAATTAAAATTAGGGTAATATGGCTGTGTCACGATCAATTTGGCAAAATATTCAACAGTATAGCTGGCTTTTTTTCTCAATCGCTTGTTTGGTGGCTGCACTGATATTTTGGGCTGTAACGGATCGTGATGCGCTTGTTGAGGTGGATCACCCTTCTAAAAATGAAGCACAGGTTGAAATTAAGGCTGAAAAAGTAACAGCGACTACGAATTTAGGTGCATTAACGAATGAGGTTAAACCGCTAGATTTAACTACTCGTGTTGTTGTGTCGAATGAACATGCGCCTGAATTCCGTGGAACAAAATTTATCAGTGAAAATCAACGTCAATGGGTTGTTGAAATTTTTCGTAGTTCGGATGAGGCAATTGTTAAAAACTTTTTGTTGAGTCGTGCGGATCGGAATAAATTTAGTTATTTTCGTTTGAGTGGTGATCAACAAGTTGAACAATATGTATTGGCATATGGTCTTTTCCCAAACGCTGAAGAAGCTAAACGTCAATTTTCCCAACTTAATTTAGTTTTACCAAAGTCAATACATCCGACCATTCAGCAATTATCTGCTTATATATCTTATGTAAATGATTTAGGCTCAGATGAGTTAAAGTCAGCCTCGAATCAGTTATTTGAAGTGCGATTGAAGCCAGCAGCATTACCTAAAATAGATGAAACTTTATTGATGAGTGGGCAGCAGGCGAAAGGTTCATCAAATACCGTTACAACTCAGAGTGTAAATACATCGACAACTGTGACTACAACTGTGACTCAGCGCGATGCACAAGGTAATGTAGTTAATGTTAGACAAAGTCAGTCTAATCAACAAAATAACAGCTCAACTCCTGAAGAAATAAGAGAAAATTCAGATTCTTCCAGAAGAGAAGTAACGGATCCGTTTAATTAATATTGCATTAAAATGGTGCGAAATAGTTCAAAATTGTTGCATTAAGCTTTTTTTTGGTGCAATTTTGTTCTAAAAGGAAACGTCGCATAGCTTTATAATTTTTAGTTATTTTAACTTTTTTAATGATTTAGTAAATTTATAATTTTATGGCATATTTTTTGCATCGTTGTGGTGCTAATTTATCTGCTCATTGCTCTTTTTAGTGCTAAATGATTCATTATTTTGGTGAAATGTAAAGTTTTTGTGCTTTACAAAGAAGTGTGAAGGTGTAATAACTAAAAACACTTTATATGGTGAAATGCGCTGAATCTCCTAGCGGAACAGCGTATATTGCAAATCCGCCAGAAAAAATGTTTTCGCGAAGCATTGAACTTTATATGAGTTGATCGGCAATATCGCAGAAAATGAATTGATTGTTTGTTGCTCGAAAGAGCCATGTTGAAAGAAGGGTACGCTATGCACATGCCATCGCCTAATACTGTAGCTCCCGCTCAAGGTTTATATCAACCTGATGAGTTTAAGGATAACTGTGGTTTTGGTTTGATTGCCCATATGAAGGGTGATTCAAGTCATCATCTTGTGGAAACCGCAATTCACAGTTTAAGTTGCATGACGCACCGTGGTGGTATTGCCGCAGATGGTAAGACGGGAGATGGGTGCGGATTGCTATTGGCTATGCCGAAACAGTTCTTTCGTGACGAAGCTCAGAAGTTAGGTACTAATCTTACTGAGATTTTTGCTGCGGGTACTGTATTTTTAAATATTGACCCTGCTTTAGCTCAAAATGCCAAAAACATTCTGAACAAAGAAATTACAGCTGAAGGTCTTACCGTTGCAGCATGGCGTGTTGTACCGACAAATAATGATGCTCTAGGTGAAATTGCGTTGCAATCACTTCCTGCATTTGAACAAATTCTAGTGAATTGCCCTATGGGTGTCACTGAGGTTGAGTTTAATCGTAAACTCTTCTTAGCGCGTCGTCGTGCTGAACAACAATTACAAAATGATCCTTTATTTTATGTGACTACTTTAGCCACAACAGTGATTAGCTATAAAGGCTTGATGATGCCTGCTGCTATTGCTGACTTCTACACTGATTTGGCAGATGAGCGTCTAAAATCACATATCGTTGTATTCCATCAACGCTTCTCAACCAACACATTACCTCGTTGGCCATTGGCTCAGCCTTTCCGTTATCTTGCACACAATGGTGAAATTAATACCATTACTGCAAACCGTAACTGGGCTTTGGCGCGTACTCCAAAATTTGAAAACCCATTACTTCCAGGCTTAACTGAATTAAATCCAATCGTTAACCGTACAGGCTCGGATTCTTCAAGCTTAGATAATATGCTTGAAATCTTAGTTGGTGGTGGTATGGATTTATTCCGTGCACTACGTATGTTAGTTCCACCAGCTTGGCAAAACGTTGAAACCTTAGATGCTGACTTACGTGCTTTCTATGAGTTCAACTCTAAGCATATGGAAGCGTGGGATGGTCCAGCAGGTTTGGTTATTCAAGATGGTCGCCATGCAATCTGTATGCTTGACCGTAATGGTTTGCGCCCAGCACGTTGGGTGATCACTAAAAATGATTACATCACACTTGCATCTGAGATCGGTGTATGGGGTTATGAACCAGAAGATGTGGTATCTAAAGGCCGTGTAGGTCCTGGTCAAATCCTCGTTGTAGATACATTGACAGGTAAAGTTCTTGATACTAAAGATGTTAGTAATCATCTTAAAAACATGCGCCCATACCGTGAATGGTTACGTGATCACGCAATCCGTTTGCAAGCGAACCCGCAACTTGAAGAACAATTAGTTGATCAAGGTTTAACTGGCGATGCATTAAAAGCCGCTCAAAAAATGTTTATGGTAACATTTGAAGAGCGTGATCAATTGTTACGTCCTATCGCAGAAAGTGGTCAAGAAGCGGTTGGTTCGATGGGTGATGATACGCCAATGGCAGTATTATCTCGTCAGGTACGTCATGTATCTGATTATTTCCGTCAACAGTTTGCTCAAGTAACTAATCCACCAATTGATCCATTGCGTGAATCGATTGTGATGTCATTGGAAACTTGCTTAGGTCGTGAGCAAAACGTATTTGAACAAGGTCCAGAGCACGCTGACCGCATCATTATTTCAAGCCCTGTATTGTCAAACTCAAAAATGCAGCAGCTTCGTGATGTGGAAAAAGAGCGCGAAGGTTATGGCGTTGTTGATATCGATTTGAACTATGCTGAAGCAGAAGGCTTACAAGCAGCAATTGCTCGTATTTGTGAAGAAGCTGCTCAAGCCGTTAGTGATGGGAAAACACTGATCGTATTAACAGATAAGAACTTCCGTGAAGGCTTCTTACCTGCGAATTCAGCATTGGCAACAGGTGCCGTACATCATCACTTAATTAAAACTGGTTTGCGTACAGATGCAAACATTTTAGTTGAGACAGGTTTTGCGCGTGATCCACACCAATTTGCAGTATTGCTCGGCTTTGGTGCTACAGCGGTTTACCCTTACTTGGCTTATGATGTAATCAATGACCTAGTTGCCAAAGGCGAGTTATTGGGTGATCCAATCCACGCACAAGCAAACTTCCGTAAAGGTATTGAGAAAGGCTTGTTGAAAGTTCTTTCTAAAATGGGTATTTCGACAGTTGCTTCTTATCGCGGTGGTCAATTATTCGAAGCGGTAGGTTTATCTTCTGAAGTTGTTGATAAGTGTTTCCTTGGTGTACCAAGTCGTATTCAAGGAGCAACATTTGCAGATTTAGAAAACGATCAGAAAAAATTGGCAACAACTGCTTGGCAGAACCGTAAGCCGATTGATCAAGGTGGTTTACTTAAATTTGTATTTGGTAAAGAGTACCATGCTTTCAACCCAGATGTGATTAATTCACTTCACAAGGCTGTTCGCTCAGGTCAATACCAAGACTTTAAAGAATATGCAGAGTTGGTGAATAACCGTCCTGTAGCTACGATTCGTGACTTATTCAAATTAAAAACGACAAATTCTATTGCGCTTGATCAAGTTGAAAGCATTGAAGATATCCTTCCGCGTTTCGACTCTGCTGGTATGTCTTTGGGTGCATTATCTCCAGAAGCACACGAAGCAATTGCAATTGCAATGAATACAATTGGTGGTCGTTCGAACTCAGGTGAGGGCGGTGAAGACCCAGCGCGTTACGGCACGATTCGTAACTCGAAAATCAAACAGATTGCATCGGGTCGTTTTGGTGTAACACCAGCGTACTTAACTTCTGCTGAAGTTTTGCAGATTAAAGTAGCACAAGGCGCAAAACCAGGTGAGGGTGGTCAGTTACCAGGTGGTAAAGTGAATGGCTTAATTGCACGTTTACGTTACTCGGTGCCAGGTGTGACTTTGATTTCACCACCACCACACCACGATATTTACTCAATTGAAGATTTGTCTCAGTTGATCTTTGACTTGAAGCAAGTAAACCCTCAAGCGATGGTATCGGTAAAACTGGTATCTGAGCCAGGTGTTGGAACCATTGCTGCAGGTGTTGCAAAAGCTTATGCTGACTTCATTACCATTTCTGGTTATGACGGTGGTACAGCGGCATCTCCACTTTCATCAATTCACCATGCAGGTTCGCCTTGGGAATTAGGTTTAAGTGAAGCGCATCAAGCACTTCGTGTAAATGATTTGCGTGGTAAGGTGCGTGTACAAACTGATGGTGGTTTAAAAACAGGTCTGGATGTAATCAAAGCAGCAATTTTAGGTGCTGAAAGCTTTGGTTTCGGTTCTACACCAATGATCGCATTAGGTTGTAAATATCTTCGTATTTGCCACTTGAATAACTGTGCAACTGGTGTTGCAACTCAGCAAGATCATTTACGTCAAGAACACTATATTGGCGAACCAGAAATGTTGATTAACTTCTTCAAGTTTATTGCAGAAGAAACACGTGAATGGTTAGCTGCTCTAGGTGTTGCATCACTTAAAGATTTGATTGGTCGCGTTGATTTGCTTGAAGTTTTACCAGGTGAAACTGAAAAGCATGCTCATCTTGATCTCAGCGCTTTATTGACTTCACATCCATCTGCTGAAGGTAAAGCTCAGTATTGCCAAGTTCAAGGTAATGCGCCATTTGATAAAGGTGTATTGGCTGAGAAAATGGTTGCTGAAATGCTACCAGCGATTGAAGCAGGTACAGGTGGTTCATTTAATTTCACTGTTGGTAACTGTGATCGTTCAATTGGCGCACGTATTTCAGGTGAGATCGCACGTCGCTACGGCAACTTAGGGATGGAAAACAGCCCAGTTGTGATGAATCTTGTAGGTACAGCTGGTCAGTCACTTGGTGTTTGGAACGCAGGTGGTCTGCATATCAAACTAGAAGGTGATGCGAACGATTACGTTGGTAAAGGCATGGCGGGTGGTCGAGTTTCGATCTTCCCACCAAAAGGTTCACCGTTCCAAACACAAAATACTGCAATCATCGGTAACACTTGTTTGTATGGTGCGACTGGCGGTAAGTTATTTGCTGCGGGTACTGCAGGTGAGCGTTTCGCTGTTCGTAACTCAGGTGCTTTTGCGGTAATTGAAGGTGCTGGCGATCACTGCTGTGAATATATGACAGGTGGTGTGGTAACTGTCTTAGGTAAAGTGGGTCATAACTTTGGTGCGGGTATGACAGGCGGTTTCGCTTATGTACTTGACCTTGATAATGACTTTGTAGACTACTACAACCATGAGCTGATTGACCTAAATCGTATCTCTACCGAGTCGATGGAAGATCACAAAGAAAATCTACTGCGTATCCTTGATGAACATATCAAAGAAACAGGTAGTGCTTGGGCATATAAAATCCGTAATGAGTTCGACTTCTATAGTCGTAAGTTCTGGCTTGTAAAACCAAAAGCTGCTAATTTGCAAACGCTTTTGAAAACAACCCAAGCTGATCCACAATAATTCCACGACTGCAAAGACATAGGCAGGTGCAGAGATGGGACATCGCTGCGCCTACCCACGGAGAGAGACATGGCAGAACGCCTCAATAATGACTTTCAATTTCTGGATGTACCACGTCAAGATCCAGAGAAAAAAGATATTACTGTCCGCAAAGCAGAGTTTGTGGAAATTTATAAACCTTTTACAGCGGAAGTGGCTGCAAACCAGACCCATCGCTGTTTAGGGTGTGGTAACCCATATTGTGAATGGAAATGTCCTGTACATAACTACATTCCAAACTGGTTAAAACTGATTGCTGAAGGTCAAATTTTTCAAGCAGCTGAACTTTGCCACCAGACCAATACATTGCCAGAAGTTTGTGGTCGTGTATGTCCACAAGACCGTTTATGCGAAGGTGCTTGTACTCTAAATGACGGCTTTGGTGCAGTAACGATTGGTAATGCTGAAAAATATATCAACGATACTGCCTTTGCTTTAGGCTGGCGCCCAGATATGTCTGGCGTTAAGTGGACCAACAAAAAAGTTGCAATTATTGGTGCAGGTCCAGCAGGCTTAGGCTGTGCAGACATTCTTGCGCGCGGTGGTGTAAAACCAGTTGTATTCGATAAACGTCCTGAAATTGGTGGTCTACTTACATTCGGTATTCCAGAATTTAAAATGGAAAAAGATGTGATGAAACGTCGTCGTGAAATCTTCACGGGGATGGGCATTGAGTTCCGTTTGAATACTGAAATTGGTGTTGATGTAACGATTGAACAGTTGCTTGCTGAATACGATGCAGTATTCATGGGCATGGGGACTTACACTTATATGAAAGGTGGTTTCCCTGGTGAAGATCTTGATGGTGTTTACGATGCATTAGATTTCTTAATTGCGAATGTAAATCGTTGCCAAGGTTGGGAAAAAGATCCAAGCGAATACATCAGTGTGGATGGTAAAAAGGTGATTGTTCTTGGCGGTGGTGATACTGCAATGGACTGTAACCGTACTTCATTACGCCAAGGTGCACATGATGTGACATGTGCTTACCGTCGTGACGAAAGCAACATGCCGGGTTCTGCGCGCGAAGTGAAGAATGCCTATGAAGAGGGTGTGAAATTCCTATTCAATCGTCAACCAATTGAAATTGTCGGCGAAAATGGCAAGGTAACAGGCGTAAAAGTCGTGACTACACAGATGGGTGAGCCTGATAGCCGTGGTCGTCGTAGCCCTGAGCCAATTCCTGGTTCTGAAGAAGTTTTACCAGCTGATGCAGTATTGCTTGCTTTTGGTTTCCGTCCAAGTCCTGCGGATTGGTTTGGTTCTGCGAATGTGAGCTTAGATGGTTCAGGTCGTGTAGTGGCAGCTGAACAGCAAGAGTTCAAGTTCCAGACCTCTAATCCAAAAATCTTCGCAGGCGGAGACATGGTACGTGGTTCTGATCTTGTCGTAACTGCTATCTGGGAAGGTCGTCAAGCTGCCGAGGGTATTTTAGATTACCTTGGTGTTTAATCCAGAAAATATTGTAAAACACGTCGAAGTAGAGCCTGCATTATGCAGGCTTTATTATTTTCACCTTATCTTTTTGGTAGTTTTGGCAAATCGTATAAGCTATTTTGCCCTATGCTTGACTACCCTGTGGCGCAATACTCAAAGTCAGTATATAAAATGTGCAGGAACTCAAGATGGCACTTGCAAATGCAGATTCAGAGAAAGGCTATTTAAATCGTCCCAAAGCTTTGGGAATTACAGTGCGTCGTTTGCAATTTAATCCTAAAAAAATTCAACGACACTATTTTGCTAATTCTCCGTTAATGTCGCATCTTTTAACTGCGTTATCATCCACTTTTCCAATTGGTGAACAATATTTTGTGAACAGTGTGCGGAACGTACGAGATAAAGTTAAAGATCCTCAGTTACAAGCACAAATTGCTGCATTTATTGGACAAGAAGCAATCCATTCTAAAGCCCATACTGAGTTCAATGATGCATGGCGCAAAGAGGATTATAACCTTGATCGTTTTCAAGCGTGGTTGGCAAAGCGTGATGATGCACTACGAAACATTCATCCAAAATTACAGCTCGCTTTAACTTGTGCATTTGAACATTTTACTGCGATGTTAGGCGGTTACATTCTCAAACATCCAGAAATATTAAGTACCTTAGATGATGATGCAATGAAATTATGGGTGTGGCATGCAATTGAAGAAATTGAACATCGCTCTGTTGCCTTTGATGTCTATCAAGAGGTCTATGGCGATGATCGTATTCGTCGTTTATTAATGCGAAGTGTAACCACTGGTTTTGCAAGTTTGACGTTCTATGCAACCTCACGTTTAGTTTGGCAAGATAAATGGAAAAGCTTACCGAAAGTCGGTGGTAATCTATTTGGAATCTATTTACTTGGAAAAATGTTAATTCAGCTTATTCCTGAATACTTATCGTATTATCAAGCAGATTTCCATCCTGCAAACCATGACTATAAGAAATTGGTAAATTACTGGAAAGCACGTATGGCTGACGAATATGGAATGATCAGCTTTCAAGAGGAAACCGTATCTAAAATTTACAGTTAATTAGGCAGACAGCACAATACTCCTCGTATTGCAAAGCATTACTTCAAGAGAATTGAGTAATGCTTTTTTATTTAATCTAAACATAAATCAACTTAAATAAATGTTACACAGATAGTAAAAAATCTCACTACAATGAATTATCGCAAAAATATAAAGAAAAACTTGAGGATAAATTTTTATGAAAATGATCAAACACACCGCTTTAGTAACAGTATTGGCAAGCACATTGTTATTCACGGGTTGTGGTTATAATACGTTGCAAGTGAAAGATGAAGCTGTGAGTGCTTCATGGTCAGAAGTACAAAACCAATATCAACGTCGAGCTGATTTAGTTCCAAATCTTGTTAATGTCGTGAAAGGCTATGCCAAACATGAGGAACAAGTGCTCACAGAAGTGACTCAAGCACGCTCGAATGTTGCAGGTTTAAAAGTTGATAAAGAAGTTTTAGAAGACCCAGCTTTGTTTGAGAAATACCAGCAAGCACAAAGTCAATTAACAGGCGCATTGTCTCGTCTGATAGCTGTTTCTGAAAATTATCCCGACCTAAAAGCCAATGAGCAATTCCGTGATTTACAAGCCCAATTGGAAGGTACTGAAAATCGTATAGCCGTGGCTCGTAATCGCTATATCACGACTGTTCAAGATTACAATGCTTATGTACGTCAGTTCCCACAGGTGATGACTGCAAAAGTGATTGGAATGAAAACCAAAGAGAACTTCAAAGCAGAACAATCCGCACAGCAAGCTCCGACAGTTTCATTTAATTAAGATCTGAAACTGGTTAGATCGATAAGGAGTTAGGTATGTTGATAAAACCAACGCAAAAAATTGAATATATTCTTATTATTCTTTTTGCGCTGCTTTGTTGTCAGCATACCGTTTGGGCGGAGGTTGCAACCGCAACAGATCACAGTGATGTGATTGTTGCTGGAAAAATCATTCAAGATCAGCAGAAAAATGCCTCTACATCATCGCAGTCAACACAAGCACCCGTATTGCCAAAAGTTGCCAATGATATGGAGGATGGTGAATCAATTCGAAATTTACCGACTTTAAATCAGCCTGTTATTGATCAAGCTAAGGTGTTGAGTGAGGCTGAAATACAGCAACTTAATCAAAAAATTCTGAGTTTATATCAACAAGGCAAAGCTCAAATCGGTGTAATTATTGTACCAACGACAGGACAAGAAGCCATTTTTGATTTTGCTTTGCGTACAGGCGAAAAATGGCAATTAGGTTCAGCCAAGCGTGATAATGGTTTATTAATGGCGATTGCGATCAACGATCGTAAAATTCAAATATTGACAGGTTATGGCTTGGAGGGTGTATTACCTGATGTAGTATTGAGCCGAATAATTCGAAATCAGATCACGCCTTATTTTAAACAAGGTCAATATGCACAGGGGATTTCGTCAGGTTTGGATGAGGTTACCCGTATTGTTAATCTTGATCCGGAGATCGCTCAACAATCTGCTCAAGAGCTCAAAGAACGACATGAGCAGGCAATCCAAGCACAACAAGCAAAAGATAATACGCTTACGATGGCGCTATTTATTTTAATTGCGGGTGTCATAGGATCGTTCATAGTCGGTAAACGATTAAGTGCATCTACTGCTGCTGTTGCTGCAACAGTTGCAGGTTTGGTAAATGGTGCTGATATCCTTATGAGTTTGCTGCTAGGCGTGGGTATTTTCTTTTTATTAATCACATCACTTGCTCAACTGATTTTTCAAGCTTTCTTGTCTGGTGGAGGACGCGGAGGCGGAGGTGGAGGATTTGGTGGTAGTGGTGGTGGCTATAGCGGTGGTGGCGGTAGCTTTGGAGGGGGAGGTGCCTCAGGATCATGGTAACTAAAACAGATACAACTGAAATTATTACACAACCAAAGCTAGATGAATCTGTACAACCTAGTGCAAAACGCTGGTTAAAGCATTTTTTTTATGTTTCATCGGCACATCGGTATTTTAATAAACAAGATCGACAAGAGATCGCTAAAGTAGTACAGCAAGCAGAAAAAGGTCATGTAGGAGAAATTCAGGTGGTAATTGAAGGTCATATACCTTGTTCACAAGCTTATTACCAAAATACACGTTTACGTGCGCAGCAACTCTTTGCAGAATTAGGTGTGTGGGATACCGAGTTGAATAGTGGTGTGCTGCTTTATTTAAATTTGTGTGAGCGTAAAGTTGAGATTTTGATTGATCGTGGTTTGAAGAATGCAACACAAACACATATTTGGACTCAAATCTGTCAGGAAATGATCAGCCTTTTGACTGCGAAACAATATCAAGCAGCTGTTAAACATGGAGTGGAGCGGATTGGTACGGTGCTTGATGACTTTTACGGTAAAAACAATAAAAATGAAGTGAACAATGAGCTTCCAAATGAACCTTATATTTTAAATTGAGCCTTTATTAAGCTATTTTATCAAAAATCAATTTAACCTATTTCGATTAGACCGTTTATCTTCCGATAAATGGTCTATTTATTCATCATTTTTTAGAAAAAAGGATAAGTGAAACTCTGTGATTAAATTCTCTTTTAATTGCGAAAATCACTAAAAAAACAGTAAAAATTCCTTAGGTAGGGTCTCAGGCTTGCAAAATTGTGACATATTTTGTCAATTATCATTTCTTTTTGTCAGAAAAGAGGTACTTTTGTTCATGCTGAATAATGTTTTAAGTCTCTGTTTTTTTAAGTTAAAATTCGATAAGCTAAGGACTGGCATAGAACATGCTGAATACAAGTAGCTAATAAAAGCTTATAAAAATTTATACATTGGAGAAATGTTATGAAATCAATGCAAAAGGGTTTTACTCTTATTGAATTAATGATCGTTGTAGCAATCATCGGTATTTTGGCTGCGATTGCGATTCCTGCATATCAAGACTATATTGCAAAATCTCAAGCAACTTCTGGTTTGGCTGAAATTGCCCCAGGTAAAACACAGTATGAAGTGTTAGTAAATGAAGGTAAGCCAGCTGCTGACTTTACTGTGGCTAATGTTGGTTTGAAAAATAGCAATCGTTGTACTGTTGCTGTCAATGCCCATACTACTGGTGTTGCAACTCCTGCAATTAGTTGTACGCTGAAAGGTTCACCAAAAGTTGCTGGTGCAATTATTAACTTAAACCGTGCTGCGGACGGCTCTTGGGCTTGTACAACAGGTGGTACACCTGCTTTAGATGCAAAATACAAACCAGGTTCTTGCTCATAATAGCTGAGTTTAGTACTAAAAAACGCATCTTTCATAGATGCGTTTTTTATTTATATTTTTCAAATAGAAGATAAAATCAAGAACAGCCATTTGGTCGGTATTTAGCAGCAATACCGGTTGTGCTACAACTATACACTCCATCACTAGAGCGGCTGATATAAATCTCCGCCCCTGTACTGAGTCCGATCGTATTCTTTAACGTACATACAATGGCTTTGGCTGCCGTACCTGTATTGTCAGGATTATTTGCACTTATAGAGCAAATCGATGTTTCATTGTTTAAGCTAATGTCCGCGGGAGTAAGAATTGTTGAATATTGGTGATTGACAAAAATCTCATAAGAAGATTTTCCCGAAGAAATTTCATGAAAAGCTGCCGTAATACGACTTTTTAAAACATAATCTTGATAAGCAGGAAGTGCAATCGCAGCCAAAATACCGATGATCGCTACAACAATCATCAATTCAATAAGGGTAAAACCTTTTTGCATGGCAAACTCCATACTATTTTGTCATAATAAATGTTTAAGCAAAATTTATGCCAAATATAATTTATTATTAAACATATACTTATGGCTGTAGTGGGATTTTTTCCTGCAAAAAAAGATAAAAAATGACAAAAATTGCCAACCCTATCACAATATTGTCTTAGTATTCTGTAGGTGCTTTGCCCATTTTCTCGATGTCATAAGGAATAAGGTGCGAGGCGCGCCCAGCATCCCAAAAGCGAGGTGCACCATGCCAGTCTGCACTCATACAGTCCTTACAGAACAAATCTTTATAGTGCACACTGAGCAAGGCAATACTGATGACAACAATAAGTATTTTAATCGATGGGCTGATTGTTTTATATTGATAAGTCGTTTGTGTTGTAGGTAGCTGTGCCATCGCCCAAGCCAAAGGGAATAATGCCAAAATTTGACTTACAGGATAAACCAAAACACCCGAAAACAGAGCATTAACCGCAAGCGCAACGACCGCCGCCAAAATAAATGGCGATATATTGCATCTATATTTAAATACAGTATAAACCAGAGGACAAAGTAATAGAAAAACTAAAACACCTGCTAGTCCCCATTCGCTGAACCATTGAATTAAGATATTATGTGGATGTGCGGAGATATAATCTGGTGGATAAAGGGAGAAATGATTACCACCAATCCCCCAAATGGGTTGTTCTGACCAAAGCTTGATAGCTTTTTCCCATAATTCTGTCCGCCCAGATGTTCCAGAGCGTATCAACTTTGAGCCGCTTGCTATTTGATATTTTTTAAACAAGAAAAAAATGGTACTAGCAGCGATTATTGTGCCAAATGGTAAAATCAATTTTTTCCATGAAACACAGCGAAATATTATAATAAAAGCAAGCCCAATACTTAAAGCAAATAATGCAGCCCTTGCGCCATGAAATAGAAAAGACAATAAATAAATCGTTGAAACAATAAAAACAAGACTATGGATAGTCCAAGATTTCCACTTATTTTGTTCTGGACAAACAGCTAACCATGCCGGGCGTGCCCACAGTAATAACAAAGATGGTAATAGAGCATCGTCTAACATACGGATATTAGTAAAAGACTGTGTCCATGTGCCAGGGCGACCATGCCATATATCAAATAAAGCAATAGGCAAAAAAATCAAGCTCAGCATAGGAAGTACAGCTAACCATGCCGCGATTTGTGCTGCCCAATCAGGATGCTTTTTTAATATAATTGCTTGAGCATATACAGTCACGGCTAATAAAAAATAAAATGTAGTATCTGCAAGTGCCCGCTGTGAATATTGAGCAAAATAACAACTCACTGCTATAAGTATAACAATAATAAATAAAGTATTTTTTAGCCAAAAACTGGTCTTGCTGTTAAACAAGTCAAGGACATTATTTTTAGAAAAAATTAAAAATGCACTAAAGCTAAGTAAGATAAAAATCTCATAAATTCGCCAAGCATCATAAGGTGCCTGTACCCAATAAGCACTTAAGCTTGAAAAAGCAATAAATGAAAAAATAGGTAAACTTACTAGTAAAAAGAGCTCAATATAGTCTGTTGCTGTTAGTTTATTTTGCATTGTAGAGGCTAAAAATGTAAAACTGACAAGATAACAGAAATTTAACTTTTCTTATAGATAAGAGTAATTGGAAGTGAATTTGTAAAAATAAGTTTGTGTTATGATCGCGACTAAATAGTGTATTTTAGAGATAAAGTATGTCCAAACGCCTCAAATTTTTTCTTAGTCATTTCGCTATCTCTTGCATTATTGCATTAGCTGTAATGCTGCTTGTCTTTTTTGTCTGGTATCCCTCACCGCTAGCCACTGCCGTCGGGGTGACGCATATTTTTTTAATGTTACTAGCGATTGATGTCATTATTGGACCTGTGCTTGGCTTTATTGTCTATAAAGAAGGCAAAAAAACCTTAAAAATGGACTTGGGGGTGATTGTTCTATTGCAGCTCTCTGCCTTGGCTTATGGAGTATTTAATATCGCAGAAGGTCGCCCAGTATGGCTGGCTTATAATGTCGATCGTTTTGAACTGGTGCGTAATAACGATATCGTCGAAGAAAAAATCGCCCAAGCCTTACCACAATATCAGCATCCATCATGGGGCAAGCCGCAATATGTTGCGGTAGAGTTTGCCAAAGACAGTGAAACACGTAATGAAGATATGTTCGGCGAGGCGTTAGGAGGCATATCTTTGGCGCAAAAGCCTGAGCGCTATGTTGATTTTTCTCATGCTCAAGCAAAAATCCAACAACGTATGCAACCGCTAGAGGTTTTAGAACAATATAATGAACAAACAGTCGTTCAAGCCATAGTTAAAAAATACCCACAAGCGATTGGCTTTGTACCATTAAAAGCCGTAAATGTCGATATGACCGTATTGGTCGATGCGCAAGGCGATGTAATAAAAATCGTGGATTTAAGACCGTGGCAATAATCGCTTAAATTAAAATGGGGGAATGTCAGAATTCCCCATGCAATTATCCCATTTTAAAACGGGTAAAATTTCAATCAAACTTGCCACACAAAGCACTATCATCTTGCCTAAAAAAATATAAGATAGAACCAGTTTTTTGGTCTATTTTTCTTATGAAATCTGCATTGCTAATATTGGCTGCCATCCTCATTTCCCTTGCCTGGCTATCGCCATTCCACACCTATCCCTGGGTGACATTTTCCAGTGAGCTAGCGACTTTTGGTGCTGCATTGGTCTTACTGGCACTTTTTCTCAATCGAAATATTCAAATTCCCAAGCTGCAACTTTATATATTGCCAGTTGTTATTGTTCCATTATTGCAGTGGAGCTTTGGTTTAGTATTTGATTTTAGTGTTGCCTTTCTAAGTTTTGCCTATCTTCTTGCATTTTGGCTGATGATGTTATGTGGATATAACTTATCTCTACAGTCTGAAAATCGTGAAAAGCTTATGATTGGCTTTAGCTTAGTTGTTTTAATTGCTGGGTTGCTGAGTAGCTTTATGGCGGTCGTTCAATGGTTAAATCTAGAATCCTATCTTTATGGAATCATGGGGTTAAGAGGGAACCGCCCTTACGCTAATTTTGGGCAACCTAATAATTTATCAACATTCTTGGTGATGGGGTTGATGGGGGGGCTTTATCTATATGAGAAAAGAAAAGCATCCTTATGGTTGCTTATTTCTTCTTCTCTAATCCTACTATTTACCATTGCATTGACTCAATCAAGAACAGCATGGATTGTTTGTATATTTTTCTTTTTTTATTGGATTTATAAACAGCATAAAAATAATCCGCGCTTCAACTTCCCGAAATTGCTTCTATGGACCGCATTGTATTTTGTGATTGCGGGCTATTTACTGCCATATCTAACGCAGTTTATGACGTCTCATTTAGATACGGGAGTGACCCATACAGCTTCGATTGTTCAAAGAGCAGGTTCAGGACATGAAAGGTTAGGCATGTGGATGCAAATTCTGAATGCGATTGCAGAGCGTCCCTTGTTTGGTTATGGCTGGAATCAAACAAGTATCGCTGTAGTCGAGAGTATTGAGTTTAATACTGTTCAAGTTTGGTTTAATAGCGCCCACAACATTGTCCTTGATCTTTTGGTTTGGAATGGTATTCCGCTCAGCATTCTGATTATTGGATATTTATCTCTATGGTTGTTATGGTTAAACAAGACGGCAAAAGATAGTACCTCAATTATCGCGATTATGATGGTTTGTGCGATTTTGATTCATGCTATGTTGGAGTTCCCACAGCGTTATGCATATTTTCTTTTACCAATGGGTTTCTTGCTGGGGCTTATTCAGGCACAAACACCGCAATTAAAAGGTATTACCATTCAAAAAAATGTCGTGCGTTGTGTATGGTTGATCAGTGTCATTGTTCTTTTGTTGATCTGGCGGGATTACAAACTGTTTCAGGATAACAGTCGCCTTATCTTTAAAGGTAAACAACCTACCGAAGAAATATTGGGTAGCTCAAGAATTTTATTATTGACGCAATTTGAGAAGCGTTTAGATTGGATAGCCTTAGATCCTAAAACAAGGTTTTCTGAAGCGCAGTTAAGTGAATTTGCTGAAATGGTGAAGAATAAGGCAACACCGTATAACTTGAAGAAATTTGCACAAGTATTGGTTTACAATCAGCAAAATGAGGAAGCTGAAAAATACCTTTACGTACTCAATCGTTTGTATAAAAAAGATGTGAGTTTGGCTGACATTATTGAGTTAAATCAATAGCCTAAATGATAAAAAAGAGCGACATTAAGTCGCTCTTTTTTTGTATGTTTTAAAGTTGGCTTTGAATATAGTTTTCAATGCCAACATTTTCAATAAGATCTAATTGAGTATCTAACCAATCCCAGTATTCTTCTTCTTTCTCTAGAATTTCTTGAACTAAATCACGTGTTACATAGTCTTGTTGCGTTTCTGATAGCTCTACAGTTTGCTTGAGTGCTTCAATATTTTCTTTAACTTTGCGAATGTCGCAATTTAGGACTTCTTCTGTGTGCTGTCCAATGTAAAGTTTGCCTAAGTGTTGCAGATTTGGTAAACCTTCAAGAAACAAGATGCGTTCAATAATCTTATCAGCATGTTTCATTTGGCGAATAGATTCTTTGTATTCAGCTGAACCTAATTTTTCAATTCCCCAATCATTGAACATACGCGAGTGTAAAAAATATTGGTTGATCGCAGTTAAATGGTGATAAAGCACCTGATTCAATTGATTAATGACTTCACGATTGCCTTTCATTGCACTTACTCCGTAAACATCCAGTAATGCCCTAATCGCTAAGGCAATTTAGATTATATTAATCAACAAATGGATTTGGCGCGAGTAATTTATTGAACGGCAAATGAAAATCACAATCAAAAGCAGATGATGTGAGTCTCATTTGCATAGAGAGGGTTAAAGAAAGAGTTAATTTTAATATTGGTAGTTACAGCGGGGTTATTATTAAAATACTTGAAAGGAGTTATGCAGCGACAGAAATACGTGCTGCAATTTCAGCGAGTTCTTCATTGATAATTGAACGAGCTTCAGGAACACAGCGACCACAACAAGTGCCTAAGTCGAGTAAATCACGAATTTCACGATAGCTTTCAGCGCCATTTGCAACAGCATCTTTGATATCTTGGTCTGTGATTCCACGGCATAAACAAACATACATGGGAGTGATCCACAAATATTAATGCGATAATTGATATTATTGATAATTATTATCGTTTGTCAATGAATTTCATTCTAATAGTGAATATATTCTTATTGAGAATTTGAATAAAAAAAGATCATTTGAGAGGAAATCTGAGTTATACACGGAATTCCTCTCGAGATTGATGACCAATTAAAAATGAAATTTATTAATTAAGTATTTAATTTTTATAGATTATTGGTTAATGATAACGATGCCATCCATTTCAACCAATGCACCTTTGGGAAGGCTAGCAACCCCCAATGCTGCTCGAGCAGGGTAAGGTTGTGCAAAGTATTCGCCCATGATTTGATTCACAAGTTGGAAATGAGATAAATCTGTAAGGAAAATATTGAGTTTTGCGATATCGGCTAAGCTTCCGCCCGCTGCAGTACATACAGCTTTTAGGTTGTCAAATACTCTACGAATTTGAGCTTCGATTCCATCCACAAGTTCCATACTATAAGGGTCTAAGCCAATTTGGCCTGAAAGGTAAAGCGTATTACCGACTAAAATTGCTTGAGAATACGTTCCGATCGCAGCTGGCGCATGTTCAGTATGAATTACTTGACGTGACATTAAGCTCTCCTATGTCGTTTTTATCATAAAACAATGTGACTTTAACACAAAAGATCGCCCACGAAACTGCCTACGACTGCGGAGTCGCAGTCGATTATTGTCATGATTTATATCTGCTAGTGAGGATAAGTGTTAGATTTTATGCTTTGGCAATTTCAGTTTGCACAATTGGCATATTGAGGCGTTCTATTCGAGGGAATCCAAAATGCATGCGTAAATCACGGATAATTTGCGCGATCTGATTACGGTTACTGACGACTATATTGACGTAAGTTTTATGATCTTGTGATTCCACCATTTCTACGCCTGTTTTAGCTTTTCGGCACTGGTAGATCAGATCAGAAATTTGTTCATCATTCATCATCATATGAATGCATAGATAGGCACTAAAACGAACATCATCAACTTCTTCAGCTTGCCAATGTAGGGGCATAATATTTTCAGGATGAAGATGCTGCTCATGTAGTAAATTACGACAGCGTGAACGATGGACGATTAATCCTCTTCGAGATAAATGCCCTTGAATTGGATCACCGAGAACAGGATTACAACAGTGTGCATATTTGACATCGACACCTTCTGTGCCTGAGATCAAACGGTCTGATGTTGCTTGGTGTTGTGTATGATGATCTTGCGCAAATAAATGATTCGCAACAAGTTGAGGCAATAAGTCGCCCACTGCAATTTGCTCAAATAAGGTATCTTTGCTACTTAAATGACGCCACTCCAATACATTAATCCAATCCGTTTGAGAGAGATCGTCAATTGAGCGATGGAAGAGTTTTAATGCACGATTAAGAGCTTGTTGACCAACAAGACGTTGTTCATCTATATCTTGCTCGCGCAGCATATTTTGTAGAGCTCGTCGAGCTTTTTGCGTATTAATGAAACTCAGCCAATCTGGGTTTGGGGTGGCGAGTACATCAGTAATGATTTCAACAACCTGTCCACTGTGTAAGGGTGTTGATAAAGGGCGAATTTCACCATCAACCTTTGCACCAACAGCATGATTGCCTAAAAATAAGCTGGCAGAATAGGCAAAATCTACAACAGTTGCACCCTGTGGTAGTTCATGTAACTGTCCGTGAGGTGTGTAGACCCAAATTTTTTCTTGATGTAAATAATCAAGCAAATCACTAAAAGTAGTTTTTGCGCATTCTCCATCAATGAGGGTGTTCAAGTTCTGCATAGAGGCTTGAATGGCTGAACGACAAGCTTGAGGCGCGTTCTCACCTAAAACCACACCAAAGCGAGCGGCTTTACGCATAAGTTCGGTTTGTATGGTGAGCGAAAGTGTAGTTTTTTCACCTTTTAATTTGATCATTAACGATTGGTTGCCACCTGGAAGTGGACGTCGGATATGGTCTTTGTATTGTAAAACTTGAAAGTTCTCTTTAAGTGCATCGACTAAGCGATCACAATCAGCAATGCTGTTTAAAATAATTTCAAACGCATGGCTGTGGCTTAATTCATTTAAGTCTATTTCATTTTTTACAAAATGGCGTAGCAATTCAATATTATTGTTTTTCTTTTTAATACGGCCTTTTAAGTCGTATGTCTTTAATAAATCAGTTAGTTTTTGTTCCCATACTGTTTGATATTCACAGCGCTTTGGTTTTGTTGCAAGTAGGGCTGCTTGTACGTCGTTAAACATATCAAGATCAAGATTTTGATAACAGAGATGTTCCAAGTTATCAGCCATCTCATTCATACCAACCAAACGTGCCATCGGTACGAAAATATCAAAAGTTTCTTGTGCAATACGTGCTCTTTTATCGGGGCGTAAAGCATCCAAGGTCGTCATATTGTGATAACGATCGGCTAATTTAATAATAATGACACGAGGATCTTGTAAGGTTGCTTGCAGAATTTTTCGGAAAGAAGCGGCTTTGTTATATTCTTTATCACTGGAGTGGCTTAATTTTGTTACACCATCGACTAATTCGGCGACAACTATTCCGAATTTTTGCCCGATTTCATCTTTGGTAAATGCGGTATCTTCAATAACGTCATGTAATAAGGCTGCCATCAAAGTATCGGCATCCAAGCGCATATGTGCAAGTATGCAACTTACAGCTATAGGATGCAGTACATAAGGTTCACCACTTTTTCGAGTGATACCACTATGCGCTAAATCGGCAAAATCACAGGCAGCAAGCACACACTGAATTTCGCTATCTTTGAGATAGGCTTCAATGATGACTTTGAGTTGTTGCTTGGCTTGGCTGACCTCTTCGCCTGGCATAGAAAACACCTATATAACTTAAATTTCGATATTGAATTGCTTAGCTTCTAATGAAAAGCATATTGATAAACTTGTCAATTTGTTCATTGGAAAAAATATGAATTTTTTTCAATTAAACCGATTGCTTTTATCAATTTGAATCCAAATTTTCAATAAACAAAAAAGCCCAGTGTCTTCACATTGGGCTTCTTTATGCGAGCAGATTTACTTAAAATGTAAATCCTTCTAAATTCAAAGAATTTGTAGACAATACCATATCAAGGTTTGATGTTTGGTAGTCTTGTTCGCGTTGTTTTAAGATGTCTTTTGTTACATGACCAATCGCAATTTCACGTAATGCAACGACTGTTGGCTTGTCATTATCCCACTCAACAGTTGGTTCCATGCCTTGACGTGCCAATTGACGTGCACGTTTACTCGCTACCAGTACCAACTCGAAGCGGTTATCTACATGGTCTAAACAATCTTCAACGGTTACACGTGCCATAAGTTGTCTCGTTTGAACATTACATTTGAAAAGACTAAATAGTATAAAAGGCTTTTGCTCAAGACTCAAGTTATTCGCGATTGAGTGTAATTAAGTTTTCAATCAACTTTTGATGGCGACTGCTTTGTTGCAGAGTGACTAAACGATTTGCCGTAATAATTGCTTCGAGATCATGCACAGCTTTGTTGAAATCATCATTGATAATGACATAGTCAAAACTAGCGAAATGGCGCATATCTTCAACTGCACAACTGAGGCGATGTTCGATCACATCGACTGAATCCGTACCACGGTTTGAAAGACGTTGTCTTAGGTCATACTGGGTTGGAGGGAGAATAAAAATTTGTTTTGATTCAGGAAAAATGCGACGAACTTGTTCAGCACCTTGCCAGTCAATTTCGAGTAAAACATCGTGACCTTGTTGTAATTGTTCTTTTACTTTTGCTTGAGATGTGCCGTAATAATTACCAAATACTTCAGCGTACTCAATAAAACCACCTTGTTCTACTTGCTCTAAAAATGTTTCAGTATCAGTAAAATGATAGTGAACACCATCAAGTTCACCAGGGCGTTGTCCACGCGTAGTATGTGAGACAGAAACGTGTAGATTGCTGACTCGATCGAGTAGGGCTTTTACAAGAGATGTTTTGCCTGTTCCTGATGCCGCAGAAACGACAAACAATAGACCCGACATGATATTTTTCCTGATATGATAAAATATCTTGGCTATTGTAGTGTAGCGTGCCGCTAAACGAAATAGCTTGGCATAAATATTCAAATGATGAGAGAGGTTGTTATGGAAATCGTGTTGGCCAATCCAAGAGGTTTTTGTGCTGGTGTTGACCGTGCTATAGCGATCGTCAATCGTGCATTAGAATGTTTCAATCCACCGATCTATGTACGACATGAGGTCGTTCACAATAAATTTGTAGTCGATGATTTACGTCAAAGAGGTGCAGTGTTTGTTGATGAGCTGGACCAAGTTCCTGATGATTCAATTGTAATCTTTAGCGCTCATGGCGTATCAAAAGCCGTACAACAAGAAGCAGAACGTCGAGGTTTAAAAGTATTCGATGCTACTTGCCCGTTGGTGACCAAAGTTCATATTGAAGTCACTAAATATGCTCGTGAAGGCACAGAAGCTATTCTAATTGGGCATGAAGGACACCCTGAGGTCGAAGGCACGATGGGTCAATATGATAAGTCTAAAGGTGGAGAGATTTATCTCGTTGAAGATGAAGATGATGTGGAAGCGTTATTTGTAAAACATCCTGAAAAAGTTGCATTTGTAACCCAAACAACGCTTTCAATCGACGATACAGCGAAAGTTATTGATGCTCTAAGAAAAAAATATCCGATGATTATGGGCCCGCGTAAAGATGATATCTGTTATGCAACTCAAAATCGTCAAGATGCGGTTCGTGATTTAGCAGCTCAATGCGATGTCGTCTTGGTGGTTGGTTCTCCAAATTCTTCTAATTCAAATCGTTTAAGAGAGCTGGCTGAACGCATGGGGAAATCTGCTTACTTGGTGGATAATGCTGACCAACTCGAAAAGCAATGGTTTGAAGCTAAAACTAAGATTGGAGTGACGGCAGGTGCTTCTGCGCCAGAAATCTTAATTAAGCAAGTGATTCAGCGTTTACAAGATTGGGGTGCAACTCCACCAAAAGAGTTGCAAGGGAGAGAAGAAAATATCACATTTAGTCTACCTAAAGAGTTACGGATACAGGTGACGCAGGCTTAAAAGCAGGACTGTCGAGTTCACCCTCCCTTGCGGAGAATAAGGCGACACAGTTCGCCACTACAATTGAGCCTGATCTATGTGTAGGGACGAACTGTGTTCATCTTCTTAGAAATTAAATTCAATTTATTTATGGGGGACTTCAAAGTAAATCCCCTAGTTTCCTTTTTTCAAAATAGGCGAGCTGCGGTTGTAGCAGCATAAGGGGATTTAGAGAGGATTAAAACAAGAACTTGACAGCCCTAGGCTTAAAAGGTACTGATTAACCTAAAAACACCACCCAATAAAAAACGCCCCATGTTGCTAAAACTGGGGGCGTTTGATTGTGTGAAGTGTATTATTGATAACTAATAGACGCAGGGGTGACGGATTTGACTGTGGTTGGAATGGAGTTGCCTGCAGCATCAGCATTTCCTAATACAACATCCATGTTCCCTTGCATTTCAGTAACAAAGTTACCTGTAACTACAATATTTCCTGAAATATTAATATCACCTGTACCTGTGATTTTGCCTGATGCCATACCTGTGCCGCCTGCTGCTTTGGAGCCAATGAGGTTTCCATAAAAATTGACGGTGGTTTTATTTGCGGCATCCATGGCAAATCCAGTATCGGTCGAAAAGAGGATATTCGATAAACTGGCAGGCTGGGTGCTAGTATCTTTGATATAAGTCAGTTTATTGGTTTTAAAATACGCTAGTGAGGTAATAAGCGCACGATTAGCTGCATTATATGGTTCGCAGTATTGTGTAGGATAGTTGTCGGCAGGACATACTTTTAATAAGCGTGCTTTGATATTGGCATCGGTCACATTGGTCAATAAGTAATGATTGCTTGCATAGGAGTTAAATACTGCTTGCTTGTCGATTAGGTTTGTTGTTACAGAACCTGTTGTAATTACTGAATTGACAAAATCGTTTGGTGTTTCATGCAAGCTTAAACTGACATTACCATCAAACCATACAATTCCCGCTAGGTTGGCAACGGAACTATCAAAGGTCCATGTACCACTACTTAATGTTACTCCGCTTGGACACGTGATTAAGGTCTCTGTGGTAATATTTGTTCCACTAGAGGATAAATTATTTTTATAGCAGACAGCAGCACCTACTGAATTTTTGGTGAAAATCCAATTGGCAAAAGGGCGCATATCATTCGCACTAGGAATGTCAATATTGCCAGTAAAAGAGGTAACAGTAATGCCACCTATGCTCAGGTCTACTGTTTTTCCTGCTGTATCTGTAACGATCCCTGCGTTTGTCCCACCTGTTGAAATCCCAACGGTTTGCCCAGTAGCCGCTTTAAAGCTTGCATTCCCTCCGACCACTAAACCACCTGCAAAGACGGAACCCGTTGCCGTGCTTGATGACACTGAAGATGTGACTTTAAACAAAGCGCGTAATATCGCTTTGGCTCCACCACTTTCGCCTATAATATCAAAACAATAATTGCCTGTACCTGTTGGGCAACTTGCCGACTTTTTATAGTTAATAACTTGACCCGTGGTCGAGGTAACCGTACCTGTTTCGGTTGCAGTTATTTTCGCTATATCCATATTTGAACTTTTCAAAAATTCAGATAAAGCTTGATAACCGATCATGGTCTGCATTTGAGCTTGCGTTTGTGCATGTGTGGTGACTGCGCTTGATTGCATGGTTTTCATGGAAGCCATATAACCAATCGTTGCAACGGTGAGTGTCATACCCACCAACAAAATAAAGAGCAAAGATGTGATACCAGACTGTGGCTGTCCCCGATTGATTTTTTTATGAATACACTGGGTTTTCATATTTATTCTCCTTACTGTTATGGGTTCAGTAGACAGGTGGTGTTGCGAATAGGTCTAGCAACGCTATCACTACTTGCTGCGTAGCTATATGCAGTGGCTTCAACAGTAAATTTACCGACAAGACCGCTAACGGCTGCATTTGAGTTAATAATGCCAAATGGCGTGCAGTTGGCGACATCACTTACTTTAAATTCAAACTCACCAATGCGGTTGGTGCTGTTTTTAATTGCCGTGTTTGCGCTTTTAATTGGCATCAATAATGTTTTGCTTACCCCTGTGCTTGGGATGGTTGCTCCTGAGCAGCTATAACTTGTATATAGATTTAACCCATTGGTTTCATTGGCAAGAGCTTGACAATTTGAACCTGTTTTCCAAACAAATATAGGACCTGCTGTGTCTTTTGCTATGAGCGTGCCATCGGTAGCTCGAACAGCAAAATTGGTACCATAGGCTAGAGGTGTGGCAGAGTCGTAACCAATGCTTTGCATTATTTTGTCAATGGAAATCAGTCCGAGCATCAGGGTGCTGTCTGTGCCTGCACCTAAGCTCGATTCTGCGGTTAATTTGCCTGTGGTGATAAATACTCGTGACATCGCCAACACAATGATGATTGCTAAGGTCATCGCAATGAGCAGCTCAATCAGTGAAACACCCTTTTGAGAGAAGTTTAAAGTTTTCATATTTCGTCCTCCCTCATTTAATAAGGTTTAATGTCTGCTTTGATTGGAGCAAAAGTATCGCTCGATTGAACTTTTAGGGCAGGGAATTTAACGTGTATTGCGCCAGTCGCAGATGAAGCAACACCAGCACCACCGCTACCATAGGCTGCCACGGTATAATCCCCTGTTGTGTACGTACAATCTAAGTTAACGTTTGTGGATGCTACGGTGATGGTTTTTGTACCAGCCGTGATGCATTGAGATGCTTCCAGTTGATTACGCATTTGGCTAATGGTGTGTAAGTGCACATTTTGATCACGATGCGTGACTGCGGTACGTGCAGCAATAAAAGCACTTCCTAGCCCAATAATTGCCATTAACAATACAGACATGAGCACTTCAATGAGGGTCACACCACGTTGTTTTGAAAACGGATGCTTATAATTTAGCTGTCGCATTTGTGCCTCCATTCGCTGTAATTGTATAGTCCGTACATGTCGAAATATTTTGACCATTATTATTGAATGGCACGGTGGTGGCACAGCCAGTTGCCCCACTAAAGCTAATACTTGCTGTTGCAGGTATTTTTGCTTTCCAAATCACGACAGGCGTGGCTTTGGCATTTTCAACTGAAATTTCTTTCGTGCTGCTGTTAAATTTCAGGGTTGCCGCTGCGGTCGTCGCACCAATCACACCCTCTGGGTTTTTTAAAGCTTCATTTCGTACTTTGCCCAAAGCTTCAACTAAGAGTTTTTCCGCATTGCTGATGTTTGTATTGGCCATCCATGCTTGCCCTAAAGGCATAACTTTGGTGGCCAATAGACCCAATAGCGCAATAGTAATGAGTAGCTCTATGAGCGATACACCATGTTGTTTTACCATGATGACATCCCGCCACATGTTGTACCTCCGCTAATGGTACGCGTGTTGGCTTGGTTGAGCGTTAACGTGCAGCCAGCATTTCGAGTGCCAGAGATTCCTGTTGCGGTTAAGGTGTACGATTTTGTTGCTGTGGTCACACTCACTGTATATGTAAATGAATTACCTGAAGATGGTTGCCAACCTGTGGCATAACTTTGGGTTTGTGCCGTGGTGGTGGTTGGGTTTGGGGTCGGTGCGGTATAGCTTAATGATCTCAAGTAGAGATTTTCGACTGCAACACTGAGCGACATGAGATCGGAGGCGGCACTTTTGGCTTGCGACTTGGTAATATAACTTGAGTACGCAGGTAGAGCGATTGCCGCTAAAATAGCAATAATGGCAACAGCAACCATAAGTTCAAGTAAGGTAAAACCTGAGTGTTTTTGTGGCTGTTTTTGCGCCGATACAGGAGATTTTTTGGTCGTATGATCTAAAGAAAATGTATGCAATAGGTTATCTTTTTTCATTGCTTCAATGTCCATAATTTGTACAGATTTTGTCTTATCTTTAAGTGTAATTTAATTCGTTGTGTACAAAAAAGTAAAAGTGACCAACGAGATAAAAATCTAGATAAAGGGTTATTGCTACACATGTCAGACGTAATTTTTTTGCTGCAAGCGATTTGCGTGAAAAATAGTCAAATACATCGCATTAAAGTTTAATTTCCTTGACCATGAGCTAGGCTATGGCTTAAAAGAGTGTTGTTTTTAAGGTATTGATATAATTAAGAAAAACAAAATAATTTTGCTTGATAAAGAATTAAAGACTATTAAACAAATTATGAGTTGTTTTTTAAACATGGTAAAGAAATCAAAAATTAGCAACTAAAGCGTTTAGGGTTTTATCTGCGTGGGAAGAAAACAACCTATATTTGAAATGAACTTAATTTAGATGTGATCAATAAAACGATTTTAATTTCTTAATAACATATTTATTTAATTGTAAATATTTTAAATCTTACTAAAAATCTGTGTTTAAAAAAAACAATTCAAATGTTGTTGTAGGGAGCAACTCAGATATGAAAAAAATAAAAGCTCAAACAGGCGTGGGGCTGATTGAAGTCTTGGTTTCGTTACTCATATTGGCGATTGGCATTTTAGGATTTGTTGCCTTACAGTATCGTGCCGTTGAAGCGACTTCAGAAGCCATTAATCGTGTACAGGCAATGAATGTTGCTCGGGATATGGCGGAAAGAATCCGTGCCAATCGCGATGGTTTGGCAAATTATAAAACTCAAATTCAAACCGCAGCCAATCAAACAGATTATACCACCAATTGTATGACTTCAGCGTGCAGTGCCACAGCAATGGCGGATTTTGATGTATCTCAAGTGGTGGCGAAAGCTTCAGCTTTGGGAATGACGATGAATATGCGGACGTGTTCTGGCAATAGCGATGGTCGTAATTGTATTTATGTGGCATGGGGCGATACCAGTGCAACAGATGGTACGGGAGCGGGGGATTGTACCAATGGTGCAGCCTATTTGAGTACATCCACCTGTGTGATTATGGAGACCTATTAAAATGTATAACAAGCAATCAGGTTTTACCTTAATCGAGCTGATGATCTCGTTGACCTTGGGTTTAATCGTCACTGCGGCCGCAATTTTATTGTTTCTTACTGGGCAGCGAAGTGTGGTGATGCAAAAAGGTGTGGCAGAACTTCAAGATAATGCCAATTTTGGACTGAACTATATTACCAAAGATATACGTCTCACTAATCTCAATACCAAAACCGCTGCAATTTATTTGCTGCAATTTCAATTGGTAGTGGCAATTTAAGTCACCCATTGGCTGGATATGATTCAGGGCGAAATTATGATGCGCTCTATACAATTTATGACAAAGATGTTGCCCGAGCTGATTTATACACTACAACTACGCTTTAAACTCAGGATGCATCAGTTGGAAATAGTTTAACTACGTCAGCAATAAATGAAATTACGATGAGTAATCGATTCCAACAAAGTGCTGCGCAAATGACGACTTTAGTTGCTCCTTATGCAAGTTCAGCGGGATGGTACTATAAGCTTCCTGGCGGTACAAAGATTCAACACGAGAAAATTTTCTACACTCCTACGGTGATTGATTATGATCTTTATGTGAGTAGTTATGATGCAAGCCGCTTAGGTTTAACTGGCGAATGTGGTGGTGGTGTCCAGGGTGTAAGTAAAGTTCAAATTTTCTGTATGCCGTTCGGCCAGTGCTCAAGTATTGATTACCCTGATCGTACAGATTCGAATTATAGTGATGATCATGGTCCGGGGATACAAAATCATGCAATTGCGAGTGGTGGAGATGGGACAACCCGTTTAGTCGGTGGGGCATTGTTGAGCAATAACTTAAATGATACTTACGCAACAAAAGTTAAGTTAATTGCTCAACGCTGGTATGAACGATAGGTGAAACATGAAAAAAAATAACGGCTTCACCCTGATTGAATTGATGGTGGTTCTTATAATCATTGCGATTATCGCTGCCATCGCAATCCCTTCATATCAAGCTTATGCTCGACGTGCGCTTGCTGCTCAAATGCAGCAAGAAATGCAACGTATCTCTGTGCTACTAGAACGTCATAAAGCACGTAATTTTAGTTACAAGGGCTTCGATCTATCTACTCAAGGTGTTGTTGCACCTCGAACTTATAGCTTTGATCTAAAGGATGCTGCTACTACTACTACAGCAGCCAAAGGCTCAGGTAATGGTAAATTACTTTCAGCTACTGATGCCTCAGGACGTTCTTGGGTTTTATATGGAATAACTTCTGATGCTCAAAACTATAACTTTCTAATGACGAGTACTGGCTTACGTTGTAAAAATAAAACAGCTGCGAATGTAGTCTCGACAGGATGTGGTACGGGAGAGGAGCCATGGTAAAATTCAACAAAGGATTTACCCTCATTGAGGTGATGATTGTTGTTGCAATTATTGGCATATTAGCTGCGATCGCATATCCTTCTTATCAGAATCATGTTCGTAAAACCAAACGTGTCGAAATGCAGAGTACATTGATTGATCTTGGAGCAAAAATACAGCGCTATAAAATTGCGAACTTTAAAGTAAAGAATGCAACGACAACAGACCTAGGTATTGCAAGTTCATACCCTTTACAGGGACAAGCACTATATGATGTGACTTTATCTCCACTAACGAGTGGCGCATTAAGTTCCGAAGCTTGGACATTAACTGCTACACCAAAAACTGGTACGAGCCAAACGGGTACAGGAGCAATTACTTTGAATTATAAGAATATAAAATGCTGGTATGATGGTAAGGATGCCCCAACATCGAGCGATACTTGTACCACATGGTAGTAATGTAAATAAGAACTTGAATTGGACACAGTTCAAGTTCTTTGAAACGATTTATCTGATCTAAAACAATAACTAAATTCAAAGCTGTGGATAACTCAAATTTAAGCTTTATTTTGCCTCAAATATAACGTAGAATGTCGCCCTCTATTAAAGGGGTTTGAAATGCTGTCGGTGGTCGGCGCAGGGATAATCCGTAAAAACTATAAGGTTGTTCTCATGGTTGTTATTCGTTTAGCGCGCGGTGGTGCAAAAAAACGTCCATTCTACCAAATCATCGTTACTGATAGCCGTAATGCACGTGATGGTCGTTTCATCGAACGTATTGGTTTCTTTAACCCAACTGCACAAGGTAAAGCTGAAAAAGTTCGTTTAGACGCTGACCGTTTTGCTCACTGGGTTGCTCAAGGTGCTCAACCTTCAGAACGCGTTGCTTCTTTAGCTGCTCAAGCTAAGAAAGCTGCAGCTACTGCTTAAGGGTAGTAGATAACCCATGACATCAATACAGAATGTTCCCGAAGATCGAATTCAGATTGGACAGTTACGTTCAGCGTATGGATTGAATGGGTGGCTCTGGGTTTATTCAAATACTGAACCTATGACTAATATGTTTGACTACCTTCCTTGGTACATCGAGACTAAGGCAGGTTGGCAAACTATAGATGTAAAACGTTGGAAACCTCATGGCAAAGGCTTAGTTGTTGCATTAAAAGGTGTGAATGATCGCACAGGTGCAGAAAACTTAGTCGGTGCAAATATCTGGATTGCCAAATCTCAACTTCCTAAAGCTGATGTAGACGAATATTACTGGTCAGATCTTAAAGGTTTAACAGTATTAGGTCTTGGTGATGATGAGCAAGAGGTAAATCTTGGTCAAATATTTGAATTATTTGAGACAGGTGCCAATGATGTCATGGTGGTCAAAGCGACTGCTGACAGTATTGATGCTGAAGAACGAATGATTCCTTGGCATAAAGATGTAGTACAACGTGTTGATCTTGAAGCTGGTCGTATTTACGTTAATTGGGGCGTAGATTACTAATCCTCAATGGATTGTAACGCAGCAGGAATAGAGGAGTCTGCGATGTTTTTTGCAGTCATCACATTATTTCCTGAAATGTTTGAAGCAATTACGGCATATGGCATTAGCGGAAGAGCAACAAAAAAAGATATTGTGCAAGTCACTTGCATAAATCCAAGAGATTTTGCAGAGGGCAACTACAAACGAGTGGATGAGCGTCCTTTCGGTGGTGGTCCTGGTATGGTCATGATGGCTGAGCCTTTGGCAAAAGCAATTACCCATGCTAAACAACTTGCAATACAAGCAGGCTGTGTTCAAGCGCCAGTGGTGTATATGTCACCGCAAGGCAAAACCTTAAATGAACAAGCAGTGCAACAATTCGTTGATTATGATGGATTGATTGTATTATGTGGTCGTTATGAAGGTGTAGATGAACGTTTAATCCAGCATTATGTTGATCAAGAGTGGTCAATTGGGGATTACGTATTATCTGGTGGTGAACTACCTGCGATGGTGTTGCTTGATAGTATTATTCGCCGTTTGCCGAATGTTATGTCTGACGAGCAATCAGCGATCCAAGATTCTTTTGTGGATGGTTTATTAGACTGTCCGCAATATACAAAACCTGACCATTTTGAAGGGTTGGATGTGCCTGAGGTACTTAAATCAGGACATCATGCCAATATCGAAAAATGGCGTTTTTTGCAGCGTTATCAGCGCACTTTAGATCGACGACCAGAGTTGGTTGAAAAAGTAGAATTGACTAAGCAGCAAATAAAATGGTTAAAAAATTCACAAGGATAAATGCAAATCTAAATATGCTTTAGATATGTGGCTCATAAGTATGATTTATCTTTGTTCCAGACGAGAAGCATTGCTTCGAGTTGCTACTTAAACTTAGTTTAAGTTGAAAAATAGGCTCTTTAGGGCAATTTTGCTTTAAAGGGAAAGTTAAACGAGAGATATGCGCTTTAGCCTCTATCCTCAGCGGTGTAAGAGACCTCTTCTCTCCCGCACATATTGGAGATTCCACAATGAGTGGTAAACATCCTTTAGTTCAAGCTGTTGAAAATGCACAGTTAAAAACTGATATCCCTGCTTTTGCTCCTGGTGACACTGTTATCGTTCAAGTAAAAGTAAAAGAGGGTGACCGTGAGCGTCTTCAAGCATTTGAAGGTGTTGTAATCGCGAAGAAAAATCGTGGTTTGAACTCTGCTTTCACAGTTCGTAAAATTTCTAGCGGTGTTGGTGTTGAGCGTG
>Ga0247720_100016_pt1 | contig 105151 bp, 91 predicted proteins | sample MSEWel2015_12_15_FD_189078 | JGI IMG/M metagenome (GOLD analysis project Ga0247720, IMG submission 189078) | Subsurface sediment microbial communities from gas well in West Virginia, United States - MSEEL Well Study Marcellus 3H_2015_12_15 | ecosystem: Environmental > Terrestrial > Deep... | reverse complement strand
GGTAACAGGGGTTCATCGCCTGCGGCTGGCACAGGGACGGGTCCGGCTCACCCTCTATTTCGGCGACATCAGGGACGCCTGGCAATCTCTCAATTTTCTGGCCGATGCCTGGTTTCTGGATGGCTTTGCCCCCGCCTGCAACCCCGACATGTGGCTGGATGAAACCATTGACCAGGTCCGCGCCCACAGCAAACCGGGCACCACCCTTGCAACCTTTACCGCCGTTGGCCGGATCCGGCGCGCGCTGGCCGGCAGCGGATTCGAGGTCCAGAAAACCCCGGGGTTTGGCCGCAAGCGGGATATGCTCAGGGCCGTATTACCGGGGTCCGCGGCCAAGAAGGCAAGAAAGCCGGAACCTATCGCCATTATCGGAGCGGGGATTGCCGGATGCACCCTGGCACGGAACCTGGCTGAGCGGGGCATCCCCGTTACCCTGATCGATTCTGCCAGGCCCGGGGCTGGCGCCTCGGGCAATGCCCAGGGTGCCATGTACGTCAAGCTGGGCGTGGAGTTCAATGACCAGACCGAACTGGCACTGAGCTCACTGCTTTTCGCTCAACGCTACTACCAGTCATGGCAAGGAACATACTGGCACCCGACCGGCCTGCTCCAGCTTGCCCAGGGCGACCAGGAAGCCGACCGGCAACGCCGGTTCCTGGAGCGCAACCGATATCCACGGGACATTCTGTATCCGGTAACCCGGGAACAGGCGAGCCAGCTTGCCGGTGTCCCCACAGAGTCCGGAGGGCTGTGGTTTCCCGGTAATGGCTGGCTGGAACCCGGCAAGCTCTGTCAGGCCCTGACCGATCATCCGTTAATCTCCTGCAAATGGGGCCTGTCCGTGAGCCAGTTGCTGAGCGACAACGGCAAATGGCGTATCCCGGGCACCGACGGGGCCGTCACCGTTGCTGATCGTGTCGTGATCTGCTCCGGGCACCTGAGCGCCGGTCTCATCCCGGTCAGGGGCAGGTTCCGGCTGAAAAGCATCCGGGGGCAAGTCACCCACCTGCCCGGAACGGCTATCCGGAATCCACAGGCGGTCATCTGCGGCAACCGGTATATGAACCCTGCCCTGGGCGAGACCGCCGTCACCGGTGCCACCTTTGATCTTCACGATGCCAACCCGTTTCCCACGATCCAGAGCCATGAGGAAAATCTCCGGGAGCTTACCGCGATGTTGCCAGCGATACTCCGCGGAGCAGCCACCGGGGAACCGGACACCTCCACCCTCGAAGGCCGGGTGGCCTTTCGTTGTACAACCCATGATTACCAGCCTGTGGCGGGCCCGGTTTTTAATGGCCAGGACGCAGACCTGGAGAATCTCTTTCTGCTTACTGGCCTGGGCAGTAAAGGCCTGACCTATACGCCGCTCCTCGCCGAATATCTGGCCGACCTGCTCACCGGCCAACCCGCGAGCCTGCCTGCGAAGCTGGCCAGGCGTCTGGGAACCCGACGCCTTTACAGGGAAGAGATGGCGGCTTTGTAATAAGATGGGCTGAAGGTTTCGGTCTGACGGCCGATAGCCATTTATTGCAACGGCTTGCCTGGGAGAAAGCAGATGTCCATTTTTGTCAGCGAACCCGGCCGCCCAGTTGGGACCCGGCTACCGGAGGCATTCCGGGCCCGGCGCGTGGGCGACGTCACGGAGCTGACTGAAACCCACACCATTGACCCGGGCCGAAGCGAGGCAACGGACTCCGAGTTTCTGCTCGCCGCCAATGCCGGCAGGCACCGGGCACTGGAAGAGTACGGCGCTGCCGCCGCCGGGGAGCGACGCGAAGAACGAGCGTACCTTCCGGTATCGAAGGTTGCGTCGTCCGCGCTTTATTCGATTCAGGCCTCTGCAACCATTTCCGAGGCGCTATCGGTAATGGATGATCACCAGGTGCACCATCTGGTGATCATGGCCGGAGACAATGTCGCAGGCCTTGTCGACCTCCGCTGGCTCCTGAGTTGGCTCCACCAACACGAAACGGATGCCATGAGCGAACGCCTGCTCCATGTCGAACTGCCGGCATTCCTCACCGCATCACCGGAGACCGACGCCCATCAACTGGCAAGACTGATGCTCGCTCACCAACTCAATGCCGCACTCGTGATCGACGCGACAGGCTCAGCATCAGGTATTGTCACCAGCACCGACTACCTTCGTCTTTATGCCAAGTCCGGCGGGCATGCGGGTACTGTCTAGCCGCCGCCAATGGATCTAGTTGAGCGGTGTCAGGAGTTCCCCTTCCGGGCTGAACAACAACACCAACCAGTCACTGCCCCCGTCACTACCCACACGGGACAGGGCAACGATTTCATCGTCCCGGAAATTCTCCAGCGTCAGGATTTCAGAGTCATCCTGATTGAGCTGATAGCGCCAGTTATTCTCGAAACCTGTCTCTCCGGTATCCTCGGCCGTGTCCGAGAGCAGTGAAACCCGGCTCACAATGGCCTGGGTGCTACCGGTGACCACCCCGCTACCGGAAAAATCACCATCGGTGGCCCCGGCAACGACCATGTCGCCATCAAACCCGGTGAGTCCCGACAACCAGACATTGGCCTGATCGTCCTGATCGTTGAGGGAGAAGGCCCGGTTCGGGGTGCCGGTCACGGAATACCCCAGCAGGAAACCGGCGTCGCTGTCGGCGGGCTCCCTCACAAGAACGGGGTCGGCCTCCTCTTGTTCCTGAATCGAATACAGTCCGTTACTATGGCCGATCAGCCACAGGGTTCCGGCAGAGAACAGCCCGTCGGCAACGGGTTCATCGTCTTCGGTACCAATCTGGGAAACACGGAGGTCGCTGTCAGCGCTGGATGCACTATAGAAGAAGGCATCAATACCACCAATAACCGGCTCGCCTTCCACCGCCCCGGCGGCAGAGCCGAACAGCAGCGGCGTCACGGATTCGGCACTGCCCCCGGCGACCTTGTCGTCAGAGCCGGAGCCTGCCTGACGGGTCCAGGCCAGAGCAGGCAACTGGTTATCGCCGTCAGCTTCGGTGTCAATCCGCTGCAGGAAACTGTCTGTGCGGCCAGACGCCTGCTGACCGTCAAAGACACCATTGGTTTCGCCCGCCAGCAACACATAGCCGGTGTCGCCGTTGATCCCGGCCCACCGGACTTCATCGTTCCCGGCGGTGCCGGTTCGGGTGATCCAGGTCCGAACGTACTCGCCGCCGTTACTGGCCGAATCATACCAGTACAGAGATGTCACAACGTCTTCGGCTCCTATCGCATTCGTCTCCGCAACCGGCTGGCCGGTGCTGTAGGAAACCACGAATTCGAACCGGTCAACCTTGGTGCTGCCCTGGGTCACCTTACGCTGAACCATGCTGATCACCGGCCCGGGTTTATCCAGGTTGTCGCCTGCGGCTGAAACCTCCACCTGTTGCAGCTGGGCGCCGCCCTGATCAAAGATCCGTACCAGCACCCTGTCGTTATCCAGACTGTGGTAGCCGGCAACAAACAGGCGCCCTTCATGGCCGAGGGCGAGATCCGTGGCGACAAAACCACCGGCATCATTCAGGGCAAGCGGGTTTACCATCTCGTTAAGACTGACCCGGATCAGGTTTTCGCTTTGCCCCCGGGCATAATTTTCACGGCCTGCCTGGAAATCCTGATCGACCCCCAGCAATATGAACCGGTCACTGAAGGCGGAATCGGAATACCCGCTTGCAGGAACCCGGATCCGGAATCGCACGTCGTCTGTGCCTTTCGGGAACACCAGTTCGCTGCTTTCAACCCAGTTTCCATCGACCCGGCGTTCAATCACGAATTCGGAATCTAGCCGGGCCGTTGAGCCTTCACTGTGGGTCAGTTTGGCGAAGATTGTCCGGTCCCGCTCGCCGGACAGCCGGGCCACGTATTCCCGCACGTCACCCACATTGAGGGTATCCCGTGTTCCTCCGTTGACGGTTTCTAGGGAAAGAACCGGCTCGTTATCCCGGATCGACAGGTTGGCAACCACGCCGTCATTGGCAAGGCCCAGGCCGGCCAGGCCCGAGCGTACCTCGGTCAATGCCAGCTTGAGGGACTCCACGGGTTCGGGGAAGCCGTCTTCAACCACCTCAAGGGGTAGATAGCACTCGGTAATGCCCGGCTCAAGCGTGATCACCCCCCGGGTATAAAAGCCTTCATCATCCGGCTCATATTGGATATAGCTGAGCTCGGCCTCTCCGCCTTCCTCCACGGGAAACGGGCTGTTGCTCCCAAGCCCGACGATATCCCTGCCCGGAATGGCATCGCCCACGTTGGACTCACTCTGCTCACAGTTCTGGTGCGGAGACGAAAAGCCGGTTTCGCAGCTGGTTGCGTCGTAGTCTGACTGCAGCTCAAAGGCGACGGCAACCCGGGTTACCGAGGGCTGGTCCAGCATCACCTTCAGGTAGACTCTGCGAGTTGGCAACACCAGCTCCCGGGTGCCGGAGACGGAACCGTCATCATTGTACAGATTGACCGTAAATCGATGCTCGCCTTCAGCCTCAAGGTCCGGGCGGGCACAGTGTTCCCGGTTGCTGTCCGGAACTGCCGGGCTTTCACCTTCGGTAAAAGCTTCCGCTTCCAGGGACATGACGTTGTATTTGACGTCGATATCAAAGGGCTGGACGCCCGACATCTGGCCGTCCGTGGTCACCAGATTGATGCCTTCGGTCTTGCCCAGATCCGCCTCGCCCCGGTTGCCACCGGTTAAACCCGGAACCCCTCGCATGATAACGCCCTGTCGGGCCTTGTTGCTGATGTCCTCCAGAGCCAGCCAGGCAGGCGCGTTGGTCAGTGAGTAATCAAGTATGTCCTCGCCTCCGTAGGCACCGAAGTTGTAGGAATACTCCACACCCAGATAAGCCGATGCCGGCGGCACGCCCAGAATGGTCGGTTGGTCCGGGTCTTTCTCGGTCTTGCAGGCGCCGAGCCCGGAAACAAGCAGACCGAGCATGACAACACGAAAGACCGGGTGAATGCGGGAGTAGAAGTCGGCGCCCATGTAAAAATCCGTTTAAATCGTTGTTGTTATGGCAGCGACCACCCGGCCTGGATGCCGGGAGGTTTACACACCGTTACAGAACAACGCCATGGTAGCCAATTTAGTCTGCAGGGGATCTGCGCGAGTTCTCAGATTCAGTCAGCCCGGTTCCAGGCCATGTTTTTTGAGCAGCTCCCTCAGCCCCGCTTCATCCAGAACCGGAACCTCCAGCTGCTCCGCCTTGTCGAGTTTGGAGCCGGCCGCTTCACCCGCCACCACGCAGGCGGTCTTTCTGGAGACGCTACCGGCGACCTTGGCACCCAGAGACTCCAGTTTTTCCTTGGCCTCATCCCGGGTCATGCCCGAGAGTGTCCCCGTGAGTACCCAGGTCTGCCCTTCAAGAGGCCGCTCGCCACGGGTAACTTCCTCCTCCTGCCACTCAACACCGGCGTCACGAAGGGCGTCGAGCGTCTCCCGGTTATGGCTCTGCTCAAAGAAACTCCGGATGTGTCCCGCCACAATGGGTCCCACATCGGGCACCGTCTGCAAGGCGTCTTCGTCAGCGGACGCAATCGCCTCCAGAGTACCGAAATGGGACGCCAGGGCCTTGGCGGTCGCTTCACCCACTTCACGAATCCCCAGGGCGTAGAGGAAACGCCAGAGAACAGGGTGTCTGGAACGATCGATGGCCGACACCAGATTGGAGGCGGACTTCTCCCCCATGCGCTCAAGGCGGGTCAGATCCTTTTTTGTCAGGTGGTAAAGATCAGCCACGGTCTTGACCATGCCTTCATCGACCAGAATATCGATCCACTTGTCACCCAAACCTTCAATATCCAGAGCCTTTCGGGATGCGTAGTGACGAATGGCCTCCTTGCGCTGGGCCGGACAGAACAGGCCGCCTGAGCAGCGGGCAACGGCTTCGCCTTCGATCTGGATCACGTCGGAGTCACAGACCGGGCATGTCGCAGGCAACTCAACCTGTCGCGCGTTTGCCGGCCGCTTGTCGACAACAACCTTGACCACCTGGGGTATGACATCGCCCGCCCTGCGGATAAACACCGTATCGCCGATACGAACGTCCAGGCGGCGGATTTCATCCATGTTGTGCAGTGTGGCGTTGCTCACCGTTACACCGCCAACAAACACCGGCTTGAGCCGTGCTACCGGCGTTATGGCCCCGGTGCGACCAACCTGGAACTCCACATCCTCGATAACGGTGAGTTCTTCCTGCGCCGGGAATTTCTGGGCGATGGCCCAGCGCGGTGCCCGTGAGACAAACCCCAGGGCCTTCTGCTGATCCAGCCGGTTTACCTTGAAGACAATGCCATCAATCTCGTAGGGCAAGCTGTCCCGTTTTTGCATCAGCTCGTCATAGGCCTCAAGGCACTCATCCACCCCGCTCGCCATTCGCATCTCGGGGTTAATCCGGAACCCCCAGTCACGGACCCGCTGAAGACCATCCCACTGGGTGTCCGGCAGCAGGGTCTCGTCGGTAACCGCTACGCTGTATGCGCACATCTCCAGGGGACGTTTGGCGGTAACCGTGGATTTTTTCTGCCTCAGGCTGCCCGCTGCCGCATTGCGGGGATTTACGAAGGTTTTCTCACCACGATCGGCCAGGCGGCGGTTAAGCTCCTCGAACCCTTTCCGGGGCATGTACACCTCACCCCGCACCTCGACCAGGTCCGGCACCTTTTCGCCCCGCAGGGTCAGCGGGACCGAGGGTATGGTGCGGATGTTCGCGGTAATGTCCTCCCCCGAATAACCATCGCCACGGGTGGCGGCAGTGGTGAGCGCACCATTCTCGTAATGCAGGCTGACCGCCAGCCCGTCCAGCTTGGGCTCACAAACGTACTCCACGTCCCCGCTGGTGCCCAGCCGATCCCGCACCCGCCGGTCAAAATCCCGAAGCTCTTCCTCGCTGAACGCATTATCCAGCGACAGCATGGGCAACCGGTGGACCACCTCCTCAAAACTGGTTTCGGCGCTGCTGCCGACCCGGCGGGTGGGCGAATTATCCGAGGCCAGCTCCGGATACTCAGCCTCCAGTTCCTGCAATTCCCGGAACAGGCGATCGTATTCGGCGTCCGGGACCCGAGGATCATCCAGAACATAATAGTGGTAGTTGTGGTCCTCGATGACCGAACGGAGTTCTTCTACACGCTGGGTGATGTCGGGCGTGGCTTTACTCATGGACTGGCACTCTCGTATGTCAAAAAAATGCCCGGAACGAACCGGGCATCATTCAGTCTTTCGCCGCCTGGCTTCAGCTCCGCTGGGAACGCTGCTTGCGCTCAAACTCCCGGATCCGTTGGCGACAGTGCTCGATGGTTTGCGGGGTCATCACGCTCCGGCGTTCATCCTTCAGTTCTCCACCCAGGTTCCGAACCACACACTGGGCGGTTTCAAGCATGAAATCAAACGCCTGCAGCGCGTTGGAGGGTCCCGGCATACTCATGAAGAAACTGATCCCCGGTGTGACCAGGGTCGGCATATCGCCTGGTTTGAAAGTACCGGGCTCCACGGCGTTGGCAACACTGAACTGCACCGGGCTGGTGGTGTCGGACTGTTCGTGGCGATGATAGATGTCCATGTCGCCATACTCGAGGCCGCAGGCTTCAAACAGCTTTTTCAGGGCCGCCCCCTGGAATTCTTCTCCGTTACGGGCCAGCACGTTGATGACCACCACCTCGCGGGCCTCCGGGCGGTTGGCCCCTGCCAAAGGCTGCCCGCTTCCGGGCTGGGACGGTTCGCGTCTGGCGGTGTCTTCTTCCACTTCCGTGGTGACGGTTGGCGGCACCGCTTCGGCAGCGCCAGCTCCAGAGGCCGGTGCATCTGCAACGGTGCCCGGTTCGGTGTCGAGCTGCTCCGGGCGAAGCACTCTTGGCTCCCCCACGGTGCCGTCATCCGGCTCGAAATCATCCTCGGTTGCCCCCCAGCCTGAATCCCGCTCGGTCTCAAAGGGTTCATGACTGGAAAAACCGTATTCAGAGTCCGTTTCAGGCGAGTCATCACGGGGCTCGAAGCTGGTGTCCGGATCCTGCCTCGCCTTGCCGGTATCCGCTGTTACCGGACGCGTTGGTTTCGGCTTGGGCGTGCCGAAACGGCTCGATTTCTCGCGTTTGACATACCCTCGCTCTTCCAGGGTATCCCGGGAAATAGTCCGTGCGCCGCCGTTTGGCAACTCGGGATTGAATTCCTCGTCAAGCGGGGATTCCTTGAGCTCGTCGGCGCCCATCCCCGATGAAATCTCCATGGATTCCTTCCGGGCACGCCGAACCCGACGCACCCCGTCAATAACAATGCCGATGATGACCAGGGTACCGATGGCAATTAACCATTCCCTAAGTGACATAGTGCTGCTGTCCTGTTTGCAGATCCCGTAACGTTGCTACTCTAAGAAAAGCCCGTAATGAATACAACGCACACTCGGGCCAGATGGCATTTTTGTCATGGTTGCCGGTTTTATCACCAGCGATTCTCAAGCTTCCGCCAGCGCTGCGGCTTCGTCCACATCGACCGATACCAGCCTTGAACACCCGGGCTCGTGCATGGTCACCCCCATCAGCTGGTCCGCCATTTCCATGGCAATCTTGTTATGGGTAATGTAGATGAACTGAACCTGTTTCGACATTTCCTTGACCATATTCGCGTATCGGCCCACGTTGGCATCGTCCAGTGGAGCGTCCACCTCATCCAGCATACAGAAGGGCGCCGGGTTCAGCTGGAATATCGAGAACACCAGCGCAATGGCGGTCAACGCCTTCTCCCCGCCGGACAGCAGGTGAATGGTGCTGTTCTTCTTGCCCGGGGGCCGGGCCATGATGGCGACACCGGTTTCCAGCAGATCTTCGCCGGTCAGTTCAAGGTAGGCGTTACCGCCCCCGAAGACCTTCGGGAACAGAGCCTGGAGGCCGCCATTAACCTGATCAAAGGTTTCCTTGAAGCGCTGCCGGGTCTCACGGTCGATCTTGCGGATGGCGTTATCCAGCGTTTCCAGCGCTTCCATCAGATCTTCGTGCTGGGAATCCAGATAGGTTTTCCGTTCACTCTGGACCTGGTACTCCTCGATCGCAGCCAGGTTGATGGCACCCAGGCGCTGGATCCGGCTTCCAATCCGCTCGAGTTCCTCTGCCCATTCTTTCTCGTTGGCACCGTCCGGTAACTGCGCCAGGATATCCTGCAGCTTCACATCCAGCTCCTTGAGCTGGTCGATATGATTGCCGGAGCGGATCTCCTGAGCCTGGGATTCCATTTTCAGCTTCTCAAGGCGGGCCCGGACATCCTGGATTCGATGATCGGTACCACTGCGGCCCTGCTCCTTCTCCCGGACCTCCCGGTCGATTTCCTCCAGGGCGTCACGGGCCGCGCCGAGCTTTTCCTCTTCCGCCAGGCGACGGTCCAACAGGCCTTCGAGTTGCATCTGAAGATCCTCGATGGGCTCTTCGGCACTTTCGCGGGATTCGCGCAGAATCTCCAGACGTTCATCAATCCGCTCTTTCTGCATCTGCATGCGATCAATGGTCTGTCGAAGGCCATCCCGCTGGCTATGCAGAGACTGCAGCTGAAGCTGTAACTGGTGGGCATGGTCGCGATCGTGTCGCGCTTCCTGGCGAAGACGGTCGAGACTTTCCCGCAGGCTATCCCGCTGCTCGAGCAGCCGCTCTTTTTCTTCGTCACTGTCTTCCGAGGATGCCAGCGCCAGCTGCCACTCTTCACGGGCTTCCTGCAGATTGTCCTGCTGGTCTTCGAGATTAAGAGCTACATCCGAGATGTCTTCGCGGATTCGCTGCAGGCGGGCATCGATCTGTTCAGCGCGGGCGCGCAGCCCACTGACCCGGGATGACAATGAACTCAGATCCCGGTCGGCTTCACCCAGCCGGACCTGGGCCTCATCACGGGCAGCCTCTGAGCGCTCGGCACGCTCCTGCAGGCCATCGAGTCGTTCGCTGGCAGTTTCCAGCGCCTCTTCGGCTTCGGCCAGTTGCGCCGCAAGTTCGGTGACTTTCTTCTGCCGTTCGATCACACCAACCTGACCGGCATCGGAATCCGGCATCAGCACCCAGTCACGGGCAACCCAGACGCCTTCCGGCGTAATCACGCTCTGCCCATCCTGCAGGCCGGATCGCATGCCCATGGCATCAGAGAGCGTCTCAACAGCATCGATGCCACGGAGCAGCGCAGCAACCGCCGGGACTCCGGAAACTTTGGCCGCCAATCCCGCGCCCATTCGGCTACCAACTTCTCCAGCAGCCACCAGTGCCAGTCCCCGGGGCGCATCCTTCATCGCTGGTGACAACTGATCAATATCGCGCAGACACAAGCCCTGGGTAAACCGGCCAATCACCTGCTCAACCGCAAACTCCCAGCCGTCATCAATCTGTAACTGACTGGCCACACGCGGCATATCGTGCAGTGAGTGATCGGCCAACCAGGCTTGCAGGGTGTCGTCCTGACCGCCCATCTGCTCATCAAGTAGCGCCTGCTGGGACTCCAGCGACGCCCTCAGACTCTGGACCCGCTGGCGCTCCTCCGAAACTGCCTGCTCGGCATCACGCTGATTCTGCCGGGCGTCATAGAGCTCATCCTGAATCGCGGCAATCCGCTCTGCGGCCTCCTCCCGCTGCAGCTCCAGGGTCTCCTGCTGCTCCAGCAACTGTTCCAGCTCAGCCCGATCCATCTGGCCTTCCAGCAACGACTGTTCGTCCTGGAGTTTGCGCTGGCGGGTCAGCAGCTGTTCGATGGCATCTTCCAGTGAGCGAATACGGGACTGCGCCAATTCGGCCTGGCGACGGGCATCCGAGGAGCGCGCGCTGAAGTCCTCCCACTTTTGCTGCCAGTCGCCCATGGCATCTTCAGCCTGCTGCAGCTTCTCGCCGGATTCCTCCGACCGGAGCGCGAGCGCCTCCTGTTCGGGCTCCACCATGTCCAGCTCTTCCTGGATGCCGGCCAGTTTTTCTTCGTCCTGCTCCAGCTCCCGCGCCAGTTCCCGCTGGTTCGCCAGGGCCTGATCAAGCTCCGTCGCCATCTGACGGCTGCGTTCTTTCTGATGCTCCAGGCTCTGTTCAATGCGGGCGATATCGGCGCCCGCCTCATAATAGCGGGCCTGGGCCCGATTGAAGTGCTCGGTTCGCTCGTGATGGCTGGCGCGCAGTGCTTCCAGGGACGTTTCCAGACTGACCCGCTCGGTCAGGTACTTTTCCAGCTCAAGTTCGGTATCACGGATTCGGGCCCGGGAGGTCTGAAGGTCGTTGTCCAGGGATTGCCACCGGAGTACGGTAAGCTCCGCCTTTTTCTGTCGCTCTTCCTGCTTGTACGCTTTGTACTTTTCCGCTGCCGCGGCCTGGCGTTCCAGATGCTGGAGCTGTCGTCCCAGCTCTTCCCGAAGATCGGTAAGCCGCTCCAGGTTTTCCTGGGTCCGGCGGATGCGGTTTTCCGTTTCCCGGCGCCGCTCCTTGTACTTGGAGATGCCGGCAGCTTCCTCAATGTAGATCCGAAGCTCCTCGGGTTTGGCCTCAATCAGGCGCGAAATCATGCCCTGTTCGATAATGGCATAACTGCGCGGGCCAAGACCGGTACCAAGGAACAGATCGGTAATGTCCCGGCGGCGGCACTTGGAACCGTTCAGGAAATACTCGGACTGCCCTTCCCGGGACACCCGGCGGCGAACCGAAATTTCATTGAACCGGACAAACTCTCCGGGCGCGGAGCCGTCACTGTTGTCAAACACCAGTTCAATGGAGGCCTGACCAACCGGCTTGCGGGCACTTGAGCCGTTGAAGATAACATCGGTCATTGACTCGCCACGAAGGTACTTGGCAGAACTCTCTCCCATCACCCAGCGAACGGCATCAATAATGTTGGATTTACCACAGCCATTGGGACCGACGACAGCGGTCATGTTCGATGGGAACGGAACGGTCGTGGGATCGACAAAGGATTTAAAGCCGGAAAGCTTGATAGACTTCAGGCGCATATCAGGCGCTCGCCTCCTGTCGGAGGATGGCCAGCACCTGCTGTCGCTGATGTTCTCCGAAAGCCCGGATAACCGCCTGCAGGCGTTCGGCATCGTCACTCACGGCAGCGTCGGCCAGCTGACGGAAGAAAGTTGCCGTTTCGCCGATCTCATCCCGAAAATGCTCGAGTGCCACAAAATAGGTGCGGCTGATGGCCGGGCGGAAGTTCTCCAGGGTTTCCTCAAGGAACGGGTTGTCAACCAGGCCATAGGCGTATCGCATGACCCCGAAACCGGCATCAATCACCTGTTCGGCCGCGTCTGCACTGGTAGCATTGAGAGCATCAATCACCGCCTGCAGTTCACGGACCTGGCCCATGACTCCGCCCAGCTCCTGGCCTGACCAGCGCTCAAGCACCTTGCGGCCGAGCATACAGAGAAGATCAATGTAGATATCATAGAGACTATTGACGCTTTCGGCAGTCAGGCTTGAAACCACCGCTCCCCGCCGGGGGAAGATCTCGATCAGATGGCGCCTTTCCAGGATCAGCAGTGCTTCGCGCACGGAACCCCGGCTCACGTTCAGTTCGCCCGCCACTTTCAGTTCCTGGATCCGCTCTCCGGGCTCGAGATCTCGCGTGATAATCCGCTGCCCAAGATGCTGGGCAATCTGTTCGGATAGACTTTCCGGGGCCTGAAACCTCATAAAGTTAGTCGCTCATTTCTCTGCAGACGGCACAATCACAAGCGCAGAAGTTTACCACAGGGACTCTGTCGCCCCATCCCCTTGCCTGACATTTTGCCAAGGCGTTGATAAAGCGGCGGCAAAACACTGCCGTATTTTTGACGTCAAGGCTCCGGTAACCAGAAGAAACCACAGAACTTTTCTCTAAAGCTGTTTTAACGACTTGTTTTATCAGCATTTTCAATTTCCGGCACATTTTCTGCACCAAAGGCGGTACAAGCCCTGTAAATTTTTGCGACAGAGTGAGCCGAAGTGAAAAACATACCGTCAATCCACAAGTCTACTTCCCAGCCCCAGAAACTGGCGGCGTTACGTCAGGCTCACCAGGATTGGAACAATACCCCGGATATCCTCACCCGGTTGACCCGTCGCCTCTCCACCACTCTGTCGCTGGAACAGCAACTGGCCATTCTGGCCGATGAGCTCGGCTCGGTCGTGCCCTTCGACACGCTCAACTACCGCCACAGGATTGGCAAGCAGGATTTTGTTTACGCCACGGGTATGGGCGGCCCCCATCGCTGCGAATACCGGTTGAGTCTTGAGGGTGCCAATTACGGAACGCTGGTGCTGTATCGCCGGCAGCGGTTCTCCGAGCAGGAACTGGAAGGGGTCGAGATGATTCTCGGTGCCGCCATCTGCCCGATTCGCAATGCCTGCCAGTTCATTGCCATAGAACAGGCTTCGCTGACCGATTCGCTGACCGGTATTCCCAACAAGCGGGCGATGGACGACGACCTGAAAAAGGCCGGCCTGTTATCGGAGCGCCACGGCGAGCCTTACTCGCTCATTCTGTGCGACCTGGACCACTTCAAGACCGTTAACGACAACCATGGCCATGTGATTGGCGACCATCTTCTCCAGGTCGCCGCCATCGAACTGGAAAAGGCTGTCCGGACTTCCGACAGCGTTTATCGCTTCGGCGGCGAGGAATTTGCCGTCCTGCTGCCCCATACCGGCGAGCAGGCAGCAAAAGACGTTGCCGAGCGGATTCGCGAAGCCATTGCGGCCATTCGGGTAGATGCCGGAGAAAAGGTGCTTAAGGTGACGATCAGCTGTGGCGTGGCTACTTTCCTGACCAAAGAGTCGGCCCAGGAATGGCTGGCGCGGGCGGATGATGCGCTTTACCGGGCCAAACACCAGGGCCGGAACTGCACCCGGGTGTTTTCAACGATTTCCTGACCCTTCCTGCCTCAGCTACGGGGCGCTTTTCGGCCTTGTCGGTCAGCTTTCGAAGCGCGGCCGGATGCTCCTGCCGGCGCGGTATCACTGACTGCCCATTTCTGGCCCGGTGTCTTCTTGGCGGATCGGCCCGGGCTTTTTCGGCGCTGGCGGTCATGGGCTGCCTTTTCATCCGGCGTTTTTTGCGGAATATCAACGGTATCGAGCCCGACACTGCGGCTCAGGGCATCGACGGCCTTCTGGTCGAGCTCTTCCCACTTGCCAACACTCAAGCGGCTGGGGAGAAAAACCGGCCCATAACGGACCCGCTTCAGACGGCTTACCCGAACGCCCTGGGACTCCCAGAGCCGCCGGACCTCGCGGTTACGCCCCTCCAGCAGGGTGACGTGGAACCAGCGATTCATGCCACTGCCCCCGGCCGGCGACAGGTCGGTAAACTTTGCCATACCGTCTTCAAGCAGAACACCCTGAAGCAGGCGCTCGATCATTGCATCGTCTACTTCGCCGAAAATACGCACTGCGTATTCCCTGTCGATCTGGTTGGACGGGTGCATCAGCCGGTTGGCAAGCTCTCCATCAGTGGTAAAAAGCACCAGACCGGTGGTGTTGATGTCGAGCCGCCCGATGGATATCCAGCGGTGTTCCTTCAGACGTGGCAGACGGTCAAACACCGTCGGCCGGCCCTCCGGATCCTTGCGGGTGTTCACTTCGCCTTCGGGCTTGTTATAGATCAGCACACGGCGCAGCACCTCTGAAGCACCGGAGACCTCAAGACGCTTCCCGTCAAGTTCGAACCGATCCTCCACAGTGGCTTTCTGCCCCGGAGCCACTGCCAGGCCGTTCACTGTGAGTCGCCCGGCTTCCATCCAGCCTTCAATTTCCCGGCGTGAACCAATGCCCGCCCTGGCCAGCAGCTTCTGGATCCGCTCGGGGCCATCGTGGACCACTTTGTCCGCAGGTTTGGCGGAATCTCTTGCCGGTCTGGCTGGATCTTTCGCCTTTCTGGCTGGTTTTTCGGGGCGTTTTGCCGCCATGAAATCAATCCTTATCTCTGACTGATACCCGGATGGCATCAGTGAAGTGTCTGGCCCGGAGAGTCATCGTCATTCTCCGCAGCGGGCGATTCAAACTCGATCTCCGCCTGCATGTTCTTTTCGATTTCCCGGCCGATTTCTTCAAGATCCCGGACCTCAGACAAAGGCGGCATCTGATCCAGCCCCCTCAGGTTGAAATAGTCCAGAAACTGTCTTGTCGTGGCGTACATGGCCGGCCGACCGGGAACATCTCGATGTCCGACTATGCGCACCCACTCTCGCTCAAGCAGGGTACGAATGATATTGCTGCTTACCGTAACACCGCGAATATCCTCGATTTCGCCCCGGGTTATTGGCTGCCGGTAAGCAATCAGCGCAAGCGTCTCAAGTAATGCCCGGGAATACCGCTGGGGTTTCTCCTCGAATAGCCGACTGACCCAGGGCGCGTATTCCTGCCGAACCTGAAGGCGGTATCCGCTGGCCACCTTTTTCAGCTCGAATCCGCGGCCCTCACAGGCATTCTCCAGAAGCACCATCGCGTGTTCCATAACCTGCCGGGCCGGCCGCTCCTCTTCCGTGAACAGCTCCCGCAACTGGTCAAGAGACAACGGCTTGCCCGCCGCCAGCAAGGCCGCTTCAGCAATTGCCTGAATTCTCAGCAGATGTTCTTCGTTCATGATGATTATCCGTCTTCCCGTACGTTCGACCGATGGCCAGACAGGACACTAACTGGCTGCCCGGGCGCGAACATGAATCGGCCCCAGGACCTCTCCCTGAACCACTTCGATCAACTGCTCCTTGACCAGCTCAAGGGTGGCCAGAAACGTGACGACAACACCCAGACGCCCTTCTTCAACCGTGAACAGGCTTTCAAAGGTAACGAAATGATCGCCCTGAAGAGCCGACAGAATGGCAGACATACGCTCGCGGGTTGAAAGCCTCTCCCGCTCGACATGGTGACTGGTGAACAGGTCCGCCCGTCTCAGCACGCCCTGGAGCGCCAGCAGCATCTCCCGAAGATCCACATCCGGATGGGGCTGACTCGAAGGCATCTTCGGCAAGGCTGCCGAGGTGGCAAAAGTATCCCGCTCGAGCCGGGGCATCTGGTCAATGTCCTCCGCCGCCTGTTTGAACCGCTCGTACTGCTGGAGGCGACGAATCAGCTCCGCCCTTGGGTCAACCTCTTCTTCGTCATCGTTTTCCTGCCGGGGCAACAGCATCCTGGACTTGATCTCAGCCAGCGTTGCCGCCATCACCAGATATTCCGCAGCCAGCTCGAAGCGCATGGCTTCCACCGCGCCGATATAGTCCATGTACTGACGGGTGATCTCGCTGACGTCGATATCCAGAATATTCATATTCTGGCGTCGGATAAGGTAAAGCAGAAGATCCAGGGGCCCTTCGAAGGCTTCCAGAAAAACCGCCAGAGCATCCGGCGGAATATAGAGATCCCTGGGAAGATCCACCACCGGCTTGCCGGATACCCGGGCCAGCGGCGACGGCTCAGGTGACCCGCCCTGCCCTTCGGGCACTACCGCATCTGTGGATTCTTCCGTCATAACCTCTCCCTTCGGGGCAGAGCCACCGAGTGCAGCCCGGATCTCCGGCGTGTAGGGTTTCAGCGGTAATGGAGCCCCATGGCCGCCCGGACTTCCTCGAGGGTATCCCGGGCGGCATCACGAGCATGCTCGCGGCCTTCCTGCAGGATCGAATGGACCAGATCCGGATTGCCTTCATATTCCTGCGCACGTTGGTGCAACGGACGCTGTTCCTCGATAATGGCATCGATCAGCGGCTTCTTGCAGTCCAGGCAGCCGATACCGGCGCTTCGGCACCCTTTCTGGACCCATTCCTGGGTGTCGGCGTCTGAATAGATCTTGTGCATGCCCCAGACAGGGCACTTCTCGGGCTCACCCGGATCGGTGCGGCGCACCCGCTGGGGGTCGGTCTGCATGGTGCGTATTTTCTGGGCAACGCTGTCCGGTTCTTCCCGCAGGCCAATGTAGTTGTTGTAGGACTTGGACATCTTCTGGCCATCAAGCCCCGGCAATTTGGATTCCGGTGTCAGCAACGGCTGGGGCTCTGGCAGAATTACCTTACCACCACCTTCAATGTAGCCGTAGAGGCGCTCTCGATCGCCCAGGGAGATATTCTGCTGCTCCTTGAGAAGGGCCCGGGCTGTTTCCAGGGCTTCCATATCGCCCTCTTCCTGGTAGCGCCTTTTCAGGTTGCGGTACAGCTTGGCGTTCTTTTTGCCCATCTTCACGATGGCGCCCTCCGCCTGCTCCTCAAACCCCGGCTCACGCCCGTATAGATGGTTGAATCGACGGGCAACCTCCCGGGTAATCTCGACATGAGACACCTGATCGGCGCCAACCGGCACTTTTCCTGCCCGGTAGACCAGAATGTCCGCACTTTGCAGCAGGGGGTAACCCAGGAACCCGTAGGTGGCCAGATCCTTCTCCCGCAGTTTCTCCTGCTGATCCTTGAACGTGGGAACCCGCTCCAACCAGCCAAGGGGGGTTATCATGGACAGAAGGAGGTGCAGCTCGGCGTGTTCAGGCACCTGAGACTGGATAAACATGGTGGAGGAGCCCGGGTTCACACCGGCCGCCAGCCAGTCAATCACCATGTCCCACACACTCTGCTCGATCCCCGAGGGGTCGTCGTAGTTGGTGGTCAGCGCATGCCAGTCTGCCACGAAGAAGAAGCACTCGAATTCGTGCTGGAGTTTCACCCAGTTTTTCAGCACACCATGATAGTGGCCAAGGTGAAGCTTGCCGGTCGGACGCATTCCGGACAAAACCCTTTGCTGGGAATCTACAGAACTCAAAGCGCGAACTCCTTATTTGGTATTGGAACCGCCATCATAGTTCAGGCGACCCGGCATTATAAATAAAAAACCCCCGCTCTGCAGGGCAGAAACGGGGGTTTTTACTGAAAGAAGGCCGGCTTACCAGCCAGTGACTTCCTTCAGGGCCTGGCCAATCTCGGCCAGACTGCGGACAGTGCGAACACCGGCGTCTTCCAGGGCGGCAAACTTTTCGTCTGCGGTACCCTTGCCGCCGGAGATGATGGCACCAGCGTGACCCATACGCTTGCCCGGAGGCGCAGTAACACCCGCGATGTAGGAAACCACCGGCTTGGTGACGTTCTGCTTGATATAGGCCGCAGCTTCTTCCTCGGCGGTACCGCCAATCTCGCCGATCATCACAATGGCTTCGGTTTCAGGATCTTCCTGAAGCAGGGCCAGAATGTCGATGAAGTTGGAGCCCGGGATCGGGTCACCACCGATACCGATACAGGTAGACTGGCCGTAGCCGAAGTCTGTGGTCTGCTTGACCGCTTCGTACGTCAGGGTGCCTGAACGGGACACGATCCCAACCTTGCCCTTCTTGTGAATGTGGCCAGGCATGATGCCGATCTTGCACTCATCCGGAGTGATAACACCCGGGCAGTTGGGACCGATCATGCGAACGCCCTTGCGATCCACGTATTCCTTGGCGTACAGCATATCGATGGTCGGGATACCTTCAGTGATACATACGATCAGCTGAATGCCGGCATCCGCCGCTTCGATGATGGCGTCTTTACAGAACGGCGCCGGAACGTAGATAACAGTCGCTTCAGCGCCGGTTGCTTCAACGGCGTCACGCACGGTGTTGAACACCGGCAGGCCCAGATGCTCGGTACCGCCCTTGCCGGGGCTAACGCCACCAACCATCTTGGTGCCGTAGGCAATCGCCTGCTCTGAGTGGAAGGTGCCCTGCGCGCCGGTAAAGCCCTGACAGATAACCTTGGTGTCTTTGTTAATCAGGATGCTCATTATTTACCCCCTGCGGCTTTAACGACTTGCTCTGCCGCATTCGACAGACTGGTGGCGGCAATGATGTTCAGGCCGCTGTCGGCGAGTACCTGAGTACCCTTTTCGGCATTGTTGCCTTCAAGGCGAACCACAACAGGAACCTTGACGCCCACTTCCTTGACGGCACCGATGATGCCTTCGGCAATCATGTCGCAGCGGACGATACCACCGAAGATGTTGACCAGAACCGCCTTGACGTTGGAGTCGGACAGGATGATCTTGAACGCTTCGGAAACACGCTCCTTGGTTGCACCGCCGCCAACGTCCAGGAAGTTGGCAGGCTGGCCGCCGGACAGCTTGATGATGTCCATGGTACCCATGGCCAGGCCGGCACCATTAACCATGCAGCCGATGTTGCCTTCCAGAGCCACGTAGTTGAGTTCCCACTTGGCGGCTTCCGCTTCCCGGGAATCTTCCTGGGATGGGTCGTGCATCTCGTGGATTTTCTTCTGGCGGTACAGCGCGTTGCCGTCTACACCTACCTTGGCATCCAGGCAGTGCAGATCACCGGCCGGAGTGATTACCAGCGGGTTGATCTCGACCAGTGCCAGATCGCATTCTTCGAACAGCTTGGCCAGGCCAATGAAAATCTTGGTGAACTGACCAATCTGCTTGCCCTCGAGACCCAGCTTGAACGCGAGCTCGCGGCCCTGGTACGGCTGTGCGCCAACCAGCGGATCGACTTCCGCCTTGAGGATCTTCTCGGGCGTCTCCTCGGCAACCTTCTCAATCTCGACACCGCCCTCGGTGGAGGCCATGAACACGATACGGCGGGTGCCGCGGTCAACAACGGCGCCCAGGTACAGCTCCTGGTCGATGTCGGTCAGGGATTCAACCAGAATCTTGCTGACCGGCTGGCCATTCTCATCTGTCTGATAGGTTACCAGGTTCTGACCCAGCCACTTCTCGGCGAACTCACGGATCTCTTCTTTGCTCTTGACCAGCTTTACACCGCCAGCCTTACCACGGCCACCCGCGTGAACCTGAGCCTTGACGACCCATGCGTCACCGCCGATCTCACCGGCAGCGTCGACAGCTTCTTTGGGAGTATCACAGGCTATGCCCTTGGATACTGGCAGGCCATATTCAGCGAAAAGCTGTTTGCCCTGATATTCATGCAAATTCATAGTTAATGTCCCGAATTAAAAAATTCCTGGTTTGCGTTACTTCTTCTTGCGGCGGTTGGCGATATGAATCGCGCCACCACCGACGGCCAGAGCTGCTTCGTGCACGGACTCGGACAGAGTCGGATGTGCAAAGCAGGTCAGGGCCAGATCTTCGGCGCTGGAACCGAATTCCATGGCGATTACGCCCTGGGCAACGATTTCAGAGGCCTGGGGACCAACCACATGGAAACCGACAATCCGGTCAGTTTTCGCGTCAGCGATGATCTTGACCAGGCCGGAAGCCGAGTTTGCAGCCATGGCACGGCCGTTGGCGGCAAACGGGAAGGTACCCACGTTGTATTCTTCACCTTCAGCCTTGAGCTGCTCTTCGGACTTGCCAACCCAGGCAACTTCCGGCGAGGTGTAGATGACGTTCGGGATGCAGTCGTAATTCACCTGGGGCTTGTGCCCGGCAATACGCTCGGCAACCATGATGCCTTCTTCCGAGGCCTTGTGGGCCAGCATGGGCCCGCGCACGACATCACCAATCGCCCAGACGCCGGGAGCTTCGGTCTTGCAGTTGTCATCGACAAAGATGAAACCGCGCTCGTCCATCTGCACGCCGGAGTCGTCAGAGAGCAGGTTGTCCGTGTAGGGACGACGGCCAACCGCAACGATCAGCTTGTCGAACTTCGCTTCCTGCTTGCCCTTGGCATCCTCATAGTTCACGTTGACCAGCTTGCGTTTGACTTCCGCACCAGTCACACGAGCACCCATGACGATATCCAGGCCCTGCTTCCGGAACTGCTTCAGCGCGTCCTTGGCAACCTGCTGGTCCACAACCGGCAGGAAGGTATCCAACGCCTCGAAAACCGTGACCTCCGAGCCCAGACGGGCCCAGACACTGCCAAGCTCCAGACCGATAACTCCTGCACCGATCACGCCCAGGCGCTTCGGAACCTCGGTGAACTCCAGCGCACCTTCGGAGTCGACGATATGATCACCATCGAACGGAGCAGGCGGGATCTGGATGGGCTTGGAACCGGTTGCCAGAATGACGTTGTCCGCTTCGTAGGTCTTGGCTTTTCCATCCTTGTCGGTCACTTCCACCTTACGGTTGGCCAGCAGCTTGCCGTGGCCGTGAATGGAGGTAACGCCGTTGGACTTGAACAGACCTGCAATACCGCCAGTCAGCTGCTTAACGATGCCGAGCTTGCGCTCCATCATCTTGCCGATGTCCATCTTGACATCGTTGGCAATGATGCCCTGCATCTCATAGTCGTGGGTGGTTTCCTCGAACTTGTGAGAAATCTCCAGCAGCGCCTTGGAGGGAATGCAGCCTACGTTCAGACAGGTGCCCCCGAGTACCTGGCTCTTCCCGTCTTCAGAAGTCCAGGACTCAACACACGCGGTCTTCAGACCGAGCTGTGCCGCTTTGATGGCGGCCACATAGCCCCCGGGGCCTGCACCAATGACAATGACGTCGTACTTATCAGACATAATTAATCCCGTTTTCCGATTCGTTAAGTGTCGGCTCAGACGTCCAGCAGAATACGAGCCGGGTCTTCAAGCATTTCCTTGATCGCAACGAGGAACTGCACTGCTTCCTTGCCATCGATCATACGGTGGTCGTACGACAGCGCCAGATACATCATGGGCAGGATCTCCACCTTGCCGTTCACCGCCATCGGGCGCTCCTGGATCTTGTGCATGCCAAGGATAGCGGTCTGCGGCGGGTTCAGGATCGGCGTGGAAATCAGGGAACCGAAGATACCACCGTTGGTGATGGTAAAGGTGCCGCCAGTCATATCCTCGATGGCCAGCTTGCCCTCTTTTGCCTTGGTGCCGTACTCGACAATTTTCTTCTCGATATCCGCCAGACCCATGGCGTCGGAATCCCGCAGAACGGGAACCACCAGGCCCCGATCCGTGGATACCGCTACACCGATGTCCTGGTAGCCGTGGTAAACCATGTCGTTGCCATCAATCGACGCGTTCACCGCCGGGAATCGCTTCAGCGCTTCTGTCGCAGCCTTGGTGAAGAAAGACATGAAACCCAGCTTGATTCCGTGGCGTTTCACAAAGCTGTCCTGATACTGCTTGCGCAGCTCCATGATCGGCGCCATGTTCACCTCGTTAAAGGTGGTCAGCATGGCGGCGCTCTGCTGCGCATTGACCAGACGCTTGGCGATGCTGGCGCGCAGGCGGGTCATCGGCACACGCTTCTCCGGGCGCTCGCCCTGGCTGACATTGACTTCCGGCATATCCGCCGCCGGCCTGGGTGCGGACGCACCACCGGATGATTTGGCACTCTCCACGTGGTTCTGAACGTCTTCCTTGGTCACACGGCCGTCTTTGCCGGTACCCTTGATGGCGTTCGGATCCACGTTGTTTTCCTCGGCGAGCTTGCGGGCCGCCGGGCTCAGGATCGCCTCACCAGAAGAAGCTTCACTCGGGGCTTCTTCTTTCGGAGCTTCTTCCTTGCTCTCTTCTTTCTTGCTCTCGGCAGGCTTGGACTCACCCGCTGCGCCTTCCTTGAATTTGCCGACTACCTCACCGCTCTCAACGGTGTCGCCTTCGTTCTTGATGATCTCTTCAATCACACCGTCCGCCGGCGCAACAACCTCGAGAACAACCTTGTCGGTCTCGATATCGACAATCAGCTCGTCACGGGAGCAGGCTTCACCCGGCTGTTTGTGCCAGGTCGCGACAGTACCCTCTGCGACCGACTCCGGGAAAACGGGGGCTTTAATCTCAGTTGACATTACAGATCCTTAGTTCGGTAGCTCGTCAAATTTCAAACGCGTCGTTAACCAGCTTCTTCTGCTCTTCAATGTGGACCGACATATGGCCACAGGCAGGAGCGGCGGAAGCGTCACGACCGGCATACTGAAGGTACAGCTTCGGGTTCAGGCGGTGCAGCGCGTTACGCATATGATGCTGGCTGCAGTACCAGGCACCCTGGTTCATCGGCTCTTCCTGACACCAGACAACGTGCTTGAGCTTGCTGTATTTACTCAGGAGCTCATCAAGGTCGTCCCCCGGGAACGGGTAGAGCTGTTCGATACGGACAATCGCGACATCGTCACGCTCGTCGGCCTTCTTCCTTTCCAGCAGATCGAAGTAGACCTTGCCACTGCACATGATCAGGCGTGTAACCTTCTTCGGATCGGACGGCTCTTTCTCGGGCAGAATGGTCTGGAAGGTGCCGGAGGTCAGATCATCCAGATCGGAGGTGGCCTCCTTGTGGCGCAGCAGGCTCTTCGGCGTGATCGCCACCAGCGGCTTACGCAGCGGGCGCTTGACCTGGCGGCGAAGCATGTGGAACACCTGCGACGGCGTTGTCGGCACACAAACCTGAATATTTTGCTCGGCACACAGCTGAAGGAACCGCTCAAGACGCGCAGAGCTGTGCTCCGGCCCCTGACCTTCGTAACCATGTGGCAGAAGCAGAGTCAGCCCACAGAGGCGTCCCCATTTGTGCTCGCCACTGGTCAGGAACTGATCGATCACCACCTGGGCACCGTTGGCAAAGTCGCCGAACTGGGCCTCCCAGACCACAAGACCATCCGGCGCGGTGGTTGAATAGCCGTACTCGAACGCCATGACCGCTTCTTCTGAAAGCAGCGAGTCGTAAATCTCGAACTTCGGCTGGTCTTCGGCCAACTCTGCCAGGGCAATGTGGGTGGAGCCGTCTTTCTGGTTGTGGAGTACCGCGTGGCGGTGGGAGAACGTACCCCGGCCGATATCCTGGCCGGTAAGGCGGATCGGGTGGCCTTCATTCAACAGGGTCGCGTAGGCCATAACCTCGCCGTACCCCCAGTTGATGGGCAACGCCCCTGCGGTCATCTTCTCGCGGTCAGTAACGATCTTCGATACCTGACGCTGGATACTGAAGCCCTCAGGAACAGAGGTCAGCTTCTTGCCCAGCTTCTGGATCGTCTTGAGAGGGACGCTGGACTTGCATTTGGCCGTCCACTCGTGCCCGAGGTAAGGCGTCCAGTCAACGTAGAGCTCTTTGTTGGGCTCCTTGACCAGGGATTTGACCACGTGTTCGCCGTTATCGAGGGCATCACGATAGTCGTTCTCCATTTCCTTAATGTCGTCCTCGGTGATCACACCGGCAGCAACCAGCTGCTCCGCATACAGGTTGCGGGTGGTTTTCAGCTTGCGGATTTTCTCGTACATGACCGGCTGCGTTGCGGCCGGCTCATCCGCTTCGTTGTGACCGCGACGACGGTAACAGACCAGGTCGATCACCACGTCGTTCTTGAATTCGTTGCGATAGTCCATGGCCATCTGCGTCACGAACATAACGGCCTCGGGGTCGTCGGCATTCACGTGCAGAATCGGCGCCTGGATCATCTTGGCGACGTCAGTACAGTATTCCGTGGAACGGGCATCTTCCTGCTTGCTGGTCGTGAAGCCAACCTGGTTGTTGATGACAATATGAATGGTGCCACCAACCCCGAAGCCGCGGGTCTGGGACATCTGGAAGGTTTCCATCACCACGCCCTGACCGGCAAAGGCTGCGTCACCGTGCATGATAATCGGGACAACCTTGTTACCTTCGTCATCCTCACGACGGGTCTGCCGGGCCCGAACGGAGCCCTCAACCACCGGAGAAACAATTTCCAGGTGAGAGGGATTAAACGCCATCGCGAGGTGAACCTCGCCGCCCGGGGTCATCACGTTGGATGAGAAGCCCTGATGGTATTTCACGTCGCCAGAGCCGGAATCCGCCAGCTTCTTGCCTTCGAATTCGTCAAACAGCTCTTTCGGGTTCTTGCCGAGGGTGTTCACCAGAACGTTCAGGCGACCACGGTGGGCCATACCCAGAACAATCTCCTTCGCGCCATAGGAACCGGCACGCTGGATCAGCTCGTCCAGGCAGGGGATCAGGCTCTCGCCGCCTTCAAGACCAAAACGCTTGACGCCCGGATAACGGGAACCCAGATACTTCTCCAGGCCTTCTGCAGCCGTCAGGCGTTCCAGGATGTGCTTGCGGGTTTTGGTTTCGTATTCCGGTTTTGAGCGAACCGGTTCCATACGCTGCTGAAACCACCGCTTGATGCGGGTGTCGACCACGTGCATGTATTCCGCGCCGATGCTCTCGCAGTATGTCTGACGCAGACCGGCCACGATATCGCGGAGCTTCATGGTCTCGGAACCCAGATTCAGGGAACCGGTCTGGAATTCGATATCGCTGTCGGAATCCGCAAGTTCGTGGAACGCCGGATCCAGATCTTCAACCTTGGGACGCTGCCATACGCCGAGCGGATCCAGCTTTGCTTCCTGATGACCACGAAAACGGAAGGCGTTGATCAGCTGGAGAACACGAATCTGTTTTCTGTCAGCGTCGGACGTGGCGCTGGCAGGAACGCCACCAGTGGCGAGAAAACGCTGATTGCGGGAGATGTGTTCGAACTGTTCGCGGATGGAAGAGTGGACAATGTCACGGCCTTGATAGCCATCGACACTGGGAAGCTTGTCGAAATAGCTCCGCCACTCTTCAGGAACGGCATTGGGGTCGGTCAGGTAGGTTTCAAAAAGCTGTTCAACATAGGCGAGATTACCACCCTGAAGGTGGGAAGTCTGCCATAACTGCTCCATTATGCTTTCGTGCATCTTGAATAGCTCACCTTGGGCTGGTGCGGGGAGCCCGGTATGGTCGGCCAGGGGTAATTCTCAGTCAATACGGGTTTTTACGGGATCGACTGTGGCCACCACACCCGACATGGATGTTTTCCGTTCCCCGGTGGTTTTTGTACTCAGCAAAGCGGGGTGAAAACTTTATAAGTTCCCGCCACGGCTTGCGTAGTGTGCACCCGGGTAAGACTTTTGACTATAAGCCTTTGGTTGAAGGCCCCGCAATCTGCGAGGCCTTCCGGGTGCTAACCAGGTCAGAACAGTATAGCGTCTGTCTGGATTTCTGCCGCTTAAGTAGCCCGCTGCAGCAGAAGGTTCCGAATGTGGCCGATAGCCCTTGTGGGGTTCAGACCTTTCGGGCAGACACTGACACAGTTCATGATGCCCCGGCAGCGGAAAACACTGAACGGGTCATCAAGGTTGGCAAGACGCTCGGCCTGGGCCGTATCGCGGCTGTCCGCCAGGAAACGGTAGGCCTGCAGCAGGCCGGCCGGGCCGATGAACTTCTCCGGATTCCACCAGAACGACGGACAGGCCGTGGAACAGCAGGCACAGAGAATACACTCGTACAGGCCGTCCAGCTTCTCCCGGTCTTCGGGAGACTGCAGGCGCTCGATGGCGGGTGCCGGCTTGTCGTTGACCAGGTACGGCATGACCTTCTCATACTGCTTGTAGAACTGGCCCATGTCGACAACCAGATCCCGGATCACCGGCAAGCCCGGCAGCGGACGCAGAACCAGCTTGTTGTTCTTGAGCACCTGCGACATCGGCGTGATGCACGCCAGGCCGTTCTTGCCATTCATGTTCATGCCGTCAGAGCCGCAAACACCTTCGCGGCAGGACCGACGATAGGCAACAGACGGATCCTTTTCCTTCAGCAGGTTGAGAACGTCAAGGACCATCAGGTCCTTGCCTTCCGGAAGCTCCAGCTCCACGTCCTGCATGTAGGGCGCGTTGTCAGTTTCCGGGTTATAACGATAAAGGCTTACCAACATTTTGTGCGTCCCCCTTAGTAAGTCCGAATCTTCGGCTGGAAGGTTTCCACGGTCTTGGGCGCAAAGTTCACATCGCGCTTACCAACACGCTTTTCCAGCGGGAAGTACACAGAGTGCTTCAGCCAGTTCTCGTCGTCACGCTCGGTGAAGTCGTTACGGGCATGAGCACCACGGCTCTCCTTCCGCTCGAAGGCCGAAATTGCGGTGGCCAGAGCAACTTCATACAGGTTGTCCAGCTCCAACGCTTCGATGCGGGCCGTGTTGAACGCACTACTGGTGTCCGCCAGCCTGGTGTTGCGAACACGCTCACCAATAGCTTCCAGCTTTTTCAGCCCTTCTTCCATGCTGCTGCCATCACGGAAAACACCGAAATACAGCTGCATACAGTTCTGCAGATCCTTGCGAACATCGGCGACACTTTCGCCTTCCGAAGCGCTGTTCAGACGATCAAGGCGCGCCATGGCGTGCTTGATGTTTTCTTCACTGGCGCCGTCCACTTCGAATCCGCCGCGCAGCTGTTCTTCGATGTGCAGACCGGCGGCACGACCAAAGACCACGAGATCCAGCAGAGAGTTGCCACCCAGACGGTTGGCACCATGCACAGACACGCAGGCGGCTTCACCACAGGCAAACAGGCCGGGAATCGGTTTGTCCTTGCCGTTTTCATCCTGGGTCAGGGCCTGGCCACCCACGTTGGTCGGGATACCACCCATCATGTAGTGACAGGTCGGAACCACCGGAATCGGCTCTTTGACCGGATCCACATGGGCAAAGGTGCGGGACAGCTCACAGATACCGGGCAGGCGCAGATTCAGCGTTTCCTCACCCAGATGATCCAGCTTCAGCAAGACGTGATCTTTATCCGGACCACAGCCGCGGCCCTCCAGGATTTCAATCACCATGGAACGGGCAACAACGTCACGGCCCGCGAGGTCTTTGGCGTTCGGAGCATACCGCTCCATAAACCGCTCACCCTCGGCGTTGATCAGATATCCGCCCTCACCCCGGCAACCCTCGGTTACCAGCGTGCCGGCACCGTGGATGCCGGTCGGGTGGAACTGCCACATCTCCATGTCCTGGACCGGGAAGCCGGCGCGCAGCGCCATACCGATACCATCACCGGTGTTGATCAGGGCGTTGGTGGTGGACGCATAAATGCGGCCAGCACCGCCGGTCGCCAGAACGGTCGCCTTGGACTTGATATAGGCCACTTCGCCGGTTTCGATTTCAATCGCGACAACGCCAACAACTTCGTCTTTGCTGTTCTTGACCAGATCCACCGCGTACCACTCATTCAGGAAGGTGGTACCGCCTTTCAGGTTGGCCTGATAGAGCGTGTGCAGCAACGCGTGACCGGTACGGTCCGCAGCAGCACAGGTCCGTGCCGCCTGCGCGGGATTGTCCGGGCCCTTCGACTGACCGCCGAACGGACGCTGATAGATCCGGCCCTGTTCGGTACGGGAAAATGGCAGCCCCATGTGCTCCAGTTCAAATACGGCCTGCGGGCCGACAGAACACATGTACTCGATGGCGTCCTGGTCACCGATGTAATCGGAACCCTTGACGGTGTCATACATGTGCCAGCGCCAGTCATCGTTGGGATCCGCGCTTGCGATGGCGCAGGTGATACCGCCCTGGGCCGACACCGTGTGCGAACGAGTCGGAAAAACCTTGGTGATACACGCCGTGTCGACACCGGATTCGGTCAACTGCAGGGCGGCCCGCATACCGGCACCGCCGCCGCCGATAACAATCGCGTCAAAAGACATGGTCTTGATATTAGCCATCGATTAAAGCCCCCAAAGAATCTGAATGCCCCAGACCACATAGACGAACATGGTCAGACCACAAGCTGCCTGAACAATGAACCGCGGCCCCATGGCCTTGATGTAGTCAGTGGTTACCGTCCACAGCCCAACCCACGCGTGAGCACCGATAGAAAGCAGTGCCGCCAGGGAGAAAATACGGAACCAGGTCTGGTCAAACAGGGCCGACCAGGTCTCGTAATTGACGTCGGACGTCAATAGAAAGCCCAGCAGGAAAATTGTATACAGGGCAAGTACGTAGGCGGTTACCCGCTGGATCAGCCAATCGAAAACACCACTACGACCCAGGTTCGTGACGCTGTTTACCATACCCAGACTCCTGCCAGAACGATGAGAATGACGGAAACCACAATGGTGATCTTCGCGGCGAGGCGGCCGCTCTCGAGCTCTTCACCAATGCCCATATCCATGAACAGGTGCTTGATACCTGCAACGAGGTGGTACAGCAGAGCAGACAAGATGCCCCAGATAATCAGCTTGGCAAGGAAGCTGTCCAGCAGTTCACCCACGCGACTGAAGCCCTCTTCCCCGGAAAGGGAAAGCTGAAGTCCGTAAAGCATGAACGCAACACCAACAAAAATGATGATGCCGCTGATACGGTGCAATATGGACGTAATGGCTGGCAGCGGAAAATGAAACTTGCCGAGATCGAGATTTACTGGTCGTTTGCTATTCACAGCGCTCTCACACTCTCTCTTGGTTCCGCGGGACCGGAATGGACCGGGTGCGGATGGTTGGTATGTAAGGATCGGCGTGCTGATCCGAGACCGGCACACGATTTTCTCGGGAGGGAGGAAACCTCGCCGGCAACCCGCTATTTACAGGCACCGAAAAAAGGTTTATCCCCGATTCCGGGCTACGGATTATAAGGAGTACCCTAAGCAATTACAAACCTGCAACTCGGCGCGGGCCGTGTATTTCAGGGGGTTAAGCAAGCTATAAGGATGATTGACAAATCCTTTTCTTACCCCAATCCGTTGTTATTCGGGATATCCCTCATTTACAACCAATGTCAAATTCGGGCTTTTCCTGACTCCTCCATTGACAAAAAAAGCCAACGCCCTATATTTTGCCGCCAGTTTTGCGATAATACGCGCTTTCTAGCGCATCTATAAATGCAGATAAAGCTGTCAAAGCTGAAAAATAGGAGAGCACCATGACCGACAGGAAAGCCACGCTCTCGGTGGGGGACAAATCCATTGAGCTACCGGTTTATTCCGGCACCGTCGGCCCTGACGTTATCGACGTACGAGGCCTAGTCCAGGAAGGCGTTTTCACTTACGACCCCGGATTCGTATCCACAGCAGCCTGCGAATCGGCCATCACCTTCATTGACGGTGCGAACGGCGTTCTTCTGCACCGCGGCTACCCGATTGAACAGCTGGCCGACCATTCCGACTACCTTGAAGTCTGTTATCTCCTGCTTCACGGCGAGCTTCCGAGCGCCGAGGAGAACAAGAAGTTCCACGACACCATCAAGAACCACACCATGCTGCACGACCAGATGCGGAACTTCTTCCAGGGTTTCCGTCGTGACGCACATCCAATGGCCATCATGTGTGGCGTCGTTGGCGCACTGTCGGCGTTCTACCACGACCAGATGGACGTCACCAGCCAGGAACAGCGCGAAATCACCGCTCACCGCCTGATCGCCAAGATGCCGACCATTGCCGCCTGGTGCTACAAATACAGCCTCGGCCAACCGTTCATGTATCCGCGGAATGACCTCTCCTATTCCGAGAACTTCCTGCAGATGATGTTTGGTGTGCCCTGCGAGGAGTACAAACCAAACCCGATCCTGGCCAAGGCCATGGACAAGATCTTTATTCTGCACGCGGATCACGAGCAGAACGCCTCCACATCTACCGTGCGCCTTGCCGGATCCACCGGCGCCAACCCGTACGCCTGCATTGCTTCTGGTATTGCAGCCCTCTGGGGACCAGCTCACGGCGGCGCTAACGAAGCGGTACTGGACATGCTCGCGGAGATCGGCGACGAGTCCAACATCGAGAAGTTCATTGCCAAGGCCAAAGACAAGGATGATCCTTTCCGCCTGATGGGCTTCGGCCACCGTGTTTACAAGAACTTCGACCCACGCGCCAAGGTGATGGCCGAAACCGCCCACGAAGTTCTGACCGAGCTGGGCCTGGAAAACGACCCCCTGTTGAAGATCGCCCAGCGCCTGGAAAAGATCGCCCTGGAAGACGACTACTTCGTCCAGCGCAAGCTGTATCCGAACGTGGACTTCTATTCCGGGCTGATCCTGAAGGCCATCGGCATCCCGACCTCGATGTTTACCGTTATTTTTGCCATGTCGCGGACCATTGGCTGGTTCTCGCACTGGAACGAGATGGTCAGCGGAGACTATCGGATCGGTCGTCCGCGCCAGCTGTATACCGGCTCGGACAAGCGGGACTATCCCGGGGAATAACCTCCGAACGCCGCACCTGTATGCCAAGGCCGCTGATTCAGCGGCCTTTTTTATTGACGGCCTGCCCCACTCTTCTGTGATAAGTTACCCCAACAAAAACACCAAAGGAGAATGTAATGACGACAGCAGCATTTATCGGCCTGGGCGTTATGGGGTACCCGATGGCTGGCCACCTGGCCAACGCCGGTCTTTCTGTCAGGGTCTGGAATCGGACAACGGCCAGATCGGAACAGTGGGCAAAGGACTACTCGGGAACCAGCTCCAGCACGATTGCTGAGGCGGTAAGGGATGCCGACGTTGTTCTGACCTGCGTCGGTGCAGACATAGACCTGACCGCGGTTTACGAGGGCGAGGGAGGCATTCTTGCCAACGCCCGACAGGGTGCTGTCCTGGTCGACCACACCACGGCGTCAGCCGGCATTGCCGAATACCTTGCCGAAGCCGCCCGCCGCCATCAAATGGGTTTTGTTGATGCCCCGGTGTCCGGCGGGCAGCAAGGCGCTGAAAATGGCAAGCTGACCATCATGTGCGGTGGCTCCGAAGAAGATTACGCGAAAGTGCAGCCAGTAATGAAACACTACGCCCGCGCGCTCAGCCTTATGGGTCCTGCCGGCAGCGGCCAGAAAACCAAGATGGTTAACCAGATTGCCATTGCGGGACTGGTACAAGGCCTGTCAGAGGCGCTGCATTTTGCCGAACAGGCAGAACTGGATGTCGCCCGGGTGGTCGATGTGATTTCCAAGGGGGCGGCCCAGTCCTGGCAGATGGAAAACCGCTCGGCAACCATGATTGCCGGTGAATTTGAACACGGCTTCGCGGTTGACTGGATGCGGAAAGACCTGGGCATCTGCCTCGAAGAGGCGCGGAAGATCAATGCCTCACTGCCCGTTACTGCCCTTGTGGATCAGTTCTATGCAGACGTGCAATCGATGGGTGGGAAACGCTGGGATACTTCCTCGCTGATTCAGCGGCTGAGAAAGTTCCGGTAAATAGCTGAACATGGGGTCAGAAGAAGGCTTTCTTCTGACCCCGTCGTCGGCAGGAAATTGGGTCAGATGAACGCTTTCATCTGACTCCGCTGTTCGATCGCGCTACTTTTTCTTATCCTGCTTCTTATCCTGCGGCTGCCATTTCCCGTTCACGTACCACGCCGACCACCCAGTCGCCTTGCCGTCCTTCTCAGACATGACATACTGTTCCCTGGTCTTGCGGCTGTAACGAATCACCGTCGGATTGCCCTCAGGATCACGCTCGGGCGCCTCCATCAGGTAGTCGTGTTTCGGATCAATTTCCTTGCGGTGCGGCTTGATCTCCATCACCAGCGGCGGCCGGGTCTCGCGGTTCTTGGGGAACTTGCTGGCCGCCAGGAACAACCCTGAGGCGCCATCCCGCAAAACGTAGGTATCATCGACCTTCTGGCACTGCAGCTCCGGCATGGGCACCGGGTCCATCTTGGGTGGTGCCGGCTCGCCGCTTTTCAGCAGTTTGCGGGTATTTTTGCAGTTATCATTGGTGCAGCCGAAGTACTTGCCGAAACGCCCGGTTTTTAACTGCATTTCCGAGCCGCATTTGTCACACTCCAGCGTCGGGCCGTCGTAGCCCTTGATGCGGAAGGTGCCCTTTTCGACTTCGTAGCCGGAACAGTCCGGGTTGTTACCGCACACATGCAGCTTACGGGTTTCGTCAACCAGATAGCTGTCCATGGCGGTGCCGCACTTCGGACAACGGCGCTTTTTCCGGAGCAGGCGGGACTCCCCTTCACCCTCGACGTCGTCGTCGGCACTGACTACCTCATCGCCCGACACCAGGTTAATAGTGGTTTTGCAACGCTCCTTGGGCGGCAGTGAATAGCCGGAACAGCCCAGGAACACACCGGTACTGGCCACGCGGATCTGCATATTGCGACCGCAACTGGGACACGGGATGTCGGTCTCGGTGGGCGTGTTGGCGCGCATTCCACCTTCATTGGCGCTCTCGGCCTTTTCAAGCTGCTGTCGGAATCGGGCGTAAAAATCGTTAAGAACCTTTTTCCACTCAACATCACCTTCGGCGATTTCATCCAGCTCGTCTTCCATCCTTGCCGTGAAGTCGAAATCCATCAGATTCGGGAACGACTCGGACAAACGCTCGGTAACGATTTCTCCCATCTTCTCGGCATAGAAGCGGCGGTTCTGCAGCCGAACATAGCCACGATCCTGGATCGTGGAGATGATCGAAGCATAAGTCGACGGGCGACCAATGCCCTGCTTCTCAAGTTCCTTCACCAGACTGGCTTCCGTGTAACGTGGCGCTGGCTTGGTAAAGTGCTGGCTCGGGTCCAGTTTTTTCAGATCCAGCATCTCGTCTATCTGAATATCCGGCAGCGAGATATCCTCATCTTTCTTGGCAGCTTGCGGCGCCGCCTTGAGGAAACCGTCGAACTTGATAATCCTGCCACGGGTGCGCAGCTCGTAATCACCATTTGCCACCACAATGGACGTGCTCAGGAACTCGGCATCCGCCATCTGGCAGGCGATAAACTGGCGCCAGATCAGGTCATAGAGCTTTTCAGCGTCCTTCTCAAGACCGCTGATGTCCGCCGGGCGACGGCTGACTTCTGTCGGCCTGATTGCTTCGTGGGCCTCCTGGGCGCCCTCCTTGCTGCCATAAACCCGGGGCTTTTCCGGAAGGTACCGGTCACCAAACTGCTTCTGAACAAATTCCCGGCAGCTGTTAACAGCATCCTGGCTCAGATTGGTCGAGTCCGTACGCATGTAGGTAATAAAGCCGGCTTCATAGAGGCGCTGCGCCAGCATCATGGTTTTCTTGACACTGAAGCCCATCCGGTTGCTCGCTGCCTGCTGCAGCGTCGAGGTAATAAAAGGCGCCGACGGCCGGGACCGGGTCGGTTTGTCCTCCCGCTTGGCAACCTTGAACGCACCCGCCTTGAGGCGATTGACGTGTTCGGTACTTTGCTGCTCGTTCACCGGCCGGTAAGGCTTGTCGTTATGGCGGGTGACCTCGAATCGCACCGGCTGTTCCGCCGTTTGCGAAGCCAGATCAGCATGGAGCTGCCAGAACTCTTCCGGCACAAACTTCCGGATCTCCCGTTCCCGCTCTGCAATCAGCCTCACTGCGACCGACTGAACCCGACCCGCCGAAAGACCACGGGCAATCTTGGCCCACAATAGCGGCGAGACCATGTAGCCCACAACCCGATCCAGGAATCGCCGGGCCTGCTGGGCGTTGACGCGGTTTTTATCGAGATTACCGGGATCATTGAAGGCTTCCTGAATGGCCCGCTTGGTGATCTCGTTGAACACCACTCGCCGGTACTTCTCCGGTTCGCCGCCAATTGTCTCCTGAAGGTGCCAGGCAATGGCCTCTCCTTCGCGGTCCAAATCCGTTGCCAGGTAGATATGGTCTGCAGATTTGGCAAGCCGCTTGAGTTCGCTGACCACCTTTTCCTTACCGGGCAGAATTTCGTAGCGGGCACTCCAGTCCTGATCGGGATCAACGCCCATTCTGGCCACCAGCTGCTCCCGGGCCTTGCGCTTCTTGTGCGCAGCTTTTTCCTCCGGGCTCATCTTACGGGTAGCGGCCGCCTGCCTGGCGCGTTCCTTGGGATCCGACTGCGATCCACTACCACTGACGGGAAGATCACGAATGTGCCCGACACTCGACTTCACAATGAAGTCGGAGCCGAGGTATTTGTTGATGGTCTTCGCTTTCGCTGGCGACTCGACAATAACGAGACTTTTACCCATATCGGAGATCTGTGTCCTTGGCGATAATCGGTTAAAAAATCAGCAAACCGTAAACTCGCTGTAAAATCAGTCGGCTAGAAAACACTCAATAGCCGCCACATTGGTATAGGTGCATTGTTTTACAGGGTCAAGAAAAGCAAGACAACCCATTCTTCTGTTTAACACCGGCTTTTTTGCACGCTCAGAGACAGGAAAGCCCGGCGTTTGCCGGGCCTTCCGAGAGCTTGGATCCAATCCGGCTTAACCGATCAGAGCCGCTCCCATACCGTTGCAATGCCCTGGCCGAGACCGATACACATGGTGGAAACACCAAGCTTACCGCCTTTGGCCTGCATCACGTTCAGCAGGGTTGTGGAGATACGCGCGCCCGAACAGCCCAGCGGATGGCCAAGGGCAATCGCACCACCGTTCAGGTTCACTTTCTCTTCCATGACGCCCAGCAGTTTCAGATCCTTCAGGACCGGCAGAGACTGACCGGCAAAGGCTTCATTCAGCTCCCAGAAGTCGATATCCTCAACTTTCAGGCCCGCACGCTTGAGCGCCTTCTTGGTAGCCGGAACCGGACCATAGCCCATGATTGCGGGATCACAACCGGCAACGGCCATGCTGCGGATCTTCGCAATCGGCTTCAGGCCAAGGGCTTCTGCACGCTCTGCGGACATCAGCACCATGGCAGCCGCGCCATCGGTCAACTGTGAAGAGGTACCGGCAGTAACGGTACCGTTCTTCGGGTCAAACGCGGGTTTCAGCTGGCCCAGTGACTCCACAGTCGTTTCCGGACGAATGGTTTCGTCCTCTTCGATCAGCTTCACAAAGCCGTTTTCGTCGTGTCCCTGGATGGGCACGATTTCGTTCTTGAAACGGCCTTCAACGGTCGCTTCGTGGGCCAGGCGGTGAGACCGGGCACCGAACTCGTCCTGCTGCCCGCGGGTAATCCCGTGCATTTTCGCCAGCATTTCCGCGGTCAGGCCCATCATGTTGGACGCTTTTGCGGAGTACTTGGACGCAGCCGGGTTGTGGTCGAAGCCTTCGGTCATGGGTACGTGCCCCATGTGCTCGACACCACCGACGACGAACACATCACCGTTGCCGGTCATGATGGCCTGGGCGGCGGTGTGAATCGCACTCATGGCAGAACCACACAGACGGTTCACGGTCTGCGCCGCAGACTCGTGGGGAATGCGGGTCAGCAGGGAAATCTGACGCGCCACGTTGAAGCCCTGTTCCTTGGTCTGGTTTACACAGCCCCAGATAACATCTTCAACTTCTTTCGGGTCGAGCTTCGGGTTGCGCTCAAACAGTGCTTCGATCAGATTGGCGGACAGGGTCTCTGCACGCACGTTCCGGAAACAACCGTTTTTGGCACGACCCATCGGAGTCCGCACGCAATCGACGACGACAACGTCTCTCGGATTAAGGCTCATAGATCTTTCTCCGTTCGGAAATCTCGTTCAGGGTTAGCCAAAGAACTTTTTGCCAGTCTTGGCCATTTCACGCAGCTTCTCGGTCGGGTGATAAAGAGGACCAAGGTCTGCAAACTTGTCTGCCAGTTCGACGAATTTGTCTACGCCCATATCGTCGATATAGCGCAGGGCACCACCACGGAACGGCGGGAAACCGATACCGAAAATCAGGCCCATATCAGCATCTGCCGGATCTTCGACAATGCCGTCTTCCAGGCAGCGAACGGTTTCCAGGCACAGAGGAAGCATCATACGGGCGATAATGTCATCTTCGCTGAACTCGTTCTTACCCTGAACAACCGGCTCGAGCAGTTTATAGGTCTCTTCATCGACAACCTTCTTCTGCTTGCCCTTGCGGTCCAGTTCATACTTGTAGAAGCCCTTGTCGTTCTTCTGTCCGTAACGGTTGTTATCGAACATCACGTCAATGGCGGTTGTGCCTTCGTGCTTCATCCGATCAGGGAAGCCTTCCGCCATTACCTCACCGGCGTGCTTGCCGGTATCCATGCCGACCACGTCCAGCAGGTAGGCGGGACCCATCGGCCAGCCGAACTTCTCCATGACCTTGTCAACCTGCTGGAAGTCAGCACCGTCACGCACCAGGCCGATAAAGCCACCGAAGTACGGGAACAGAACGCGGTTCACCAGGAAGCCCGGGCAATCGTTAACAACGATCGGAGTCTTGCCCATGGCCTTGGCGTAAGCCACGGTGGTCGCGATCGCGCGATCACTGGTCTTCTCGCCGCGGATCACCTCAACCAGCGGCATCATGTGCACCGGGTTGAAGAAGTGCATGCCGCAGAAGTTTTCCGGACGCTTCAGGTTCTTGGCCAGCAGATCGATGGAGATGGTCGAGGTGTTGGAGGTCAGAATGGCGTCTTCGCGAACCGCGTCTTCGGTTTCACGAAGAACCGCATCTTTCACCTTCGGATTCTCAACAACAGCTTCAACAACCAGGTCTACATTCTTGAAATCGCCGTAGTTCAGGGTCGGCGTAATGCTGTTCAGCACGTCGGCCATCTGATCCGGCTTCATCTTGCCCTTTTCAACACGCTTGGACAGAAGCTTCTTGGCTTCCTTCAGGCCCAGGGCGATACCGTCCTGGTTGATGTCCTTCATAAGGATCGGCGTGCCTTTGAGGGCAGACTGGAATGCAACACCGCCGCCCATGATGCCGGCACCGAGAACGGCAGCCAGGTTCACGTCATTGGCTTCTTTTTCCCAGGCCTTGGCTTTCTTCTTGAGTTCCTGGTCGTTCAGGAACAGGCCGACCAGGCAAGCAGCAACGTTGGTCTTGGCCATCTTGGCGAAGCCTTTGGCTTCCACTTCGATTGCCTTGTCACGGGTCATGCCGGCATGCTTCTGCATGACCTTGATGGCCTCGACAGGAGCCGGGTAGTTCTTGCCCGCCTTGCCGGCAACAAACGCCTTGGAGATCTCGAATGCCATCATGCTTTCCATGGCATTGAGCTTGATCTTGCCCTTCTTCTCTTCACGACGGGCTTCGTGGTCCAGCTTGCCTTCGTTGCACTGGTTGATGATGGCAACTGCAGCGTCCACCAGTTTATCGGACTCGAGCACGGCATCCACAGCACCGACTTTCAGAGCGACATCTGCACGGTTCTCGGTACCACCGCTGATCCACTCAACGGCATTGTCGACACCCACCAGACGGGACAGACGCACGGTACCACCGAAGCCCGGGAAGATACCCAGCTTCACTTCCGGAAGACCGACTTTGGCCTTCTTGTCCATCACCCGGTAGTCGGTCGCCAGACACATCTCGAAACCGCCACCCAGCGCCATACCGTTGATAGCGGTAACAGTCGGGAATGGCAGGTCTTCAACGGCGTTGAAGACTTCGTTGGCCTTGAGGTTGTTGGCTACCAGATCCTCTTCCGAGCCGGCAAACAGCTCGGTGAATTCGGTAATGTCGGCACCAACAATGAAGCTGTCCTTGGAACTGGTAACCACCAGACCCTTCAGGTTCTTCTGCGCTTTCAGTGCGTCAGTCGCGGCGCGGAGCTCTTCAATGGTAAGACGGTTGAACTTGTTGACTGACTCGCCCTGCAAGTCGAAGTTCAATTGAGCGATCCCGCCTTCGATCTCTTTAACCGTGATGGCTTTACCTTCGTAAATCATCAACTGATCTCCAGTCTGTGTTTGGAACTGCTTCCAGCCAGGGGCGCTGTCAGTTCGCCAGCGCGGCTGTTTGTGCAGCGAGATTTCGGTCACTGCCCGATCATCCGATCCAAAAATTCATACAGTCGTTTGAATCGTGAGGGCACACGATGAAAAAAAACGGCGCGTTTGTCAATTTGTTTCTTGCAGACAGGGTGCAAAAGTCCCCGCAAAGCCGGAGGCACCTGAAGAAATCTGGAGCGGAACTGTTATGTTTCAGGGAACTGGGAGCCACTTCTAAGAGAAAACCGGAACTTCGTCACGCAAATTTCAAAGTTATTGACATTTACGCGCTCTAACGCCCGCAAAACTGCTTGATTGGCCGACGCAGTTACTTTACCTTCGATCTACGACTTTGGTCCACAATAATAAAACAGCATTACGGAGACCCATCCGATGAAAGACGCTAACCTGCGGATACGCTCCCTTGTAGCCGCGCTGATTCTGCTTGCAATGACGTCCATGGGCGCCCGCGCCCAGGACAGCGCCGACGGATTCCTCTCCGAGCTCCACAATTTCCGGGTCAGCAATTACATGGCACTGGATGCCTATTACCGTTTCAGCGGAACCGGTGATACCGAAACCCTGAACCAGATCGTTCAGGGCATCAACTCGGCCAATGACTCAATGAACGCCCTCGCCGAAAGCGATTCCGGAGTATTGACCGCCGAACAGATCAATGGGCTGAACCAGGAATTCGACAAGTTCAAGAACCTGATGCGCGACAACATCAACGATGTCCGCAACCGCGGGTATCCGGATCTGCGACTGGTGTCGGACATGGCCAACCAGGCCCTTACCATGAACGATAAGGCCACTGAGCTCTACCGGGTTGCCCAGGAAAGCTCCCAGACCGCAACGAATCCACGGGTGGAGGCCGCACGGTCAGCGGCGGTAAAAATGGCTCAGATGATGGCCAAATACTCGGTTCGCACCAACTCCTCTGTTGCCCAGACATTTCAGGGTTCCTCTACAGAAAAGCCACTCGATGAGCAGGCCCGGGAACTGGATACATTGCTGGAGTCCGTCACGCAGGGCGAAAAAACGCCGGAACTGGCGGCGGCCCTTAACAACATCTCGTCCAAGTGGCAGTTTATTCGCGGCTCCTACATCAATTACAACGAGAACAATGTGGGTTTCGTGATCGATCGTTATTCCAAAGGCATCCTGGAGGGGTTGGCAACTGCCATCCAGCTGCTGCAAGGCAAAGCCTGACCCCCCCTGATTTTCGGGCAGGTCCGGCGACCTGCCCGAAAATCGCTCTTCCGTATCCGCTTTTGATGCCCGTCAGTTTACCGTTACACTTTTCCGATTAGATTTAACGTACTATCCTCAAAACATTATTCCGTGTGCGAAGGAGCGATACGATGTCTGCCTACAAGAAGATGCTTGTTGCCATTGACCTCACCGAGGAGGCGCCGCAGGTGCTCAACAAGGCGAAGGCCATAAGCGACGCCCATGGCGCCGAGCTGATGCTGGTTCATGTGGTTGAACCCGTTGGTTATGCCTATGGCGGAGATATACCCATGGATCTGACCGAACTTCAGGACCAGCTAGACAAGGCTGCCCGGGAGCAACTGGGCACTTACGGCGATCAATACGGTGTTGTGAAGAACAACCAGGTGGTGACAGTCGGGCGACCAGAGTCTGAAATTCACCGGCTTGCCAAGGAACAGGACGTAGACCTGGTGATCGTGGGCAGCCATGGCAGGAAGGGCTTTCAGCTGCTGCTGGGTTCAACCGCAAACGGTGTCTTGCACGGTACCGAGTGCGACGTCCTGGCCGTGCGGATTCACTAAGCCTTGCAAGACCAGAGCCCGGGCGTGGTCCCGGGCCAGGTCCTCACGGCCGTTATCCTCCCTCCCCACCGATCTTTGCCTCAAGCTTTCGAAGTTGGCTTTCCAGAGAGAAACTCACGCTCGAGGCCATCGAAAAGAAGTTCAGTAACGCTTTCAGGTTACTGTCGCCCTTGCAGACTGAATGAATACGTTGCCAGAGCGCCTGATTCACCAGCTGCAGCCGTTGGTTGCGCTCAACGAGCCCCTTCAGCTCCCAATCCGGTGCCTGGTGATTGCGCTTGGCAAAATACTGCTGCAGCAGGTAATGGGAAACACTGCGCATAATGAATTCATCCGTATTGGCAAACGGCAGATGGTGCACGGCCATGGGTTTGAGTTCAGACAGCACCGGGCAGCCGCTGGTCGCCATCTTGAGCCCGAGCAGGGATCTGAGCGCTTCTTCCAGGGCCGTCTGCTTCAGGTAGCTCCGGCGATCATCGGTCACTTCCACCTCGACCTTCTGGTAGGCATCTTCCGCCTGAAACGCCTCAACAACCGGGAGTATTTCCGTCGCAGCGGGGCAATGCGGTGCATCTTTCGACGTTAACGGGCAGTTGCTGCACTGGCAATGCTCAAGCCTGGTCCAGGACGGTAGAGGGCCGGACGGGGGTGTCGGTTGATCGGTCACCTTGAATTCGACGGCACGCCCGTCCTGAAATCTGAAGTTGTAGTTCACGTTCATTGATTTGCCTGTTCTTCCAGCTCCATCCACCGCTCGATAACCTTCTCCAGACGGCCTTCCTTTTCCGTCAACTCTTCCAGAGTGGCCGAGACTTCGTTCGGTGGGCCTGAGTAAAAATCAGCCGAGGAAATCTTTTCCTGCAGACCGGCGACTTCCTGCTCCAACGCCTCAATCTGGCCGGGCAACTGCTCAAGCTCAAGTTTGAGCTTATAACTCAGCTTTGCTGGCCTGGTTTTTCCGGCGGGTTCGGTTTCACTTACGTTGACCGGGGCGCCCTGTTCCTTTTTGGGGGCCGCTTCCCGGCCGGATTTCACAGCTTTGTCCTGCTTGTCCGGCCGGTTGCCAGTCGCCTCCGAGGGGAAGCGTCCGCCCTGGCGCCGCCAGTCAGTGTAACCGCCAACAAACTCCTGCACTTTGCCCGATCCATCCAGAAAAACCGTTTCAGTGATCACATTATCAAGAAACTCACGGTCGTGACTGATGACGATCACTGTCCCGGCAAATTCTGCCAACTGCTCTTCCAACAGCTCCAGCGTTTCCACATCAAGATCGTTGGTCGGCTCGTCAAGCACCAGAATATTGGCAGGCTTGCTGAACAGCTTGGCCAACAGCAACCGCGCACGCTCGCCGCCGGAGAACACACTCACCGGGGATCTGGCCCGTTCCGGTGTGAACAGGAATTCCTGCAAATAGCCGAGCACATGCTTGCTCTGGCCATTGATATCAATGAACTCCCGCCCCTCGGACAGGTTATCCAGCGCATTCCGGGTAAGATCCAGTTCACCCCGCAGCTGATCAAAATAGGCAACCTGGAGGTTGGTACCCAGACGTACCGAACCCTTGGTCGGTTCCAGGTCACCCAGTAGCAACCGGACCAGAGTGGTCTTCCCTGTGCCGTTTTCGCCCACCAGACCAATCTTGTCGCCCCTGAGGATGGTCAGGTTCATATCGCTGATCACCGGCGTACCATCCGGGTAGGCAAAACCCGCATCGCGGGTTTCCACCACCAGCTTGCCGGAACGGGCCGCATCTTCAACAGCAAAGCTCGCGGTACCGCCACGAACTCTCCGTTGCCGGTGCTCCTCCCGCATAGCCCTGAGGGCACGCACCCGGCCCATGTTGCGGGTTCTGCGCGCCTTGATCCCCTGACGAATCCAGGCTTCTTCCTGCTTGAGCCGTTTATCGAACAGTGCGTTCTGGCGCTCCTCCTCTTCGAGGGCTTTTTCTTTCAGTTCCAGGTAACGGTCATAGCTGGCAGCAAAACTCACCAGTTTTCCGCGGTCCAGCTCGACAATCCGGGTTGCCATACGCCGGATGAACGCCCGGTCGTGGCTGACAAACAGCATGGCACCCCGAAACTGTCCCAGAGCTTCTTCCAGCCAGGCGATAGCAGGCACATCCAGATGGTTTGTGGGCTCATCAAGCAAAAGGATATCGGGATCGGCAACGAGGGCTTTTGCCAACAGAACCCGGCGCTGCCAACCACCGGAAAGCGTATTCAGCGTCTGATCCGGGTCGACACCATACTGACCGAGAATGGTGGTCACCTTTTGGTCCAGCCGCCAGCCATCCAGAGCTTCCAGCCGCTCCTGAACCTTCATCAGGCGGTCCAGGCTGGCCTCGTCCGCCTGTTGGGAGAGCTGGTGAAATTCCGCCAGCAGCGCCCCGGTTTCCGGAAAGGCCCCGGCCACTACCTCATAGGCAGTTCGGGCATCTTCTGAGGGCAGGTTCTGGGGCAACACCGCCAGTACAGCGCCATCGTCAAGCCGAACGACCCCGCCATCGGGTATCACTTCCCCACTGACTATTTTAAGCAGGGTTGATTTACCTTCGCCGTTTCGCCCCAGCAGACACACCCGCTCGCCGGCATCAATGACCAGTGAAGCCTGATCCAGCAACGGATGCATTCCAAAAGCCAGAGAGACTGAGTCCAGCGTTAACAATGGCACGTTAGGTATTACTCCGATTTGTTGACAGTGACAGGATCACCAACCCGGATGCTTCCCGGTGATTGGTGTATGGCATTCTGGCCGAAGATCACGCCGTCTGCCGTTCTCCGATACCGGGACAGAGTCCTCAGAGGCTGCAAGGCGTCGTCTTTTGTTCCGGTATTCGGGTCTACCGTGGTCATCACGCAGCGGGAACAGGGTTTAACAATACTGAACCGGTTATCGCCAATTATCAGCTGCTGCCAGGCATCCTCCTCCCAGGCCTGAGCGCCCTCCAGTACAATATTCGGCCGGAACCGGCGCATTTCTACCGGCGCATCAAGACGCCCGTTCAACTCTGCCAGTGAAGCGGTATTGGTGACCAGGAAAGGAAAGCCGTCGGCAAAACCGACGCGGCGGTATTCATCGACCCTTCCAGCATCAACCCGGCGGAATGAACTGTCCGGCATGTAAACCAGGCAAACGGATTTGCCGCAGAACCGACTCAGCGCTTCATTGGCCCCGGGCCGGCCAATAACAGCCTTGACCCAGTCCCGCCAGACCAGCACCCGCACCTCAGCATCGGTCGGGATCAGAGAAAATGTACCTTCCCCGGGAATGTCGATGACCACATTGCCTCCGCTCAGGGAGGTGCTGACGCGCGCCAGCTCCGGATGCTCTCTCTGGGTGACAAAGCGGTTATCGTCATCAACGATCATCCAGCGCCTGTCCCCCACGGGGCCGAAATCATCCGTATCGAAGCTTTGCACCTCTATACCCGAGAGGGATTTGACGGGATAAACGAACAGCGAATGCACTTTCATGCCAGGCGTGCCTCCCCAGAAAACCCGGATGTGAAACAGGCTGCCGAGTATACCTGACCAGGCACCCTGGCGCCGAGTTAAGGGTGGCCCGAATACGAAAAAACCCGGCCTCGTGAAAGGCCGGGTTTTCGGAATCTGGAGCGGGAAACGAGATTCGAACTCGCGACCCCAACCTTGGCAAGGTTGTGCTCTACCAACTGAGCTATTCCCGCAATGCTGATCGGCTGTCACCGACAACGGAGGCGTATTCTACGGATCCAACCGGCGCCGTCAACCACTTTTTTTCAGGTTGTTTCCCGCCATCGCGCCCGCGGAGGTTCACGGTTACTGCCCGAACCGCTTACCGCCCTGCAGATACGCTGCCTCCTCCGGCGTTGACGTCCGCCCCAGGGCCTTGTTCCGGTGTGGGAAACGGCCAAACATGGCGATGATCTCCCGGTGATCCCCTGCGGACTGAACAAAACTGGCCATGAAGTCGCCGAGTATCCCCTGGGTCGAGCGAGCGAGCTGCTCATAGCATTCCACAGCAAGGTCCTGGTCGGCTTTGCGTTCCGAATGCTGCAAAGGCATATACAGGAACGCACGCTGAACTGGAGGAAGCAGCATATCCTGGCCCTTCTCCATCGCCTGCCGGCAAAGCTTCCGGGCCTGACGATCCTGATCAAACGCCATCGCAGCACCCCGAAAAATATTTCTGGAAAACTGATCAAGCAGAATGATTTCAGCGAGAATTCCACCAGCCTCCTTTCGCCAGTGCTCCAACCCTTGTTCGGAAGCAAACAAAACCATGGAAAGAAAGCGGCGGCGGATCTCCTGATCGAATTTCCGGTCTGATCGGAACCATTTGTTTCTATGGTCACTGTCCGGCAGTCCCTGCGCATCCAGTTCACCAAACCAGAAATCCAGAATCTCTTTCCAATCGAACATTCTGCGTCACCCTGTTATTTTAGAATCTGTCGCACCCGAAACCGGGCAGATGCATCGGACTTACGACAGGCCACATTAAACTGACTACCCAGGAGAGGCGATGAACAGCCCCCGCATTATTCTGTTGGCACACGGAAGCAGTGACAAGCGCTGGTGTGAAACCTTCGAGCAACTGGCCGAACCGACACTCAAGGGAATCGATAACGCCCGGATTGCCTATATGGAGCTTGCCGAACCATCCATGGACACGGTCATAGCGCAGGGTGTCGCGGAAGGCGCGAGAAGTTTCATCATCGTTCCCCTGTTCCTGGCAGCGGGCCGACATCTTCGCAAGGACGTACCGGCGATGATCGAAGAACTTGAGCAGGCGCATGGAGCGAACATTCACCTGGCACCACCCATCGGCGAGAACCCGCTGCTGGGACAGGCGATCCGGGATGTTGTTATGCTGCAACTGGAACAGACACCGTCCTGAGCCGGATATTGAAGACGCTGGCGAATCTGCCGAGTGGCGATGGGAGGAAGTGTTATGACCAAAAGCATTCTGATTACCGGCGGTACCGGTTTCATTGGCAATGTCCTCTGCCGGGAGCTACTCGGCCGACATTATGAGCTGACGGTATTCAGCCGCCAAAAGGCGGAGGCCGTGAAGGCGTGTTGTGGCCGCGTCGAAGCCGTACGCGATCTGCAGCAGCTTCGCTCCCACCAGGGGTTCGATGCCGTTATCAACCTGGCTGGCGAAGGAATTGCTGACAAGCGCTGGTCCGAGTCGCGCAAACAGGAGCTCAGGGATAGCCGCATTGGCACAACTGAAATCCTCGTTGACGTGATCCGCAGCTGGGAACGGGCGCCAGAGGTTCTCGTGTCAGGATCAGCAGTAGGCTTTTATGGTGATCAGGGTCCGGCTATCGTGACCGAAGAGACCCGCCCCCATGATGAATTCACCCACCGCCTGTGCCGTGACTGGGAGAATGCAGCCCTTGCTCTGGCAGATGATGGCGTAAGGGTGTGCTTCTCGCGCACGGGTGTCGTTGCCGGCCCCGGGGGCGGGTTTCTGGAGCGCATGATTCTGCCATTCAAGCTGGGACTCGGAGGTCGGCTCGGCAACGGCAGCCAGTACATGCCGTGGGTTCACCGTCATGACGTTGTTGAGGCACTGATCTGGATGATGGAGCACAGCGAGGCTTCCGGCCCTTTCAATGTTGTGAGCCCGAACCCAGTCACCAACGCCGAGTTCACCCGCTGCCTCGGCAAAGTTCTGCATCGCCCCACCCTGTTTCCGGCCCCGGCCCCGGCTCTGAAAGTCGCATTGGGCGAAATGGCGCGGCTTCTCCTGACCGGACAACAGGCCATTCCCGCAAAGCTCAACGACGCGGGCTTCGACTTCCGGTACCCCGAGCTGGAGCAGGCATTGGCCCATTCCGTGAATCCGGGATCGGCAAGATAACAGGCAACTACGCCCGAACTTTTTTGAAAAAAGGCGTTGACACGCCAGGGTGGCTTACTTAATATACGCGCCACCTCGACGAGGCAAGGTGTTGAAAACGTTGCGTCCCCTTCGTCTAGTGGCCTAGGACTCCGCCCTTTCACGGCGGCAACAGGGGTTCGAACCCCCTAGGGGACGCCAATTTTTCACCCGGAATTCCGGCAGTCGTCACAAAGCCGGCCAATTCAGACCGGTTTGTGGTTGTGCTTGCCTTCCTTCCTGTTCTGGTTTCCGTGCGCCTTCTGATCCTTCATCACGAAGATTCCAACCCCGACAAAAAAACCAAGCACCAGCAACACAGCCACGATACCAGCGATAACTACAGCATCCATATACATTTTGCTTCTCCTTCCGGCAGTAAACTTGATTAAGCTCAGGTTACGCCCGGTGCTGTTTCGGGGTATTGATCCAGGTCAACCTCCAGGCCTGACCGCCGACAGGCAAAAATACTGAAGCGCGACACATTTCTCTCGATTTTTCCTGCATTTGCAAGGTATTTGATAGAAACTGCTGCTATAGTCAGAACGAAAGGGAATTTCTCCATTCTCCTAATAACCGTTCCGGGTGGCTGAAGTTTACGACATGCCAAAACTGTCGACGCGTCTGCAACGTTTTCGCACTGGCTCTCCCCTGTCCTTCAGGCTGCTGGCCTGGATTCTCGTATTCAGTTCGGCGTTCACCCTGATCGCCTCGGCCATCCAGATCTACTCCGATTACCGCAAGGATCTCGCCCAGATCGACAATCGCATGCAGGTGGTCGAGTCCGGTTATGCCTCCAGCCTGGCGCGAAGTTTGTGGTCGCTGGACCAGAAACTCCTGCAAACCCAGATGGAAGGTATCCTCAGCCTCCCGGACGTGGTTCATCTGCGGCTCAGGATCGAACCGGATTCCGAGCTGGTCATGGGCGAGATCCCCCGAGGCGCCAGAACCAAGTCCCACAGTTTCAGCCTGGTTCACCAGGGCGATGAAATGTTTGAACTGGGGGAGCTGACCGTGACCGCTGACCTTGATCGAGTCTACGAAGAACTGGAGCGCAAGGTGGGGGTCATCCTGTTAACCCAGTTCCTGAAGACCTTTTTTGTTTCGATTCTGATTATCTGGATTTTTCAGCATTTCGTGGCGCGCCATCTGACCACCATGGCGAATTACGCCCGGGATTTTTCACTGAAGACCACCTCCGAGCCTCTCACGCTCGACCGCCCCAACACCCCGTCCAACCGGAACGATGAGCTCGGACGCGTCACCGACGCCATCAACCAGATGCGCGAACGGCTGAACGCCGACATGGAACGGCAACGGAAAGATGCGGTCGAAATCCGCAAGTTCTCCAAAGCCATTGAGCAGAGCCCGTCTTCGGTGCTGATCTGCGACCGGCAGTGGCGTATTGAGTTTGCCAACCAGAAATTCACCCAATTGACCGGTTACGAAGCCAGCTCCATTGTCGGCAAACATCCGGGCGCGCTCGGCGAGAATGATATTGAGAACCGGGAAAGCCGGCATCTGTGGCAATCGATTCGACTGCAGGTACAGCGAGTCGGGGTGTGGCAGGGGGAAGTGAACAGCGTTCGGCGCAACGGCGAACGCTTCTGGGAACAACTGATAGTCACCCCCATCAAGGATGAGGCCGGCGGCACCACCGGTTACCTGATCCTCGGGGAAGACATCAGCATCAGGAAACGCTACGAACAGCAGCTGCTGCGCCAGGCCAACTACGATATCCTGACCGGTCTGCCCAACCGCATGCTGGCTCTCGATCGCCTGAAGCTTGCGCTGGCCCAGGCCCGTCGCGAGAGCACGCTGGTCGGCGTGATGTTTCTGGATCTGGATAACTTCAAGCACATCAACGATACCCTCGGCCACGATGCCGGTGACAACCTGCTGATTGAGGCAGCACGCCGGATCTCCAGCTGCCTTCGTGGCACCAGTACCGTTGCCCGCCTCGGCGGCGACGAGTTCCTGGTCATCCTGCCCGGTTTGACTGGCCCGGAGGCCTCGTCCCAGGTTGCCGAGCGTATTCTCAAAACCTTTGCGCCTCCCTACATTCTCAATGGCCAGGAAGTGTTTGTCACCACCAGTATCGGCATCGCCATCTTCCCCACCGACTCCGACAACAGTGGCACCCTGCTTCAACACGCCGATGCGGCCATGTACCAGGCCAAGCACAAGGGCAAGAGTTCCTACGCGCATTTCGCCCCGGAAATGACCGAAGTGTCCCACGAGCGGCTGAAAATGGAATCCAGCATGCGCCGGGCGCTGGAGCTGAAAGAGTTCGAGCTCTACTTTCAGCCGATCGTCAATACCGAAACCGGCAATCTTAGCTCGGTGGAAGCGCTGTTACGCTGGAACAATCCCGCCATGGGCATGGTGATGCCGGATCGTTTCATCCCGCTGGCAGAGGAAACCGGGCTGATTACGCCAATCGGCGAATGGGTTCTGGAAGAGGCGTGCCTGGCTGCCATGGGCTGGAAACAAGCGACTGGCAAGGACATTGGTATATCAGTGAATGTCTCGCCCCGTCAGTTCCGGGATCCCGGGTTTACCGAAGCCGTCATGCATGCACTCTCCGCCAGCGGCCTGGCTCCGGAGCAGCTGGAACTGGAAATTACCGAACGACTGATCCTGGACAACTCCATTGAGACGGCCGAAATCCTTCGCAAGCTCGATAAAGACGGAATCCGTTTGTCGGTCGACGATTTTGGCACCGGTTATTCCGCGCTCAGCTATCTCAAGAGTTATCCCTTTGATACCCTGAAAATCGATAAATCCTTTGTACAGGATGTCATGAAAGAGCCTGAAGATGCCTCTCTCGTCCGTGCGATTATCAACATGGCCCACAGTCTGGGCCTGCGCGTAATTGCCGAAGGAGTGGAAGAAGAAGCCCAGACCCACTTCCTGCAGAAGGAAAACTGTGATTTTTCCCAGGGCTATTTCTACAGCCGGCCCCTGCCGGCTCCCGAATTTGATGCCTGGCTGGCCAACAATCATCGGGTATAGATCCAACACTGCCGGAAACTCATCGCCATGGAAGATACCGTACTTGTCGTAAACTGCGGCAGCTCCTCACTCAAACTCGCACTGTTTGACAGCCAGCACCGGAAACTGGCATCGGCCCTGGCCGAACGTCTTAACCAGAGCGATGCCTTTGCCCGCATCAAGGACGACGGGCAGACTGTTGCGCTGGAGCCCGGCGCATCACACGAGCAGGCACTGGAGGCGCTGGTCAGTGCATTCCGGGAGCGCCAGCTGATCGATTCCGCGCCGGCAGCGGTGGGCCATCGCGTGGTCCATGGCGGCGAAACCTTTCGTGAGGCGGCTCTCATCGACGATAACGTGACCAGGGCCATTGAAGACTGCGCCAGCCTTGCCCCACTACACAACCCGGTCAATCTTTCCGGGATCCGGGCGACCGTCAGACTGTTTCCCGATACGCCGCAGACAGCGGTATTTGACACCGCCTTTCACCAGACTTTGCCGAAACGGGCATTTCTCTATGCCGTGCCCGAAGCCTGGTATCGGGACTGGGGTGTCCGCCGCTATGGATTCCATGGAACCAGTCACGCCTTCATGTCGCTTGAAGCTGCCCGCCTGCTGGGTAAAACCCCGGCAACCACATCGATCATATCCGCTCATCTCGGCAACGGCTGCAGCATCACGGCCATCCGGGACGGCATCAGTGTCGACACCAGCATGGGCCTTACTCCGCTGGAGGGCCTGGTAATGGGCTCCCGAAGCGGCGATGTGGATCCGGGGCTGTTCGACTTTCTTGCCGGCAAGGGCCTGGCGGCTGAAGAGGTACACCAGATCCTCAATCAGGAAAGTGGCCTCATAGGCCTGTCCGGTCAGACCAACGACATGCGCGCCCTGTGCGAACTCGCCGATCACGGCCATGAACCGTCGCAAACCGCGATTGAGGTTTTCTGCTTTCGGCTGGCCAGATATATCGGTGCCATGATGGCGTCACTGAGACAACTGGACGCCCTGGTTTTTACCGGGGGCATCGGTGAGAACAGCGCCAGGATCAGACAGGAGACTATCAGTCACCTGGGTCTGATGGGCTTCGAGCTCAGCTGCGATCTCAACCAACACCACGGCGGAATCAGTGATGGCCGGATTGAAAGCGTCGGCTCCAGGTTCCCGGTTCTGGTGATTCCCACCAACGAGGAACTGGTGATTGCCCGCGAGGCTTCTCGGCTTTCCGGCATGACTGATCCTGCCTGACCAACAAGCACAACCAGGAAATACCTTCATGGCAAAAAGTCTTTTTATTGCACCCACGTCCATGGACTCGGGCCTGACCTCCGTTTGTCTGGGGCTCTTACGGGCCCTCGAACGGGTTGGCGTGAGTGTCGGCTTCTACAAACCGTTCTGCCAGGCCGTGCACCAGGCCGAATCCATGCATAATGAAGGTCACGATACCTCTGTAGCCTTCGTGCGGAGCAGCAGCCACCTGAATCCACCGGATCCCATTGCCCTCAAACAAGCCCAGCAACTGCTCAATCACGGCAAATCCAACGACCTGCTTGAAACGGTCGTTGGCGAATACGAAAAAGTGGCCGGCGACTTCGATGTCGTCATCATTGAAGGCCTGGTGCCGGATCGCAGCGAAGCCTACATCGCCCGCCTGAACGTGGAAGTCGCACGCAACCTGGGCTCCGATGTGATACTGGTCAGCACACCCGGAAACCTTGATGCCGGCCAGCTGGATGAGGAGCTGGACTTTTCCTCACGTCTGTTTGCCAGCCCCAACGACCCCGACGTCATCGGCGTAATCCTCAACAAGGTAGGCGAACCCCCGCAGCCCAACCTCGAACCCCGCTCCAGGGCCACCCCTGCGCAGAGCCAGCCGATTGATTACCGCACCAGGTGCAAGGTCTTCAGCGGCGGTCGGTTCCGGCTTATTGCTGAAATACCCTGGCAGCCGGATCTTCTCGCGCCGAGAGTGTCCGACATTGCCCGGGAGCTGGGCTTGCCTGTGCTGAATGAGGGCCAGATGCACGACCGTCGGGTACAGCGAGTCTCCGTATGCGCACGGAGCATCCGGAACATGACCGAAACCCTTAAGCCAGGCACCCTGATGGTGACCCCGGGTGACCGGGAAGACGTTGTGGTGACTACCGCGGTAGCAGCCCTCAACGGGGTACCACTTGCCGGCCTGATGCTGACCGGCGGCCTGATGCCCGATCAGCGGGTAATTAATCTGTGCCACCGGGCGCTGGACACCGGGCTTCCGGTTCTTGGTTCGGATGCCAATACCTATGAAACGGCCCACATGCTGGCGAGCCTGTCGTCCGCGATTCCCATTGACGATCCGGACCGTATCGAAAAGGCCATGGAGGCCGTGGCCAAACGCATCGACACCGATTGGCTGCAACAGCACCTGAAGGTTGAACGGCAAAGCCGACTGTCTCCCCCGGCCTTCCGATACCAGCTTTCGGAGCGAGCCCGTGCAGCCAACAAACGGATTGTCCTGCCGGAAGGCAGTGAACCACGGACCGTTCAGGCTGCCATTATCTGTCACCGCCGGAAGCTGGCCCGCTGCGCACTCATCGGTAGTTCGGCTGAGATTCGCAAGGTTGCAGACTCCCAGGATCTGGCATTGCCCGAAGACATAGAAATAATCGACCCTGCAGAGGTTCGGAAGCGCTACGTAAAGCCGATGGTGGAGCTCAGAAAGCACAAAGGCCTGACTCCGGACATGGCCGAAGCCATGCTCGAGGACAATGTGGTTCTCGGCACCATGATGGTGGCTCTGGATGAAGCTGACGGACTGGTATCAGGCGCCATTCACACCACGGCGAACACCGTTCGCCCGGCCCTGCAGCTGATCAAGACCCACGACCACGCGAAAGTGGTGTCATCCGTGTTTTTCATGCTGCTGCCCCGACAGGTCGTGGTCTACGGTGACTGCGCCATCAATCCGGATCCGAATGCCGAAGAACTGGCTGATATTGCTATTCAGAGCGCAGAATCCGCAGAAGCCTTCGGCATTGAGCCTCTGGTGGCGATGATCAGCTACAGTACCGGTGAGTCGGGAAGCGGTCAGGATGTCGACAAGGTGAGAGAGGCTACCCGGATCGCCCGCGAACGCAGACCGGACCTGCAGATTGACGGGCCCTTGCAGTATGATGCCGCCGCCATTGAGAGTGTTGCCAGGAGCAAAGCGCCCGACAGCAAGGTGGCCGGCAAGGCAACGGTGTTTGTGTTCCCGGATCTGAACACCGGGAACACCACCTACAAGGCGGTTCAGCGCAGCGCGAATGTGGTGAGTATCGGACCGATGTTGCAGGGCCTTCGAAAGCCGGTCAACGACCTTTCACGGGGCGCCCTGGTGGAAGACATCGTATTCACTGTTGCATTGACCGCAGTACAGGCAAAACAGGTGGAAAACGCCAGGCAATCCTGAAAGCCCCGGCCAAAATCGATGCCATCCGGGAATCAGCGCTTCAGACTCTTCTGGCGCTGCTTCCTGGGCCGGCGGCCCTGTTTCTCATCGTTATCCTTTTTTACCTTCTGGCGCGGTGTCAGCCTGTCGACCTTCCCTGCAAAGGGGTTTTCGCCGGCCCGGAATTCAAATCGGATGGGCGACCCGGTCACCTTCAGAACCTTCCGGAAGGTGTTTTCAAGATAGCGCTTGTAAGAGCCTGGCAGTGCGTCCACCTGGTTACCGTGAACCACAATAACCGGGGGATTGGAACCGCCCTGGTGTGCGTAACGAAGCTTGATTCGCCGCCCTTGCACCATCGGCGGCTGGTGCTGGGCAATGGCATCCTGCAATATTGCGGTCAGGCGGTTGGTCGGCCATTTGGCCATCGCTGAGTCGTAGCAGGCTTCGACCGATTCGTACATAACGCCAACGCCTGATCCGTGCAGCGCGGAGATGTAGTGTTTGTCCGCGTAATCGAGAAAGTCGAGGCGCCGTTTTACCTGTTCTTTGACCTTCGCCCGGTCTTCCGGATCCATACCGTCCCATTTGTTGACGGCAATCACCAGTGAACGGCCTGCGTCCAGAACAAAACCGATCAGGTGCAGATCCTGGTCCACCAGTCCCTGCCGGGCGTCAATCACGAGGATAACCACGTGGGCGTCATCAATTGCCTGCAGCGTTTTGATAATGGAGAACTTCTCCACCGCTTCGCTGACGTTCTTCCGGCGCCGGACACCGGCTGTATCAATCAGTGTGTACTGTTTGCCCTGGCGCTCGTACGGGACATACACGCTGTCACGGGTGGTGCCGGGCATATCGTAAACGACCACCCGCTCCTCACCCAACATGCGGTTTACCAGGGTCGATTTACCGACGTTCGGCCGACCGACCACACCAATACGGATGCCTGGATAGCGATCTGCCCGGTCCTCTTCTTCCCGCTCTTCCTCAGATGGCAGAAGGATCTCCAGCATGGACCGGATTCCCCGGTTATGGGAGGCGGCAATCAGGAAGGTGGATTCAAAGCCAAGGCTGTAGAAATCGGACGCGGCAATGTCAGGGTCCTGGCCATCGGTCTTGTTTACGACCAGATGGGCCTGCTTGCCGGAACGGCGCATCTGGTCAGCAATAAGTTCATCACCGGCGGTTAACCCGGACCGGCCATCCACCAGGAACAGAACGATATCGGCTTCCTCCACCGCCTGCATGGACTGCCGTGCCATCTCCAGATCAAGGCCTTGCTCGTCGCCGGTAAGGCCACCGGTGTCGATAACAATGAAGCGCTGGCCCTCATAGCTGCCCTCACCGTACTTGCGGTCACGGGTCAGGCCCGGAAAGTCCGCAACCAGGGCATCCCTGGATCGGGTCATCTGATTGAATAATGTCGATTTGCCAACGTTGGGACGTCCGACAAGGGCAATTACTGGGGTCATAATAGGTGATTAATCCTGCGGCTGAACCTGGAATACGGCCATCTTTCCGCTGTTGCCAAAAACCAGCAGGTTACCATTGGCTAGCCGCTGGGCCGGTACGCGGATACCCTCATCGTCGAACTCCAGCTGGCCGACCAGCTTGCCGTCTTCACGGTTAACCGCGTGCAGATAGCCCTCATAGTCACCGACCACAAGATAGTCTTCATAGACCATGGGCTGGGTCAGCTGGCGCCACTTCAGTCGATCCTGGGTCCAGAGCTCACGCCGGTCAGAGCCACGAAGCGCAACCAGTTCTCCATTTGCAGATGCGAGGTATATGTCCCCACCGGCTATCATGGGCGAATACAGGCTGGAGGCCTCCCGGCTCCAGATTTCCTGCCCGGTGCGTATATCAACCAGAGCAAGTTTGCCCTGATAACCCACCACCAACAGTGCGGTTTCAACCACCAGTGGCTGGCCGGCAATGTCTACCAATCGCTCAAGCTCGGTCCGCCCATCAGGCTGACCCACTTCGTATTGCCATAGCGGCTGGCCGGACTCGGCGGCCAGCGCCATCATGTTGCCGTTGGCAAAAGAGGCAATAACCACGTCACCACCGACCAGAGGGGCAGCGGCGGCTCGCATCGAGAGTACCGGAACGGAGCCATTATATTGCCAGCGCTTTTCACCATCCGCCGAGGCGAAACCCAGCACCTGGCCATCAATGGTCTGGACAACCACCAGCGACCCGTTTGACTGTGGCGCGGAAAGCACCTCAGTGGGCAGAGACTGGCGCCAGAGTTCAGAGCCGTCCTCCCGGGACAGAGCTACCAGTTCGGCATCCTCCGTGGTGAGGTAAAGCTGTTCACCGTCGCCCCCAAGGCCGGAAAAAATACGATCACCCAACTCGTTTTCCCAGATTACCTTGCCGGATTCGGGATCAACCGAGTAAAGCTGCCCGTCCGCGGAAGCGGCAAAAATCCGCTCACCGGCGTTGAGGGGCGCGAGATACAGGAAGTCGCCGTCATGGCCATCGCCTACCGACATGCTCCATACCTGATCAAACTCGGCGGAGGCCTCAATCTCCGGCACCGGGACGGGCTGCTCGAAGGTATCGGTTGTGCTGCAACCGGCCAGTCCGGCCAAGAGGATAAGCCCCAGCAGTCCGCGGCTCAGGCAGCTGTTGCGAAGCCCCGGCATCAGGCGTCCTCCCCGACACCCAGGTCTGCCAGCTTGAGTTCCAGAACACCGCTACGGCCCTGCTGGCTTTGCTCGCGGGCAGCAAGGTAGGCCTTCCGTGCCCCCTCACGGTCACCCTGTGCCAGCAGGATGTCACCACGGAGCTCGGAATAGATGGCATCGAAAGCATCTGCACTGCCTGCGGCATCGATTGTCGCCAGGGCCTCGTCGTACTGGCCGGCAGAGAACTGTGCGCGAGCAAGACGATTCCGGACAACGAGCGCCAGAGCTTCATGCTCTGCGGATTTTTCCAGGGCCCAGTTCAGCGAATCAATGGCTTCCTGAGGGTTGTTCTCTGCCATCATCTGCTGGCGGGCAAGAATCAGGTTGCCATACACAGCATAGGCGCTATCGGTGTAGTCTTCGCGCAGTGTTTTTGCGACGAAAGCCACTGTCTCACCGCTGGTTTCGTCTGCCTGGTTACTGAACGCATTGAGAAGGTTGGCGAACTGGTTGGCCGCTTCGGTGCGCTGCTGGGCCTGGTAGTTCTGCCAGGCCTGCCAGCCAAACACGATGGCCAGCGCGGCGCCGATACCGATCAGCAGGGAGCTGCCATTCCTCTTCCACCAGTCCTTGATTGCCTGGATCTGTTCTTCTTCGGTGCGCAACTCAGCCATGGGGACTCCTGTAGTCGTATTTTTGCTGTTATATCGTGTAATTCGTGAATGTGCTCGGTTTCAGCTGGCCAGGGCCTTCGCCAGCACGGAAGCAAGTTCGTCCTGAGCAATCTCGGTCTGGGCCTCATCGGCCCGCATGGGCTTGAGCCCCACGGTACCGCTGGCGATTTCATTCTCACCCAGAATCACCGTGTACTTCGCGCCACTGCGATCGGCTTTTTTCATCTGGCTCTTGAAACTGCCCCCGCCGCAGTGGGATACAATCACCCGCTCCGGCAATGCAGCGCGCAGTTGCTCGGCAAGCACCAGCGCCGGCGAGACAGCGGCGTCACCCATCGCAGTTACATAAATGTCGGCATCGCTGTTCACGTTATCCGGAACCAGCTCCAGGGTTTCAAGCAGCAGAATAAGGCGCTCCAGCCCCATGGCAAAACCAACCGCGACGGTGGGCTTTCCGCCAAGCTGCTCCACCAGGCCATCGTACCGGCCACCGGCACAGACGGTACCCTGGGCGCCAAGACTGTCGGTTATCCACTCAAAAACCGTTTTACCATAGTAATCAAGACCCCGGACCAGGGCCGGATTCACCGAATAGCTCACGCCCGCCGAATCGAGCAGCGATTTCAGGCGGTCAAAGTGCGCGCGGGATTCGTCATCAAGGTAATCATCAAGGATGGGCGCATTTTCCAGAATCCTGCGGGTGGACGGGTCCTTGCTGTCGAGAATGCGCAACGGGTTGGTCTCCAGCCTGCGCTGGCTGTCGGCATCCAGCTCTGACTTGAACTGTCCGAGGTAGTCAACCAGCGCCGAGCGATAAACCCTGCGGGATTCGGAAGTGCCGATGGAGTTGATCTCCAATCGGGTGTGTTCCGCCAGACCCAGCTCTTTCCAGAGCCGCGCGGTGAGAATCAGTAACTCGGCATCAATGTCCGGTCCACTCATGCCAAAGCATTCAACGCCGATCTGGTGAAACTGGCGGTACCGGCCTTTCTGTGGCCGCTCATGCCGGAACATGGGGCCGGTATACCAGAGGCGACGGGTCTGGTTGAAGAGCAGGCCATGTTCCTCGGCAGCCCGGACACAACCGGCGGTGCCCTCAGGGCGCAGGGTCAGGCTGTCCCCATTGCGATCCTCGAAGGTGTACATTTCCTTCTCGACAATGTCGGTGACCTCGCCGATGGAACGCTTGAAGAGATCCGTTTGCTCCACGATCGGCATGCGGATTTCCTGATAGCCATACTGGGCCAGTACTTTCCGCACGGTGGATTCGACAAACTGCCACACGGGCGTCTGTTCGGGCAGGATATCGTTCATCCCGCGAATTGCCTGAATCTTAGCCAATGTTAACCCTTAACTGTGTCTGGATATTGTGTCTGAAAAACGTGATCAGTGGTCGGAACGGGCAATGATCGACTCTTCCTGTTCCTTGCGGCGGGCCACCTCTTCACGGATCAGACGTTCCAGATCGTCAGTCAGCGTGGCGTTCTCCAGCTTCTGGTCAGGCTTGCCTGCCATATAAAACAGGTTCTTCGGGCTGCCACCGGTCAGACCGATGTCAGCCACTTTGGCTTCCCCGGGACCGTTGACAATGCAGCCGATAATCGCCACATCCAGTGAGGTGTTCACATCCTCAAGCCGCGCCTCCAGATCATTCATGGTCTGGATCACATCAAAGTTCTGCCGCGAACAGCTCGGGCAGGCAATAAAGTTTATCCCCCGGCTACGCAGGCGGAGGCTCTTGAGAATATCGAATCCGACCTTGATTTCCTGCACCGGATCCGCCGCCAGCGACACACGGATGGTATCGCCAATGCCATCCATCAGCAGCATTCCCAGGCCAATCGAGGATTTGACCGTTCCTGAACGAAAACCACCCGCCTCGGTGATGCCAAGGTGAAGCGGCTGCTCAATCTGGGCCGCAATCTTCCGGTAGGCATCCACTGTCATGAACACCTCCGACGCTTTCAGGCTGACCTTGAAGTCCTGAAAATCATGCTGATCCAGGATATCAATGTGGCGCATGGCCGATTCAACCAGGGCATCGGCGGTCGGTTCGCCGTACTTACGCTGTAGCGACTTCTCAAGGGACCCGGCATTGACGCCGATGCGGATTGGAATATTACCGTCCCGGGCTGCACTGATAACAGCGCTGACACGGTCATCCCGGCCGATATTGCCGGGGTTGATGCGCAGGCAATCGACGCCCAGTTCCGCCACCCGCAATGCGATCTTGTAATCGAAGTGAATATCAGCCACCAGCGGCAGGGAAACCTGTTGGCGGATTCGGCCGAACGCTTCGGCGGCATCCATGGACGGCACCGATACCCGGACGATATCGGCGCCCGCCTCCTGCAGCGCACGAATCTGGCCGACAGTGGCGTCAACATCACAGGTGTTGGTGTTGGTCATGCTCTGCACCGCAATCGGCGCATCACCACCCACAGGGACATTACCCACCATGATCTGGCGGGATTTGCGTCTGATAATCGGGGAATCCTGTTTCATGTCTCACTGACCGATATGGAAATTTGCTCGAATTTCAGATTGTCAGGGTAAACTCTGACCGATTGTTAACCACACGATAACTGTCCAGATCCAGCGGCTCACCCTCGAAAGTAATGGAGCTGACCGCGTCGACAGCACCAATCACCACTTTCAGCGGGGCCTCGCCGGACACGTCGATTGAATCACCGGCTCGCTGAAGCGAATTCACCAGCCGGCTGCCGTCGGCATCACTCACCTGGACCCAACAATCTCCGGTAAACTGTATCTGAAGCCGGGCCATTGCCGAGTCATCGGCAAGCCCCGAGGGATTCTCCAGAACCGGCTCTGGTGTCTGAACCACCGTCGGAATCTGCTCGGCAATGGGCTCACCGGGGGGCTCCTCGGCTTCGACACTTGCGCTCTGCTGTGAATCAGCAGCAGCGGGACCGACCGGACCGGAGGAAGCCTGACCGCCGTCCGGAACCGGCGATTCAGACCGCTCCTCCTCTGCTGGCGCCATGTCTTCCGCTGGCGCCGATGTTTCCGCGGCTTCGTTTTGCCCCTGAACAGCAGCCTCGGGTGTTTTCGCGGCCTCCGCGGGGCCCTGGTTCGTGTCCTGGTCAGGCATCAGGAAGGCAAAGGCCAGATAACCCGCAATGCCAAGGACCACGAGGAAAAACAGTGTCTTGCCAAGCTGGCGCTTGCGGCGTCGGCGACGCTCGATATCGACCAGAGGATTGGCTTCATACTCCTGCTCCCGCTGTTGGCGGATCGGCTCGAGCTCCTGATCCAGATCGGCTATTACCGTATCTGCATCCAGCCCGACCTGCTTCGCATAAGCCCTGACATACCCTTTCAGGAAGAGTTCACTGTCAATCTGACTGTAATCACCGGATTCTATTGCCTGAATCACCGACGGGCGCAAATGCTGCGCTCCGGCCACATCGCCGACACTCAGCCCGGCCGCTTCTCTTGCCTTCTGAAGCTGTTGCCCTGCGGGCTCCCTCATTGCCGGCTGTGAATTTTCTTCAGTCGCCATTAGAAATCAGCACCTTATATTGTTGGTATTCAACTGACTCCGGAAAATTGTTTCTGAGCTGAAGGGCCAGACTCGCCTCCTGATTACCATCGCTGAAGTGACGGGCAATTCGGATGCCGGTCCAGAGGCTCTCCGCCGAGTGAACAAGGCGGGGACTCCGCTGCATCAGTGACGTCAGGCGCGAGTAATAGCGAGCAGCATCCTCATAATTGCCAGTCTCAACCGACACACGGGCAAGCGCGAGCAACGCACGGGAATCGCCTCTCATCAACTCCACCGCCCTGCGGTAGGATGTCAACGCGGCGTCCAGTTCCCCCAGACGCTCCTGAGCCATGCCCAGATTGAAAAATACCGAACCCCGGTCCTTGTAGTTGGTATCACGGGAAGCGGCGCGGAACTGATCCCGGGCGTCGTCCATGCGGCCCTGACCGAACAGGAACGCGCCATAGTAGACCCGGGCACGGGTATAGCCGGGATCTTCCGAGATCGCCTTCTTGAAGTTCCGCTCCGCGAGCTCCACCTCACCTTCGGCATTAAACACCAGGCCCTTCGCCGCCCTGGCGCCGGGGTCATCCGGGTCGAGTTTCAACGCCCGGTCAAGGTGATGTCGGGCCCTGTCGAGATTGCCCTGGCCAATATAAGCCGTCGCCAGCTGAACGTAATTGTCGAGGGCTTCCTGCCGGTCTGCCTCCCGGGAAAACCGGCTGTCAGTTGTGGTAACGCAGCCCGTGACAAAGAGGGTGATCAGCATGACGCCCAACACTGACAAACGTCGGCTTGCTGTTTTATCTGTCACAGTTTCCCCTTCCTCGATTGGGCTGATTCAATATCCCGGCTCAGGGATTTACCTGCTGAACCTGGATGTACCTCTGGCTTCTTCGGGTTCTGTCGTCAACCCGGCCAACCAACTGACCACAGGCAGCATCAATGTCGTCGCCACGGGTGGTTCTGATCGTGGCGATATAACCCGCCTCGTTCAGCACGGCCTGGAAGCGGCGGGTCGCATTCATGCTCGGCCGGCGGAAATCGCTTTCCGGAAAAGGATTAAAGGGTATCAGGTTGATCTTACACGGCAGATCCCGCAGCAGCACGGCCAGCTCGCGGGCGTGCTCCGGCTGATCGTTCATCCCCTCAATCACGGTGTACTCGATCGTCGCCTTGCGTTTGTCCGGCAACCGGGCGAAGTAACGCTTGGTTGCGGCCAGCAATTCCGCGATCGGGTACTTTTTATTCAATGGTACCAGCTTGTTGCGCAGCTCATCATTCGGGGCATGCAGGGAAATGGCCAGTGAAACATCGGTAACTTCCGACAGGCGGTCCAACGCCGGAACAACCCCGGAGGTACTCAAAGTAACCCGGCGCTTGGAAATTCCGTAGGCCAGATCCTCCATCATGAGGTTCATGGCGTCCACGACATTGTCGAAGTTGAGCAGTGGCTCCCCCATCCCCATCATGACGACATTGGTAATGGGTCTGTCCGGGCCCGGCTCAAACGGCATGAACGCCTTGCGGGCAACCCATACCTGGCCGATAACTTCCGCGGCTGTCAGGTTGCGGTTGAAGCCCCGCTTGCCGGTGGAGCAGAACGTACAGTCAAGACTGCAGCCGATCTGGGACGAGACGCACAATGTACCCCGCTCACCATCCGGAATCAGAACCGTTTCAACACTGTTGCCGTTGTCCATGCGCATCACCCATTTCCGGGTGCCGTCTTTGGACGTCTCATCGTAAACCACTTCCGGCCCACGGATTTCAGCCACTTGTTTCAGCTTTTCCCGTAAGGCCTTGCTCATATTGGTCATTTGATCGAAGTCATCAGCGCCACGCTGATGAATCCACTGCAAAACCTGGGTGGCACGAAAACGCTTCTCGCCCAGGGATTCGAAGAAAGCTTCAAGTTTTGCTTTCGGCATCCCCAGAAGATTGGCTTTTTCGGCGGCCGCTGTCATTTCATAACCTCGATCAGATAACCAATTCGGAGGCGGCCCTATGGCCGCCTCCGAGCAACGCAATCAGCCCCGCGGGCAGATTTCGTTGTCATTAAAGAAATAGGCGATTTCACGCTCGGCGGATGCGGCCGAATCAGAACCGTGAACGGCATTGGCATCGATGGACGATGCGAAGTCCGCCCGGATGGTGCCAGCTTCGGCTTCCTTCGGGTTGGTCGCGCCCATCAGGTCACGGTTCTTCAGGATGGCACCCTCGCCTTCCAGAACCTGTACGACCACGGGACCGGAGGTCATGAAAGCCACCAGGTCGTTAAAGAACGGACGCTCTTTGTGCTCAGCATAGAAGCCCTCCGCCTGCTCCTGGGTCAGGTGCATCATCTTGGCAGCAACAATGTTCAGGCCGGCTTTCTCGAAGCGGCTGTAGATTTCGCCGATCACGTTTTTTGCGACTGCATCGGGCTTGATAATGGAGAGCGTGCGCTCAGTTGCCATGGTCTTTCTCCAGTTTGGTTATGGTAAATTTTCTGGCCTGCGATTATACGCAGTCCGGGGCAAACTTCCTACCGCACTGCACGGAGGCGGGTAACAACATCAACAATTTGCGAGCCGGCAAACGCCACCTCATCTTCTGTGGTGAAGCGACCGAAGGAAAAACGCAATGCCCGATGCGCCTGCTCATCGCTCAAGCCGATTCCGCGGAGCACGAAGGAGGGTTCTATGGTGGCGGAGGCACAGGCCGAACCGGACGACACCGCCAGATCCCGCAGCCCAAGCATCAGCGATTCCGCCTCAACACCGTCAAAGGACAGATTGACAATCCCCGGGACCCGCCAGGACTCGCTTCCATTCAGGCTCACGCCGTCAAGGGACTGAAGCCCTGCCAGAAATGCTTGGCGCAACGCCTCCAGCTTCCGGATCTCCTCATCAAGTCCGGCCTGAGCCATCGCGAACGCCTTGCCCATACCAACAATCTGATGAGTCGGGAGGGTACCCGAGCGCATCCCTCTCTCGTGGCCGCCACCATGAATCTGGGCCTCGATTCGAACATCGGGAGAGCGCCTGACATAGAGTGCACCCACACCCTTTGGGCCATACACCTTATGCCCGGACAGTGAAAGAAGATCAACCGGCATGGCCGTCACATCAACTTCCATCTTGCCAGCAGCCTGTGCCCCATCGACATGGAAAAGGATGCCCCGCTGTCGCAGTTCTGCGCCAATCGCGGCGATATCCGTGATTGTGCCCAGTTCGTTATTCACCTGCATGAGGCTGACCAGCACAGTATTGTCCCTGAGCGCATCCACCACCTGGTCACAACTAATGCTGCCATCTGCGGCGGGATCCAGCCACGCCACTTCGGTGCCGTGCTGCTCCAGCCACTTGCAGGTATCCAGCACCGCCTTGTGTTCGATTTTCGACGTTACAATGTGCGCGTTCTGGCGACCCGCGACAGCCCCCTTGATGGCCAGGTTGTCCGATTCCGTGGCGCCGGAGGTCCAGACAATTTCCCGGGGATCGGCATGGATCAGGCTCGCCACCTGCTTCCGGGACGCTTCAACTGCCGCTTCCGCCTGCCAGCCAAAGGCGTGGGAACGGGAGGCCGGGTTACCAAAAACACCATCTGGCGTCAGGTACTTGATCATTTCATCGGCTACGGAAGGATCAACGGGCGTCGTGGCCGCGTAGTCCAGATATACGGGCTTTTTCATGGTTTCCAGGAGTTTGTTGGTATCAGGCCGGCGCCTGGTCTGACAGGCGTTCGGTATTAATCGTTTCAGAGCCGTTGTCAGACTGACGGCGATTCTGCCGGTCCGCAACCTGGCGGATTTCATGCTTTTTCATCAGGTCTCCCAGACTGATCTCGCTGAGGAACTGATGAATCTGATCACTCAGATCAGACCAGAGATGGTGGGTCAGGCATTTCTCGCCGTTCTGGCAATCGCCTTTGTTACCGCAGCGGGTGGTGTCCAGCGATTCACTGACAGCATCCACAACTTCGGCAATGAAGACTTCAGCCGCCGGACGGCTGAGCCGGTACCCTCCACCGGGCCCACGAATGCTGGTAACCAGCTTCTGGCGGCGGAGACGGGAGAAAAGCTGTTCCAGGTAGGACAGTGAGATTTCCTGACGGGCCGAAATATCGGCAAGACTCACCGGGCCCTGGTCTCCGTGTAGAGCCAGATCCAGCATTGCCGTGACGGCATAGCGGCCTTTGGTGGTCAATTTCATAACGTCAGCCCCGTGGCGGGAATGAATCTCGATGCGCAACGCCGAGTATGAATTGACCTACTATTTCAGTCAAGTATTCAGCTTCGGCTGTCACTGTCATCCCGAACGCAATCAAAGTCCTCTTCCTGCAGCGGCGGTAGCTCCCCATTCTGGTATTCGCTGTTCACTTTGCGCAGTGCCCGGCACATGTTCTCGATCCGGTCATCCACTGCGTGCATATGATCAAGCAGCGAACGCATGGCGCGGGCGACCGGATCCGGCATCTCTTCAGTAACACCGTAAGCATCAAAGCCCATGCGTTCTTCCATTTCTTTGCGGCGGGCGTCGTCCTCACTGTGACGCTTCACGATAACCCGGCCCGGGATCCCAACCACCGTCGCCCCGGCCGGAACCGCCTTGGTCACCACCGAATTGGAGCCAATCTTGGCGCCCTCACCCACTTCGAAAGGCCCGAGAATCTTGGCGCCGGCACCCACCACTACGCTGTTCCCTAAGGTCGGGTGTCGCTTGCCCTTGTTCCAGCTGGTTCCACCCAGCGTAACACCCTGGTAGAGCGTGACGTCGTCACCGATAACGGTGGTTTCCCCGATAACAACCCCCATTCCGTGGTCAATGAAGAAACGCCGCCCGATGGTGGCTCCCGGGTGAATCTCAATGCCCGTCAGCCAACGGGCCAGGGTTGAAATGGTGCGTGCCAGCCACTTCAGACCAAAGCTCCACAACCAGTGCGAAAAGCGATGGAAAAGCAGGGCGTGCAGCCCCGGATAATTGGTCAGCACCTCAAACGTGTTCCGGGCCGCGGGGTCGCGGTGGAACACGCTGTTGATATCTTCCCGCAAACGCTCAAACATGGCCATTATCCTGTCCCTTAACCGTGCTGGGGGCCTCGGTTTGTTTGTTGTTGCTCCCGGTTCCCCCCGCTTTTTGTGCGGCAGTGAGAATCCCGCGGAGAATATTGATTTCCATCTGATCCAGTCTGGCGCGCTGGAACAGTCGCCGCAAGCGGGTCATCAGCTGCCTGGGATTGTCCCGACGATGAAAATCCACATCAATCAGCATCTGCTCCAGATGCTGGAAAAACCCTTCCACATCCTGGACTTTTGCCGGCGGTATATCCCAGCCCTCATCGCCGGGCCGGGTCATCGCCTTTAAATATGGGCTCCCTTCCCCGCCTTCAAGGCTGCGAAGATAATACATCCGCAGCTCATAGCTCATCACCTGCACCGCCATGGCCAGATTCAGGGAACTGTAATCCGGATTCGAGGGTATGTGGATATGGTAGTGACAACGCTGCAACTCATCGTTGCTCAGGCCATGGTTCTCGCGGCCAAACACCAGCGCAACCGGCCCTTGCTCGGCATGCCCCGCTGCGGCCGCCGCAGCTTCCGGCGGAGCACATACTGGCCAGGGCACTTTCCTCCCCCGGGCACTGGTGCCCATCACCAGAACACAGTCCGCCAAGGCCTCATCCAGCGACGGGACCACCTGGGCACGGTCCAGCACATCGGAGGCACCCGCTGCACGGGCGTAGGACGTCTCATCCGGAAAGGAGGCCGGGTTCACCAGCCAGAGATTACCAAGCCCCATGTTTTTCATGGCGCGGGCAACGGCACCGATATTACCCGAGTGGGAAGTCTCTACCAGAACAATCCGGATCTGGTCCTGAAATGTCTCCGTCCCTTCCTGTGGAAGTGCGCTTTTGTGCATTAGTAAGCAGGCCCAAGGTTAATGATCAGGGCGGCAATCATACCAGAAACCATGGGTGCCCTGCCCCTCCGGAGAACCCGTAACTTCCGGTTATCCGTGCTATTGCTGAGTCAAAAAACATACAAGCGGGGTGATCTTTTGCTATCATAGCCGACCTTCACACACCCGGATAATGAACACTCAGATGCAACCAGCGATTAAAATGGCCCTGCGCGTCGCGCGTCAGGGGTCCGATTATCTGAAAGCCCATTTCGAGCGCCAGGAACCCACCGGCAAGGACGACTCAGAACGCCGCCTCCAGCTGGAACGGGTTGAGCAATCCATTTACGACAACTTTGCCGAACAGCTTGAAAAGGCCTACAAGGACCACAGCATCGCCCCTCTGAACGAAGCGAATGCGGGGACCAGCGAGAAAAGCTGGCATATTTTCCCGGTTCTGGGTCGCGAAAACTTTCTCAGGGGCATCCCTGAGTTTGCCCTGGCCCTGGCCCAGAAAAAGAACAACCGTGTTGAAAATCTGCTTCTGGTAAACCCGGTGACCGACGAAGAGTATTCGGCAAGCCGTGGCCACGGTGCGGCGTTGAACAGCCGCCGTGTGCGCGCCTCCGAAATCAAGCTGACTGAAAAGGCAGCCATCGCCACCAACCTGCTGGATCAGGCACGCAAGAGTGAAGACCCTCTGCTCTGGGGCGAAATGGCCGCCGTTCTGGCTCGGGACTCCGGCATGTTCCGCACCTCCGGATGTGTTGTTCTGGATATCGCCCGGGTGTCAGCCGGCCTGATGGACGCCGCGATCATTTTCCGGCCGGAAGCCGCCGAGCTGGATCTTGGCGTCACATTGGCAATGGAGTCAGGCGCACTGACCGGCGACTTTTCAGGCAATCCTTCAACCGGCAATGCACGCCAGCTGGTTGTTGCCAATCCCAAGCTGTTTCGCGAAGTACTTAAAGTACTCCACCCGTTCCGGGGTCGCCTGCCTCGCTGAGGCAACCACCCTTGCGTTCGGGGCACAAAAAAACCGCCAGTTTTTCGTGGCGGTTTTTTTGTGCGCGAGCTGCTCTCTTCGGCCGGTAGCCTACATCCGGTTCAGCCATTCCGGCGGCTGCTCTTCCTCTTCCGCATCGGCAGCCCCTTCTTTGGGCGGAATAATGAGATCCTCACGGGACACACCCATCACCATCAGCAGGTTCGCAGACACGTAAATTGACGAATAGGTACCCACAACCACGCCAATGATCAAAGCCAGCGCAAAGTTGTTGATCGCCTCGCCACCCAGAAAATACAGCGCCAGCAACACCACCAGAGTGGTTCCGGAGGTGTTGATGGTCCGGGCGATGGTCTGGTGGATGGACTCATTGATGATATCCCAGGGCTCACCGACCCGCATCTTGCGGAAGTTCTCGCGAATCCGGTCAGCGACAACAATCGTGTCATTGAGCGAGTAGCCGATAATCGCCAGCAGGGCTGCAAGAACGGTGAGATCAAAGGTCCACTGGAACAGGGAGAAGACACCCAGAACAATAATCACGTCGTGCGCCAATGGCACAACCGAGGCTATACCGAACTTGAACTGGAAACGCATGCCAACGTAGATCAGCACCACTGCCAGGGCGATCAACAAACCAAGACCACTGTCTTCCTTTAGCTGCTCGCCCACCTGGGAACCAACGAACTCGGAACTGATGAGCTCAAGCTCAACACCACCGGCTTCCAGTGTGCGGGTCACTTCCGGGGCAAGCTTATCGTTGTCCGCCTCGGCCATGCGCACCAGAACAATGGTGTCCGCCCCGAAGTTCTGGACGGAAAACTGTTCATAACCCGCCGCTTCCAGCCTGGAACGTATGTCATCAAGCTGCGGCGCTTCCGCATACTCGAATTCCACCGAGGTACCGCCGGTGAAGTCCATCCCGAGGTTCAGCCCCCGGGTGGCCAGCAGCGCAACAGACACCACAATCAGTGCGATGGAGAAAACGGAAGCGATCTTCCGAAGCCCCATAAAATCAAACGGTTGCTTCTGATCTTCAGACATTGGCGAGCTTTCCTCCGATCGACAGTTTCTCGACCCTTCGGCCGCCATAAACCAGGTTAACAATGCTTCGGCTGACCATCAGGCCACAGAACATGGAAGTCAGGATCCCGATGCACAGTGTTATCGCGAAACCTTTGACCGGTCCCGAGCCCATGGCAAAAAGAATAACGGCCACCAGCAGCGTGGTGATATTGGCATCGAATATCGACACGAATGCCCGGGAGTAACCGGCGTTAATCGCGGTCTGGGGCGGAGCACCGGCCCTCATCTCTTCCTTTATCCTCTCAAAGATCAGGACATTGGCATCCACGGCCATACCCACCGTGAGAACGATACCGGCAATACCCGGCAAGGTGAGCGTGGCCGACAGAATCGACATGCACGCAACCAGCAGCATCAGGTTCAGTGCCAGCGAAACATCCGCGATAAGCCCGAAGCCACGGTAATATACCAGCATATACAGCATTACCAGACCGAAGCCGAGCGCCACCGACATCATGCCAGCGTCAATGTTCTGCTGACCGAGGCTTGGCCCAATGGTCCGCTCCTGAACGAAATACATGGGTGCGGCAAGTGCACCGGCCCGCAGCAGCAGTGCCAACTCGGCCGCTTCCGGTATCGAGTCGAGCCCGGTAATCCGGAAACTGCTGCCCAGAGCGGACTGAACCGTGGCCAGGCTGATAATGCCTTTTTCCACCACCCGCTCTTCAAACTCTTTTGGTTCGCCGTCGACCATACGGGTTTCGGTCTCGGTGCGATACTCGATAAAGAGTACCGCCATCCTGCGGCCAATGGCGTTTCGCGTAGCCCGGTTCATCAGATCGCCACCTACCGAGTCCATGGTGATGTTGACCTGGGGCTGGCCATTTTCGTCGAAGGCCTGCTGGGCATTGGCAACGTTGTTGCCTGTGGCGATCACATCGGTTTCAAGCCGGGCGGTTCTCTGGGGCTGATCCCGGAAGCTGAATTCTTCGGTTTCACTGGCCGGCGCATCGGGGCGGGCTTCCATCCGGAATTCCAGATTGGCCGTGGCACCCAGAACCCGCTTGGCCTGGGCCGTATCCTGCACCCCCGGCAGCTCGACAATGATGCGATCATTGCCCTGCTGCTGAACCAGTGGCTCGGCGACGCCCAGCTCGTTGACCCGGTTCCGGATGGTGGTAAGGTTCTGCTCCAGAGCGTAGTCCTGGATCGACTGGACCTCTGCTTCAGACAGCGTCAGTTCCAGCAGGAACTCGTCCCCCTCGGTCCGCTCATCCAGCAGGAATTCGTTGTACTTACCACGAATCAGATCGAAAGCCGCTTCGCGTGCGCCCTCTTCCCGAAAGCTGAGAACAATCTTACGGTCGTCTACGACGTCACCACCACGATACCGGATCCGCTCCTCGCGCAATTCCCGCTTGATCTGGCCGGCCATCGCCTCAAGGCGCTGACTGACTGCAGTTTCCATGTCCACTTCAAGCAGGAAGTGGACGCCCCCACGCAGATCAAGGCCAAGCTTCATTGGGCCTGCGCCCAGGCTTCTCAGCCAGTCCGGCGTGGAAGGGGCCATATTGAGAGCAACCAGGTACTCCCTGCCCAGGGCTGCCTGCACCAGGGGGCGGGCCCGAAGTTGGGCATCGGAACTGGTGAGGCGGATCAGAGCATCCCGATCCTGAAGGGTACTGCTTTTAACCTCGATCCCCTGCTTTTCAAGAACATCGACGGCCCTGTCGAGCACACCGGCGTTCACTTCGGTGCTGCTTCTGGCACCGGTAATCTGGATCGCGTAGTCGTCGGGAAAGAAATTGGGCAAAGCATAGATAAACCCGATCACAAGAGCGACCAGGATAACCAGGTTTTTCCAAAGCGGATACTTGTTCAGCATGGGATCCCTTGTAGCCGGCCAACGGGCCGGCCTTGGTGTTTCAGCCAGGAAGATTCAGTCCGGCCACCAGAGATGGCCGGCTAAATGGCCCTCGCTCAGATGTCCTTGAGCGTGCCCTTGGGCAGGGCTGCGGCAACAGCAACTTTCTGGACCTTGATCTCAACATTGTCGGCGATCTCAACAACAATAAAATCGTCGGCCACCTTGGTGATCTTGCCGGCAACACCACCGGAAGTCACAATTTCGTCGCCCTTGTTCAGGCCGGACATCAGCGCCTTGTGCTCTTTCGCACGCTTGGACTGCGGACGCCAGATCAGGAAGTAGAAAATCAGGATGAAGCCGGCAAAAAAGATCACCTGACCCATAACACCCATACCCTGGGCCGCCGGGTCCTGAGCCATGGCCAGCGCAGGCATCAGAGCCAACAGACCGGCTACGAGCAGTTTAATTGATTTCATTGAATATCTCCGTTGGTTAAGCGAGTCGATCAAACATTGCCCAGCGGCGGAACACTCTCCCCGCGCAGGGCGTAGAAGTCGGTTACAAAGTCCGACAATGTACCTGCTTCAATGGCCCCACGCAATCCGGCCATCAGGTTCTGGTAGAACCGCAGGTTGTGAATTGTATTCAGCTGCGCGCCCAGCATTTCTCCACATTTATCCAGATGATGCAGGTAACTTCTCGAAAAGTTCTGGCAGGTGTAACAGTCACAACGCTCATCCAGGGGGGCCGTATCGTGGCGGTGTCTGGCGTTGCGGATTTTGACGGTCCCGGTGGCAGTGAAAAGGTAGCCGTTTCGGGCATTGCGGGTCGGCATGACGCAATCGAACATATCCACCCCTCGCCGGACCGCCTCAACAATATCTTCCGGTCGGCCGACACCCATCAGGTACCTGGGTTTGTCCTCCGGCATTTTCGGGGGCAAGTGGTCCAGTATCCGGATCATGTCTTCCTTGGGCTCGCCAACGGAAAGACCGCCGATGGCGTATCCGTCAAATCCGATATCCGTCAGACCCTCCAGAGACCTGTCCCGCAGGCTCTCGTACATGCCACCCTGAACAATACCGAATAACGCCGCCGGGTTGCCTTCGTGGGCATCCCTGCTGCGCTTTGCCCAACGCAGGGACAGCTCCATGGAATCCTTTGCCTCGCGTTCTGTTGCCGGGTACGGGGTACACTCGTCAAAGATCATGACGATGTCCGACCCCAGGTCGCGCTGAACCCCGATGGCGATTTCAGGAGAGAGTTCCACGGGTGAGCCGTCGACCGGAGAGCGGAAGGTAACACCTTCCTCCGTAATCTTGCGCATTTCACCCAGACTGAACACCTGGAAACCGCCGGAGTCTGTCAGGATCGGCCCCTGCCACTGGGTAAAATCGTGCAGATCCCCGTGCGCCCTGACGACCTCGGTACCCGGCCGGAGCATCAGGTGAAACGTGTTACCCAGAATGATCTCGGCGCCGATTTCGTGGATGTCCCGTGGCAACATCCCCTTGACTGTGCCGTAGGTGCCCACCGGCATGAAAGCCGGCGTCTCTACCGTACCACGGGGAAACGTAAGCCGGCCCCGACGGGCACGGCCATCCTCGCCCAGCTTTTCGAACGACATGAAACAGTTCTGCGTCACAAGGCCTCCCCGGCGTTGTCTTTACCGGTCTCGGTGGATTCGACGGCGGGGCCCCGCAACATGCCACGGCTGGGCTCCTGGCCGGCAATAAACATGGCGTCGCCATAACTGAAGAAACGGTAGCGTTCTGTTACCGCTTCTCTGTAGGCGCCCATCACATTGTCATAACCCGCGAAGGCACTGACCAGCATGATCAGCGTGGATTCCGGCAGGTGAAAATTGGTTACCAGAGCATCAACGGTCTGGAAGCGATAGCCCGGGTAAATGAAAATATCTGTTTCACCGGTAAACGCCCGGAGCTGACCACCACGACTGGCCGACTCAAGAGATCGGACCGATGTCGTGCCGACAGCAATCACACGTCCGCCTCTGGCACGGGTCCGCTCGACCGCGTCGACCGCTTCCTGAGGAACATGCACTACTTCGCTGTGCATGGCATGGTCCTCGATTTTTTCTACCCGCACCGGCTGGAAGGTCCCTGCGCCGACATGCAGGGTAACAAAGGTACTTTCGATACCCGCGGCAGCCAGCTTTTCCAGCAAAGCCTCGTCGAAATGCAACCCGGCTGTGGGCGCCGCCACTGCGCCGGCCTCACGGGCGTACACAGTCTGATAGCGCTCCCGGTCCGCGGATTCGTCCGAACGGTCGATATAGGGCGGCAATGGCATATGGCCAATCCGCTCAAGCAGCTCCAGCACCGGCTCATCCGATTCACAAACCAGATGGAACAGCGCCTCATCCCGGCCCCCCATGCGTAGGCGTGTGCCATCCTCAAGGATAACTTTCTGCCCTTCCTTCAGCGCTTTGGAAGCCCGGACATGGGCAATGATTTCATGCTTTCCGGTCACCCGCTCTACCAGCACCTCCACCTGCCCGCCCGTTTCCTTTTTGCCAAACAGGCGCGCGGGAATAACCCGGGTATTATTGAACACCAGCAGATCGCCTGACTGAAGCAAATCCGGCAGCTCACTGAAAATATGGTGTTCGAGTTTTCCGGAAAGGCCGTCCAGAGACAACAGGCGGGATGCACTGCGCTCTTTCAGTGGATAGCGGGCGATCAGTTCGTCCGGCAGGTCAAAATGAAAATCGGAGACATTCATGGAATGGACTGTTAACGACGCCGAAGGAAATAAATATGGTAGCGGCGGGCGGACTCGAACCGCCACGGGTTTTACCCCAACGGATTTTGAATCCGTCGTGTCTACCAATTTCACCACGCCGCCATCGGAGAGTGGAAGGGATTATACTGAGCTAAATCGCGAAAGCAATAAGTCAGCGGACACAACTGCCCGCTGCTCCATATATTTACAGTCTGTCGAACAACGACAGCTGGGAAACCTGCGCAAATGACTGCTGCGCCGCCTGGAGCACGAAGCTCTGGAAACTCAGGTTACTGATTGCTTCTGCGTAATCCACATCCTGCAATTGGGAGCGGATCTCTTTGGTGTACAGCCCGGAGTCTTCCAGAAAGGCCTGGGTTGATTCCACGGCATTCAGCCGGCCGCCCAATTCTGTCTGTTTCAGGATGATGGACTCCTGGGCACTGTCCAGATTGCTAAGGGAGTTGGCAATAAGGGCGTCGTATTCTGCGTTGCCTTTGGGTGAGCCTTTGGCGATGCCCTCCAGGCCGTCAATCAGGTTTTCGATGGTACCGAAGACCGATTGGCTGTCGCTAATGCCAATGGTGAATGAGTCCGCCGTACCTGGAGGCGGATTGTAGACAGCGTCATTCACTGTCAGCTTCATGCCTGCCACCTCGAACTCCTCCCCAACCCTCGGAGGAGGGGTCGGCGTAAGGTCCGGAGTGCCACCGCTCCCAGTAATAGACAACTCCCCACTGGCATTTACAACCGATACGGTCAAGTCATCCGGCACCCCGGGACTGAAAGCATCCTTCAAATTCTTGGGAGCTACTAACTCCAGACCAGAAACATAACCATTTGCTTCGCCACCTGCGTCACCCGAAGTCTTTGTTATCGAAACAGCTTTGGGAACGTCAACAAAAATCCCCTTGCCATGATCACTAATGGGCACCGTAACTCCATCATCAATCTCCAGCACCCGCTGACCTTCATCCCCCTGGTACCTCCAGTCACCCGCATCATCCTTTGCAAAAGCCGGAGTCTGCCCCTGGAAACCACTGAAAATATACTCACCAGATGCATCCCGGGTGTTGGCAACGTTCGCCAACTGACCCAGCCGTTCCTTGAGCTCAGAGGAAATTGACAGCCGGTCATTGGCAGATAACGAACCACTTCCGGCCTGCACTGTCAGCTCCCGAACCCGCTGAATGATGTCCATTGCACTGGAAAGCGCACTTTCTTCCTGTTTCAGACGGTTGTCAGCAAGGGTCGCGTTGCGCTTGTATGTTTCAACCTGTCTTACTTCCTGATCGAGTTTGAGAATTCGTGCCGCAGCAACCGGATCGTCAGAAGGCTTATTCACCTTCTTGCCGGTTGAGATCTGCTGTTGGGTTTCCACCAGGTTGCTGTTGATATCCTGTAGCCGGTTAATACCGCCGGAAAAAATCTGTTGTGATGAAATCCGAATCATGACCGATCACCTCGCCTTAACGGAAGCTCTGCAGCAACGTATTGAACAGATCCTGGGCCACAGACATAACCTTTGAGGAAGCGTTATAAGCAGCCTGGTACTGAATCAGCTTCCCGGCCTCCTCGTCGAGATTGACACCGGAGACAGACTGTCTCTGGTTCTCAGACTGTTCCAACAGGGTTTTGCCAGCATCCATATCCAGCTGGCTCTGGCGGGTTTTGACCCCGATGTCTTCAACCAGCCCGGCGTAACCCTCGGTAAAATTCTGGGTTCCGCCGTTCATGGTGTTCCTGGTGCCCAACCCCGCGAGTAGCTCGGCGTTTCGGTTGTCGGATATGCCGTTGTTATTATATTCAATGGTAAAAGTATCGCCGTTGGCCGGTTCGCCCGTCATCTCAAACTGGTACCCCTGGTAGAGCGCACCATCTGAAACCTCATCGCCAAAAATCCTGTTTATTTCCTGAGGGTCATAAGGGACACCGGTTGGATAATCAGTCTGGCTGATTTCAGTACCCGCTCCATCGACAATCCGGTAAGTTATGTCTGTGCCATCGTTTTGAAACTCGATTCGCATCGGCCCATTGGCAAGCTCCCCGCTTGTCCGAAAGCCCTCCAGCAAACCGTTCGTATTCGGATTCCGGACATTAAGCATATTGCCCTGGCTAATGACGCCAGTGCCCAAATTTCCCCTTACTAATTGGCCACTAGCATCATATTCACCGTCCCTCGCCCTGATCGGACTGGCAAACGCCAGATCCTCTTCCCGGCGAATATTCATACCGATACTTCCGGCGGCATTGCGACTGGGCTGAATCAGGTACTGATCACCAGCGTTGAACTGCCCCCCTTCAATGCGGATATTGAAACCGGGCATGGAAATTTCCGACTGAACGGGGTCCGGCAATCGGCCCTGACGGACGGTTTCCCCGCTCTGGGTATCAATCAGCTCAAAATTACGGCCATCGCCCCCAAACCGCAGGGCCCAGGTACCCGCCGGTAATTGCGTACTGTCGGTGATTTCCACCGCCAGCTGGGCGTTCTTTGGCTCGGCATTGTTGGCGTTCGCCAGAACGCGACTGCGTTCCAGTGCGGACGTATTGATATCGCTGAAGAACTTACCACCCAGTTCACCCTCCAGATCCATACCGATCTCATGCTGCTGATTGATGGACGCAGACAGGGCAATAGCCAAACGCCCCAACTCATCGAAAGCAGGCTTGAGGGCTTCCTGATCGAATCGGCGCAGGCCGCCAAGCTTGCCACCCTGGATCTGCTCATCCACCAGCAGCGTGCGCCCGCCACTCTCAAGTGTGAACTCCAACCGGGTTGGGTCCTCAGCACTGGAGCGGGTCGCAAACTCGGCCGCATTGTTACCGGTTACCAGCGACAGACCATTGGCCAGAGACACATTGATCTGGCTGCCTTCGGTTTCGGTCACCCGGATGTTTACCAACTCGGAAAGTTGGCGCAGTTTCTCATCACGCTGGTCCATCAGCTCCAAGGGCATCCTGCCCTGCGCAATCCCCGGGGATTCCGAAATCGCGAGATTCAATTCGCCGATACTCTTGAGTAGCGAATTGGCATCTTTAACGCCCTGCTGCATCTGCGTCTTGATGGATTCGCGCTGCTGAATCAGCTCTTCATTCAGCCCCTGGAACCGGTTAACGACCTGCTGCCCCTCACTCAGCACCAACTGCCGCTGGGGCAACGAGGTGGGGTCCTCGGCTGCATTCTGCATGGCAGCGAAAAAATTGTTCAGGGCATTATTCAGACCTGTGTCTTTGCCACCGAGCAGGTTGTCGAGCCGACTCAGTTCCGAATTGAGCGCTTCCTGTTCGCCATATAGAGTGCTGTCTTCACGCAGCTGCTGTGTCAGGTATTCATTGGCCAGGCGGCGGATATTCGAGATAGATACACCACTGCCGATCGTACCGGCACCAGTGCGTTGGCCATCCTGGGTTTCAAACTGCACTTCCTGGCGGCTGTAGCCGGGAGTGTTGGCGTTGGTGATATTGTTCGCGGTGGTATTCAGAGCAGTCTGGTGACTGAGAACGCCGGTTAAACCAATTCCGATCAATCCTGCCATGATCTGTTACTCCTCTGCACCCTTACCGCCCATAGACAGTGACATCAGCGAATCCCGATTCATAATGCTGCGGATCTTGGAGCCGTATTCCGGATCCGTGGCATAGCCTGCTTCCTGAAGCCTGTGGGCAAATTCTTCCGGTTTGTCCGCCACCGACAATACCTCCCGGTAGCGGGGGTTCGATTCCAGGAACGACACATAATCCCGGAAGCTCGATTCGTAATCCGGATAGGACCGGAAGCTGGCCTTTTCTTTCATCGGAAGCCCTTCGCGGTATTCCGTTGTAGTGATCGAAACCGAGCCACCTGCCCAACGGCTGTCAGCCTTGATCCCGAAAAGGTTGAAGCTGGGCTCACCCTGGTCACCCCGGATCATATGCCGGCCCCAGCCGGTCTCCAGCGCCGCCTGGGCCACCATGAGTTTCGGATCGATTCCGGTATCCCGGCCAATGCGCTCCGCCACCGGCAGCAGGGCTCTGACAAAGTGTTCCGGCGATTCGAACTGCTCGGGAAGCTCCAAAGCGCTTTCTGGCGATGCCGGTGCCGACTGCTCCACCACCGATTCAACTTCCCGAACCCGTTCCGGTAACTTTGCCGACAGCGCCGGCAAACTCCGGTCATAATCGGCAAGGGTTGCCTTGTGTCCGGCCAGCTTGCCGCCTTCACTGTCCATACCGGAGATCTGCTTGCTCAACTGCCGGACCAGAGCCTCAGCCAGGCCTACTCCCTGGCCTCCGGCCATGGTCAGACTCATCTGTTGATCGAACATGTCCCGATAAAGCTCTGACTGATTACTCTTCAGGTAATTACCCTCAGAGAGCACGTCGCCGGCCTTGCGCATGGACTTCAGCATCTCAGACAGGAACAGGCTCTCGAACTGGCGTGCGACTTCTTCCAGCGCCGCTTTCTTATCGGTCTGGGCCTGCGATTTCAGGGCGTTCAAGCCGCTGAAATCGGTATAGATCCTGGCCTGCTGAAGCGAATGGTCCTGCATCATGGCACCTAGATAACAATCAGCTCGGCGCGCAGGGCGCCGGCCTGTTTAAGAGCTTCAAGAACCGCCATGACATCCCCGGGGGCAGCGCCCACCTGGTTCACGGCCTGAACAATCTCGTTCAGGGTGACTGCCGGGCCAAACTTGAACATCCGGGCCGGTTCCTCGGTTACTGCAATCTGGGAATCCGGTTCAATTGCCGTCTCTCCGGCGGCAAACGGATTCGGCTGTTTAACCTCGGGGTTCTCCTGAATGGTTACTGTCAGGTTGCCATGGGTGATTGCGGCCGGGCTGACCTTGACATTCTGGCCCACGACAATGGTTCCGGTCCGGCTGTTGATCACCACTCTCGCGGGAGCTTCGGCAGGATCAATGTCGATATTTTCCAGAATTGACAGGAAGCTGACCCTTTGGGAAGGGTCCCTCGGCGCCCGCACGGAAACCGAGGTGGCATCATGGGCATAGGCCATATCCGGGCCCAGGCGATCATTCAAGGCCTCGACGACACGGCGCGCGGTCGTGAAATCCGGGCGCAATAAATGAAACGTGATGGTATCCCCGCTGGTGAAGGGCGACGACACTTCCCGCTCGATGGTGGCGCCATTGGCAATACGCCCGACACTGGGAACATTAACGGTTATTCGCGAACCATCTTGCCCCTGAGCACCAAAGCCACCAACAACAAGGCTGCCCTGGGCCATACCATAAACCTTGCCATCCAGCCCTTTCAGGGGAGTCATCAGCAACATTCCTCCGCGAAGACTCTCCGCATTGCCAATTGAGGCAACAGTTACATCAAGCTCCTGCCCGGCCTTGGCGAATGCTGGTAGGGTGGCGGTAACTGAGACCGCAGCAACGTTTTTAAGCTTTGGATTTACACCTGCGGGCAGCGTTATACCAAACTGGTTCATCATGTTCCGGAACGTCTGGTTGGTAAACGGCGCCTTGTCTCCGGTTCCATTCAGGCCAACCACAAGGCCGTAGCCTACCAGCTGGTTATTGCGGACCCCCTTGATCCTGGCCAGATCCTTAAGGCGATCGGCCATCACGGGCCCGGCAGCAATGACCAACACAATTACCCAGACACCCAACCGGCGAACACTCATAGTGGCCACCACTCACTATTGAAGAAACGGGCTAGCCAGCCCATCTGGTTTGCCTGATCAAAATCACCGGTCCCACCATAAGCGAACCGGGCGTCGGCAACGCGATTGGATGCTACCGTATTATCAGGCTGGATATCCTCAGGGCGCACCAGGCCCGTGACACGAACGTATTCATCGCCATTTGTGAGCGATAGCCATTTCTCGCCCCGGACGCGCAGTACTCCATTAGGCAGAACCTCGGTGACCGTCACGGTTATGCTGCCATTGAGGCTGTTGCTCTGATCTGCATCGGCTCTGGTTTGGAAATCCCGCTCATTGTTAAGGGAGGTACCGATTCCCAAGTTGCTTTTGCTCAGTATTGTTGGCTCAGGAAGTGTGATTTCATCATCCTTGATGATGCGTGTATCGGCATTCCTGATGGCCCGGGTAGATTCCTGGAGTCTGATCGTCAGCACATCACCGACATTGAGCGCAACGGTATCCCCGTAAAAATTATAGTTTCGCGACGCCTGATAGATTGAGCCGGATGAAGCGTTGCGCTCCATCATGGCCTGAGGACGAACCGGTGCAAAGTCCGGGTCGTCCGGGACTGCCCGGGGACGGCTCATGGCCGTACACCCCTGCAGGAGGATGAACGCCATCATGGCCGTACATGTGCTGACACTTCGCATTGTCCGGTTGGGTGTTATCCATTTCATGACGTCACCTCTGGCGGCCTTAGCCAATATTATTGGTAATAAACTGGAGCATCTGGTCAGTTGTGGAGACCACCTTCGAGTTCATCTCGTAGGCTCGCTGGGTGGTAATCATGTTGACCAGCTCCTCAACGACCTTGACATTGGATGCCTCCACAGAACCCTGCTCAATACTGCCCAGACCGGCAAGGTTAGCCTGACCTACAAGAGGGTCACCACTGGCAACGGTAGCCTTGAACAGGTTGTTGCCCGTGGCCTGCAGCCCCTGGGGATTAATGAAATCGACGAGAGTGATCTGGCCGAGGTTTACCGGAGCGGTTTGATCATCGGTTACCGCCGTCACAGTGCCGTCCTTACCGATGGTTATATTGGTGGCGTTCTGAGGTACATTTATGGCCGGCTCGAGCAGATACCCACCCGGAGTCACTAAATCACCATTCAAATTCAGTTGAAACTGCCCATCCCGGGTATAAGCAATTTGACCATCCGGCAACTGAATCTGAAAGAACCCACGACCGTTGATTGCCATATCCAGCGGCTGCTCAGTTACCTGAAGGTTGCCCTGAGTGAACTGCTTGGCGGTACCCACTACCCGTACACCAGTACCCAACTGCAGGCCGGACGGTAGCTCCGAGTTCTGAGTGTTCAGACCACCGGGCTGCCGGTTGATCTGATACAGAAGGTCCTGGAAGACCGCACGGTCCCGCTTGAAACCTGTGGTGTTCACGTTTGCCAGGTTGTTGGAAATGGTGGACATGTTGGTGTCCATGGCGCTCAACCCGGTTTTGCTGACCCAAAGTGCTGGATGCATCTTGTTTTCTCCTTGCCGGGGGGCAGTCAGGCGGCCAGTTTTTGCCGCCTCAGGCCCACCAGGCCAATGTGTTCAGTCGTTACTTAAAGGTTCTGCAACAGCCGTGCCGCTGCTTCGGAATTCTCATTGGCGGTGCTCATCACCTTGACCTGCATTTCGTATTGCCGGGACAGCTGCAGGTTGGAGATCATCTCTTCCACCGCATTCACGTTGGAGCTTTCGAGAAAGCCCGAAGCGACCCGCTGGTTTGCATCCGGTGGCTCCGGACCATCCAGGGCCTGATCCGGCTTGCGCCGCATGTTTCCGTCGAGGCCTTTTTCCAGGGCCTCCGGCGGCGGATTAACCAGCTTAAGGCGATCAACTTCCACCAGCTGATCGGGCGGGCCGCCAACCGGCACAATTGAGATCGTGCCATCGGCACCAACCTCGATATTATCGAAAGGAGGGAGCGCGACCGGGCCGCCGTTACCCATCACCAGTTCGCCACCGGACAAACGCACCAGACCGTTTACATCCACCTGAAGGCTGCCGCTGCGGGTAAATACCTCTTCGCCCTGCTCGTTCTGAATGGCCAGCCAACCCTCGCCTTCAACCGCCACGTCAAGCTTACGGCCGGTCTCCATCAGCGCGCCGGCGGACAGATCGGTGCCGGGCCTTTCGGTCATGGCATAGGCGCGGGTGGGATGGTGCCCGCCGAAAACAGGCATGCTGCGGGCCTGGGCGAAGTCCTTCTTGAAGCCAGTGGTGCTTACGTTCGCCAGATTGTTGGCATGGGCACGCTGGGCCAGCATATTCTGCTTGGCACCAGACATACCGATGTAGAGGGCTTTGTCCATGGGAAAACTCCTGCCGGAATTTTGACTGTTTCCAGTCTGCCTGCAGGAGTCATGCCATATTCGCTAGCAGCTAGATTAAAGAGCGCGAATTTAACGGAGGTTGATAATGGTCTGGGTGACCGCATCGGAGGTTTCGATGGTCTTGGCGTTCGCCTGATAGTTGCGTTGCGCAATGATCAGGTTGACCAGCTCGGCAGAGAGATCCACGTTGGACTCTTCCACCGAACTTGCCGCAATGGCACCCAGGGTGCCTGTATCCGGCTTGCCAATGACCGGCTGGCCGGACTCAAAGGTTTCTACCCACGCGGTATCGCCTACCGGTGACAGGCCATCGCTGTTGTTGAAACTTGCCAGAGCCACCTGACCCAGCGGATTTGATTGCCCATTGGTATAACGGGCAAAGATGACCCCATCACTCGACACATCCAGCCCGGACAACCGGCCGGTGGTGTAACCATTCTGCTGTTGGTCATTGACACCGAAGGTCGCGCCGTATTGAGTAGCCTCGCTCAAGTCCAGAACAAACGCGGAGCTGGTAGGAGGTTCCGGTATGGGGCTAACCACGGAAGTCGGATCATCCGGAGGACCATCGGCACCGTTAGGGTCGCCGTTCGGATCCCTGGGAGTCCAGTCAGTAATAATAATCTCACCGTTTGGATCGCCATTGATGGAGGCCAGCTCGCCATCCTGGTTGAATGTTGCTGTGTAGGGTGCCTGATCGGTGCCTCCGACCATTTCGCCATCCACTTGCAGGTAAACCGACCACTGGCTCTGGCCAACGCCACCAGCCGGTGACGGCTCTTTGACGTAAAACTGGGTCATCTCGTGGGAGTTACCCAGGCTGTCGTAGATAGTCGTTGATGTCGCGTGATTGTAGGTGCGCTGGTCAATGGGGTTGAAGGCGTTGATTGGTGTGGCATCAGTATCGGCAAAGGCCTGGGCGAACTGGGACACGCCGGCAGCGTCGGAACTCACATTATCCACACTGCGATTGGTGCTTACCGTAACTTCTCCGGTGGTGGCAATCGAATTCATAGCCGTGTCGTTACCCCACTGAACGTCAAGCGCCTCTCCAGAGCTATCTCTGACCACTAAATTGCCACCATCCAGACTGGCAGAAATGGAATTATTGCCAAAACCGTCAATAACCTTTTCGAGATCTTGCAATGAGCTCACACCGCTCACGTTCAGCAATTGGCCATTAATAGAGAATTTCAGATTTTTGGCAGTGATGGCATCTTCGATCGCTGTACCGGGCGTGCTGGTACCATCAGTAGCTGGTTCAATCTCGGCAGTAGTTGTACCGGAAGCGCTCACGCCAGACGCTTCGGATAGTGTATTGGCAATTTGATCAGCAGACTCAATGGTGCTGGGGATAGTGACAGTCTCGGACGAACCGTCTGCATAGGACAAAGTTATAACTTCACCAGGAGTGAAGGCGGGGGTAGCTCCACCGATATTTACAGCGAAGTTTTTGACCCTCTTCTCCAGCACCGTCTCCCGAGAATCCAGATTCAAATCGGTCTGCAGGTTGGTGGTCCGTCGTGGGGCAAGGTTATTGGTTTCAATGCGAAGGTCGCCACGCACACCAGACAGATTGCCGTCCTGGTCAGCAGTGTAACCCTGCACTTTCATGTTCTGGTTGTTGACCACGAAGCCTTCTTTATCAATACCGAACTGGCCTGCCCGGGAATACTGTACTTCCCCGCCATTACTCAGAACAAAGAAGCCGTCACCGTCTATGGCCATATCCAGACCATTATCGGTAAAACTGATATTGCCCTGCCCAAAAGACTGTTTAACATCCTGAACCCGCACGCCATCGCCGACGGGGTTGTTTCCGGAACTCAAAAAGCCGTTGGCGTACAAATCACCGAACTGCGCGCGACTGCTCTTGAAGCCCACCGTGCTGGCGTTGGCAATATTGTTGCCGGTGACATCCAGCTCCACCTGTGCCGCCCGAAGGCCACTTAATCCTGTATTAAATGCCATGACTTATACCTCTTGGTGTGCCACCGGTTCAGTTGATCTGCTTGACTTCGGACAGCGGAATCGAGCCCATGCCGGCCAGATTGAGCGTGATCGATCCACCGTTGCCCAGAGAAACGCTATCGACATTGGCACTCATCATCGTATTCAGTTGCTCTGTTCCAGATGGGTAGGAGCCCTCCGCCTTTATCTGGTAAGGGCCCGGCGGCAAGGTATTGCCGTTGCCGTCCTGGCCATCCCAGCGGAAAGACTTGACGCCCGCCTGCGCACTGCCCAGATCAATCTTGCGTACCAGCTCACCGGCTGAGTTCATTACGGACAGGTTCAGGCCACCTGTACTGGCCGGGACCTCAATAGTGCCGGTAATTTCACCTTCACTACCGAGAATGCCGACACCTGTGGGCGCCAGAACCGACTTGCCCACCATGGCGGAAGCCTGGAGCGCCTGGCTGGAGCGGAACTGACCGGCCATATCGTCCACCGTTCCGGAAAGATTCTGCATTTCCTCCAGCGAGCTGAACTGGGCCAGCTGCGCGACGAAGTCGCCGTTCTCCTGGGGCTTCAGCGGGTCCTGGTTCTTCATCTGGGCCAGCATCAGCTCCATGAAGGCGTTTTTACCTAATTCATTGCTGCCTTTGGCCTTGTTCTCTTCCTGAATCTGATACTGGCTCAGCACATCGGCGGGGGCTGTGGAATTCACTGCGCTCATGATTATCTCCTAACCTTTATCACTGCTGACCAAGCGTCAGAATGCGTTGCATCATGGACTTGGCAGTGTTCATGACATCCACATTCATCTGAAAGCTCCTGGACGATGACATCATGTCCGCCATTTCTTCTGCCACGTTGACATTGGGGTAGTAGACATAACCGTCTTCATTCGCGGCCGGGTGCTGAGGCTCATAGCGCATCTGCAGCTCAGCCTGACTCTCAACAATGCCTTCAACCCGTACACCGGCACCCTGGGCCGGATCACCTGCCATCGGAAACCCTTCCTGGCCCGGATTCAGCAGCGACTGCTGAACGGCCGCAAACACCGGCTTCCGGGCCCGGTATGTTTCCTCGGTGCTGGAACTGGCGGTCTCGGCATTGGCAATGTTGGACGCGGTTGTATTCAGCCGCAGTGATTGCGCTGTCATGCCGGAACCGGCGATATCAAAAATGCTGCCCAGTGACATGAAATATCTCCTTCGCTAACCCTTTGACTGCGGCTTATTCGCCTTTAATGGCTTTGGTCAGACCGCTGAATTTGCTGTTCAGAAACTGGAAACTGGCCTGGAAATCCATGGCATTGCGCATGAAACGCGCCTGTTCCTGCTGGGTATTTACCGTATTACCATCAACAGAGGGCTGATACGGAACCCGATACAGCAGTTCGCCCTCTGCGCCGGAGGCTGAGACATCCATGTGCGCATCGTCGGTTGTTTCCATCTGAAAACCGCTGACGGACTCCTGTGCGCGCTGCATCATCGCCTGAAAATCCACGTCCCGCGCCTTGAAGCCCGGGGTGTCGGCGTTTGCCAGATTATTTGCCAGAACTTCGGCACGCTTGACCCGCGCTTCCACCGCGTGTTGATGAATGCCCAGAGCGTTATCGAACGAAATTGCCATGTTGCCTCCCGAAAACTGCACCGTTATGCCGGTCTGCTTTGCCGGCAGTGCTCTCTGACAGGATTAAAGCAAGGCGGATGCCAGATTTTGCAAGGCACCGGAAATAGTGAGTGAGGCCAGTAATGACGGGGTACAACGAGCGCTTCGTGGGGCCGAAGCAGAATGCAGGACAGAAAAAGCGGCAAGCTGCTTCCCCCGGCCCGGGCCGGGGAATTCCGCCCCAGCGGTTACGGCCAGTGCCGGACAAATTCCTCGGTGGCTGGCCGCGGGACAGCAGGTTTTTTGACCGAAACACTGCCGGTATAGAGAAAGCCGACAATCTTTTCATGATCTTCAAGCCCGAGCCCTTGCCGCACAGACGCATGGTAGGCAACGGAACCGGTGCGCCACATAACGCCGTACCCGGCATCCTGGAGCGCCAGCTCGATGAAGCTCATTCCAGCTGCGGCAGACATCACCTGCTCAACCTCTGGCACCTTGGGGTGCGGCTTTGGCGAGGCGATGCCAACAATCACCATCGGCGCTCTCAGGGGTGCGCGCCGAAGCTTCTCGATCCCCTGCTCGTCGCTGTTGTTGGCACAGGTTGAGGCAAACAATTCCCCCATCGCCGCCAGGCCTTCTCCCTCCACAATCAGATAACGCCACGGCCGCAGCAGCGCATGATCTGGCGCCCGGGCGGCGCAGGCAAAGGCCTTTTCAAGGGTTCCCGGGTCCGGTGCAGGCGCCTCCAGCCTGGGCTCGGAGGAACGGTTCAGCAGGAAATCGGTAACTGCGGTCATAAACTCTCGCTGCATGGTGGCGAAAAACCGGGATCACACCCAATAACGCCAGTGAATTGTGGCTTGTACGTAATACTGTTAACCTTTGGTCGTAATCAGGTTTGCCAACAATGATAACGAACAATGATAAATAGTACGGTCGCATCAGGATGAGTAGCAACACAATGAACATTCCGGGCGCGTGTCTCCGGCGGGAACCATTTCTGAAATGATGAGCGCACCGGCCGATCTGCGCACTGCCAGCACTTCCGCCGGCAAGTCGATGACGACGGAAGCTCCCGGCAACCCGATCGCCATACCGCCAATGCCGGATTACAACGGCAGGGTGCTGGCGTATACCTCCACCGCTGCGATTATCGTGGCGGGGGTGCTTCAGAACGCCTTCCCGCAACCATTACTGTGGCTCGTGGCCGGCGCCCTCACCTGGCCCCACATTGTCCATATACTGACACGCAGAACCTTCCTCAGGAACTCTAGCCGCATCCGTCAGAAAATGCTGATTGGGGACTGCCTGATCGGCGGCGGATTCATTGGCTGCATCGGCCTGGTGGTTATACCATCGCTATCCGTGGCCCTGATGCTGATGTTCAGCTGTCTGATCGTCGGTGGTATCCGCCAGTGGTTGTTTGGCACTGGCGTCATGGCCGCCACGATCGCCGTTACTGTTGCCATCCTTGGTCCGGCTGATGGTCCGCACGCGCCATTGCTGACCATGATCGTCTCGCTGCTTTCTACCGGCCTGTACATCTGCGTCACCGCCTACTATTCGCATCAGCAGGCACGGGCCCTGATGCTTGCCAAAACCCAGATACAGAATCAGCGGGAACAGTCCATTGCGCTTTCCCACAAGCTTTCCAAGTACCTTTCGCCCCAGGTATGGCAATCCATCTTTACCGGTGAGCGGGACGTACGGCTGGAAACCCAGCGTAAAAAACTGGCTGTGTTCTTCTCGGATATCAAAGGCTTCACCGAGCTCTCTGAAGAGATGGAGCCGGAAGCGCTGACCGAGCTGCTCAACCACTACTTCAATGAAATGTCGGAAGTGGCCCTGAAATACGGCGGCACCATCGATAAATTCGTGGGTGACTCCATCATGGTGTTTTTTGGCGATCCCACCAGCCGGGGGCAGCGGGAAGACGCCCTGGCCTGCGTGTCCATGGCCATCGATATGCGCAAGCACATGAAGATCATGCGCCAGAAGTGGCGCAGCCAGGGCATCAAGACCCCACTGGAGATCCGCATGGGAATCAGCACCGGCTACACCACCGTGGGTAATTTCGGTGCCGAGAACCGGATGGACTACACGATTATCGGCAAGGAAGTGAACCTGGCCAGCCGCCTGGAATCCCTGGCGGAACCCGGCGAAATCCTGGTCTCTTACGAGACCTTTTCACTGATCAAGGACAAGATCATGTGTCGGGATAAGGGCGAAATCACGGTCAAGGGCTTCGGCAAACCGGTGCCGATCTATGAGGTGGTGGATTTCCGGCGGGATATGGGGCCGAACCGGAGCTTCCTGGAACACGAGCACAGTGGCTTTGCCATGTACCTGGATTCAGACAAGGTCACCGAAAAGGAACGCCAGGCCATCCTCCTCGCCCTGGAAGATGCCGCAGACCGCCTGCGGCGGGAAGAAGACGTTAACTGAGGCGCCGTCCGGCGCCTCGTTCAACTGCTGTTACTGACGAATCAATCGTGGCCCGGCATCCTGCCCGGTTTCGGTGCTTCGCCAGGGGTTGATATCCAGCCCGCCCCTGCGGGTGTACCGGGCGCAGACCGTCAACGAATCCGGCTGGCATTGGTTCATCAGATCCGTAAACACCGTTTCCACGCAGTGCTCGTGAAAATCCTGCTTCTGGCGGAAGCTCACCACATAGCGCAGCAACCCCGCCCGATCGATTTTCGGGCCGGAATAGCTGATCAGAAGAGTTGCCCAGTCCGGTTGCCCGGTCACCGGGCAATTGCTTTTCAGCAGATGGGAGCACAGGTGCTCAGTCACCGTCTCAGTGCCGGCGGTGAGGGAATCCGGCGCATACTCGTAGACCACGTCATCTACCTGCTCATCATCGATCAGAGCGAAGCCACCTGGGCGGCCAATGGCCTCGGCCGACTCATCAACACTCAGAAGCCTGACCTGAACCGCGCCGCCACAGGCACTGGACAGGTCCCGGGTAATCACTTCCGCCACCTGTTCCCACGTGGAGTACACCGTCTGGTTCAGTGAATTGAGGTACAGCTTGAGTGATTTGGACTCGATAATGGAGGGCGACGCCGCCGGAAAGACAATCTCTGCCCAGGCCACCTCTGGAACGCCACCCGGCCTCAGCCAGGAGATCTCCCAGGCCTGCCAGAGATCCTCCCCGAACCAGGGCCAGCGGCCATCCTCCAGACCCAGCCGGCGGCGGTTCTCCTCCCTCGCCACGGGGAACAGAAGGCCCGGGTCGTAACTGTCCGGATAATCGCTTGTTTTGCCAAGCGGCGCATCATTGAGTGCCATAGGTGTTCCTGAAATCAGTGGCGAATGCCTTTACCACGATCCAGCATCTTCAACGCGACAAATGCCAGCACGGTTATGAAAACCAGAATCATACCAAGGGAAATGCAGGGATTAACGTCCGAGACGCCCAGAATGCCATAACGGAAGCCGTTTACCATGTACAGGATCGGATTGATCATGGATACGCCCTGCCAGAACCCCGGCAAGAGATCGATGCTGTAGAACACGCCGCCCAGATAGGTCAACGGTGTCAGCACGAAGGTCGGCACGATGGAGATATCATCAAACTTGGTAGCCAGCATGGCATTGATGAATCCCCCGAGTGAGAACAGGGCCGAGGTCAGGAACACTGTCAGAATCATCATCGGCAGGTTGTGAATCGACAACTGGGTAAACGCCAGCGACAGCAGGGTGACAATCAGGCCAATCCCCAGGCCCCGGGCCATGCCGCCCGCCACGTAACCGGCCAGGATAACCCAGTTCGGCACGGGTGAAACCAGTAACTCCTCAATGCTGCGCTGGAATTTCATGGAAAAAAACGACGACACCACGTTCGCGTAGGAACTGGTGATAACGGCCATCATGATCAGCCCCGGCACGATGAACGACATATAATCGAACCCGCCCATCTGGCCAATCCGCGAACCGATCAGATTGCCGAAAATAATGAAATAGAGCGTCATGGTGACCGCGGGCGGCAACAGGGTCTGGGCCCAGATCCGGGTGAACCGGCGAACCTCCCGGACAACAATGGTACTGAACGCCGTGAACAGGGCCTGTGGCTTCATGCCGCACCCTCCACAGGCTCGCGGGATTCGACCGCATTCTCCTCCACCATGCGGATAAACAACTCCTCCAGGCGGTTAGCCTTGGTCCTCATGCTGATCACCTTGATGCCCAACTGCTCCAGCCGAACAAACACCTGGTTCAGCCCCTGGCCTTTCTGAACATCCACCTCAAGGGCGCCTTCGCCGTCCAACCTGGTAGCGAATTCACCCAGTTCCGGGGCAGCATCCAGCGGTGATTCGGTATCCAGCACAAACGTTTCCAGGCTCAGTTGCTGCAACAACGCCTTCTTGCTGGTGTTCTTGAGAATCTTGCCGTGGTCGATAATGGCAATATTGCGGCAAAGGGCTTCTGCTTCCTCAAGGTAATGGGTCGTGAGGATGATGGTGGTACCCTGCCGGTTCATCTCTTCCAGAAACGCCCACATCGAACGGCGAAGCTCAATATCAACACCAGCCGTCGGCTCGTCCAGAATCAGCAGCTTTGGTTCATGCACCAACGCCCGGGCAATCATAAGACGGCGCTTCATACCCCCGGAAAGCATTCGTGCCGGCGTATCCCGCTTGGACCACAGGCCCAGCTTCTTCAGGTATTTCTCGGCCGAAACCGACGCTTCCCTGAGTGGGATGCCGTAATAGCCCGCCTGGGTTGTGACGATATCGAACACCTTCTCGAACTGATTGAAGTTGAACTCCTGGGGCACCACGCCAAGATTCAATTTGGCGTCAGACAGGTGGGTGTCGATATCGCAGCCAAACACGCGAACCTTGCCGGCTGTCTTGTTCACCAGCGAACAGACAATGCCCAGTGTGGTCGATTTTCCCGCACCATTGGGTCCAAGCAGGGCAAAGAAGTCTCCCTCGGCGACGTGAAGATCAATCCCCTTGAGTGCCTCGAACCCGTCACCGTAGATTTTGGTGAGGCCCTCGATTTCCAGTGCATTGGTCATAAACGGTCCCGATTCGGTGAAAAATGGCATTAAGCGGCCCGGGCCGCCAGCCAGAATTTAGAATGCTATTTATTGTGACAACGCCGCTGATTTCAAGGCCCCGAAGGGATTGGCACCGCCAAGGGGCAAAACCGGAAACTGCGACAGGAATCCCGATAACAGGCAAGCCCCGCCCCTATAATGCGGTTACAACAACTTACAAAAGGGGCGGCTGGGCCTTGTCAAGGGTGGCCGCGCTGAATTGAAGGGAATGTACGACAAGCCATGAGATCCGTTCACCGCCTCCGATTGTCCTTCGCACTGATTAGCGCATTTGCATTCACCGGCTGCCTTGATGACGGCGGGGGCTCCGGCAACGACACCAGCACAGGCCGGCTGAATTTCAATGGTTTCAACGGCCTCAACTACCGGACAGCAAGCCAGACCGGCACCACAAACATGGCCGGCGAATTCAGCTACTACCCGGGAGAAACACTGGAGTTCCGGGTTGGCGATCTGAAACTGGCACAGGGTGTTCCCGCCCAAAAATACGTCACGCTACTAGAGTTTTTTCCGGAAATCCGGGCGGGCCTGAAAGCGCCGCGTATTGACAACCTGGGCCTGAGGACACACACCCTCACTGAAGCGCAACTAATTGATAATGTGGCCCTCAACAACCTGACACGGTTCCTGATCGCCCTAAACTGGAGTGGGAACGTCGGCGATGGCGAAGGCATCGACATCCGGAAAAGGGTCATCAAACAGATCAATGCCGCGCTGCCCGAATTGAGCGCCCCTATCGATTTCACCGTCAGTGAAGCGGACTTCACTGCCCTGGGAGCCACCCCCTCACCAGCAAACGAACTGCTCGCGAAAATATGCTTCTACCCCGAGGGCAGCCCGCTTTGTGACCCGCCGCCCACACAACAGGAGATAGACAGCGCGCCCCCAAGACCCGATAACGAAGACAACATCGATCCGGACATTACCTACAGTGAAGACCTGGCAGCCCTCCGCTCACAGATTCTCGACTCGATGCGTACCGTCACGGGAATTGATAACGACGAGGTTCGAGGCTACCTCAGGCGGGAGCTCAAAGCCATCAGCACAGCGGTTGCCAACCGTTACTTCCTGGACGACGATGTTGCCAGCTACCCGGCCAGCGACACCGAGATAAAGCAGGTGGCCCTGCGCGAGATCGGTGGCGACATCGCGCTTGCCGAACTGGAGGCCATCAGCACAAGACCACAGGATGTTCAGGTGCACTCGGCAGACTGGCAGAGCGCAGAGGTGGAGTACTTCCTGGCAGGCCCATCAGGCGGCGAATCGGAACTGCTGATGAGCTTCCGTCCCGAGGGCACCTATCGCTGGGTCCGCAAACCGTTGCGGGTCATTATCCGTTGAGGAACCTCGACAGATTCCAGCGGGATTCCGCGCCGGTCATGTCATAGCGCGAGGGATCAAGCCCCTCGGTACCATGGGGGAGACACTCCCGGATACTGACAGTTTCCGCCGCCTCTTTGCCTTCGTTATAGCGCGCCAGGTCGATGACTTTGGCGGTTTTCAACGGCCGGGAGGCGGCATCTGTCATCACCATCACCCGGGGCCATAGCCGGCGCTCCGGCGAATGGGACATCACAATCCCGCGCTGACCGTCGGTCAGCTCCACCAGACTGCCCGTTGGATAGATCCCGATAGCCTGAATAAAGCTCTCCACCAGATCTTCCTGGAACTCAATGTTGCGCATCTCGTAGAGCAAGGTCACCGCCTTGGCGGGTGTCAGGGGCTCGGCATGGTCCCGGGGGGCAATCAGCGACTCGAAGAATTCGGCAATACCTGCCACCTTCGCCAGCAGGGGGATGCGGTCGCCCCGAACGCCTTCCGGGAACCCGGAACCATTGTGACGCTCCCGATGCCCCTGAACCACGCTCAGAACCGCCCGGGAGAGGCCGCTACCCTCAAGCATCGTAACGCCACGGTTAACATAGCCCCGGTAAGTGGTGTATTCCTCGGCATTCAGCTGGCCCTCCCGGGCGATCAGCTCCGCCGGCAACGCCGTTTTGCCTACCTGGGACAACAGGCAGCCAAGGCCGAGATGGTTCAGCAGGCCTTCATTCAGCCCCAGGTGCCGGCCAACAACCAAAGCCCATACCGAGGTATTCAGGGCATGCCGATAAAGGAAATTGTCATGGGCCCGGGTGCGAGCCAGCCACAACAGGGCGTCTGGCTGGCGAATCACACTACTCACCATCTTGCTGGTGATGGCAGCAATGGGCTTGAGATCCGGAGTACCCTTCCCGTCAAGGGTTTCAAGCAACCGGTCCAGGGCGGCCTCAACATCGTCAAGCAGACGCTTTGACGCCTTCATCTCTTTCTTCAGGGTAGTAACGGCTTCGTAGCTAACCGGCTCCCGAATGCTCAGGGGAGGCAACTGGAGCTGATCACGGCCGCCGCCACGCTTGTTGAGACTCTTGCCAAAAACCGCCTTACTCCCGGTTTTTCTCTCTTTCGAGTCCCTGGCTTCCGCTACATCCACCATCACCCATTTGCAATGCGAGACAAGTGCGCGGATGTCATCCTGGGAGCGGATCGGAAACCCCTGGATCGGGAAAGGAGTCTGGTGCCAGGGCCTGTCCAGATCAGACACAAACATGCCCACTTCCAGATCATGTACTGCTACTTTTTTCTGTTGGACACCCACGGGCCACCTCACACAACATACTTTTCGATAGCTACCATTCTGACCGAACCGCGGGAAGACACAATTACAATATGGTATCGCTGGGTAACCCAAACGCGACAAGGCGTAACGATAATGTTCAGGAGGAAACAAAGTGTAGCATTGTGATGGCAATCACAAACCAACGTCAGAAAGTGTCACTCTGCGTCACATACCGCCTCGTCAAACTCTGGAAGCCTGGCGTTCATGGCACCCCGCGGGGCTTTGCGAACGTAAACCGTGTAGGGCACCGACGAAGCGCGGAGATAATCCAGGTTACGGGCCTCGTCACCCGCGCCATCGGTCACAACTGCCGGCTCACAGGACACCAAAAGCTCCAGTGTGCCGCCAAGCTCCGCAATTCGCGCATCGGGATCTTCCGGATTGACCGCCATGCACCTCGTGGCTGGCGTTACCGGTTTCCCGGTTTTCGCCTGGACATCCATGCCCTCATTGCCGCAGGCGCGAATGCCGGGGCCACAGGGTCCAGCCTCATCGCCATCCCGGAGCCGCCAGACACGATCGCTGCACTGGGTCTCCACCTTGACCGAGGTGGCCTCATTGCCGGCAAACCACCACCCCGGATATTCAGCACTCTGCCAGGACAAACGCACCTGACGCGGCTGCCCGGAAGAATTCTCGGCAGGAAACATTGCAAAATGAGAGTAATAACTGGCACAGCCGGATAGCGAGGCCGCAACGAGAATTGCGAGAACCGGCTTGTAAACTCTGGCGTACATCGAAAGAATCATCGGGCTGGCACCTTCCCTGACAGCGAAATCGTTGGCCTGTTCATTATCCACAACGGGCCTGCGGAATCCGCCTATCAGTCACCACTTTGATCAAACTGGAGGCCGTAGCCGTCGTTGGTTTTGCGCACCACCACCATTTCAAGGACCGGCGCCGGTACAGGCAGCCCCTGCACCTGTACCGTTACCGTGTCGCCAATCTGCGGCGCGAAAGGCTCGGTGTCGACCACAATGAACACGCCGCCATCCGAAATATCGCGGGTTGAGAATATGAATTCACCAAGCGTCTCGTGGACCACTTTGACCTTCGCACTCATGGCGGTGCGCATGTGCTCTCTTCGATCGTTGCCAGCCATCTACGGTTTCCACAACTTTTGCAGTGTTTTTATAGTCTTCCGAAGCATAACACCATTTTCAGAAAAATATGCCAAAGGTGATATTGACTGTAGAAACAATAGTAATGAGAATGGTTGTCGTTTTTATGCGCGGTGGATTTCAACCATCGGCCAACTGCTCAGTACTTCATGAAAGGATCTGACCATGCGAATGAAACTGGCGGCAACCGCCGCAATGGCACTCTCTGCACTGCCTCTGGCCGCCTCTGCTGACGGCGAAGTCAACATCTACTCCTACCGCCAGGCATACCTGCTTGAGCCGCTGTTGAACGCGTTTGAGAAAGAAACCGGCATTGAAGCCAATGTGGTGTTCGCCAAGCAGGGCCTGGCTGAGCGCCTGGAGCGTGAAGGCCGCAACAGTCCGGCCGATGTGGTAATGACGGTAGACATTTCCCGGATCAACGAACTGGTAGAGCGCGATCTGGTGCAGAGCGTAGACAGCAAGGTGCTGGAGGAAAATATCCCGGAAAATCTGCGCCACCCGGACGGCAAGTGGTTTGCACTGACCACCCGTGGCCGCCTGATCTTCGTCTCCAAAGAGCGAGTTGAAGAAGGTGAAATCACCACCTATGAACAACTGGCCGATGATAAATGGGACAACCGCATCTGCACCCGCAGCGGCAAGCATCCTTACAACATCGCCCTGTTCTCTTCCATGATCGCCCACCATGGGGAAGCCGAAGCCGAGAAATGGCTGGCCGGTCTCAAGGACAACCTGGCACGCAAGCCCCAGGGCGGCGACCGCGACCAGATCAAGGCCATTGCCGAAGGCGTTTGCGATATCTCCATCGGCAACAGCTATTACTACGGCAACATGCTGCAGGACGAAAACCAGCGCCCGATCGCCGAACAGGTTCGCCTGGTATTCCCGAATGCCGAAGGCCGGGGCACCCATGTGAACATCAGCGGCATCTCGCTGACCAAGAGCGCGCCCAACCGGGAAAACGCCATCAAACTGATGGAATTCCTGTCTTCACCGGAAGCACAGCGCATTTACGCCGAGGCCAACACTGAATACCCGGCAAATCCGGAAGTGAAGCCCAGCGGCCTGGTTGCCGAGTGGGGTGAAATCAACCCGGATGACCTGTCGCTGCATGAAATCGCCGAAAACCGCGAAGCCGCCGTTAAAATGGTGGATCGTGTGGACTACGACGGCGAGTAAGCCCTTGCAACAGGCGGAGGGTGGTTCTGCCACCCTCCGCCTGCCTTGCCGTGCGCCCGCCATGACACCAGTCATTGCAGGCATCGGGACAGGTGTCTACAATCTGCAACCTTCGAACGGACAGCACACCTATTCAGACACAGGACACCTATGAGCGAGGCCGCAACCAGCGCTGAACCCGGGCTAGCCCAGCCCCTGCTGGCAAAGCGTACCTCCCAGAAGTGGCTTATCAGCGCCGCCCTGACCACCGCCATCGTGGCCCTGCCGGTTCTCTCGGTTATCTTCCTTGCGTTCTTCCCCGAAGAGAATATCTGGCCGCACCTGATTGAAACCACGCTACCGCGCTATCTGATCACCACCCTCCAGCTCATGGCCGGCGTTGGCGCACTCACCCTGGTGATTGGTCTGGCCTCCGCCTGGGCGGTCACCATGTGTGAATTCCCCGGGCGCAAATTCTTTGAATGGGCCATGCTTCTGCCCTTTGCGGTTCCGGCTTATGTGATCGCTTATGTGTACACCAGCCTGCTGGACTACGCCGGCCCGGTACAGAAAGCCCTGAGGGCCTGGTTCGGGTGGGAAGACGCATCCGACTACTGGTTTCCGGAAATTCGCAGCCTGGAAGGGGCCACGCTGATGCTGGGCCTGGTCCTCTACCCCTACGTCTACCTGCTGGCCCGGGCGGCCTTCCTGGAACAGTCGCCCTCCCTGTTCTCGGTCAGCCGCAGTCTCGGCCATTCGGCCCTGAGCACCTTTTTCAAGGTGGTCCTGCCCATTGCCCGCCCGGCGGTTGCCGTGGGGCTGTCACTGGTGTTGATGGAAACCCTGAACGACTTCGGTACGGTCGACTTCTTCGCCGTACAGACACTCACAGCCGGCCTGTTCGACACCTGGATGAACCTCGGTAACCTGGGCGGCGCCGCCCAGATCGCCACTACCATGCTGGTCTTTGTGGTGATCCTGGTGACACTGGAGCGCTATTCACGCAGGCGCCAGCAACAGTATGCCGCCAGGGACAACCGCGAACCGATCCACCGGTTCACCATGTCGCTCCCCCGCCAACTGATCTGTGTTGCCGTGTGCGCGCTACCGGTTCTGTTCGGATTCCTGATTCCCGGAGCCACTCTCGGTTACTACGCGTGGGAGTATTTTGGCGAAAGCTGGAACTCGGACTTCATACGTAACACCTTCAACAGCCTGTTCCTGTCCGGCACCGCCGCTCTAACAACCCTGCTGATCGGCGTTACTCTCGCCTACAGCCGGCGTCTGCATAATACCCGTGGCATGCAGGTGCTGATGCGTCTGTCGAGCCTCGGTTATGCCATGCCCGGCGCCGTTCTCGCGGTCGGTGTGATAGTCCCCCTGGCCGGTTTCGACAACTGGCTGGACAGCCTGATGCGGGAATTCTTCGGAATCCGCACCGGGCTGTTGCTCAGTGGCTCGGCCTTTGCCCTGGTGTTTGCCTACACGGTTCGGTTCCTGGCGGTGTCCGCAGGCAGTGTGGAAAGCGCCCTGCAGAAAATCACCCCCAGCATGGACATGGCGTCCCGCTCCCTGGGCCACAGCCCCGGCAACACGCTGGTGAAAGTCCATCTGCCCATGCTGCGGGGCACTCTGCTCACCGCAGCACTGGTGGTGTTTGTGGATTGCATGAAGGAATTGCCGGCTACACTGATCCTCAGGCCGTTCAACTTCGACACCCTGGCCACCTATGTGTACCAGTTTGCCTCAGACGAGCGTTTGTACCACAGCGCCCTGCCCGCCCTGATCATCGTTCTGGCGGGCATCATCCCGATCATTCTGATGAGCCGGTCGATTTCCAACACCCGCTCGATTGCCTGAGAGGCCAGCCGGGAGGCTCAGGCCATCATGGATTCATCCGTGATTTTACATCCTGCACCACAAAGCGGCCCTGGAAGACAGCCACGGGCTCAACTTCCGGCATGGTTCTCGGCTCGCCGCAGAACACCTCGGCAGTAAGGTCCAGGCGACCCTTGCCATGCCTTGCCAGGCTTTTCCGGAAACGCTCGGGCATCTCATCACCGGGCAAACGACAGATCACGTAGAAGTCGGTGGTAACAGGCTCCAGGTAATCAATATTGCCACTCTGGACAACCACCGCCCCCCTCAGCCCCATATCCCAGAGCGCCAGCTCGGTCAGACCCCAGGCGGCGGTGACCGCAGCACTATAGACACTACCACCAAAGCCGGTCCCCTGATGGTTCCGGTTCGGCTCCAGGGGCGCACTGAGAAGCAGGGAATGGCCATCCCACGAATGCAACTGAATCCCCAGCGCCCGCGAAAGGGGAATCTCGTCGTGGATACGTTTCTGGAAAAGGGACAACTGGCTCATAACATCCTCCTGATATCCCTCCAGTTTAGGCCGGCTGTTTGCTTTTCCCTATGCGACTAACGTCGGTTTCTATCCCTACGAAAAGGCCCGGCATTGCCGGGCCTCATCATCTCATCGGGTTGAACCTGGAAAATTACTGCCAGATCACCGGCCGGCGCTGGGCGTACCAGTTGTCCACTTTCTCCTGATAGGCGTCCTCAACCACGTTGCGTTTAAGCTTCATGGTGGGCGTGAGGAAGCTGTTCTCAATCGACCACTCATCACTGACAACCGTGATGAAGGCCAGTTGCTCGTGCGGATCCACTGTCTTGTTTACATCGGCAATCAGCTGCCTGAAGCTTTCCTCAATCTCCTTGCGGAAGGCCTCATCCGCCATTTTCGGCCGGGATTCCTCCGCCAGCATCACCAGCGCGTGGGGCTGGGTCTGGTTGGCGCCGGATACACACACCATCTCAATGGCATCGTGGGACATCAGCCGGTTCTCAATGGGGGCCGGTGCAATGTACTTGCCCTTGCTGGTCTTGAAAATTTCCTTGATCCGGCCGGTCAGCTTCAGGCGGCCCATCTCGTCAATCTCACCCTTATCGCCGGTCTTCAGGAAACCGTCTTCGGTGAAGGCTTCGCGGGTTCTTTCCTCATCCTTGTAGTACCCCATCATGGTGGCCGGGCTCTTGATCTGAACCTCGCCCTCGTCACTGATCCGGGTTTCCACACCGGGCAGGGACTCACCCACGTAACCAATCCGTGAGCGGCCAGGTTTGTTCATATGGGAGTAGGCAAAGTTCTCCGACATACCATACCCTTCCAGCAGCTCCAGGCCGAGGTTGCGGTACCACTCCAGAACATCACTGGCCAGGGGCGCAGACCCGCTTCCAGCCAGTTTGACCTTGTCCAGGCCCAGACCTTTGAGGATCTTCTTCTTGATCAGATTGTTGACCACGGGAATCTTCATCAGCCGGTCCAGCTTCTTCTTGGGCAGCTTCTGCAGCACACCATGCTGGAACTTCACCCACAGCCGCGGTACGGAAAGGAAGAGTGTCGGCTGGGCACGCTGCAAATCCTGCACAAAGGTATCCAGCGATTCAGCAAAATAAAGCTGAAAGCCCGCATACAGCGACGCCAGCTCAACGAAGGTCCGTTCGAAAACGTGGGCCAGGGGCAGATAGGAAAGCATGCGCTCATTATCGCCGACACCCAGCACTTCCATGCCTCCCTCTGCTGCAAAGGCCATGTTACCGAAGCTGAGCATAACGCCCTTGGGCTTGCCGGTGCTGCCGGAGGTGTAAACAATCGTTGCGAGCTCATCCGCCTCTCGCTTGACGTTTTCCTCCAGCGGCGGGTACTTGGCAACGATATCGTCCCAGGTTTCGAATTCGTTGGGCGGGCTCAACGGATAGGAGATACAGCGCACGGACTCCGGCACGCCCGGTTTCATCATGTCCCAGTCGTCCAGCTTGCCAACAAACAGAACCTCGCATTCGGCATGGTTCAGGATGTAGTTCACCGTGTCGGCGTTCAGGGTGGGATACAGCGGAACGGAAATATGCCCAGCCATCCAGATGGCCCAGTCGGTCATGATCCACTGGGCGCAGTTCTTGGAAATCAGCCCGATACGGCTTTTCTCCGGGAGGTTGAGCGACTTCAGATACGAAGCCATGCGGCGGGCTTCATCCACTGCTCGGCCCCAGGTGTACTCCACGACCTTGCCGTCGCCGATGGGCTGGGTCATGTAGAGGGAGTTCGACTTGGTCTTCTCCCAGTAATAGAGCATATCCAGCGGGAGTTTGTTCGTTGTGTCCATGGACCTTCCTTGTATTTCATTATTCGAGTTATGGATGACTTATTATTAGACTTTCGTAGGGTATTTCAACACAAGCTGCAGCGTCAAAACGTGATACAAGCAAAATTATTTCCAAGTGCATCTATTTTTACCTCAACGGGAGCTACGCCACCACAACTTCAGTAGCCCCCAAACCCTGTGCCTGTGGTAAACCCCCGCTCCTGTCAATGTACTGCCAACGCAAAACTTACCAGTTAACCGACCCGGTTGGCGCCAGGGAGGTCAAGAGCCTGAAAACCCGGCTCACCGATTTATCCCTCCCGCAGCAAAATTGCACAAATCACTATTGACATCCCATCAACACAGAACCACAAGATGTAGTGGATTTGACCCTTTTCATCCAAATCTCTGTTTTCGAAAAAATTTCCCGGTTTCAAGCCGATTTTGATTGATTTTCTTTGCCCCGAAGCGTCTATCAATAGTTGCGTTCTTATTCACAGAACACTATATCCTGTTATACTCGCTCCAGATTAAACCCATATCTAGTGGTTAAAAAGAAAACAGGGCCAGGCCCGGACGCACAAATTTCAAGGGGTATGGCGCCGCCGGCACGCGGGCAGGCGCCATCAAAAGAAGACATACCGGAAGACAGAGGGTGGCAATGAACGCTAAGGCACAGGCAGTGGTAACAACAATTCCGATGCAGGAAGCCTCGATCGACATCTGGCACAGCAAATATCAGCTGAAGACCAAAACCGGCGAGCCCGTAGACAAGGACATCAACGCAACCTACGAACGTGTTGCCAAAGCCCTTGCTGAAGTAGAGAACAAGTCCGTACGCACCCAGCAGATGAAGAACTTCATCTGGGCCTTGCAGAACGGCGCCATTCCCGCCGGCCGGATTACCTCCAACGCCGGTGCCGAAGCGCACAAGCCGGCTACCTCTACCATTAACTGCACCGTTTCCGGCACCGTTCAGGATTCCATGAACGACATCCTGGAAAAGAACCACGAAGCCGGCCTTACCCTCAAGGCAGGCTGTGGTATCGGCTACGAGTTCTCCACCCTGCGCCCGAAAGGCGCCTACGTGGCCGGCGCCGGTGCCACCACCTCCGGCCCGCTGTCGTTCATGGATATCTTCGATCGCATGTGCTTCACCGTGTCCTCAGCCGGTGGCCGCCGTGGTGCCCAGATGGCCACCTTCGATGTGCACCACCCGGACGTGATCGACTTCATCCAGGCCAAGCGTGAGGACGGCCGCCTGCGCCAGTTCAACCTCTCGCTGCTGATCACCGAAGACTTCATCGAAGCCGTACGCAACGGCGACGACTGGCACCTCTCCTTCCCGGTTACCGAAAAGGAAGTGGAAGATGAAGGGCTGGACCTGAGCGACGAAAGCCAGTTCGTTTACCGCGATTTCCCGGTGCAGAAAGGCTATGTGATCAACGATGAGGGCAAGGTCGCCTGCCGCATCTACCGTACCCTGAAAGCCCAGTTCATCTGGGACACCATCATGACCAGCACCTACGACTACGCCGAGCCGGGGTTCATCCTGATCGACAAGGTCAACCAGATGAACAACAACTGGTTCTGTGAAGACATCCGCGCCACCAACCCCTGCGGTGAGCAGCCCCTGCCCCCTTACGGCAGCTGCCTGCTGGGTTCCGTGAACCTGACCATGTTCGTGGACTACCCGTTCACCGACAAGGCCAGCTTCAACTATGAGAAATACCGCAAGGTCGTGGCCATCTTCACCCGCATGCTGGACAACGTGGTAGAGATCAACGGCCTGCCGCTGGCCGAACAGCGCCACGAAATCACCTACAAGCGCCGCCACGGCATGGGCATCCTGGGCCTCGGCTCCACCCTTGCCATGCTGCGCATGCCCTACGGTTCTGAAGAATCCGTACAGTTCACCGAAGAAGTCGTGCGGGAAATGGCCGTGGAAGGCTGGCGCCAGTCCCTCGCCCTGGCCGAGGAAAAAGGCGTGGCGCCGATCATGGACGACGAGTTCGAGATCACCCCGAAAATGCTGGGCAAGTGCCCGCAGCTGCTGGAAGACGGCTACAAGCTGGGCGACAAACTCAAGGGCCGTGTGCTGCACGCCAAGTACAGCAAGTACATGCAGCAGATTGCCAGCGTAGAGCCAAAGCTGGTGGAAGAACTGGCCGAGAAAGGTGGCCGCTTCACCCACCACACCTCCATCGCGCCCACCGGCACCATCAGCCTGTCGCTGGCCAACAACGCCAGTAACGGCATTGAGCCGAGTTTCTCGCACCACTATGCGCGCAACATCATCCGCGAAGGCCGGAAGACCAAAGAGAAAGTCGATGTATTCTCCTTCGAGCTGCTGGCCTACCGCCATATGGTGAACCCGGGCGCAATGCCGTTCTCGGACGACGAAGACAAGAAGCTGCCGCCCTACTTCACCACCTCCGATGATGTCAGCCCGGCGCAGCACGTGGACATCCAGGCCGCTGCCCAGAAGTGGGTAGATTCCTCGATTTCCAAAACCGCCAACGTTCCGACAGACTTCGACTATCAGGACTTCAAAGGCATCTACCTCTATGCCTACGACAAGGGCCTGAAGGGTTGCACCACCTTCCGCTTCAACCCCGAAGCCTTCCAGGGCGTCCTGGTGAAAGAGAAGGATCTGGAAAACACGCTATACGAGTTCACCCTGGACGATGGCAGCAAGGTCACCCTCAAGGGCAACGAACAGGTAGAGTACGACGGCGAAATCCACAACGCCGCCAACCTGTTTGACGCGCTTAAAGAAGGCACCTACGGCAAGTACTGATCCGGGAACCGACACAGGACAACGAACATGACAGTTAAAATCAGCAACAAAATCGTCGGCTACCGCGTAAAGAAAGCCGACCCAGAAGCTACCGAACACCAGGCACCGGTGCAGGCGGAAACCAAGCCAGTGCAGATGAACGAATACATCGAACGGCCGGACTTCCTGCTGGGCACCACTTACAAGATCAAGCCGCCGGTGGCCGAGCACGCGATGTACATCACCATCAACGACATCCTGCTCAACGAAGGCACCGACCACGAAAGCCGGCAGCCGTACGAAGTGTTCATCAATTCCAAATCGATGGAACACTTCCAGTGGGTAATCGCCCTCACCCGGGTTATCTCCGCGGTATTCCGCAAGGGTGGCGACGTCACCTTCCTGGTGGAAGAGCTGCGCAGTGTGTACGACCCGAATGGCGGCTACTTCAAGAAAGGTGGCGTGTTCATGCCTTCCCTGGTCGCTGAAATCGGCGCCGTGATCGAAAAGCACCTGAAGGCCATCGGCCTGCTGGAAAGCGAGGAAATGAGCGAAACCACCAAGCGCATCCTCGCCGAAAAACGCGCCGAGTTCGAAGCCAGCCACAGCACGGCCACGAATGATGACAAAGCCGACGACTACCCGCCCAACGCCACCATGTGCGGCAAGTGCAGTACCAAGGCGGTGATCGTGATGGACGGATGTGCGACCTGCCTCGCCTGCGGCGATAGTAAGTGCGGTTGAGGTGATTGACTGCAATGAGTGACGAGAAGGCCTGGAGTGAGAACTTCGGGCCTTTTTGTTTGGTGGGCAGTAAGAACGATCGGTTTGATCGAAAAGTCGCTTAGTCAGGAAAAACAGCTGTGATGATCGTTTTTATCGAAGTTCTGAGGCAGGTTCGGAATTCAGAGCATTGAGTTTATAGAGCTTTTGGTTCGATTAACAAAGTGGTCATTCTGGATAATTGGCCGGGAAAATGATCATCGCGACCGCTATTAAAATGTTAGTAGTTATTCGGAGGCGGAATGCTGAAAAGAGGAATCGTTATCTCACCGCCATTCCAGCCCCTCTTTACTGGGGGCATACGGTGTGGCGGCGATCCCGACCCAGTTGAGCTCAGAAAATACCTTCTCTACTGGGACCAGATCGATTACCCCTCTAATAATCTAGTCCACGTTTCTTCTGCAGACATCGATTTTTTAGAGACAACGGACGCGTTAAAAAGAACAAGGGTTGCATTTCAAGGCAGAATTCAGTCAGGCAACGGAGAGTTTTTTGTCGCGGCACAAGAAGCGGCGCTCAGAGAAAACCAAAAGCTCGAACCGGGCGCCTGGACTTTAGCTCAGCTTTCAGGGGTTCCGTTTTATAGCAATGGGTTTGAGGGGCTGGGTGTCGAGTTTGAACTTTACGGAATGCTGCCGGTTCCTGTTGGCGATACTCCACTGGTCGATATTTTGGAGTTCAAAGAGCGTCGCCGAGCCGAGATTGAAGCTTTCCGCATCCACATGGATGACATCTATCAGAGAATTATTAGCTCAGCCGATATCGCAAGAGCGAAAACGACAGAAATTGGCCGACTGGAAAACGCTATAAAGGATCTTGATGCATCTTTACGCGAAAGCGGGATCAAAAGGTTCGCCGGCAACATCAGGAATACGATCAATATGGACTTTTCGGGCATTATTGGCGCTGGACTCGGAGCGGCAGGCCTTTCAAGTACGATTGGCTTGTCACCGTTGGTCGCTGGTTTGGCTGGTGCGGGAATAGTTATGGGCTACAGAACTTCAACCATGCCACAGAGTGAGACCTGCCCCAGCGGACTAAGTTATCTGAGTAGCGTGAGACGCAATTTCCACTACTAACAAATTGCTGCACACGGATAAAGGGCTCGCTGCGCTCCCAATTTACCGGTGAGCAAGGCGTTATAGACAAAATTATGGAAATAGTAGAAGCATCATCATTTGACGAGTTTGAGCGTGAATTAAGAACGCTTCGTGAGTTTCACAGTATGAAAAGTGAAGAGCACGAACTTGTCGTAAGCGATTTGCTTTTTCGTGGTCAAAGGAATGCAGATTGGCCACTCGAAACAACCCTGGAAAGGTACTTGGGCCGGCAGGTTTCGCTCAAGGAATACCATCTGTCGCTACTTCGTATTAAATCTGCAGTTGAGTCATACACACGCAGAGAATGGAAGGTTCCGCGAGAGCCCAAATTTGGTGAGGATTACGTTGGCAATCTTCCTGGCTACGAATTCATGGTGTACGCGCGGCATCACGGTTTCCCATCTCCATTGCTTGATTGGACTCGCTCGCCCTATATTGCCCTGTACTTCGCGTTCAACAATGCCTCGCTAGATGCCAAAGTCGCTATCTATGGATACATCGAAAGGCCTGACGGCGCCAAATCAGGATGGGTAGGTGCGCCCGAAATAATAGGGCAAGGTCCATATGCGACGACCCATGCACGGCACTTTACTCAGCAAGCTGAATACACTATTTGCGTTGAGAAGCCAGAATCAAAATGGATGTATTCAAGCCATCAAAGCTATTTTGAAAAAAAACGACGACCATCAAGATTACTTAAAGAAAATTGTACTGCCCGGCAGCATCAAACATGACGTGCTCAAGAAGCTAGACTCCATGAACATAAATTCTTACACCCTGTTCGAGAATGACGAGGGGCTTATGGAGATATTGGCATTTCGAGAGGTTATGGCTCGGGAGAAGCTATAACAAGTCATTGCAATTCGTTACGGCCCTGAGGGGCCTCCACCGGACGGCCTTTTCTTCGCTTCGCTATGCAAAGGCCGCAGCTGAATATTGGCGTTATGCCCTAAAGCAGATGCCATTCCGGCAACATACGTTTGTGCAAAATGCGGATAATTTCAACAACACCGTCGGTGGCTAGCCGATAAAAGATAATGTGGCTTCCCTCAGGGTACTTTCGGTAGCCGGGACTGATCTCATCGCAGGATTGCCCCAGGTCGGGATTTTCACCCAATAGGTGGAAGCACTGGTCGAACTGAAAGATGTAGTGGTTTCGCTGATTCCGGCCCCATTCACGCTCCGTGTAAAGTGCAATCAATTTGAGGTCAGCTTTGGCCTTCCTGGAAAGCTTGAAATTCGACATCAGCGCTCTTCGTTGTCCAGTTCGCGAATGAACGAGTCATAGGAGTAGTCTTCAAAACCACTGTCTTCGCCTTCCTTAAGCAGTCTGCGAAGCGTAGCCAGGCGGGTTTCGGACTCTTCAAGCAGGCGCAATCCTGCACGAACAACTTCGCTGGTTGAGCTGTATCGGCCATTTTTGAGCTGTTCTGCGATGAACGCATCAAAATGGTGGCCTAGAGTGATGCTGGTGTTTTTTTGCATGGCGCCACCTCTCAAGTACCAATAGTTGGTACATTTTGGTTCAGGTGCCACAACGATGCAATCCACCCACGCGACAAGCGAAGCCGGGACAGATCTATTTTTTGCGACCATCCGATCTAACCCGCCCCTTCACTTAATGACCGGAGACCGCCAATGACAGCCTACGTTATCGGCAACATCACCGTGAAAGACCCGGACAAATGGGCGGAATACCGCAGGCTGGTGCCGGAAACGCTGGTGCCCTGGGCACCCAGGAAGCGGATGTGGATCTGGTGACTTTCGAGGCCGATTAATAAGTACTGCCACCTGCCAGCCCCCTGGCGCCTATACTGGATAGAAAACCACCAGAGAAGCGCCATGGAAAACAATTCAACAAGCCTGAGCATGACCGTCCTGATGACGCCGGACAAAGCCAATTTCTCCGGCAATGTGCACGGCGGCACCCTGCTGAAGTATCTGGATGAAGTCGCCTATGCCTGCGCCAGCCGTTACGCCGGGACGTATGTCGTTACCCTGTCCGTCGACCAGGTGATGTTCCTCCAACCCATCCACGTGGGCGAGCTGGTCACCTTTCTGGCCAGTGTGAACTACACCGGCCGTACTTCCATGGAGATCGGCATCAAGGTGGTTGCCGAGAACATCCGGGACAAGCTGGTCCGCCATAGCAACAGCTGCTTTTTTACCATGGTGGCGGTTGATGACAACGGCAAAGCCGTCGCCGTGCCGCAGCTGGTTCCACGCACCGATGATCAGATTCGGCGGTTTGCTAACGGTAAGGAGCGCCGTGCTATTCGTGCCGAGCTGGAGGAACGCTACAGGGCGCTTCATAAGAAATGAGACCGGCGCGAATAACCGTGGCAGATCTATTTTCCGAATCTAAACATGGCGAGCTCGCATTAGATTTGCTCGCTCCCGCAATGATCATTTGCTAACGTGCAAAGCGTCCAGGAGGACGTTATCTCTCAGTAAACAAAAGGAATTGGATCATGGATCACAGTGACCGTGAGTATGCCTCCGCCGCATCAACTTTTTCTGGGGCGATGGCACTAAAGGGAATTTGAGATGTTCAAGATTGGATTGATCGCTGTTGCTTTAAGTTTGTCCTTTGCTGTTCATGCCGGTAACCGAATCGAGCTTGTGTCCTCGGACGTGAGGTTCAGCATGCCGGCAGGCTTTGCCGTTGTTGGCGATATTGGCGACAGCCAGAACATGTTGATCTTCCGATATGGCGATGAACTCGGTAAACGATTCCCGGCATTCGCAGACATGACCCACGATGAAACGGTGGATTACGGATGCCCCGCAGGCACTTTCTTCGAGGTGGGCGCGAGCCTGAAGCCGAGCCTGAAAAACCTGATCACCTGCATCTGTAATTGATCGCAGCCAGCCGGGGAGTCCAGGGACATCTTGTTTATTACCAGTCTCTCGTTTCCAGTGTCCTGCGAAACAGGATGCACTGGGGGCGCATGCCCGCGATGAACTTGGCATTTCAGAAGTCTCCACGGCCCGTCCAATTCAGGCTGCGCTTGCGTCAGCAGGCACATTCTCTGTGGGTGCGGCCCTCCCCCTATGCGTCGTCTTTCTATTTCCGGCGTCGCTGCTTATGTGGATCGTCCCCGGCAGTTCACTGTAATGCGTTTCCAGCAGTCAATCGATTCGTTGCCGATAGTCGGATTCTTCCTGGCGTTCATAGTTGTCGCGCTGCTTGCCAGCGAGGCCGGTTATCGTCTTGGGTACTGGTGGCA
>Ga0247720_100015_pt1 | contig 116105 bp, 100 predicted proteins | sample MSEWel2015_12_15_FD_189078 | JGI IMG/M metagenome (GOLD analysis project Ga0247720, IMG submission 189078) | Subsurface sediment microbial communities from gas well in West Virginia, United States - MSEEL Well Study Marcellus 3H_2015_12_15 | ecosystem: Environmental > Terrestrial > Deep... | reverse complement strand
TGCCTGCTGACCCTGCTACGCCATTTGAAGCGGCGGACGGATGGCTGCAGCAGGGTACATGAAACCGTTGGCTTTCCCCAAAGCGTAAACAAAGGGGTGACCATCGTCGCCGGGGCTGTGGAGATGTGGGCAACGCGAGGCGCAGCCGAAGCGTTGTCCAAGCGCCTGTGGACCCCTGGGGATAACCCCGCTGCTCTCCAAGCCCTAGGTTTTTGGAAAAAGCTGCGAGGTCGGAGGGTTCCTTCGCCAACCACCTAGCGGGTTATCCCCAGAGTCCATAGGCGCGGCATCTCCACAGCCCGCATCGCGGCAGCACGTCCCACGGTTTGACCGCCCAGAAGGGAAATTCGCTTTTCGGCGCGAAGTTGGACGAAAAGACAGGGAAGAGGGGATAAAGGCCGTGGGACGTCCATCCTTCTTCCGCCAGCGCATCATCACCCAAGCCGGGAGCCTGGAAGCCAAGGGACTCTTCAACTACCTTGTCAGCGAGATCAAGGCCCGCCGCGAAGTGCCCCTCGAAGAAGCCATCCTCATTGCCCACGATGCCCAAGCGTATCTCGAGAGAAATCTCCTTAGGCGCGGCCCTGGTCAGATCGAGTTCCCCGCCCGGGCCGCCAGCATGGGGCACCGTAAAGTTGCGCGGGAAAAAGCCGAAACACGCCTCATTCGCCTTAGCGTTATAGCCGAAGAAGATATCGAGCTCATGTCCGAGTTCGGCATTACCGTTATGGAAAAAGGGCGGCTCGCCAGGCTCATCGAAGAAGCATACTTTCAAGGAGCCCTGCTTGACGGAAAGAGCCTGGGCGTCCTGCTTTGCGCTACCCACCGCCGCCTCACAAACCATCTCAAGGGCTTCTGGGCTGAAGGAGCCTTCCTACCCCTGGCCGGGATGAAGCGAGAACACCGGCTATCCCTGAAGAACCTACGGGCTGTGCTGGCGCTCGAACGGTACCTGGCCGGAGAAGATTTACGCACAGTACGCCGCACGTTCGCCCTAAGCTCAAGCCGCTGGCAGAGCATCTGGCACCTCGCCTGCACCCTGGCTGCCCGCAAAGACCTTCCGGCCGACAAAATCGCCCCTCTCTTAGGTGAAAGTCCAGAACTTATCTCTCGTTGTCAGGAGCTAATCGCCCGGCAGCCGGACGTGCAGCTTCTCACTGCCGCTGAAGGGGGTTGGCTCCGCCGGCTGGAAGACCTCCCGTCCAGCCCTGCCGCCTCCTTTGCCGCCCTGCTTGAAGCGCGTCACGGCTATTCTCCCGCCGCTGCCGCAAACTTCATCGCCGATCTTAACGAGATCGCTGAGCGGCTAGGAGGCAGTGCCCGCGAGGCTGGCCAGATCATCTACACCGCTGTCGCCGACACAGAACCCCCTGGGCGCACGCTTAGCGAATGCCAGCTTAAAGCTGTACACCTCTCCTTCCTTCTTCCCGAAGACTGGGAAGTGTACCAGCGTGACAGCGCCGCGCCCCTTAGGTGGAACCGCCTCCTCCGCTTCTCCACCGAAGCCAGGAAGCAAGGTGCGACGCTCAGCCAGCCCGACCTTGCCCTGCTTTTGGGCTGCTCCGTGGAAGCGATCCGTCACCTCCTCAAAGAGCACCCGAACGTTGTTCTCCCCACCCGGGGTTTCATCGCAGACCTGGGACCAGCTTTGAGCCACGCGGAGAAGATCATCCGCCTCTACATGGACGGCTACACCGAAACCGAGATCGCCCGCCGTACCGGCCATAGCTACGACAGCATCGAAAAGTATCTCCTCGACTTTGCCCGGGTTGTGTACCTTGCCGAACAGGGAATGCCGCTGCCGGCCATCCGCCAGGTCTTGGCCGTCTCGCGGCGGCTGGTGGAAAAACACCTCAGCCTCTACCGGGAGTTTGCCGGGCCAGACTACGCCTTCCGTTTAGCGAGGATCCGCCGCCTGGCCGAGGCACACCCGGTTAAAAAAACACCAAACCAGAGGAGTGAGACTCTTGGAACTCAAGAAGGGGGCAGTGAACCGCTACGCCACCCTTCTTGTCAGGGATGTACTAAGCTGCCAAATTGCCCACCTCAAGCACCGCTTTGAACTCGCTCCGGCTTCGCTTCTAGCCGAAAAGGTATGCGCCCTCACCAATGAAGCCATTGCGGCTTGGGAGAAAGAGCAGGGCATCACTCGAGTGCGGCCCGGCGAGGTTGTCTTTACCTTCTCCGGGCAGCCGGTGAAGCTCCCCCTCCTTCCTCCCGCCGCCCTAGAGCACCTGGCGCACGGGGTTTCCGTGCGGGCTGTGCGCCGGGAAATTGAGAACGAGGCTTTCTTGGCGCTAAAGACAGCCAAACCCCACGCTAGTTTTGAGGATCTCTGGCGCCTTCTTGATCAGGGCGGGCTCGTCAGCCGCCGGCGGGGCCAGAAGGAGGACTTCCTTCCGGAAGCGCCGCTTGATGTTCAGACGTTGGCCGTGAAACACCGCCGCTTTACAGCGCTGGAAGCTTTTCCCCGTGCTGCTTTGGCGCCGGCCATTCAGACCCTGGAAAAGGAGTGGAATGTGCGCCCCGCTCAGGCGGAGGCTATGGTGACCCTCGCCAGCCAGCTCTACGCCTGGTGTTTTCCCCGCGTGGAGGAACTTTCCTTCGGCCAGGTGGTTTGGCTGGCCCGCGGTACGCGCAAAAGCCGCCACACCGACCCGCGCCTTTTCTCACCCGTAGTGCTCACGCTGCTCACTCCAGAAGAAGCAGAGTTCCCCTGCCAGAGCCGTACGGCCTTTAAGGCCCTGAAGGTGCGGCAGCTGGAGCGCATCACGGCCGAGGCCTGGCAGCAGGATGCTGTGCTCACCACTTTGGACCTGGAGTGGCTCCTTAGCCTCCAGCCCGGTCTTATCCGGGAGCTTCTCGAGGCCTACCACGAACGCTTCGGGGTTCTCCTGCCTACCGCCGGCACGGTGCTCCATATGGGACGGACACTGACCCACAAGGCCATTGTGGTGGAGATGGCTCTTGCGGGACTCACCACCCAGGAAATCGCCCGCCGGATCTACCACACCCCAGAAGCCGTGGACAGTTACCTACGCCTTTTCGAGCGCGTGCTGCTTCTTACCTACTACCAGGTGCCTGAAGCCGCTATGCCTCGCATCACCGGCCACAGCCCAGGGCTGCTTGAGGAGCACCTCAACCTCGTTCGCAAGCACTTCCCTTCGCGCGAAGCTATCGCCGCCTACCTTAACCAGCATGGAGTCAAGGTGCAAATGGGCAGTTAGGCACATTTACGGTTATCTTCTACATCAAGTTTCCCCTACATAATATTATGCCTCTTCTTCTATTTTAGGTCGCAAATAATATTCATCGGAAACAGGTTCCATCCATTCAACTTCACCCTTTTGAGGATTGGTTGTAATCGCGATATGAGAAAGCCAACTATCCTGAGCCGCTCCATGCCAATGTTTTACATCCGGCTGGATTTTTACAATATCGCCTTCTTTGATTATCTTTACAGGCCGGCCTTCTTGTTCGGTTTTGTCCATTCTTGTTTCCCCTTCATTTATGATATCAAACCAAGTCTCTTAAGCCAGTCTGCAATATCTTTATCTGCTTTGTTAACATTGCTTCCTCGAATGGCTAAACCGGGCAGTACCTTTGCATCCGGGCAAAGTTCCTTGATGTCACGTTCACTGCTTCCCATTCCGCTGCCTTCATGTGTGCAAAATGGAACAATGGTCTTTCCAGCTAAATCATAAGACTGTAAAAATGTGAATACCGCCATCGGCATCGTTCCCCACCAGTTAGGATAGCCGAGGAAAATCACTTCATAGGAACTTATATCATCGAGTTTATTTGCAAGTTCTGGTCTGGCATTCTGCCTTTTTTCTTCCTTTGCTACTTCTGTTGCTTCTGTATAATCTTCCGGATACGCCTTTACTGTTTTAATTTCGAACACATCGCCACCGGTTAGTTCGTGTATTTTCTTTGCTACTACCTCTGTATTTCCAATCGGTAGATTCATCATCCTGCCATTGACATAATTATTTCCCCTACGAGAAAAATAAGCGATCAGGATCTTTGAATACGCCAATTCCTATACTCCTTTCAAAATCACTGTTTTTTCATTTACCCACTATTTTATGTGTACCAAGCCGTTTTACGGTTTCCGGATCATTATGCGATAAGTATAGGCATCTCAACACCATTGTTTAAAATTACTTTTTGCATGTTAGTCACCCCCCTTATTTATCTCTTCTTTGTTCTCAATAAATCTTTTATTCATCAAGCAGAATTAATTCATATTCCCGGGAACCTATTCCCAGCTCTACAGCAGCTTCTAATACGTGAATACCATTTCGGGATTCCATCCTCTCAATTAGAGCTTTTTTCCCTCCATCCGGAGAATTGTAGATCGCATCTACGCAAGCCTGATCCAATGCAACTGGGTCTGCTGAAGCAAATATTCCAATGTCGGCCATCTCAGGGTCATGGGGGTTGGCGGCACAATCACAATCTATTGATAAATTATTGGCCACATTTATATAAGCGAGGTTTTTACTGCCTATATAATATATTATCGATTGAGCTGCCTCAGCCATAGATTCTAAAAAGGAATTTTGATCAGCCGTAAATGCATCTTCAAATTTAGTGCTCGTTCCCGAGGTGTGTATCAATATCTTACCGCGAGATGAGGCCAGTCCAATTGACATGTTTTTTAAAGCACCACCAAAGCCAGCCATTAAGTGACCTTTAAAATGGGACAGTATCAGTATGGAATCATAATTTTTCAAGTGCGCTCCGACATAGTTTTCTTTCAGGTGCTTTCCATTGGGGACGGGAATTGCCATTTCACCCTCCTCATCTAGAATGTCACAAGGTGCTATGGCCTTGAATCCATGTTCTTCGAACGTTTTCCAATGCTCCTCTGTTGTATTTCTCCTGCCGGGATAGGCCGTATTGCACTCCACAATGGTACCCTTCAGCTTGGTTACCAGATCTTTGATCAGATTTGGATTCAAAAAGTTATGACCGCCCGGTTCACCCGTGGAGATCTTTACCGCCACTCTGTCGTTGAGTGTAACACCAATAGCATTGTAAACTCTGATAAGACTTTCAGGCGTAATCTGTTTGGTGCAGTAAACTTTGGATTTATCCATTATCTATTCTCCTTTTATTTTTTGTGCTTTTAGTCCAAGGAACTTATCAAAGAATGACCACACCAGACATTAGGATGCACCGTCATGGGTAAGTGGGTTACAAAGCTCCACCGCCTCTACCCCAAGCCGCTTGAGAGAACCTTCTGCTGATGTGCTCTGGTCGGCTGTTAAGTCCCCTCCAACCCGGTCTTCCATCAGGATATAAATCAAATCCAAACTTGGTGGCAATCACCACCTCGCCCTTGAACGGCTCCAAAGCCTCTCCCACAAGTTCCTCATTAGTGTACGGTACATAAACCTCAGCGGTATCAAAAAAGGTAACACCCAGTTCTACTGCTTTGGGAATGTGCGCAATCATCTCCTTCCTGTCAGGAAGAGGATTCTGACCAAAACTCATCCGCATACATTCCAGTCCAATTCCGGAAAACTCAAGACCAGACCCCAAATTTTGCTTTACCATTGATCCCACCTATGTTTTTATCTGTAGTTTAGAGTATACTTGCTGGAGTTAACTCCAAGTCAATACCTTTTGGAGTATAATCAGCAGCTATCTGGGGGCTACTTCCAGCTTGCTTTTTTCTACCGCCAACCGTCAGAATCCCTCAAAACTAGACCCTCACCTGCCCAAACCGTTGGGCCTACTTGTTATTTTTTTCCCGCTCGCCTGGTACCATTGGAATTTGAAAGACGTGCTAGCAAGAGTCAAGGGTTTCCCGGCAAGTGACCTTGCCGAATGAAAGCAGGCCGGGCCTGAAAGATTCTGGTCACCTTTAGTCGTGTCGTCAAGGCCCTCCGCTACGCTCCGGCCCTGCCGGCCGGCGGCTTAAGCTACCGCGAACTGCGCGCACTGGGTCTTCCAGAGTGGGTCGTGCATCAGTTTGCGAATGCCCGTAGAGGACCCTGGCGCATGGCCCATGGGCTAATGAACAGGGCCCTGGGCATCGCCTACTGGGAAGCCCAGGGCCTCATGAGTTTAACAGCACGTTACCAAAGCCTTCGTCAAGCTTGGTGAACCGCCGTATGCCAAACGGTACGTACGGGGGTGGGAGAGGGGTATCGTATCCCACAGGCTTAGCTATTCTCGACGCAGTACCAACATATCCAAACCCTACATCAGGATTTCCCTACCGCCCAGCGAATACGGTTATTGAGGAATCCTCACCGGCGGGGAAGTGTTTTAGGTGATTCTTTAACCACAACATCTTCGCCAACCGGAGTGAGGATTTCTTTTCCATTTCCCCCACACCAAATACTACAGCACTCTTGCCCTGTCGTGCGTATTCCGCTCAAGTCGACCACTCAATCCGGTCTAAATCGACCAGTCAGTCCAGCGCAAATCGACCAGTCGTTCCATTCCAAACCGACCAGCCATTCCGCTGAACTCGACCACCCTGTCTTGAGCGGCAGCTGGGCTTACGAATCTCGTTTCGACACAGCCGCGTTAAGCACCTTCCGCATTGACTCCCCCTTCAAGAAGATCTTGTGTGCATTGTGCACGAGACGGTCCAGTATGGCATCGGCAATAGTCGGATCAGCCATGGCGCCGTGCCAGTCCTCGATCGGAAGCTGGCTTGCCACAACCGTAGAGTGCAGCTGGCAGCGGGCGTCCATCACCTCAAAAAGCTCCCGGCACTCTGCCGCCGGAAGCGGTGTAGTTCCCCAGTCGTCGAGGATAAGGAGATCAGTCTTGGCCAGCTGCGCCAGTAGCTTCGGGTACGAACCGTCTCCTCTGGCCAAAACGAGGTCGGAGAGAAGCCGTGGCAGGCGGTAGTAGCGGGCGGAAAAGCCCTGCCGGCAGGCGGCGTTTCCCAGCGCACAGGCGATGAATGTCTTGCCCACGCCGGTCGGGCCGGTGATAATGGCATTCTGGTGCGCCCTGAGCCACTGTCCGGTGGCAAGACCGGCCATGACCGACCGGTCCAGCCCACGCGGCTGGCTGTAGTCGGTATCCTCCAAGCAGGCAGGGAGGCGGAGCTTGGCCGCCCGGAGCAGGCGGGCCAGGCGGCGGCCCTCCCGGTACGTCCACTCCTGGTCCACCAGGAGCCCGAAGCGCTCCTCAAAAGAGAGCGACGCATAGTCCGGTGCTTGCAGCTGGGCGAGGAAGCCCTCTGCCATCCCCGCCAGCCTAAGCTTACGCAGCTTGTCCACGGTCAGCTGGTTCAGCACGGCAGACACCCCGCCTTCTCCCCGGTGAAATACGCCGCGCCCCGGAGGTTGGCGTGCTCGGGCACCGGAGCAGGGGCTTCCTCCTGGGCCACCGGCACCTTGTCCAGGCCCGCCTCCAGGATCGACTTTAGGCTGCGGTAGGAGAAGGCACGGCAGGCGAACGCCCGCGCCGCGGCTGCCTCCAGTCGGTCGGCGCTGTAGAGGCGGCTCAGGTGGATGATGCCGAGGCACGACCGGTAGCCGTGCTCGGGATGCGGGCGTGCCGCCAGGATGGCCTGGACGAGCCCCGCTGTCTGGGGGCCGATGGTTTGCGCCCAGTTCACGAGACGTGAAGGAGACCACTCCAGGTGCTTTTGGTGGGCCCGGGGCATGTGCTCTGTGGCGGTGACGTATTGTCCGCACCTGTAAGAACGCCGGTGACTGGCCACCCGTTCCCCTTTGTGGAGAACTTTGACGGTGCTGGCGGTGAAACGCACGTCCACTTCCTCGCGTACCAACTGATACGGAACGCTGTAATAGTTCCCGTCCACCGCCACGTGGTAGTCGATGTTCACCCGGGCCTTCTTCCACTGGGCGAACTCGTAGGGTGTGGACGGCAGGGGTTTAAGTGCCGGTTTGTCGACCTGTTCGAAGACGGAGCGGCGGGAGCCGGCCAGCTTCTTGAAGGGGCGGTTGTTGAGTCTCTCGAGGGCCTCGCCGATGGCCTAGTTGAGCTCGTCCAGGCTGAAGAAGGTCCGGTTCCTGAGGGTCGCGAGGATCCAGCGCTCGACGACCTGCACCCCCACCTCGACCTTGGCCTTGTCCCGCGGCTTTTCGGGCCGGGCGGGGATGACTACGGTGCCGTAGTGGGCCGCCATCTCCTGGTACGTGGGGTTAACGTCAGGCTCGTAGCGCGAGGGATGGGTGACGCCGGCTTTGAGATTGTCGGGCGCGATCACCTCGGTTACCCCGCCGAAGAAGGCGAAGGCCCGCGTGTGCGCGGCAATCCAGGAGCTCAGGTCTTGGCTCCAGGCGGCTTCGGCATAGGCGTAGCTGCTGGCGCCGAGTACCGCCACGAAGATCTGGGCGGGCCGCACTTCGCCCGTCGCCGGGTCAACCACGGGGACGGTCTGGCCGGCGTAGTCGACGAACAGCTTCTCGCCTGCCCGGTGGCTCTGGCGCATGACGATGTCGAGCTTACGGCACCACTGACGGTAAAGCTGGCAGAACTGGCTGTATTGATACCCGTCCGGCTGGTTCTGCTTGTACTCCAGCCAGAGAAGCTGCAGGGTTACGCCTTTGCGGTGAAGCTCCCGATGGATCCACTCCAGGTCCGGCATAGAGCGTGGATGCGCTTTGTTGGCATTACCGGGGTACAGTTTTCTTTCCAGGTCGACTTCGCTGAGGCCTGCCGGAAGCGGCCACGTAAGGCCGGCCGCCTTGGCTCGCTCGATAAGGTCGCTTACGGTGCTGTGGGCAAGGGAGAGACTGCGGGCGATCTGCCGCACTCCGATCCCCAGCTCGTAACGCAGGCGAAGAATCTCTTTGATCTTGCGCATGGATACCCTCCTGTTAGCCACGGCCTTGACCCCTTCCCCTTAGAACTTGCTTCTTGGTAAGTTCCAGGCCTCGCGGTCAAAGTCCTCTGGCCGAGTGGTCTCCAGCGCCGCTCTAAGCGTTCCGGCGTCCCAATAAAAGGTGGTCGATTTGGCCGGAATGGGTGGTTGATTTCAGCGTAACGGGTGGACGATTTGAAACGGAATCAGTGGTCGATTTCGTCCGGAACAGGTGGACGATTTCCTTTGGAACGGGTGGACGATTTGGTTCGGAACCGGTGGTCGATTTGGGCCGGAATCCGCACCCTGTCTCCATTCCTCATAGGTAGGCTAGGAACCCCGAGGCTCACGGAAGGGAAATCCCAGTACCGCAAGGTTTCCATTCCTCATAGGTAGGCTAGGAACTTCTCTTCAGCTGGGGTCTTCGGCTGAAGCATTCGTGTTTCCATTCCTCATAGGTAGGCTAGGAACGTAGTTAACCTGCGGGAAGTTTACCTAGCCGTCGAAGTTTCCATTCCTCATAGGTAGGCTAGGAACAACCAACAAAATGGAGCTTTAGACAAAGCCACCTCCTGTTTCCATTCCTCATAGGTAGGCTAGGAACCGTCACAACAACAGCACCTTGCCCAATACAGAAAGAAGTTTCCATTCCTCATAGGTAGGCTAGGAACCCGCACGTCTTCAGGGAACGCCGTGGCAATACGGGCGTTTCCATTCCTCATAGGTAGGCTAGGAACACTTCTAGTCCACATTAAAAACTTGCTCACTCGCGTGTTTCCATTCCTCATAGGTAGGCTAGGAACGAGCTCGTTGAGTTTCTCTATCCCGTCGGCGAGGCGGTCGTTTCCATTCCTCATAGGTAGGCTAGGAGCCCACACGCCTACTCGGCCAAGAGAGGAACGTAGAAGCAAGTTTCCATTCCTCATAGGTAGGCTAGGAACTTTTTTGTCTCGACAATAACGGGGATCTTTTTGAAGTTTCCATTCCTCATAGGTAGGCTAGGAACCCAGGCGAGTGTTACTGGTACGTAGAGAGCGGCAGCATGTTTCCATTCCTCATAGGTAGGCTAGGAACCAGAGTGCCCCAATTAATGAGGAAACGAAACGATTATTGTTTCCATTCCTCATAGGTAGGCTAGGAACGAAAACCAGCTTTATGGCTGTTCAGACCTTGAGCCGGGTTTCCATTCCTCATAGGTAGGCTAGGAACGCGGCTACCCCAATGGAATCCCTGACGAGGCCGATCTGTTTCCATTCCTCATAGGTAGGCTAGGAACTCGACCACGCCATCTGCGGCGATCTCAACCAAGCTGGGTTTCCATTCCTCATAGGTAGGCTAGGAACCGGAAAAGGGATTTCACGCTCCACCGCGATATGAATGGTTTCCATTCCTCATAGGTAGGCTAGGAACCTGGCCGGCGGTATTGTGGCCGAAGTCAAAGAGGTGGTTTCCATTCCTCATAGGTAGGCTAGGAACCACCAGCCGGGACGCCGCGTTCCAATCGGCGAACGCGTTTCCATTCCTCACAGGTAGGCTAGGAACCTTGCGGCGGCAGCACAGGTTGACAATGCAACGGCGGGTTTCCATTCCTCATAGGTAGGCTAGGAACCGCCGACTCCTGCTAACATCTATATTTCCATCTCCCAGTTTCCATTCCTCATAGGTAGGCTAGGAACTCCAGCAGTACGCTTCCGAAACCGCTGAAGAGGCGGGTTTCCATTCCTCATAGGTAGGCTAGGAACCAGAAACCGTGCGGATTGATGTGGACACAGTACCGGGTTTCCATTCCTCATAGGTAGGCTAGGAACCGACTGGCAGGATGGCCTGCCGCAGGATGCGATGGAAGTTTCCATTCCTCATAGGTAGGCTAGGAACCCGGATACGGCGCTGGAGCGCGACCTGGCTACAGGGGTTTCCATTCCTCATAGGTAGGCTAGGAACGCCAGACGCGGAGGTTATCGCCGAAGCCCTACAGGGGTTTCCATTCCTCATAGGTAGGCTAGGAACGACAGGAGAAATGAGCCTTTGGACCTGCGAGTATAGTTTCCATTCCTCATAGGTAGGCTAGGAACCGTTTACGGCTACGATCTCGAGGCAGTACCAGGAGTGTTTCCATTCCTCATAGGTAGGCTAGGAACCCGCATGGTTTTTTCGAACTGTGTGGCCTGCGCCAGTTTCCATTCCTCATAGGTAGGCTAGGAACGAGGAGCCATTTGTGATCTGCATTGCGGTTTCCGGCGTTTCCATTCCTCATAGGTAGGCTAGGAACAAGACCGCCGGCCAAGCTGAGACTAAGGCCGTGGAGTTTCCATTCCTCATAGGTAGGCTAGGAACCAGAAGGCAGCCCTGGCTGAGCATGAGAAGCTCGTGGAGTTTCCATTCCTCATAGGTAGGCTAGGAACCAGCCCTTCCTCACCCAGAACTCCCGCCATACGCAGTTTCCATTCCTCATAGGTAGGCTAGGAACGATTTGATGGTGCGCGAGGTGGCGGCGGGGATAAAGGTTTCCATTCCTCATAGGTAGGCTAGGAACAGCTTCCTGCTACAAGACATTGCGACTGGATCTATAGTTTCCATTCCTCATAGGTAGGCTAGGAACGCTCGGCGGGTGATTTGGGTCAAATACGGCCTTGCGAGTTTCCATTCCTCATAGGTAGGCTAGGAACGATTTCGGAGCGGCTTGGCCACAGCAGCGTGGGAAGTTTCCATTCCTCATAGGTAGGCTAGGAACAAGCTGAGGACTACATGGCCGAACTCCTCGCCCAGGGTTTCCATTCCTCATAGGTAGGCTAGGAACCAATCAACCGGATATCCCTAATGTTAATCATCCTTGTTTCCATTCCTCATAGGTAGGCTAGGAACCCTCTGCCTGGCTTTTAGTTGCTCCCTCGCCGGCTGTGTTTCCATTCCTCATAGGTAGGCTAGGAACCGGTGTCACCCCCTATAGGCACTGAGGCTGGAGCTCCTGGTTTCCATTCCTCATAGGTAGGCTAGGAACTTGCGCCGCCCGCGTACCAAAGCATGACCAAGCTCAAGTTTCCATTCCTCATAGGTAGGCTAGGAACCGGGATGGTCGTCCCGCCACGGGCGCCGTTGAGAACGGGTTTCCATTCCTCATAGGTAGGCTAGGAACTGTGCGGCCCCGCAAAGACTAAAAGCATCTGAAATCGGTTTCCATTCCTCATAGGTAGGCTAGGAACCTTGTCTGGTATCATCGAATCCAAGCCGGATAACTAGTTTCCATTCCTCATAGGTAGGCTAGGAACCGGAACAGGGTCACGTCCATCACGTCCCGGATGTAGGTTTCCATTCCTCATAGGTAGGCTAGGAACACCTTTTGGACCCACGGCAGAGGGTCGACGAGCTTGTGTTTCCATTCCTCATAGGTAGGCTAGGAACCGGCGAGCTGGCCAGCATGTACCTTGCGATGTGGGCGTTTCCATTCCTCATAGGGAGGCTAGGAACAAGCCGCCCCTCATCGTCGGCATTGGAAAAGCAGCGTTTCCATTCCTCATAGGTAGGCTAGGAACTGTAGCTGTGATGAAAACACCAGAGGGTGTCGTATAGTTTCCATTCCTCATAGGTAGGCTAGGAACCGACTATCAGGTGATGGGTTTTCTGAAAGAAGCCGGGTTTCCATTCCTCATAGGTAGGCTAGGAACGGTTTGCCCGTACCATGACAGGTTGCAGAAGGATCTGTTTCCATTCCTCATAGGTAGGCTAGGAACGCCCAGCGGGTTGCTGAGATACTTGAGGGTGATTGGGGTTTCCATTCCTCATAGGTAGGCTAGGAACCTGGGCACGCACGCTAAGCGAGGCCCGGGTGAGAAAGTTTCCATTCCTCATAGGTAGGCTAGGAACTACCAGCCAGCGCTAGCAGTTCGCCCGTTGTAAATGGTTTCCATTCCTCATAGGTAGGCTAGGAACCCGGCACCTCTTTTTAGAGGTGATGGCATGAAGAAGCTGTTTCCATTCCTCATAGGTAGGCTAGGAACGCCACTAATGGCGCTTAACTGACCCTGTATATTCTGGTTTCCATTCCTCATAGGTAGGCTAGGAACCTGATTAATAACTTTACCAGTCTGGCCGGGGATGATGCGTTTCCATTCCTCATAGGTAGGCTAGGAACAACTCGTATTTTTCGGTGGCTTTTGCTGCAGCTGCTTCGTTTCCATTCCTCATAGGTAGGCTAGGAACGTGTCTGCACGTGTGCAAGCCAAGACGCGAGACCCAGTTTCCATTCCTCATAGGTAGGCTAGGAACGGCACCTTTGAGACCTACCGAGCTGGCCGGGTGGAGGTTTCCATTCCTCATAGGTAGGCTAGGAACCTGCAGGTGTGCACTATTACCGGTCATTGAAGGTGGTTTCCATTCCTCATAGGTAGGCTAGGAACGAAACGCTCGGCCTCCACGTCGACCCGGGAAAAATTGGTTTCCATTCCTCATAGGTAGGCTAGGAACCTGCAAAACCTTTGCCAGCACTAGCTAGCCCCCCTCATGTTTCCATTCCTCATAGGTAGGCTAGGAACTAGCCACGGCGTATACTCATCTTAGAACACACTCCTGTTTCCATTCCTCATAGGTAGGCTAGGAACGCACTCGCCCGGCTCGTCCAGCTCGCGCCCGGACTTGGTTTCCATTCCTCATAGGTAGGCTAGGAACTGGCTAGAAAGGTGCAGGAGGCGCTTGTGAAGGAGAGTTTCCATTCCTCATAGGTAGGCTAGGAACCAGCTATGGCCTGGTTGCTGTTTTCGATGGGATTATGTTGTTTCCATTCCTCATAGGTAGGCTAGGAACCAGAGCTTAGCTTCGCCATGCCTGGCAGTGGCTACGGTTTCCATTCCTCATAGGTAGGCTAGGAACCAGAGCTTAGCTTCGCCATGCCTGGCAGTGGCTACGGTTTCCATTCCTCATAGGTAGGCTAGGAACGAGCCTGTACTTTCTCAAAGACATTAGATTCTGGTCATGTTTCCATTCCTCATAGGTAGGCTAGGAACTTGCCTGCCGACCAGGGTGCGACCATTTCGTTATCTGTTTCCATTCCTCATAGGTAGGCTAGGAACGAGCACAGTGCCACGGTGCAAGTTCAGGTTTGCCAGTTTCCATTCCTCATAGGTAGGCTAGGAACTAAAGCTCCGGTAAATGCTCTGCAATGTCGCCTGGTGTTTCCATTCCTCATAGGTAGGCTAGGAACGCTCTTGGTGGGTATTCGTTGTACGCTGGTATGTATGTTTCCATTCCTCATAGGTAGGCTAGGAACGGCATGAGAAGGCGAGGAAGGAGAAAACATGTTGAAGTTTCCATTCCTCATAGGTAGGCTAGGAACCCGGCGACGGTTTCATAGCCAGCTTTGGTCACAGTGGTTTCCATTCCTCATAGGTAGGCTAGGAACATACCGGTCGTCGTCTCCTTGAGGCTATTCCAAAGGGGTTTCCATTCCTCATAGGTAGGCTAGGAACGCCGCCCGGTACGTTCTTTAAAGGTATCTGGAGATAGGTTTCCATTCCTCATAGGTAGGCTAGGAACGGGAGGATTTTCCGGAATTGGCGTCGAAGTGTCCCTGTTTCCATTCCTCATAGGTAGGCTAGGAACTCGCTTTCAGCTTGGCAGCATTGCGAGCGATGGCGTGTTTCCATTCCTCATAGGTAGGCTAGGAACATGATCTCCTAACCCCCGGTGGGGGTTCTTTTTTTATGTTTCCATTCCTCATAGGTAGGCTAGGAACTCTTCCCACCTCGGCTCGGCCCCCACAGATGGAGGAGTTTCCATTCCTCATAGGTAGGCTAGGAACGCGCGAGCTTCAGCTTATGTGCCTGGAGGTGACGCCGGTTTCCATTCCTCATAGGTAGGCTAGGAACGACACCCTGGGGCAAGAACTGCAAAAGACATTTCCGTTTCCATTCCTCATAGGTAGGCTAGGAACAGGCAGAGCAAGCACTTCTTGGTGCGATCATCTACGAGTTTCCATTCCTCATAGGTAGGCTAGGAACTAAGCCTGCCTCTAGCGGCTGCCGGTGGTGCGGCACTGTTTCCATTCCTCATAGGTAGGCTAGGAACCCGTCATTGGGCCGAAAATACTGGCCTTTTCCTTCCTGCCTGTTGGTTTCTGGACTGGCAGTTGGCGTAGGAAAAGGCCGTGTTTCCTGGATTTGCACCGGTGTCGATCGCCCGGTTTTTCTGCACTATCGACGATAGACGACAAAAGCTAGATCGGCTCGAGCATTCCAAAACCCTGGCTGTTCTTAGCACCAATGCCACAATCAAGTGCAACTTGTAGCATGCGGGGATCCCCCTCCAAAGTATACTGTCCCAACCAGCCTTTGATCACGGTACCTTTAAAGTAGAGCACCTTTTGGTCATTGCTTCGTACTCGGACAGATTTAAGAGTAATACTTTCGCTAACCTCAGGAGGTAACCCAAGGAGCGTTGCTTTCCTCCTGAGGTTTACTTGGACCTGCTGGGCAAATTCGTTTTCCGAGGGGTGGTAGTAATAAGTTTTTTTCCTCCCGTCGGGGGTGAAGAGCGTGGAGTACACAGTCACAGGCGAGATGGCAACAAAGCGGGCACTCTTGTCCGGGAAATTGGCCGGTGCTTGCACTGACAAACCGTGGAACACCAGCTTCACGCCGGCAATGTCAATCACAGGCGCGTGCAGAAGCCCTTCGGCCAGTGCCTCGATAAAGTTCTCATCCGGACTCGCGACCTTAATCGAAACAGGTGTTCGGAAAATAATGCAACCGTTCCTAACCTCATGTGCCCTGCCCAGCAGGCGTGAAAATACAAACAAGCGCATTTTGCGGCCGCCGTTGGAGTAACCCACATCATGTACCTGAGGTAGCGTTGGTCTAATAAGGCTGTAGATCAGGCCCTGCACCGCAGTGTTGTAATTCAGGGGCACGGCTATGCGCTCACGGTCATCCGCCGGCACGAACTCAATTTGCACCCGCACGAGTATCGCTCCTTAATAGACTCTTTTTTCCCCGCCTTTGACAATCCCCATGGACTCTCGCTCAGAGTACTTAGTACTTCTAAATGTATAAAAGATTATCGAATCCTCCTCGTTGTTGATGACCCGCGCCAGCTCGGCCTTTAGCATTTGGAAGTAAGCGTCCGTGATCTCTCCTTCAAGTACGGAATTTTGAACCCAATACAGGTACTTGCGACTGATTTTGAGTACCTTGGCAACACGCTTCTGACTTACGTCATAAACTTCGATGACAAACATTTCACCACCTGGCCACAAAGGGCTCATATTTCCGTTCGCCCATGAAGTGCTTCTCTAGTTTATACAACTCCATCCTTACTAGCCGGCGGTAAGTCACTTCCCGGCCCAAGTCCCGGTGTTTAATGGTAGTCATTATCTTTTGCTCAAACTCTTTAACAAACGTAGCTCGGCCTTTCTGAGTCAATACAACTCCGTTCAGCCGCTTCTCAAAGTCGCTTTTCTTGAGCATGCGCTTTCCCACTAGGGTAAAGATAACCCGATCTACAATAATTGGTTTAAAGATCTCCGCCACATCCAGTTGCAAGGAGAAGCGGCGGAAATTGGAGGCATGCAAAAAGCCGATACGAGGATCAAGATGGGTACGGTAAATCTCGCTCAATGTGGTAGTATACATAAGGGAATTGCCGAAGCTGATCAAAGCGTTGAGTTCATTGCCCGGTGGACGTTTACTTCTTTCGACAAAGGGGAACTCCGAATTCCCGATGATTGTATCGAAGCTACTGTAATAGGCGTCCCTGATATTTCCCTCTATGGCCATGAGCTGTTCTATGGTAGCCGCGGAATCTAAGGTTTCTCCTAACTTTTCAAGGTGCGTAATGGTGTCAACTACCTGCTTGCCACGCCGCTCGTAATACAAGAGAACCTGTCTGATGTTTTTGTACGCACCGATGACAAAGGAGCGAGCCAGCTCTAAACGCAGCGCTGGATCGATGTAGTGTTGGGCCTGTTTCACAATCATAAAACCGGAATTGAGATGCTGTCGGGGATAGTAGCTCCCAGCATAGTACCCGTAATGGTTGTAAAAATGCAAGATAACCTCTTTTTCAGTAAGGAATTCCAGCAACCGCTTATTAAGATCCAACTCGCCGAGAACGTGAATCTCACTGATATCTTCCACAGGGATGAAGCGTTTCCCTTCTTTGGTGACAAGGCATAGCGTATTGGCTTCTCTCTTCAGCTGTCCATCCTTGAAAATGTAAATGGACTTCTTCATCCCCCTCACCCCTGCTCCCTACGCCCAGCAAAACTCTGCATAGGCACAACGGCGGCACCAGCGTACCCGTTTAGGCGGGTCCGGAACCGGCATAGAAACAACTCTTTTCACGCCGGCAATCGCCATCTCTACTTCCTTGATACCCTCCTCATCCAGCTCAACGATTTCGTTGCGCTTTTCTTCCGGAAAATATAGCATCCCTTTCAGATCTACCCCGTACTGTTTAAGGACATAGAGATAGTACTTAAGTTGCAACCGCGCGCTTTCTTCCGCCCGGGAAGATTTCTTGATTTCCCCAACCAAAGTATTGCCCCTCGCTCCGCGCACCAGGTCTATTTTGATGTTGCCGACGAGGATTTCATGTTTGTCGCGTCGATAGGCGTTTTCGTGGATAAAGCGGCCCAGAACGACATTGTCGTCCTGCTCGTCGGGAGTAAGATGACGGGCCATCAACCAAACCTGTCGGTGGCACACCGTGTAATACCAGATTAAAGTGCCATTCACTGGTGCGCTGCCCTCGCTCAAGAATCTCCCTCCATCAATTCTGCCATTGCCAGCGGAACAAACCCAACATCTCGGCGGTAGATCCGTCCGATTCCCGTACCGCGCACAACCCAACGGCCCGACCCCACTGGCTGGATGATATCCTGTTCGTCCCCAATAATCATTGAAGCGGTTTGGTGAAACCATTCCTCTAGAAGTTTGGCCGGCACCGGAACCGATTGTATGGACAATTTCCGAAAAATCTGCCGCTTAACCTGCAGGGCCGCTATTTTGTCCCCCGTTTTTTCAACCGGCACCTCCAGTTGAGCCAAGGCAGAAGGCACTGTGCCGTCGTAATCAACAATCAGCATCAATTCATCAGGCTGAGTTTCCTTAAAGATATGTTCGTACTCACCCCATTTGCCGGTGATAATATTAGACCAAAGGGGAGAATCACTTACTGCACTGCGTACATTCCGGTAATATTGGTGTATTATTTCTGCAGACGAACCTTCATCAAAATCACGGTATAGCCGCAAAAGGAATTTGGTCTGATCGAGAAGTACTCCGTCATAAACGTCGTTCGCCAGACTCCGACCGCGTTCGTCCACAAGCTTCGCAACAAATACATGGCCCATCCCTGGACGACAGTGGCGGTTACACCGGCCGGCAACTTGGATAATACTGTCGAGGGGACCTAAGTCGCGAAACACTAAGTCGAAATCCAAATCGACACCTGCTTCGATCACTTGGGTTGCCACAAGGCAGCGTACTTCTTTACGCTCCTTTTCCTTGAGCTCCCGCAGAATACGACTCCTGTCAAGAGGCGTCACCCAACGTGAAAGAAAATATGGCCTCAAACCACGCTTTTTAAGTTCCAGCCACATCTCTAAGGCCGACCGGCGAGTGTTTAACACAATCAGGCTGTCCTTTTCTTTAATGCCCTGCGTTACCAGAAACTCGGCCGCTTCAGAAACGCTCATTGGCCGTTCCAACCAATGGAGCTCGTGACGCACTTTAGGAAAAACTACAGGTTCTGGAGCCAGTTCGGGACCATGTACAATTTCCGGCTGGGTAGCGGTCATAAGGATAAACGTTGTCCTAAGCTTAGAGGAAATTAACTCAAGGGTCTTGCCGAACCCGTCCCAGCAGCGGGCAGGGATGGCCTGCGGTTCGTCGAGAACTACAACTGCCCTACTTAAGCGATGAAAGGACATGGCGTCGTTCGCCCGCGGAGAATAAAGAACTTCCCAGAACTTGGCCAGGGTCGTGACTACGACCGGTTCGTACCAGTAACGGAAGAACTCTATAAAGCGTTCTTTGAGCGAAAGGTCCTCGCCTTCCTCACCCCTGTAGGCCAAATGGTGATCCTCGCGCACATTGCCGAGGAGGCTTTCGGCCACGGCCGCATTTTGCTCCACCAAGCTTACAAAGGGCAAAACATAAATGATACCCGTAGCGTTCAGCCGCTGAGCAGCCTCCATAGCAACCTGCAAACCGATTAAGGTTTTCCCGGTGCCGGTAGGCAGTGTCAAGGTGTACAACCCCGGAGCGTTTATGATTTGCCGGGCACGGACTACCACCCTTTCCCGCACATCGTCGCGCCACCTGGCGAGTGTACCCTGGGGAAGAGCCGCCAAGAATCTTTCCAGTCGTGATTTGTCCACCTGAGGCCGAACGTACTTTAGATCACCGCCTACGGCCGCCTCGTACCGGTCAGCAGTTACGAGGAGTGAATAAATCAGCCGTAACCTAAGCCAATCTTCTGCCAAGCTTGGAACATCAAAGCCATAACTGTCAACAACATCGACGAGAAGCTCATCCCACCTATTTTGATCCGGGAAAAGCTCGATCCAAGAATCAAACTCGCGATCGGCAGCTTGTGCAAGACGTTTCGCTTCCGGCCACCACTTCAGTTCCCGTACCACTTGCGAGCCTTCCTCATAATCCCATTCGCCCCAGAACTTGACAAATTCCGCTACGTTTTCAAGGTGCGAGTGGTGACGGCGAACCGCCTCCGCACAAAGCAAGTTCTTGGTCTCATTCAGAACAAGAACGGCCGACGGCTCGGCGTGGCCGAATTTCCCTCGACCGGTGCGCAATTTCTTTTGGAAAGCCGGGTGCGCTTTACCGGCATCATGGAGTAAGATGGCCTTTTTCTCGTAAGGTTTAAGAGCCAACCCGAAAGCTCCCGCAACCTTCTCGGCCAGTTCGTGGGTGGCCAAGAGATGTTCTTCCAAAGGTTTTCCCGGGTGGCTTTCGATGCGCTCAAAGTCACCATGGTTCAAACCAGCTCACCCTCTCGGCCCCTACCTGGGATACTTGTAGCTTCCCTTTCTCTTTAAGCCATAAACGGCCGGAAACCGTTCCTTCTTCCGATGAGATGCTTGGATAATCTGAATAAACAACGGCCACGGTGCTTTGCAGTTCCCTATTCTCGTTCATACGAAAAGGAACTACCTCGCGATGCAGGGGACCTGACTTTTTAACATCGGGTTTTACACCCTCGTAGAGTGGAATGATGGTATCTACCCAGGTCGGAAGTTCTTCAATTTCCTTCTCTTCAAATTCGCCACGGTAAAGAATATCTGCTAATGCATAGGCAGTCCCCAGATATGGGGTGAAAATAAACTCTCGCTTTTCCAGGCGTTGTTTCAAAGCCTCGTAAAGAGTACCGTCCTTTACATAGATGCGGTAACAGGGGTTCTTTAAAAGTTGATGCTTCGACTGAATATGCTCGTCGAGGTTGGCGTTTGGGCTCTTGTACTTAAGCAGATTAATTGTGGTGGAAAACCACCTTATGGGATTCTTTATCGCCACAGCGATTCTGGTGCCGGATAAAGCCTTCCAAAAGGCAGCATTCTTGCTATCTTCCGCAGCGTTATGGTCAACCCCAGTGATGGCCGCCAACAGCCCAGCGACGGCTGTTGGCGGCGGGAACGAATAGGAAACTTGGGAAGTGGTAGTATAAGATTTTCGAAACATAGCCAAATCCGCCAAGACATCGAAGACCAGAACCAAGTGGCTCACCTCATTTCCACTTTAACAAACCCTAGACTCTCGAGATCCTCTCCGCCGAGGAGGTTTAGCTCGGGATCGTGGATTACACATACATTTCTTATGTTTTCTTGGTGTTTCTTCAACGCCGATACCAAGGGACGAACATCTATCAAAACCTCGTCTAAACCCCTCCCTTCGCGCGAGAGCAGAACTAATTTCTCGTCCAAGGACCCGATCTTGCCGTTAAATCCTTCTTTGTACTCGATTTCCAGGTAGAAGCGAGACTTATGTTCCGTCTTGCTACGGGTAATGAGGTTATCAGTTCCGACCCACAACCCTACGGCCAAATCTTTTAGGTCCTGATCGTCGGCACCGGTAATCTGGGCAGCGTATTGGTTGGCAATCCCATATACGGCCATCAAGGCAAAAGGCACTTTGTATTCGTTACGGAAGGAGCGCTGTTCGCTTTCCTCCTTGGCGGCAAAAGCCGCCGTTCCCTGAATGAATTCGAAGGTAGCCGCGTGCAGTGAGCGACCCCACTTAAACTGTACCGGCCCTACCCAAGAAAAGGACTCGTTTCCAAGTGCAAACGTCGCACCGAAAAGGCGGGTGTCGATGCAGGCCGCAAGAACATCCCGACCCTTGTCCTTCCCGGTTAATTTCTTCAGCTCTTCAAAACGGGTCTTGAGCGTTTTCGCCTGCCCGTCAATGAAGACAAGTTTTCCATCCCGCACCCACTGATCCCGGACGGTACGCTTGATCCTCACATCAGAAGCCAAAGCCTGTTCGGTATCTTCATCGTATCGCGGATGGTTCTCGTTAAGGGGATCGCCGTTGGGGTTGGCGTCGTGGACCGTGTACAGAAACAAAATCTCTCTTCTTTCAGCAAAAGCCATCCTACTCATCCTCCTTAACCTCTTGGTTATCTTTCTTAAATATCTGCCAGAAATAGGTTCGGGCATTGACGAAACCGGCGGTGAAGGCGAAGTTGCCGTCCACACCCAGCGTGGAATCGCCTCCCACCAGCATCAAACGCTCGGCTTCCGCTGCTAGCGCGGAAAGAAGCTGCGGCGCCTTAATTTTGTCAGAGTAAGCACGCACTAATTGGGGAATTCTGGCCATTAGCCTCTTAAGGTTTCTTAAGTCTAAGCGCCCAAAGGGAATTTGCTTGAAGAGAGGAGCGTCTTTTATTTTATCTTCTGATTCCACTTGGCTCAAAGCCAGGTAGCCTAAGGCTACACCGGCTAAGAAAACCCCCTGGCCTTGCGGCGTTCTAAGGTACTCATCACGAAACTGCTCGAACAGGTCTAAATTCATTCTTTCTCCCCCCTTGATTTACAGCAGTCATAAATTCCACCCACACTTGGGCGTAAAGCAGCGTGCTTGCCACATCACTCCAGTTGTTGCTTTCGTAGACAAGGCGGGTAGCACGCGATGTTACCATGTTTTTGAATGTGCGAATCGGAAGCGTTTCGCCCTTCAGCAACTTACCCAAAGTCTTAAGGGTAAAGTCACGGAAAACTAATTTATCCGAATCGCTTTTTCCGGCCAAACGACTTAAAGTGGCATAAAGGCTTTTGAGCGCCCAATCCAAATTTAGTCCTTTGCGCACTGGTTCCCCCATGACTGTCTTCATTACCCGTTCCCACGTACGCTCGAGAAAGGCCAGTCTTTCTGGTGGAACGTCCTCGACCATCAAGTGCACCAGTTCCTGGGCGTTGTTTTTTTCCCAAAAGAGGAAGTGATAAACCAAGCTACTTCCTTCCCGGGCCATGGCGGAGAAGTATCGGCGTTCGCTTCGTTCTCCCGGACTTGCCAGTTGCTCGTTTTGGGTTACGCGTTCCAATTGCTCCACCGCTCTTTTTACGGCAGCCACACCATCTGGACCGGCAGCCTCTGGAATAACCCAAAGGCGGAGCCCAGGAACAACATCGTTATACGTAAGGGTCCGCTCCACCCTTTCCCTCCCCGCCGAGAGTTTACGCAGGCAGTCCTGGCACACGGTAAATACACGTTCTTTTTCGCCCTTATCCAATCCGGGTAAGAAACTCACTTTGTCGGCCGTGGCAAACTTGAATACCGAGCTCAGGCTAACCAAGCCTGAAGCGGGACGTTGACACACAGCACAAGCTTTAAGCCTCGCCAAACCCCCCGCCAGCGACTGGCTCAACTTTTTCCTAAAGTAACTGACAAAAGCCGGAACCTCGCCGGGATAGAGAAATTGTTCGTCACGCAAAACTCCGAAAAGGATGATGTGTGACTGCTTCGGTTGAAGGCTCTCCAGGATTCTTTCCAACCAATTTTCCAGGTCCGTCATGATTCGGTCGGCCGATCCTGGAGATAAGGTTCCTTCGGCCTCGTAATCATCCAGCACCCGGTAGCGGAGCTTGTGAAAGTGACTATGCGTCTCCTCTCGCCAATTTGCGGACGGGCCTACCCAATCTTCCCGATTCTTGTCAAGGGTGCTTTTGGGCTTGCCTATTTTGAAGAGAGGAGTAAACCCCCAGGTGACGTTTGCTCCCACGCGGTCCCGGTAGAGATATTTTCGTTTCATTTCTGGCTCGAGTTTTAGGTCTGCCAAATCAACCCTGGCCACCCCCTTGACATCCAGCATTTCGGCCTCGGGATCCTTTACCTCCAAGAATACGCGGACTGCTTTGCCTTCCTTTTCTGCCGGAAGTTTTAAGTAAGCATCCAATCCTTCATCGCCCTCGAGGGACCCGATGTCCCTGATCGCCTGGATAAACCCCATTAAGCCACCTCCTTAATATGCCTATCGTTATTTCTGACATAGCACCCAAGCCCTCCCTTGTCAACAACTTCTAAAAATTTTTCCTCTTTTCGGTTGGGTATAAAAGCGCAGTTCGTTAGTGTATAATACTGACCGGTAAGCCTACCTAATTTAGGGATGGAAACTTCTTACTCACAGCGGTTAGGGCTTTAGCCCAGACTTAGCCTACCTATCCTATAAGGATTGCCGATTCGCCTTTACTTCGGGAGCATGTGCCTCAGCAGCAAAAACACGCTCCCGTTTTTCTTATCTATCTATTGCGTATCATTATCGGTCTTTCTTCCGGTAAAGTAGTTGATCGGCTTTTCTCCCCTTTCAGAATGGGTCATCGTGATGCTGCAGAAAACCGCCGATTCCGCTGTTACATGTCGTAACGCCCCAACTGAAGGGTCATTAAGCTCAATGCGGATATTCACCCGCTGGTCGGGCGGGTAGGTGTCGCCGAGGATGCAGGTGATGCAGGCGGAGGCGTGGGCGCCGGCGGCGAGGCGCGGGGCAAGAGCGGCGGCCAAGGTACTGCGCAGGTAGCCGATGCTCTGGCCTCCCGGGCCGAAGACGTGGATGGCATTGGGGTCAAAAGGGTTGCCGGGCTCCGGCAGGAGAAGGAGGGGATCGCCTTCCTTAAGCTTCTTCGCCCTTTCCCAACGCGCGCCGTGACTCAGCCCGACCACGCGCGTGGCAAAGGAAGCGGCACGGGTGAAGTAGTCGTAGACCTCGCCGACCTTAAGCCCGAGAAGCGCGCCCCACACCAGGTCAAGCGGGCGCTGGTTTTCCCAGGGGAAAGCATTGTGGTAATCCTCGGCAAAGGCATTGAGGAGAATATCCTCGCCGAGCGTAGCCTTAAGAAGCTGCAGGTGGCGCGCCTGCCAGCGTTCCACCTGGCGCAGCTCCCACAAGGCCGCAGCCATGACGCCACGGCGCATCATGGCGACAGCTTTTATAAGGTGCGCCAGATCGAAGTCTGTATCTTCCCACCCCTCTAGGAAGCCTTGCTCCAAGAGGTGGATCAGCAACTTTTGCATGATAGCACTCCTTTCGAAAATGAATTTCCTCCCCGTTGTTTTGGCGCCGTGCAAGCCCCCAGGCCACACGTTTTCGTCTCTCTTTCCGCCCATCGGTTGCCTCTCAGAAGGCCGCCGTTCGTCTTTCTTGCTTAAAATCATAGCAAAGGTACCCCGTCATCTACGGACGGGGTTCGCTTTTCTTGGGAAAAAATTTTTGGCAGATGCTTGACGAAGCGGGGCGTGCGCTGTATCGTATTATTTGGATATCTGGATATATGGATATTAGGATACCGGGAAATGGGGGCTGGTAATTGCTGGACGAAAACAGGCGCAAACGTTACGAAGAAAAAGCCGAGTTGCTTAAGGCTCTGGGGCATCCGGTCCGGCTTTGCATCGTCACGAATCTCTTGGACCGCGCCTGTAGTGTCGGGCACATGCAGGATTGTTTGGGGCTCCCGCAGTCAACGGTCTCCCAGCATTTGGCTACGCTGCGCGCACGGGGGATCATTCGCGGGGAGCGCCAAGGGGCGGAGGTGGTGTACCGCGTGGTAAGCCGGGAGGCGGCCGACATTGTGCGGGTACTCTTTCCCGAAGGCGACGATCTTACCCGCAGCGTAGAAGGAACCAGCGAGCAGAAAGAAGCCGAAGCTGGCCGCCCCTGAGCATCGCCGGCCGGCGAGAGCTCGAACGTGATTAAGCTTGAACGCTTTTATATGGTCTCGGTTGATGATGCGCCTTAAGGAAGCTTTTACGAAAGGAGCAGGAAGATGGGTAAAAAATTGGTTGTTATCGGCGGCGTAGCCGCAGGAACCAAAGCTGCGGCCAAGGCGAAACGGGAACACCCGGATTGGGAAGTTACGGTGCTGGAGAAAGGCAAGGATATCTCCTACGCCGGCTGCGGTCTACCCTATTACATTGGCGACGTGATCAAGGAACGCAAGGAAGTGGTGGTCAAGACCCCGGCCGAGCTCAAAGCCTGGCTGGGCATCGACGTACTCACCGAGCACGAAGCCCTCAAAGTAGACACGGCGGCCAAAGAGGTTACCGTCTTGGACAAAAAGACGGGTCAAACGAAGATCTTCCCCTATGACAAGCTCATCTTCGCCACCGGCGCCGAGCCGTTCGTGCCGCCCGTGCCGGGTATTGATCTCCCGCAGGTGTATACCGTGCGCGAGGTCGCCGACGCCGACGCCATCAGGGAACGCCTGGACAAAGGGCTCGTCCGCCGGGCCGTAGTGGTGGGCGGCGGCTTTATCGGGCTAGAAGTTGCTGAAAACCTGGTGCTTAGGGGTGTCCAGACCACCCTGGTTGAGCTTCTCGACCAGGTGCTTCCGGGCTTCGATCCCGAACTCGCCATCTTGGTGCAAAAGCACCTGGAAGAGCACGGCCTTACCGTCATCACCGGGGACAAAATCACTTCCTTCGTCGCCGATGAAAGCGGCAACCTGAAGGCCGCCATAACACCGACGCGGGAGATTCCGTGCGACCTCGCCGTCTGGGCCACGGGCGTGCGGCCGAACACAAGGCTGGCCGCCGAAGCCGGTGTGGAGCTCGGGCCCACCAAGGCCATTAAAGTGAACGAATACATGGAGACGAATATCCCCGACGTGTACGCCGTTGGCGACTGCGCCGAAAACGTGCAGCTCATCACGGGCAAACCGGCCTGGATACCCATGGGCTCGACCGCCAACAAGATGGGCCGGGTGGCCGCGCTTAACCTGGACGGTGGGGCGGATAAGGACGCCCTCCGCGGCGTGGTCGGGACGACGGTGGTCAAGCTCTTCGACATTAAGGCGGGTAAAACCGGGCTTTCGGAGTCCATGGCGAGAAAAGAGGGCTACGATGTAGAAAGCGTGCTCGTCCCGGCCCACGACCGTGCTCACTATTATCCCGGAAGCCATTTGATCTTGGTAAAGCTCATCGCCGACAAGGCCAGCCACCGGGTTCTCGGCGGTCAGGTGGTCGGCGAGGGCGTCATCGACAAGCCGATCGATGTTCTGGCCACGGCCATCACCCTGGGCGCCAAGGTAGAAGACCTGGCGAAGCTGGACCTGGCCTACGCGCCACCCTTCTCCACCGCCATGCCGCCGGTGGTGACGGCGGCCAACGTGCTCCTTAATAAACTCACCGGGCGCCTGAACGGGATCAAACCCCAGGAGCTCAAGGCCCGCCTGGACGCCGGCGAAGGCGACCTGGAAATCGTCGATGTGCGCAAAGACGAAGAAGTCCTTTTGGGCAAAATCCCCGGTGCGAAGCACATCGTCCTGGATGAAATCGAGGCGCGGGCGGACGAGATCGACCGGAATAAGGAAGTCGTTCTCGTATGCAAGGTGGGCCTGCGCGGGTACCTGGCGGCCCTCAAGCTTAAAGCGAAGGGCTTCCCGCGGGTTACGGTGCTCGAGGGCGGCATGACGGCCTGGCCTTATGCAACGGAATAAGATGTCGGGAGGAAGAAACATGGCGGAGAAGTACGTGAATGCGCGGGGCCTGCAGTGCCCAGGCCCCATCGTGCAGCTTTTCCAGGCGGCCAAGGAAGCTCAAGCCGGTGACATCCTGGTGGTAGAAGCCACCGACGGCGGTTTTAAGAAAGACGTAGTCGCCTGGTGCAAAAAGACGGGCAACGAGCTTCTCTCCCTGGAGGACGACGCCGGCGTTCTGCGGGCCCGCATCAAGAAGGCCTAGGGAGGTGAGGTCATGCGGGAAGACAAGAAAACCATCATCGTCTTCTCCGGCGACCTGGATAAAGCCATGGCCGCCTTCATCATCGCCAACGGCGCCGCGGCCATGGGCAACGAGGTGACCATGTTCTTCACCTTCTGGGGCCTGAACATCCTGCGCAAGGCCAAGGGCGCGAAGGTAAAGAAGACTTTTCTGGAGAAGCTCTTCGGCTGGATGATGCCACGCGGGCCGGAGAAGCTGGGTCTCTCCAAGATGAACTTTTGCGGCCTTGGGCCCCGGATGATGAAGCTCATGATGCGCCAGAAAAACGTGAATACCCTGCCCGAGCTCATCGAACAGGCCAGAGCGCTGGGGGTCAAAATCATCGCCTGCTCCATGTCCATGGACATCATGGGCATCCACCCCGAAGAGCTCATTGACGGGATTGAGTACGCCGGCGTAGCCTCCTACCTCGGCGAGGCCGATGAGGCGAACGTGAACCTCTTTATCGCCTAGCTAAAAAAAGACCCCGGACTTCCCCGCAGGGAAAGGCCCGGGGTCTTTTATTTTTCATTCGCCTAGAGGCCTTGCCGGTGTACCACCCGCCCGGCGGAGATGGTGAGGCGGACGTCGTTGGCGCGCGTCACTTCCTCCGGAGCGGCCGTATAGTCACCGGCGAAAGCAGTAAGATCCGCCAAGTAGCCGGGGGCCAGGCGGCCGCGCTCGCCTTCGGCGTGGGCCACATAGGCGGCGCCTTGAGTGAAGAGGCTGAGGGCCACAAGGGGCGAAAGCTTTTCCTCCGGGAGCCAGCCGCCCTCCGGGTTCCCAGAGAGGTCGGTGCGGGTGATGGCAGCGTGAAGGCCGAGAAGGGGATCTAAAGGTTCTACAGGGCAGTCGGAGCCGCCGGCCAAGTGAATCCCCCTCTCCAGCATGGACTTCCAGGCATAGCTGGTGCGCGCCCGCTCTCTCCCCACCCGGTTTTCCACCATAGGCCAATCGGAGGCGACGAAACGCGGCTGTACGTCGCCGGCCACGCCCAGCTCCCGCATTTTCTCCCAGAGGGACGGGTTCATGATCTGGCAGTGCACCAAGCGGTGGCGCGCGTCCGGGCGCGGGTACTTGGCCTGGGCCTCTTCAATGGCTTCCAGGGCCAGGCGGGCCGCCCGGTCGCCGATGACGTGGACCGCCACCTGAAAGCCGGCCCTGTGCGCGAGCTCTACCATTGCTTTAAGCTCGCCTTCGTCAAAATTCATAAGCCCGCGATCGCCCGGGGCATCGCTGTACGCGTCCTCCAGCGCCGCCGTCCGCGCGCCCAGAGAACCGTCGGCGACAATCTTGATTGGGCCCAGGCGGATGAGCTCCGAGGGAGGTTGCCAGGCCGCCACCTCGGCCAGCAGGCTTTCCAGCTCCGCCAGGGAGCCCACAAGGAGTTCCATCCTGACCCTAAGAGGCAGTTTGCCGCGCGCGACCAGAGCCGCGTAGGCGCCTGCCGCCCGCGCGAAATTCCCGCTATAGCCGAGGTCGTCCGAGTGGACTTCGGTAAGCCCGGCTTGCACAGCCCGGGCCGCGGCCAGGGCCAGAGCGTCCTCCAGGTCTGAAGGCCCGGCAGGCGGAACGGCCCGCTGCACCAGGCCAATGGCTCCGAGCTCAAAGATAACGCCGGTAAGCTCGCCGTGCTCGTCCCGCTGAAGCTGCCCGCCTTCCGGATCGGGTGTGGCCGCGGTCAGGCCGGCGGCCTCCAGGCCCTTGCGATTGAGGACCGCCGCGTGCCCGCATACGCGGGAAAGCAGCATGGGGTTTTCCGGCGCGATGCCGTCCAAGTCTTCCTTTCTGGGCAGGCGCTTCTCGGCCAGAAGGTTTTGGTCCCAGCCGCGCCCCAGCACCCAGCGGCCGGGAGGAATTTGCCGGCTGCTCACGAAGTCCGCCACGCGCCGGCGAAGTTCGGCAATCGAACGCACCCCAAGAAGATCTACCTGGTTCAGGGCGAACCCGTAGGCCAGAAGGTGCAGGTGTGTATCGGTAAGACCGGGAACCACCGTAAGGCCGGCGGCATCGATGACCTCAGTTCGCGCTCCAACGTAGTCTCGGACTTCATCCTCACACCCTACCGCCACAATACTGTCGCCTTTAACGGCCACCGCCTGGGCCTCCGGCCGCTCCGGTACTAAAGTGAGAACACGTGCGCCTTTAATTACCAAGTCCGCTTCCATAAGAAGGGGTGCTGGCCGGGCCAACACCCCGCACACCTCCTCGCGCTAAATCCATTATTCACGTCCCGCCGCCGTCCCCGCCGCCGTGAGGCGCGCTTCCCGCCGCGCCTGCGCCGCCTTGAACCAATAGTAGGCCGGCACGCCCAGCGCCGGAATCACCAGGCCGAAAAGCGACGAGCGCGGGTCTTCGATAAGGCAGTTGATGAGAAGGAAAAGCGAAGTGAGCACGGATAGGGCAGGCACCACCGGATAGCCCCATACCTTATAAGGCCGCGGAAGGTCCGGGTATTTGCGCCTAAGGATAAAGACCGAAACGATGGTGAGCGTATAGAACACCCATCCGGCGAAGACTACCATGGTGGTGAGCTGCTGGAAGGTACCTGTGTAAAGCAGGATGATGGCTACCGCAGCGGAGGCAATAAGCGAAGGAATGGGGGTGCGGTACTCAGGGTGCACTTCGGCGAAGAGCGGGAAGAAAAGCCCATCCTTGGCCATGGCGTAATAAGTACGCGGGAAAACCAGGACGCAGCCGTTGGTGGAGCCGAAAATGGAAATGAGCGCGCCCAGGGTCACGAGCGAAGCGCCCCAAGGGCCAAAAATGAGCTTGGCCGCCGCCGCTGCCGGCTTGGCATCGGCGGCGATGGTGGCCGCCGGGAGCACCTTAAGGAGCGCAAAGTTGAACAGCACGTAGATGGTGGTCACCCCTCCGATGGCAATAAGGAGGGCGAGGGGCAGGTTCCGCTGCGGGTTTTTGATTTCTTCGGCGATGGTATTGACGTTGCTCCAGCCCTCGTAGGCCCAAAGAGAAGCAATGAGGGCCATGCCAAAGGAACTGAGAAGGCCTGTGCCGCCGGGAAAGACCGTCATGGGATTGTCGGCAGAGCCGAAGACCAGGCCCGCAACGATGATGATCACGATGGGCAGCAGTTTGGCTATCATAAGGACGTTCTGCACTTGGCCCCCAAGTTTTACCCCTAGGGCGTTGATAAAGGTGAGAAAGATGATGGTGCCGATGGCTAGGAGTTTAATGCCCAAGGGACTAAGGGGCACGATGGCACTGAAGTAAGTGGCAAAGGCCACCGCCAACGCGCTGATCGAACCGGAAGCCGATACGAAAAAGCTGGTCCACCCGCTCAGGAAGCCCATGAGCGGGCCGTAAGCCTCTCTGAGATAAACGTAGGCGCCGCCAGCCCGCGGGATCGCCGCACCCAGCTCGGCGTAGCAGAGGCCGGCGAGAAGCGTAATGATCCCCCCTGCCAGCCAGGCGAGGAGCGCCAGCCCCGGAGCCAGATGCGAACGCTGCAGCACGAAGGAACCCAGGAAAAAGATGCCCGAACCGATCATGATACCGGCAATGATCGAGACGCCTTCCCAGAGCCCCAGCTCCCGCTTGAGCTCGGTCTTTAGGCTGGTAAGTTCGTCGATCTTGGAATTAGCCACGGTTTTTTCCTCCCTCATTTCAGTCCCAGTACTTTGCCCGATATACTTCTCCAAGCCCAGGAAATAAAGCCTGCCGCCAGCGTTTATAGGTTTCAAGACCCGTGAGACCGCGTTGCTACGCTAGCTCGTGCGCCTGGGGAAGCCCGGCGCAGCAGACACCCTAAGTGCAAGAAAAGCCAGGCAGACAGGCCTGGCCGTAGAGGCGCGTACAGCCCATCCCTCCTTCCCCTCGGTGAGATAGCTCACCACCGCCGGCCCGGGGAAGCCGACGGTGACAGTCCGGCAGCTCTTAACTGCCGGCCCAGCTCGGGGTACCGGTGCGATCCCCCGGCTTCGGCGGCCGCCCCTTTCCCCACCCTTCGTCGCTGCCCTGCTCTGGGTGGCTACTCTTGACGAGCCGCGCCTCTACCTCACCTCAGCGGTGCGGGCACCTGAAGGACTGAGATGAGGTAATTATTTGTTTGGTGATTATGATAGCTTGCTACCAAAGAGGCGTCAAGAGAAATTAATCGCTCATTTAGTGTGGAGCGTAAATTTTTGTGCTGTGAGCAGGCAGGATTTTGAAACGCTTTGGCGAATAAAAGCAATGAAATACAACCTGTATACAGATTGTATGAGAGGGTTGGCCCATGGGAGAAGATCCTTCCTACCGTTCATCTAAAGAAAAAGCCTACCGGTTAATCAAGCAGGCCATAATTACCCGTGCTTTTGCCCCCGGCCAGTTCCTGAGCGAAAATGAGCTCTCGCGCTCCCTAGGCGTAAGCCGGACACCCATTCGCGAAGCCCTGCAGGCTTTGGAGGTAGAAGGTTTCGTAACGCTAATTCCGCATAGGGGCGCCCAAGTAGCCGAGATCTCGCTTAAAGACCTGGATGAAGTCTACGAGCTCAGGCTGGTGCTGGAACGCCTGGCGGGGCAAAAGCTTATTGAACGGGGAAACGAGATCTGCCTGCAGCAGATGATCGATCTTTTGGCCGTGCAAAAAGATCTCGCACAAGAAAACCGCCCGGTGGAGTTTATCGCCGCCGACCGGGAATTTCACCTGGCACTGATTCGCGCCGCTGGGAACGAGCGCCTTTATCGTTTTTACGACAGTCTGCGCGACCACCTGCTGCGCCTAGGTTTGGAAGCCATCCAGACGCCCGGACGTATGGCGCAGGTGCTCGAAGAACACGAAGCAATTTTGCACGGGCTGAAAGAGGGATCGTACCAAAAATTCGATGCCGCCATAACTACCCACCTCAACGTCACCAAGCTGGCAGTAGGCAAGAACCTTCCCAACCTGTGGCGCTCGTGAGCCCTTCATACTTTCGAGGGAGGTAAGGCACATGGCAAGATTTAGGGTTGGCGTGATCCAAATGCAGGCACATTTGGGCGAAAAAGAGCGCAACCTGGCCCATGCAGCGGAACTTATCGCCCGTGCCGCCAAAGATGAACCCGACGTTATTCTTCTCCCCGAGACATTCAACGTAGGTTTTTTTCCGACCGATCTGGCCGCCCATGCGGACGCCGCCGAAAAAGGGGAAAGCTGGCAGCTCCTCTCCCGCCTGGCACGCGAGCACCGGGTGAATATTGTGGGCGGTTCGGTGGTACGCTTTGGCCCCCAGGGCGACGTACGCAACACCACTTACGTGTTCAATCGTGAGGGGCAGGAAGTAGCCCGTTATGACAAGATCCACCTCTTTTCTCCTTCGGGAGAAAAAGACCGGTTCGCGGCCGGAGCCGTCCCTTCGCTTTTCACTTTGGAGAACCTCCCCATGGCCAGCATAATCTGCTACGATCTCCGTTTTCCGGAACTGGTAAGGGGTTTGGCCCTGAGCGGAGCCAAAGTGCTCTTCGTGCCGGCCGAGTGGCCGCACCCGCGCGTGGAACACTGGCGCACGCTCCTTAAAGCCCGGGCCATTGAGAACCAGATCTTCGTGGTCGCCTGTAACGCCTGCGGCCCGGTGGGAGACTTGGTAAATTCCGGTCACTCGGCGGTTATCGATCCATGGGGAGAAGTGCTCATGGAAGCCGGTGAGAAGGAAGCGATCTTAAGCGTCGACCTTCACCTGGAAGCCGTCGAAGAAGTGCGCCGACGTATCGCCGTCTTCGCCGACCGGCGACCGGAGGTCTACGCACCGCTCTTGCAGCAGAAGTAAGCGATTATTGAGGAGGAACAACATGCCGCAGCTAACTTTTACCATCGAAAGGCCCAAGCACTCACCTGAGACCATTGTCTATCCAGTGAAACTGATCCTCTGCCTCGGTTTCGCCGGCCGGGATCAAAGCAAGGTGCGCGAGCACATCCGCGAGCTGGAAGCGATTGGTGTAGAATGCCCAGCTAAGACTCCGGTGATTTATCCGGCAAGCGGCCTTCTGGCCACAACTGCCGCCACCGTCCAGGTGGTCGGCGCCGACACAGGGCCGGAAGCGGAATTCGCCCTCCTTCCCTACCAGGGTCGCCTCTTGGTTGGATTGGCCAGCGACCAGACCGACCGGAGCCTGGAAAAGGTGAGCATCTATAAGTCTAAGCAGATCTGCCCCAAACCTTTAAGCAGCGTTCTTTGGGATTACGAAGACGTTGCCGACCACTGGGACGAACTTATCCTTCGTAGCTGGGTAAACACGGGAACAGAAGAAACGCTTTACCAGGACAGCCCCGCCAGCGCTCTCTTGCCCGTCCCAACCATAATGGAACACGTACGCCAAGAATATCCCGACTTAGAAGGCGTCCTCATCCTGTCGGGAACGGTTCCCACTCTCGGCGGGCTCGCCACTCCTTCGAAGTTCGCCGCGCTCCTTTCCGACCCCGTTCTGGGCCGGGAAATCTGGCTCGCGTATGAAGTTAAGGACCTCTTGAGGAAGTAACCACTAAAATCAAGGAGGTGATGTTTCTCGCCGCAACCATGATGTTTTAATCCGTATCCAACACCGAAAGAGGGGGAATAAGAAAGTGAAGCGCCAATTGATACTGCTCGTCGTAGGATTCCTCATCGCTGCCTTGCTACTGGCCGGCTGTAGCTCGCAGGCTCCAGCACCACAGGGAGGAAATAGCCAACAGAGCCAGCAGGGGCAAGGTACGGCTCAAGGAGCCATACAGATCAAATACGCCGTCGTCGGTCCTGACGACCATCCTTATACTATTATGGCCAAGAAGTTCAAAGAGCTGGTTGAAGATAAAACGAACGGCCAAGTGCAGGTAACGATTTTCCCGAACGCCCAGCTCGGCAGCGAACGCGAAATGGCCGAAGGCGTGCGCATGGGCACCATCCAGATGACCACCGTCACCAGCGACGGTACGCTACCCGCCTGGACTCCCGAGCTCCAGGTTTTCAGCATTCCCTACCTTTTCCGCGACCGGGATCACGCCTACAAGGTGCTAGACGGCAATGTCGGCAAAGAATTGGGTGACAAACTTTTGGCCCAAGGCCTACGCTCACTTGGTTTTTGCGAACTAGGGTGGCGCCACTTTACGAACAACGTCCGCCCCATCGCTAAGCCGGAAGACGCCAAAGGCCTAAAGATTCGCGTCCAGGAGGCAAAGGTTTGGTTCAGCCTGGTGAAGGCCCTGGGAGCAACGCCTACACCCATTCCATTCGGTGAACTATACACCGCCCTGCAGCAGAGAACTGTAGACGGGCAGGAAAACCCCGTAGCCACAATCCGTTCCATGAAGTTTTATGAAGTACAGAAGTACCTTACTCTGGACGGCCACACCTATTCCGCCGGCAGCGTACTCATCAACCCCAAGTTCTATGATAGCCTGAGCCCCGATATTCAAAAAGCCATTCAAGATTCGGCTACCGAAGCCATCAGCTACCAGAGAGAGGTCATAGCGCAGAAAGAAGCGGAAGACCTACAGTTCCTCAAGGACAAGGGCATGGAAGTCACCGAACCTGACCGAAATGCTTTTGTGGAAGCCACCAAGAACGTCCCGGAAGAAGTAAAGGACATGGTTCCGCTCGAGCTGGTCGAGCAGGTTCGGAACACGAAGTGAGGTAGGGGCATCTCGCAGTAAAACGGGGGCGGCACGTAAGGCGTCGCCCCCCTCGTCCGGAGGGACTCGATATGCTGAACCGGGTAATAAACTTCGTAGTAGACACCGTCCTTGCCGTATCGTTGGCCGTTATTTCCTGCGTTACCTTTGCCGAGGTGGTCTCCCGTTACTTCCTTCATTTTTCCATTCCCTGGTCCATGGACGTGGTCCGGATTGCTTTTGTCTACTGCGTCCTCTTTGGCGCAGTCGCCGGGGTCCGTAATAGGGCGCACTTGAATATTGACGTCCTCCTGGTAAACCTCCCGCCCCGGCTCCGCCGGTATGCAGATCTAATTATCAACCTCGCCGTAGGCTTTTTCTTTGTCGTTCTCGTCGTAATCGGTATACAGTTCGTCCAGCAGGCCGGAACGCAGACCCTGCCTTACACCCTCCTCCCTATCCGCTACCTGTACGCTGCGGTGCCCTTGGGTGGCGCCCTTATGCTGTACTACCTGGTGCAACAAATGTGGCACGATCTGCGCCCAAATACCAAGGGAAAAGAGGTGTAGCGCATGGGGCCTGGGATCATTTTGCTTCTTTTCGGCGCCTTCTTCCTGGGTATACCCATAAGTTTTGCCCTGGGGCTTACCGCTTTTATCGGCCTGGTTACAGCTGATTATCCGTTAACCGTTGTAGTCCAACGCATCTTCACCGGCATTGACAACTACGCACTTATCGCCATTGCTCTTTTCATCTTTGCGGGGGATCTGATGGCCGAAGGAGGCATTTCGCGCCGCCTGGTCAACTTTGCCAACGCCATCATTGGCCACTTCCCCGCCGGTCTGGCCATGGTGAGCGTTTTGGCCTGTATGTTCTTTGCCGCCATCACCGGGTCGGCCATCGCGGCCACTGCGGCCATTGGCGGTCTGATGATCCCCCTCATGGTGGAAGAAAAGTACGAAGCCAGATTTGCCGCCCCGCTTCTCGCCTGCGCCGGTTCCATCGGCCCCATAATCCCGCCGAGCATTCCTCTTCTTGTTTTCGGCCAGCTGGCCAACGCCTCCGTAGCACGCCTCTTCGTCGCCGGCTTTGTTCCGGGAATTCTTATGGGGATTGCGCTCATGATTTTAAGTTATTTCATCGGCAAGAAACGCAACTACCGTGGGCGGGACCGTTTTGCCGGCTGGCAGGAGATTCTGCGCACGGGGCGCGAGGCAATTCTGGCGTTGATTACCCCGATTATCATCATTGGCGGCATCGTCAGCGGAATCTTTACGGCCACAGAATCCGGAGCTATAGCTGTAGTGTATTCGCTTATCATAGGCCTCTTCGTTTACAAGGAGCTTACCTGGCGCAAGGTTTGGGAGCTTCTCAAGAAATCGGCCATTTCGACCGGCACCGTCTTAATCGTGGTCGGCTGTGCTTCCCTTTTTATCTGGTATTTGACCATTAATCAAATCCCCCAGACAATAGCACAGCTCATGATGACCTTCATCCACAGCCGCTTCGTGCTGCTTCTGGTCATCAATATAATCCTTCTCATCGTCGGCACCTTCATCGATACCATCAGCGCCGTAGTTATCTTTGGGCCGCTTTTTCTCCCTCTTACCCAGGCCTTTGGCGTTGACGTGACCCATTACGGACTGATCTTGGCCGTGAATCTTACCATCGGTATGTGCACCCCGCCCTTGGGAGTGGACCTTTTTGTGGCGAGCGCCATCGCTAAGGTTTCCATTCGCGAAATGTGGCGCGACCTAATACCGCTACTGGGAGCGTTGATCGTGATCCTTCTGCTCATCACCTACATTCCTGAGACGGTGCTCTGGTTGCCAAACGTTCTGGGAATCAAGTAACCAAGAAAGCAAAGTTTCGACCAGAAACTAATCGAGGCCGCCTCCCCTAAGGAGACGGCCTTTTTTTAGCAGTTTCCCACGTCCTTGCCCAGGTATTCGCCCACCAGGCGCATGGCGCAGTATTTGCCGCACATCGTGCACTCGGTCTTGCCGGCAGGGTTGCGGCCTTCGCGGTAGCGGCGGGCTTTTTCCGGGTCGATGGCCAGCGCAATCTGGGCGTCCCAGTCCAGCGCCTTGCGGGCCCGGGCCATCTTAAGATCCCATTCCCAGGCGCCCGGGAGGCCTTTGGCCAGATCGGCCGCATGGGCGGCAATGCGCGCGGCGATCACACCTTCCCGTACGTCCTCGTCCGTGGGTAGCCCCAAGTGCTCGGCCGGGGTCACATAACAGAGGAAATCGGCGCCGGCGACGGCGGCCAAGGTACCGCCGATGGCGGCGGTGATATGATCGTAGCCGGGAGCCACATCGGTCACCAGCGGCCCGAGCACGTAAAACGGCGCGCCGTGGCAGAGCCGCTTTTGTAGCTCCATGTTCGCCCGGATCTGGCTAAAGGGAACGTGGCCGGGCCCTTCCACCATCACCTGTACCCCGGCCTTCCAGGCTCGCTCCACCAGTTCGCCCAGGATGATAAGCTCTTGGATCTGCGCGCGGTCGGTGGCGTCGGCCAAGCAGCCAGGCCGGAGGCCGTCGCCCAGGCTGAGGGTAACGTCGTGAGCGCGGGCAATCTCCAGCAGGCGGTCATATTCCTCGTAAAGCGGATTCTCTTTCCCATGGTGCAGCATCCACCCGGTAAGGAAGGCACCGCCGCGGCTTACGATGTCCACCACGCGCCCTTCGCGCCGCAGCCGCTCGATGCTTTCCAAGGTGACGCCGCAGTGAACGGTCATGAAGTCCACACCGTCCTGGGCCTGTCGCTCAATCACCCGGAAGATGTCCTCCGCAGTCATGGCTACAATTGCGCCGTACTTCTCCTGGGCCTCCACCGCCGCCTGGTAGATGGGCACGGTACCCACCGGTACCTTGGCGGCTCGGAGCACCGCCCGGCGGGTGCGATCGATGTCGGCGGCACGGCCGGTGGAAAGGTCCATCACGGCGTCGGCCCCGGCCTCCACGGCCACTTTTAATTTGGCGATTACTTTTTCAGTTTCCGGAAAATCCTGGGAGGTGCCGATGTTGGCGTTCACCTTAGTCCGCAGGCCTCGTCCGATGGCTAGGGGATCCAGGCCGGTATGGGCCGGGTTGGCCGGAAGGCAGATGCTTCCCTCCGCCAGCCCGGCCCGCAGGAACTCCGGAGTCACCCCTTCCCTCGCGGCCGCCCGCTCCATCTCTGGGGTAATCCGGCCCGCCAGGGCCGCTTCGCGCTGCGTCATGCTCTTACTCCTTTCGCATTAAGGCTTAGGATTGCCGTGGCTCTTGGTGCGCCTGATTTCTCCCGGGTTGGCGTAGGTAAGCCGGCAGGGCAGAAATAACGGCCAAGCCGAGGGCAGCGCCGACAGCGCTGGAGAGCGCAAAGGGGAAGACGAACATGAAGGCCGCCCCGGAAGCCCCCAAAAAGTATTTGGCCACCGGGTAGGCGAGAAGGGCACCGAGAAGTCCCGTTCCGATAAGCTCGCCAGCGGCTGCAGTCCAGGTCCGGCCGGTTAGGCGGTAAAGCAGCCCGGCCAGGAACGCCCCGACCATGCCGCCCGGAAAAGCCAGGAGAGATCCTACGCCCAGCAGGTTGCGTAGGAGCCCGATGAGAAACGCTACCGCCACGGCCCGCTCCGGCCCAAGGAGCACCGCGGCCAGCACGTTGATGGCGTGCTGCACCGGTGTGGCCTTAGCCACACCCACGGAAAACCAAACGAAACGGGCCGTAGCCGTGCCCAAGGCCACCAGAAGAGCCATTAAGGTAAGCTCACGGGCTTTCATATAGCGGCACCGTCCTTTCGCCGATTGTCACGTGCTCCCAGCGGCCAGATACGCCGCCCTTATAGCAGGGCAACGCGCGCCCGCTGAGCCAGCACCTCGCCTGTAAGGTGATGGGCGGCATCAAAGAGGTAGGCCTGGAAGGTGCCGGGGCCACCCGCCTTTTCGGCCGCGAGCTCGGCCGCCACGCCGTAAGCGGCAAGCGCGCCGTAAGCGGCGAGGAAGGCATCTTCGGCGACGGCAACCCACGCCCCGATTACCGCCGTGGCCATGCAGCCGCTGCCGGTGATGGCCGTAAGCAGCGGGTGGCCGTTTTCTACCCGGGCCAGGCGGCGGCCGGAAGCAACAAAGTCCCGCCTTCCCGTCACGACGGCTACGGTCTGAAAGCGTTCCGCCACCGCCCTGGCGATTTTGGCCCGCCAGTTTTCATCCTCTGCCCGCGCCCCTTCCTCCAGCCGGCTGTCCACGCCGCGCGGCCGCACCGCCTCCCCGGCCAGCATCCCCATTTCCGCCAAATTGCCGCGAATGACGGCAAACTTGAGCTCGCTCACGAGCTCGTGAACGAGATCCTTACGGAACTGGGTCGCGCCCACACCCACCGGGTCCAGCACCACCGGAATACCGCTGCGGTTCGCCGCCCGCCCGGCGCGCAGCATGGCTTCCCAGCCGGCGCGCGACGGCGTTCCCGTGTTAAGAACCAACGCCTGGGCCTGGGCCACCATATCCTCTACCTCTTCTGGCGCGTCCGCCATGACCGGGGCAGCACCGAAGGCTAGGGTAATATTCGCCGTGATGTTGGCCACCACGATGTTGGTGACGTGGTGGACCAGCGGGCGCTCCTCCCGGATCTTTTCCAGAATAGCTCCTGCTTTTTCCTCAAGGGTCATGGGCATCCCTCTTTTCTTTTTTAGTGGGCCTTGAGCCAGGCCAGGTGGTTGGTGGGGCCGTGGCCGTGCCCGAGGGGAACGGCAGCGCGGATGGCGCAGGCGGTGAACTCTTTGGCCTGGCGCACTGCCGCCTCGAGCTCGAGCCCCTGCGCCAGCCCCACCGCCAAAGCGGCCGAGAAGGTACAGCCGGTGCCATGGGTGTTCTTCGTAGGATAACGCTCGCCCGGGAATTCGTGGAAAACCGAGCCGTCATAAAGGATGTCGATCGGCGGGCCTTCCAAGTGACCGCCCTTGATCACCACCGCCCGCGCGCCCAGGTCGCGTATCCGTCTGGCTGCTTCTTTCATCTCGTCAACGCCGTGGATGCTCATCCTGGCCAGGACTTCGGCCTCGGGCAAGTTAGGCGTCACCACCGCGGCGAGGGGCAAAAGCTCCGCTTTGAGCGCGGCCTCGGCCGTGCTTTCCAAGAGGCGCGCACCGCCCTTGGCGACCATCACCGGGTCCACCACCAGCCGGCTTAGGCGGAAGGCGCGGATCCTCTCGGCCACCGCCTGAATGATCTCCGCCGAAAAGAGCATGCCCGTCTTGGCCGCGTCTGCCCCGATATCCGTAAGGACCGAGGTGATCTGGGCCGCCACCGCCTCAGGGCTCAAGGGGTAGATCCCCTGCACGCCCAAGGTGTTCTGCGCCGTGACCGCGGTGAGGGCGCTCATGCCGTAGGCACCGAGCACGGTAAAGGTCTTGAGGTCTGCCTGGATGCCGGCCCCACCGCCCGAGTCGGAGCCGGCAATGGTAAGGACACGGGGTAAAGCCATTTCTCTTCCTCCTTAGCTTAGGGCAAGGGCCGGGGAAAAAACTAAGCCGCCCCCGTAAGGAAATGCGGCTTTTTAATCGTGCTGCACCGCTTCCCTACGCTGGTATTACCCAGATCAGGTTCCAGGGTCAAGGGACTACTCCCTTATCTCAGCCCGTACGGGCTCCCCTAGCAGTTGCCCTATTTTTTTGTCAGTTCCATTATAGCCCCCGGCAGACAGAAAGTAAATCTTTTTCTCGGCCAACATGAAGCCGTTCAAAGAGGTGCAGGCCTCTTGCAAAGGCAAGGCTGTGCTGCTAAACTCGAGGTAAGGCCAGCCACACGTTAGCAATCCTGACCCGGGTACGGCGCAGCCGCCCCGGGAAGGGAAAACTAGCGATCCCGTTCCCGCGACCAGGGGTTACGCCCTGCCGCCAAGGGAAGGAGGAAGGCTATGGGAACTAGAAAGGCCCCTCTGGTGATAATGCCGGCGTCACCGCCAGCCAGAGTGCGGTCTTTTTAGCGTTTTTGCCGGCATATTTTGCCGCCCACGGCACTTTTCATCGCCTGGGCGGCCTGAGGGCAAACAAATTACGGAGGGAATGGAAATGGAAAGACGTTTGGGTGTGGTGGGGATCGTCGTTACGGAGCGGGAGAACGTGGCCGCCCGCCTCAATGCCATCCTCTCGGAATACGGCGACATCATCGTCGGGCGCATGGGCGTCCCTTATCGCGACCGGCAGGTTTCGGTGATCGCCCTCATTGTGGACGGCACTACCGATCAGATCGGAGCCCTGACCGGTAAGCTGGGGAGCCTGCCCGGAGTTAGTGTAAAGAGCGCTCTTACTCCTAAGTAAGCTTCAAACCGAGGAAGAACCTTCTTGTGGGCCTCTAGCCAGGGCCGCCCAAACATATCGCGCCAACAAAGAGGGCCCGCCCAGAGGTTAGGAAACGAGGTGCACTTAAGGGGCCTCATTGAAAGGGCCTCCACGAAGCCGGTAGATTAATATATATATCAGGAATCGAGCGGCCGAAGAACGTTAGTAAAGAAAGCGAGGGATTCACCTTTGGTTCTGGATGCACCTGCTTTTACCACCGCGCCGCGCGGGATACGCCTGCACATCGGCCTCTTCGGGCGGCGCAACGCCGGCAAGTCCAGCCTCATCAATGCCCTCACTGGACAGGAAGTGGCCATCGTCTCCGAAACCCCCGGCACTACCACCGACCCGGTCTACAAGCCGATGGAGCTGCAGCCGCTGGGACCGGTGGTATTTATCGATACCCCCGGCCTGGACGATGTGGGCCGCTTAGGCGAGCTGCGCGTGGCGGCCGCCAAGAAGGTGCTGAGCAAGATCGACCTGGCCCTTCTGGTGCTCGAAGCCGGAAGCGAACCCTCTACTGAAGAGAAGGGCCTGATTGAGTACTTCGAAAAGGAAAAGATCCCCTACCTCATCGTCCTTAACAAGCAGGACCTTGTGCCCTCCACCCCCGCCGGAAGGCAGGACGGCACCCCGACGGCGCTAAAGGGCGAAACCTGGTTGGTTAGCGCCCTTACCGGAGCCGGCATCGAGGAGCTGAAGAACCGCATTAAGGAGATCGCCCCCCGGGAGGCGCGCAAAGAAACCATCTTGGGCGACCTGATCGCGCCGGGCGATACGGTTGTGCTCGTTACCCCCTGCGACATCGAAGCCCCGGCGGGGCGACTCATCCTACCCCAGGTGCAAACGCTCAGGGACATCCTCGACCATGACGCCCTGGCGGTGGTGGTAAAAGAAGACGCCCTGGCGGCCGCACTCGCCGGCCTCAAGGCCCCGCCCGCCCTGGTGGTGACAGACTCCCAGGCCTTTCCGCAAGTGGCCGCCACCGTGCCGCCGAGCGTGCCGCTTACTTCCTTCTCCATCCTCTTCGCCCGTTACAAAGGCGACATCGTCGGGCTGGTGGCCGGCGTGTCCGCGATACCCAACCTTAAACCGGGCGATCGCGTGCTCATCGCTGAAGCCTGCACCCACCACCCCATCGGCGACGACATCGGGCGCGTCAAGATCCCGCGCGCCCTGGAGAAGCTCGTGGGCGGGAAGCTCGCCTTTACCTGGTACGCCGGCAGTGACTTCCCGGAGGACCTGGGTAGCTTCAAGCTCCTCATCCACTGCGGCGGGTGCATGATCAACCGGCGCGAGATGCTCAGCCGCCAGGCCCGGGCCCTGGCCGCCGGCGTGCCTACGGTAAACTACGGCGTTTTCCTGGCTTACGCCCAGGGCATCCTAGCCCGCACTTTGGCTCCCCTCGGGCTGGACCACCTGGTCCCGTCCCTGCCGGCGGCAAGAGAAGCAGCCGCCGGTACCTAAAGTCCCCACATCCCTCGCGCCTCGCCCCCTCACTCGCCCGTCCACCCTAAATCGCGCGCGATGGCCGCCGCCGTCTCCAGGAGGCGGGGAAGAAGCTCGGCCTGCCGTTCCGGGCCGAGGCGGGAGGCCGGCGCCGAGATGCTGAGCGCCGCCACCACTTGGCCGCGATAGTCCCGCACCGGCGCCGCCAGGCAGGCCACATCCTGTTCCCTTTCTTCGTGGTCCAGGGCATAGCCCTGGGCCTTTACCTTTTTGAGCTCTTCGTCCAGGGCGGCCGGATCGCAGATGGTGTTCGGGGTGAAGCGCGGGAGACCAGTGCGCGCCAAGAGTGCAGTGCGCTCTGCTTCCGGCAGGTAGGCCAGGAGAACCTTGCCCACGCCCGTGCAGTGGAGCGGCGCCCGCTCGCCGATGCGGGTAAACATGCGCACCGTACGGTCGCAAGGTACCTGGGCCACATACACGGCGCTGTCTTCCTCCAGGATCACCAGGTTCACGTTCTCTTGGGCCGCCCGCATAAGTTCCTCCATCCGCGGCAGGGCCACCCGGGCCAGATCGACCTGCTGCACCGCCGCCTGCCCCACCTCTACTGCCTTGATACCCAGCCGATAGCGGCGACTTGCCGGGTCCTGTTCCACGAAGCGGCGGGCCTTTAAGGTGGAAAGCAGGTGGTGGCAGGTGCTCTGGTTAAGCCCCAGCGCGCGGCTGATCTCCGCCAAGGGCAGTCCTGCAGCCGGGCCCTGGGCAAGAACGAGCAGGATGGCCAGGGCCCGGTCCACCGACTGCATGACCAAGCCGGGCGCCTTTTGCCTCATGCCTCTGCCCCCTCCCGCGGCCCGGCTGCCGAAAGAGCTTCGACCACCTCGAGGAGGGTGCGGTCCGTACCGACGTTTCCGGGAAAAACGGCATAGGGCAGGCCGGGAAAACGCGACTCCTCCCCCAGGCGCCACAGCGGGATGCCCGGCCGGACTTGCCCCAAGACGAGGGCGCTTTTCACTCCCAGGCCCTCCGTGGCAATGTCGCTGGAGGTGATCCCGCCCTTGGCCACAATGAAACGCGGGGTTATTCGGATGCGCCCCACCAGAGAAGCCAGAGCACGGGAGATGCGGCGGTTCAGGGCCAGCCCTTCTTCAGCGGTCGCGCCGCGCACCACTTCCCGGCTCGTCGCCACCACCGCCACGCGCCCACGCTCTAGTTCCCCTTCGAGAAGCTTAGCCACACAGGCAAGTTCTGCCTCGCGCTCTTCGGCGAGGAGAAGCCGGGCGACATTCAGCTCATGGACGGGGTAACCCGCCTCGCGCAGCACCTTAAGCTGCCGGTTTGTCCGCTCCACGTAAGATCCCACGGCCACCAGGCCCCCGCTGCCTTCCCAACCGGGGAGGAAGACGTCGGCCGCCTCAAGCAAGGGCCGGTCGGCAATCCCGCCGCGCACCTTGGCAAAGGCCGCTGCCGTACGGTAAAGGAAGTGCTTACCCACCTCCTCCACCGCCAGGAGCCCGCGCACGATGATGTCCAGGTCCGCATAGCTCACGGCGTTTACCACCACCGGCTGCCCGCGGCGCACGCCGTCCAGGTATTCGGCCACCTTGTCCGGCCCGCCGTGCCGCACCGCCGCAAGCGGCAGGGAAAACACGTCTTCCCGGCGCCAGAAGCCGCCGCTTTTTTCTTCTACCCATGCTTTAAGGTCCGAGCTTGAGTAACCGAAGGCCGGGTCACGGGCAAACTCCGTCTCGCCGGCCGGGAGCAGGCGCTCGCCCTCACCCACGTAGTGCACGTCGCCTACGGTGTACCGGTCGCCCTCGGGAAATGCGGGCACCAGCAGGTGACCGGCGAGGCGGCGGTCGTAGGCATCTTCCCAAAGCTCCGCCAGGGTGATAACCTCCAGCGGGTAGTGACCGCGCAGGGTAGAGTCGCTGCGGCTCAAAAACACCACCGGCCGCCCCTCGCGGCGCGCCGCCTTAAGCACGGCGGTCGCGGCCGCCTCGTTTACGTCCCGGGCGGCGGCCGGATCCAGGCTGCGGGAGTTGGTGAGGATAAAGGCCAAGGGCTCCTCCTCCCGCACAAGTTCCAGGGCCGTGGATTCATCCCACACGGTGTATACGCGCACGCCGTGCACCGTCTGTACCCCGGTGGGGTCGTCGTCTAGAGCCACCACCTTAACCTCGGAGCGTAGAACCAGAGAGCGGATCTCGTCTCGCAGCCCTCTAGCCTCACCCTCAGGAGGCAAGGCCGCGAAGAACTCCGCGCGGCTTACTTCTTGCACACCCATCCCCTCTTTCAGTATCTGAAGTCCGGTTTCATATTCTTCCCTGCCGGCCGCTTTTCCTGCCTGGTTTCGTTATCTTGGCAATGCGCTCCCGGAAGCTTCGCGCCGACCTGCGCCCGGCCCACTCGCTTCCCAAAGCAAAAAGAAAAGCCCGGGCGATGCCGGGCTGAAGGCGCGTGAAGAAGCTTATTTCTCGCCGTGCGCCAAGGCCTGGAGGTCGGTGTTGATCTGGGAAAAGATATATACCGGCGCGCAGCCGGGGTAAGTATAGCAGCGCTTGGCCAGGTTCATAGCCTCTTCCACCTTCCCTCTGGAGGGGAAGTACTGCCAGCAATCGCCGCAGACGAACAGGTTTTTCCCCTGCGCATAGGCGGGATCGAAGTCCGGCACACCGCCGGCAATGAAGACGCACTCGCCCTCCTTGGCCACAAAGGCCGGCACATCGATGCCGCTGTTCTTGAAGCTGTCCAGCGCCCCGCGGATATTAACATAGCAACCCGGGCAGGTCTGCTGCACAATCACCGTAAGGCCGGGATACATGCCAACCGGATTGTCGTTCGGCCGCTTAAAGATGCGCCGCACGGCATCCTTGCACTCCCCTACCACCTCGATAGCGTCCAGGTCGGCCACGCCCAGGCCCTCGCTGGCCGCGATCCGGACGGAAGGGATCTCCACCGGGTCAAAGCCCATGATGTAGCTCGTAACCGCATCGACGGCCACGGTATCCTGTCCGGCGATGATCAAGTTCATCTCCACCGGCGTGCCGGCGTGAGGTCCCTGCCCCTCCATGCCGATGATGCCGTCGATGATGGTAAGGTCCGCCCGGCGCACCCGATAGAGGTCGGCAAACTTCTGGCCGAGGTCGATGCGGTGTGCCCCCTGCTGCTGGTCGCTGGGGTGGCGGTTGGGAATAATGCCGTTCCAGTTCTTGAGGCCCAGGGTGACCGTCCCGGCCAGGTGCACCTTCATCTTGGGCAGGTTGATGATTACGTCAGCCTCGAGGAACGGACGGAAGACCTCGGCCCGTTTAAAGACCTTAGCCTCAGGGATTTCCACTAGTACGGTGGCCGTCTCATCGAAATAAATCACCTTGTCGGCACCGCCGCGCCGGGCCGCTTCTTCCATTCCGGAAACCTGGAACGCCGGCCTGGCCCGGCCCACGTGTTTGCCCAACGAGGGGTTGTCGCCTACCCAAACCTCACCGGCTTTCGATTCTTCCTTGATGTAAGAGGTAACCGCCTCCACCGTGCGCGGGTCCACCACGGCAAAGCTCTCCGGCGGCGCCTGAAAGGCCAGGTTAGGCTTAATCAGTACCCGGTCGCCCGGCTTGATGATGGCGTCAAGGCTGCCGACGGAAAGTTCCACCGCCTTCTTCACCGCCGCACGGATGGCAGCCACGTCCTCTTCGTAGCGGACGAATTTCCCGCCCATAAATTCGGCATTACCCTTGATGCCTTCTGCTTTGACCACCGCCACCTTCGGTTTGACCATATTCTCGCCCTCCTCGTCCAGCATGGTTTCACCCGCGATGCGGCCGGCTGATCGCTTCCCCCCTTTACTCCTGCCGCGTCGTTCTGCCGTATAATTCTACTTTTCTTCATTTTCTCCTTCTACTGTGATTGTTTTATTTTTCGTATTTTACCTTTCCTTTGTCCGGCAGCCAAGCAAAGGCCACGCAGGGGGGCAAGAAAAAACCCGGAGGCCAGAGGGCCCCGGGTCGGAGTATTTAGGCAGGCCAGCTTCTTACCGCCGGCGTTTCTCCCAGGCTTCCGGGTTGACCAAGTTGGGCGGCAGCTCGCCGCGCAGGACGGCGGCCGCGTTCTCTGCCGCCATAGTGGCCATGCGGGTGCGGGTGGCAATGCTGGCGCTCCCAATGTGGGGCAGCAGGATGACGTTGTCCAGGGTGAGAAGCGGGTTGTCCGGGCGGGGCGGCTCCGGGTCCATAACGTCCAGACCCGCAGCCGCAATGCGCCCCGTTTTTAGGGCGGCGTAAAGGGCAGCTTCGTCTACAATTGGACCGCGCGCCGTGTTGACGAGAACGGCCGTCGGCTTCATCTTGGCAAAGGCCTCGGCGTTAAAAAGGTGGCGCGTTTCGGCCGTAAGCGGCACGTGGATGCTGATAAAATCCGAACGCCTGAGCAGCTCGTCAAAAGATACATATTCCACACCGAGTTCCTTCTCCAAAGCCTCCTGGCGGTGGCGGCTGTAATAAAGGATTTTCATGTTAAAGCCGCGGGCACGCCGGGCTACTGCCGCCCCGATGCGCCCCAGGCCGACCAGGCCGAGCGTGGCGCCGTAGACGTCCTGGCCCAGAAGGAGCATCGGGCCCCAGGTCTTCCATTTGCCGGCCCGCAAGAATTTGTCCGCCTCCACCAGGCGCCGCGCGGTAGCCAGAATAAGGGCAAAGGCCAAATCGGCTGTGGTCTCGGTGAGCACGCCGGGGGTATTGGTGACGAGCACACCGCGGGCCGTGCAGGCCGGTACATCGATGTTATCGTAGCCGACGGCGTAGTTGGCCACCACCTTAAGGTGGGGGGCTCGGTCCAACAGCTCGCCGTCCACCCGGTCGGTAAGAAGCGGCACCAACGCGTCGCAGTCGGCTACCTCTTTGAGCAGTACCTCCCGCGGCGGAGGCAGCTCCTCCTCCCAAACCTTGACCTCGGCCACCTCGCGCAGGATCGCCAGCCCCGGCTCCGGGATACGGCGGGTAACGAAGGCTTTCGGCATCCTTGAACCTCCTGTTCTAGTTCGTCTTAAGGGGCATTCTTCTACTAGCGCTCTCTTTCGACATCCGGGCGGCAAAACCTGCCGCATTTTGAAACGCGGCATAAAAAAAAGCCCCGCCGCAGGGGCAGGGCGAGTGAAGACTCTTAGGCCGCACTCGGGGCGATAATCTTTTTTATCTCCTCTACCAGCCTCAGGCCTATACGCCGCTGGGCCTCGTAGGTGTTGCCGCCGATGTGCGGGGTAACCACCACGTTTGGCAGGTCGAAAAGCTTGTTCTTGCCCGGCGGCTCCACCTCCATCACGTCCCCGGCAAAACCTCCTAGATGCCCGGAGGCAAGGGCATTATACAAAGCTTCCTCGTCTACTATCCCACCGCGCCCGGCGTTTACCAGAAATGCGCCTTTCTTCATTTGTGCCAATTCGCGAGCGCCGATGAGGTGGTATGTCTCTTTGGTTAGGGGAGCGTGAATACTTACCACGTCCGCACGGCTTAAAAGCTCCTGTAACGATACCAGCTCCACCTTGAGGGCTGCCGCCGCCTCCGGCGTAAGGAAAGGATCGTAAGCAATCACGTTCATCCCTATGGCTTGGGCGATACGGGCCACCCTGGAGCCAATCTTGCCCAGGGCCACAATGCCCAAGGTCTTGCCGTGCAGCTCGTGGCCGATGAAGGCATGCTTGTTCCACTCGCCGCGGCGCACTGAAGCAAAAGCAGGAGTGATATGCCGCGCCAAGTTGAGCATGAGGCCGATGGTTAGCTCCGCCACAGAATCGTTGGACGCGTCCGGCACGTTCAGAACAGCAATTCCTTTCTCCTTGGCGTAATTCACGTCGATGTGGTTGAGCCCGATGCCGTTCATGGCAATGACCTTGAGGCGAGCCCCGCGGTCGATAACCTCGCGGTCGATCTGGTGCTTCACCCGCACCACCAGGGCATCGTAATCCCCTACGAGGTTAAGAAGCTCCGCCCGGTCCGCATCAAACGCCAGCTTCACCTCGGCATACTCCTCAAAGCCGGCAATGCCCGCCGGGTCGATGGGCTCCGTGATCAGCACCCGCGGCCGCTGCGTGTCCCTCAAGCTATTCCCTCCCACGGATTAGGTTCTATTAATGCCAACGCGTCTGGCGAGCTCTCTTAAACTGATGCTCTCTGCCCAGCTTTTTTCGCGCCAATGCCCATCCTGATTAACACGAAGACCAAGGCCAATCCAACCAACCCAATTGCATCTGTAAACCACCCTGGAACAACAAGGACGAAGGCGGAAATGCTCAGTAACACACGTAGGGGCACACTAAGAGGCTTCCCTAGCCACCCCTCAACGCTCCCAGCCAGACAGAACACTCCGATTGTTGCAGTGATAATACTGAGCACAATTCGTAAGGGTTCGCCCATCATCAACAAGGACTGATCGTAAACGAACATATAGGGTACTAGGTAAGCTGCAAGGCCTAGGCGGAAAGCAGTGAACCCTACTTTCCACATGTTTTCGCCCGCCAAAGCCGCAGCTGCATATGCGGCTAAAGCAACAGGCGGAGTTATGACCGAGATTACGCAGAAGTAGAATATAAACATGTGAGCTGCCAATGCAGGAATCCCCATCTCTATCAAAGCAGGCCCTATGGCAGCGGCAGCAATGGCATAGGCAGCCACAGGCGGAACACCCATCCCGAGTATAATTGACACCGCCATGGTTAAGAGCAGGGCAAGCAGTATATTTCCCTGCGAGTATTCCACCAACATAACCGCAAACCTATGGCCTAACCCTGTAAGGCTCATTGTTCCAATCACAATACCTGCGGCTGTACAAGTGGCAGCCACGGTAACCATGGCTTGTGGTGCCTCCTCAATTGCTCTCAGTATCAGCTTCAGGTTCATGTTGCTTCTTGTCTTGGGATGGAGAACTGTTAGTATTACCACTGACACCGCCGCCCACAGAGCAGAACGAAGTGGTGATAGTCTAACAGCGAGAAGAAAGTACACCAGTACCAAAATGGGTAGCAGAAGATGTCCTCGCGAAGTTAGAACTTCGTTCAGTTCAGGTAATTCCTTTCTTGGCAAGCCTAACAGCCCGCGCTTAGCAGCTTCAAAATCAACCATGAAAAAAAGACTTACATAAAAGAGGAATGCAGGTATAATTGAGGCTCTTACAACATCAGAATAGGGGCGTCCTAAAAGCTCTGCCATGAGGAAGGCGGCTGCTCCTAGTATTGGTGGGGTAATCTGCCCACCCGTGGAAGCAACAGCCTCAACAGCTCCAGCGAAGTAGCCAGGGTAACCAGTTTTTTTCATTAACGGAATAGTAAACGTCCCGGTCACAGCTACATTTGCCACTGCAGCTCCAGATATGGTTCCGAAAAGGGAACTGGCAATAATAGCCACCTTGGCTGGCCCACCTCTTCGGCCACCAGCGAGAGCTTTGGCAAAGTCAATCATCGCTTGCCCGCCCCCAGATATGTTCAGTATAGTCCCAAATAATATAAACATAAAGACAAAAGTTGCTGATACACCAACTGGTATGTTATATATCCCTTGGACTCCAAACAAAAAGCTCATCGTCCGCTCTAAGCTGTAGCTGGGATGTGCGAGCAGGCCAGGCAACTTTCCACCCCATAGCGTGTAAAGCAAAAATACAAGTGTGATAATCGGAAGGGTCGGTCCTGTAGTTCGTCGCGTCAACTCAATGGTTAAAACAACGACAGCTAGGCTAAAAAACACATCCGCGGTGGTTGGTGAGACACCGCTTCTCAGAATTAAACCTTCAAACTCAACAAAAACGTAAATAACAACTGCAACTGCTAATGCAGCTAACACCCAGTCCATTAATGTCGGAAAACCTCTAGGGCTTCGGCGATTGGCAGGCCACAGCAGAAAACCAAGAACCATGATGGCACTAACGTGAACTGACCGTAACAACAATGGATCTGCCGGCTGAACAAAGATGTAATAGAAGTGTATCAAGGACATACCAACCGCCACGAAAGCTACAAGGAAGGAACAAAACCCCTGCAGCTTCCTTCTCCCGGATTCAGTGTCTTGGGCGTGCTCTACTATTTCCCTGGATTGGTCGCTTTCTTTGGCTGGTACCATAGAATGGTTCCTCCATTCGCTGTTTTCGCTGTTTCTTCGAATCCCCCTGGCGCAAGACCAGCTTATGTCTACGCCAGGGGGTGTTTGTGCACTAATAACCCGTTATCCTCGCCACTAATCTACAGGCATAGCTTTTTCTGGTACCTTTATTCCGATCTCCTGATAGTATTTATAGGCTCCTGGATGCAGCGGTATGATGATGTTGCTTACCTTTTCCGGTTGCATCTCCTTTAATCCCTCTAGGGTGTTTACCAAGTGTTCCTTCTGCTCGAAGCATGCTTTAACGAACCTGTAAACGACGTCTTCCGGTATGTCCTTGTTGAAGCAATACAGGTTCATATCCGCCACAGTCAAGATTGGTTCCGTTTGCCCCTGGTAGGAGTTGGCAGGAATCTCTGCTTTATACAAGAAAGGCATTTCTCTAATCACTTTGTCAGCTTCTTCACCATGACCCAGCCCAAAAACCCGGGCATTCAGACTTGCCGTTGCTTCCGCAGTAGCGCTCGCTGGAACACCCATGCTGCACACGACAGCGTCCACTAAGCCGTCCCTTAGCAAGCCAGTGCTATCTGCAAAACTTGCTGCTACGAACTTCTTCGGAGATGCACCGATTATCTCTAAGATCTTTTTGTTATACAGATCAGACGTGCCTCCTGCTGGACCACCGGTAACGACCCGGCCTTTTAGGTCCTGATACCCCGTAATACTTTTATCCAAGGTCCAGCCGTAAATATAAGAAGAGTGCAGTGGCAAGGCTGCGCGAATGTTGGTGTGTTTCTTCTTGCCCTCGAATAAGCCAATACCCTGCATAGCCTGGTAGGCTGCTCCTTGTGATATTATCGCAGAACCCAATTCGCCCGTATCGACCAATGTTGCATTGTGAACTGAACCCCCAGTAACCTCAACAGAAGCCGCCACCCCCAGATCCTTCCATATCTTAGCAAAGCCACCTCCCGCCGCGTATAGGGCTCCTCCTATACTGGCTGTTCCTATCCCTATGGAATCAAGTGCTTTCTCTCCCTGGCTCTTGGTACTTGCCTCAGTTCCTTGTTGAGCTGGTTCTTCTTGCCTACACCCTGCCAGACAACCAACAAGCACTACGATCAGTAAGCAACATACCAGTTTCCCGTAACTCCTCTTCATCAGTAACACACTCCCTTCCATATACGCGTATCAATCGTCTTGGTGCGCGTAACCTCCACTTCTTGCTTTAGAGAGCACTTCTTTATCCTTCCAATTCCTTTCACCCCTCTTGGCTTTTTTCGCTGTGAACGTGCTGTGATATTGTCACCCTGAAACCCGTCTGAGAAAATGACACCTATGAGGGTGATGGTGACATTGTCCCAGACCGAATTGAAAAGAACACTGGTCATGTAGCGGGTAGTAGACGGGCATCTCTTGATTCGGGAAGCAGCTCTCATTCTAGGGCTGAGTGAGCGCCAGACAAAGCGGCTGAAGAAGAGATTCCTGGAGCACGGTGCTGCAGGTCTAGCCCACGGTAACCGGGGCCGTAAACCAGCCCATGCGATCCCAGACGAAATTCGAGAGAAAGTCCTGCAGCTCGCGCAGACCAAGTATACGGGGTGTAGCTACACGTTTCTCAGCGACCTACTTAGGGAACGCTTTCTCAGCCCGTCTTCTGTCCGCCGCATCCTGCAAAGCGCTGGAATTCCGAGTCCCCGCAGGCATCGGCCACCCAGGCCTCACTACCGGCGGCAACGTGAGCCTCAGCTTGGCATGCTGGTGCTCATTGACGGCAGTCAGCATGACTGGCTTGAGGGTCGGGGACCGCGGCTATGCCTGCATGCTGCCATCGACGACGCAACCGGCCGCCTTCTTGCCAGCTGCTTCCGGCCTACGCAGGACTTCGAGGGGTACCGTCAGATGCTGTTGCAGTTGGTCACAGAACACGGAATCCCCATGGCCATCTATTCGGGTCGCCACACTATCTTCCGTTCGCCCAAACAAAACGACACTACTCTGGAGCAGCAACTTCCTGGGCAGTCTCAGCCTCTCTCGCAAATTGGCCGCATCATAAGTGAACTTAGTGAACTTGGTATTACCCACATCTACACCCATTCTCCTCAAGCCAAAGGACGCATTGAGCGTGCATTTCAAACCCTTCAAGGAGCGACTTGTGGTCGAACTCCGTCTCGCTGGCGCAGCCAACGTGGATGAGGCAAATGCCGTCTTGAAGGAGTTTATCCCTCGCTACAATGAGCGATTTGCCGTCCCACCGGTTGAAGCTGAGCCTGCTTTCCGGCCAGTCCTTCCTCATCTCCGCTTGGAGCACATCTTCTGCTGCAAGGAGCAACGAATCCTTAACCCAGGATACACGATTCATTACGGCGGCCAAAATTACCGCTTGGTGAGCGAGAGAGGTGCTCCAGCCATCCCGCTGCGTTCAATCGTTGATGTCCTAGAGCATCCCGGCAGCATTTACGTCGCTTACAAGGGGCAGATTTACCCAACCCAGACCCAGCCGCTCCCTGAAGCCGAACTCTTCCGTAAAAACAAAGCTGCTCAAGTCTCTTCTTCTAAGCTGCAAACGACTTCCGGTCCTAAGTCGTCTTACAAACCGGGACCTAACCACCGTGGCGTAAATGGACATCTAAACAAAAGACTTCTCGCGATACCGCGAAAGAGGCAATGACAACTCTACACTGTTGACTTTGTTGGCCTCCGGCCCTTGACTGCCAGGTATTTGCACGCTGAGCCACCTGTCAAGGGCACCCTGCCAGGGCGAGCGAAGCCCTTCCCCTTGACAGGTGGCGAAACTGCAAATACAATTCCCGGCCTGGGCCGGAGCCAACCCCTTAATTATCTGCGTCAGTGACGTAATCACGGACTAGTTTCGAGTGACAAAGTTACTGATGATTGACACCTCTTGGCTTTTTTCGCCCCTGTCAGCTGTCAAGCCCTCAAGAGCTATCTTACCGTGTTCTCAATTATCTCATATGTTGTCATATTTTGCATTGTAGGTAGGGCTGCGATCCTCCATCTAAATAATTTATGCCTAGACCAGTGTTAGACTTCTACACTAAGGCTTTAGTTCCTTCAGGCCTGTTGCTAACTTAGGACAAGCGTTTCTTATCAGAATTATAAAGGTACTTGTGAGACAGTGATTTTTCCTAATTATTCATTTAGCTTTGTCCCCAGTCTAGCTAAGATGAGCAGTAACAGATGCTTCGGCGAAGGGGAACGGGCGGCCAGTCACCGGCGTTCCTACGCGCGCGGGCAGTATATGTCACCGTTACAAGGCACATACCCTGGGCCCACCACTGGTGAACTGGGCACAAACCATCGACCCCTATACAGCCGAGCTTGTCCAGGCCATCCTGGCGGCACGCCCGCTTCCGGGGCACGGTTACCGATTGTGTCTCAACCTACGGAAGCTCTTTGCCTGCTAGGAGCCTGTCTGAGTAATTGTTGCCCCGCCGCAAGGATTTTCGTATGCCAATGTCGAATGCTTAAGTATGAGGAAGACGTATCGAGATTACCGACCCGACCAGACGTTTTTGCTACCCCCTTCGCTTAAAGAGTGGTTGCCGGAGGGCCACCTTGCCTACTTCATCAGCGACGTGGTGGACAATCTCGACATCAGCGAGATTGAAAAAGAGTACGAGAAGGAGTTGAGAGGTTACCCGCCTTACCACCCGCGCATGATGCTGAAGGTCCTCATCTACGGCTACTCGACTGGAGTACGTTCCTCGCGGAAACTCGAGAAGAAGATCCAAGAGGACATAGCCTTTCGCATGCTGGCAGCGGGCAACATGCCCGACTTTCGTACCATTGCCGCTTTCAGGCGGCGCCACCTCAAGGCCTTCAAGAAACTCTTCGTTGAAGTTCTTAAGCTCTGCCAGAAAGCAGGGCTCGTCAAGCTCGGCCATGTGGCTTTGGACGGTACCAAAGTTAAGGCCAACGCTTCTAAACATAAGGCCATGAGCTACGAACGGATGAAGAAGAAGGAAGCCGAACTCGAGAAAGAAATCGAGGAACTTATTGCTGCGGCAGAAAAGACCGACCAAAGGGAAGATAAGCTTTACGGTAAGGATAAGCGCGGGGATGAACTCCCTAAAGAACTGGCCATTAGAGAGAGCTGGCTAAAGAAGATCCGGGAAGCCAAAGCAGCACTGGAAGAAGAAGCTCGGAAGGAAAGAGAAGCCAAATATAGCTCCAAACAGAACGACAAAGACGACAACCAAGATGGCGCTGCAGCGGGTGAGGCTAAGGAGCCATGTGAGCCAAAGCCAGCAGCCCAGCGCAACTTCACTGATCCCGATTCTAAGATCATGCCAGCGCCAGGAGGCGGTTGGATTCAAGGCTACAATGCGCAGGCTGCAGTGGACAGCGCTAACCAGATCATCTTAGCTGCCCAGGTCTCTTCTAACCCGTCGGACAGAAGCCAGCTGAAAAGCATGGTAAAGGCCCTTGAGGAAAACATGGGGGAGAAGCCGGAACGACACTCTCAGCTGATGCAGGTTATTTTAGTGAAGACAACATACGCTGGCTGATCGAAGAAGCGAAGGTGGCACCGTACATCCCGCCGGACAAGACGCGGCACGGCGAGAGGCTGACAAGTCCCCGCGGATCCATAGCCCTAAGATGCCGGTTGCCGATCGAATGCGTAGGAAGCTGAGAACAAAAGCGGGGCAGGCAATCTACAAGCTCAGAAAGACAATTGTGGAACTCGTGTTGGGCCATATAAAGGAGGCCATGGGGTTCCGCCAGTTCTTGCTGCGTGGAAGAGAAAAGGTCCAGGCAGAGTGGGAGCTTGTTTGTCCCTGTCATAACCTGCTAAAGCTCTTTGCTTTCCACGCTGACGGGAAGCTAAACACGGTAACTCGCACCTTCGAGGCTGGCGAAACTTGTAGAGGTCACCTACCAACTCGGGTAGTTACAGTTCCTGGAAGAAAACAAGCAAGAGATGAAAAAACTGGACCTCTTGAAAGGTTTTACAGGGACAGGCTCCGAATAGGAACAATGGGGGCGAGCATATGAACGGGGAAGAACTAGCTCAGGCGATAAAAGCCGCTCTTAAGGTGGGAGATACCATTGGTTTCGAACCTGCCGCTCCGGGGCATTGTTACCGCGTGATCGGTACTACGGGTAACATCGTCAAGTTCTTTGATGAAACCGGACAGTTTCGCCTACTTTCCTTTGCCCAGTTGGCACAGTTCGCGGAGGAAGGCCGTCTCTTGCTTAATGGAAATTTATATACACCCTGCAGGTAGGCAAGAACGGAGCCCTCGAAATAGTTCGCCTACAAACTCAGTATCAGCGAGACTAGCCCACGGTTCAATAAAAAACGCAGGCGTAGTATCATGAACACAGTAGCCAAAAGTGTTGACACCTGATTCGGCTAAGCCCTAAAAAAGCGCTCCACAACACCGCCCATCACCATTCTTTCTTTTACCGCTGGAACGATAAGAGTCTACCAGTATCTGTCTCATTGTCCCTCTTAGAGTTGGAAGAGATACCAGCAACAGTCGTTTTCCTTTTGTTCCCTTTGAGTGAACAGACTCACAAGAATGCCTGGTCAATTTGCGCCAGGTTGGCTTGTTAGATTCAGTCGGATCGGGTCATCAACTCGAGTTGGATACATGCCGTACATGTCATTTGCGGACAGGGTAGCCTCTTTTCGATTCGAAAAGAAGTGATCTTCTGGCTACAAAAAATAATGGGGCCACCCCTTAGTGTAGTCTATGCCAGGGGGGTCCCTTTTTTCGTAATCAAAGTGGCCCTTTGGTGTATCGAAAGCAGGTTCTGCTACCGCCACACCTCGCATCGCCGACCCAGTCCAAGGCTGCTTGAGGATCACCTCAACCTTGTCTGCGAGCACTTCCCTTCACACGAAGCTATCGCCACCTACCTTGTATTCGACATTGGGACAGGAAAATCCTTGCGTCGGGCCGAGAATTACTCGGACAGGTTCCTAGCTTCTTGTCGCGGTCATCAAGGTAAACGTTGGTCAGTAGCATGCTTAGAGGTTGTCGTTGCAGGATTCCCTCCTCTGTCCGCATAAATACAGTGCTTAACATTAACCCTGCTTGAAAAAAGCAACTGACACCCTTCCCTTGAGCTCGGCTACTGTGTCTTCACCGTTCGGAACTCTTACCCTAAAGACAGTACCCATGCCGGGCACACCTAAAAAGCCCTGCCTTTTTCGGCAGGGCTTGGGTTATGTGCTAGGAGGGGCAATGATCTTCTTGATCTCTTCGGCTAGCCTCAGGCCTATACGCCGCTGGGCCTCGTAGGTGTTGCCGCCGATGTGCGGGGTAACCACCACATTGGGAAGGTCAAAGAGCTTGTTTTTACCGGGCGGCTCCGTCTCCATCACGTCGCCGGCAAAACCGCCTAGGTGCCCGGAAGTAAGAGCCGCATACAGGGCTTCCTCGTCCACTATACCACCGCGCCCGGCGTTCACCAGGAACGCGCCTTTTTTCATCTGCGCCAGTTCCCGGGCACCGATGAGGCGGTAGGTCTCCTTGGTCAGAGGAGCGTGAATGCTCACCACGTCCGCGCGGCTTAGAAGCTCAGGCAGAGAAACCAGCTCCACCTTGAGGGCTGCCGCCGCCTCCGGCTTAAGGAAAGGATCGTAAGCGATGACCTGCATGCCCATGGCTTGGGCAATATGAGCCACCCGCGAGCCGATCTTGCCCAAGGCCACAATTCCCAGGGTTTTGCCGTGCAGCTCGTGGCCGATGAAGGCATGCTTGTTCCACTCGCCGCGGCGCACTGAAGCAAAAGCAGGAGTGATATGCCGCGCCAAGTTGAGCATGAGGCCGATGGTTAGCTCCGCCACAGAATCGTTGGACGCGTCCGGCACGTTCAGAACAGCAATTCCTTTCTCCTTGGCGTAATTCACGTCGATGTGGTTGAGCCCGATGCCGTTCATGGCAATGACCTTGAGGCGAGCCCCGCGGTCGATAACCTCGCGGTCGATCTGGTGCTTCACCCGCACCACCAGGGCATCGTAATCCCCTACGAGGTTAAGAAGCTCCGCCCGGTCCGCATCAAACGCCAGCGTCACTTCAGCGTACTCCTTAAAGCCGCCGATACCGGCCGGGTCGATTGGTTCGGTAATCAGTATTCGCGGCCGCTGCGTGTCCGTCACGTTATCCCCCTCCTCCGCTTGATCGCTTATACATTCGCCAGACGGCTTCAATTTCCTGCTACCGGAAACCTCTATCGCGTTCCGGCAGCAAGCCTTGTGTTAGTGATGGCGTTACTCAAGCGTTATCCTCAGCGTTGTGGTATGGCCCTTGACAAGGTACGCGGTTTTCGCCGTCAAACCGGGTGGAAAAGTAATTTCTACGGCTGGGCATCCTACAGGCATAAAGCTTCCTCCATCGATTTGGAGCAGCGTATCGTGGCCGGGTACCAACACCCCCTTGACCTGTCGGAACCGCGCGATCGTGCTTGCGCTTGCCTTTTGGTCCTGCGACAAGTCGGCCGTCCCTGTGGCCAATTCAATCCTATTCTTCACCGCATCACCGACAAGGTACCATATATCTGAATCGCAATCCACCACCAAGGATGCGCTACCAGGCGTGTGTCCAGGGGTGAACCACACCACCACCCCAGGAGCCACCTCATGGCAATCCCTGTCTATAATCTGAAGCTTACGGTATTTGAGATACTCTACAGTCCACCTTGAAAGGAACGGATCGTTCGCATATTGCTGTGCTTGGAAGAACTCTTTGTCAGTTAGGGAAAAAAGCGCATTCGGAAAGAGGGTGCAGTTACCGCAATGATCGTAGTGAAGGTGGCTCAAAAATACCATATCAACGTCGGCTGGAACAATACCGTACGCCTCTAGGGCTGCCAGTAGCTGCGTTCTTGCCCCCTGGCCGCCGGTATCGAAAAGTATCCTCGTGGTCTCGGTTTCTACCAAGCAAACCGTACTCCAGCCAAGGTAACTCAAGTCGGCTTTCCCCGGAAAACCTGGTAACAAAACCTTTACTCGCGGCTTCAATAATAATAACCTCCCTTCCTCGCCTAAGTGCATAGACCATGCCAAGTTGGCACAGTGGTATTCGTAAGAGGTAAAGAGAAGAAGCCCGACCCAAACTCTTAATCCCTAAGTTCTCGCGCACAAGGAACCCAATGCTAAAGCCGGCAGCTCAAAGCATTTCACGGCAGGCCGGAGACTATGACTGAAATGAAGCTGCGATCCGGAGCTTAATTATGTTAAGTCTTTGGTGCATTATTGCACCAACTTTGCATCTCTGCTATATTTTCTACGGGAGGGTACGTCAATGGAACAAAGCCCAAGCGAGCTTAAAGAGCGGGAACTTCTTTTAGAATTGGAAGGGATTATGGAAAATTCGTACGATGGACTATATGTTACAGATGAAAAAGGGATTACTTTACGGGTTAATCCTGCCTTTGAACGGATAACTGGACTTAAAAAGGAAGATCTCTTAGGTAAGAACGTTCTTGACTTAGTCGAAATGGGGATACTTTCTCAATCCGGAACTCACAAGGCTATCCAAGAGCAAAGGCCGGTAACAATTCTTCAGACAATCCAAGGCAAGAAAGAGATTTTGGTAACATGCACGCCAATCTACAACGACAAGGGTGAGTTGTTTCGCGTATTAACTAACGCACGTGACATAACAGAACTCAACGCTCTTAAGAGACAGCTGGAAGTATCTCGAGAATTAACCAACCACTATCATACAGAATTGCAGTTAAACCGCGAATTGGAAGCTCGAAACATCGTTGCGGCAAGCCCTTCCATGAAAAAGGTTATAGATGTTGTAAGGCAAATTGCTAACATAAATACTACAGTTTTGCTCTTAGGCGAATCAGGGGTGGGAAAGGAGGTTATTTGCGACCTAATCCATTCTTTAAGCCCCACCCATAGCGGCCCGTTGATTAAGGTGAACTGCGCCGCCATTCCCAGGGATTTATTTGAGTCCGAGTTCTTTGGCTATGAGACTGGCGCCTTTACAGGCGCAAAGGCCAAAGGGAAACCGGGTTTTTTTGAATTGGCTAAAGGGGGAACTCTTTTTCTAGATGAAATCGGAGAGTTGCCTCTGGAAGCACAAGGAAAGTTGCTTCGGGTATTAGAAAGTGGCGAACTGATGCGCTTGGGTGGAACCAAGCCCATCACGGTACACGACGTGAGGGTTATTGCCGCTACCAACCGGAACCTAAAAAAAGAGGTGGATGCCAAACGGTTCCGGCAAGACTTGTATTATAGGCTGAACGTAGTCTCAATCGAAATACCGCCTTTACGAAGTAGGCCAGAGGATATAAGTGCCTTAGTGGCATACTACCTTGCACACTTCAACAAGAAGTATGACAAACAAAAGATCCTTTCCCAAGAAGCACATAAAGCCCTCTTGGCGTATAGCTGGCCTGGTAACGTGCGCGAGCTCAAGAATACGATTGAGCGCTTAGTAATCCTTAGCCCTGGCGAAGAATTACGTTTACAGGACCTTCCCGAAGACATCCAACAAATGCGGTCCTCCTGTACGGACGATACGGACGGAATCTCAATACAAGTCTCAGCAATTATCCCCTTACGGAAAGCGGTTAAATTGCTGGAAGACCAGCTAATAAAATATGCCATAAGCAAGACAAAAAGCATTCGTCAAGCAGCAGCTGCCTTAGAAATAAATCATTCTACTCTTATTCGTAAACTGCGGAAATTGGCCGGTTGAATTATGCACCACTGGTGCAGCATTTAACCACACTTCTCATCAGGCGTGTGCGGCAAGTAAGCCCTTACCGAAGGTAAGGGCTAGGCACGAAAGTTGCAACTTACCCCTAAGTGCACAAACCATTTAGGGGGGTTTGGGGATGTCTGTCCAAGAACCAGTGGTGTCCATGTCCCAGGCACCTAAAAAGCCGTCAGTATGGTTTTACTTGAAACAGGTCGGTCCAGGAATGTTGGTCGCAGGGGCATTCATCGGTACAGGAACAATAACGTCTGTATCCGTTGCGGGGACTAACTACGGCTACGCGCTTCTCTGGGCAGCAGTTACAGTAGCCACCTTCCTCACAATAATCCTCCAAGAAATGTCCGCCCGCCTTGCCCTTGCAACGGGCCAACCCTTGGCCACGACCATTCGGCAACGACTAGGTTTATTGCCTGCAATAATCGCGATTCTGGCCATAGCCTTTGGCAATGCTATTTACTCTGTCGGCAACGAAAACGGAGTTGCCCTGTCTCTAGGTGCCTTGTTCCCTTCCGTTCCTAAGGTTTTCTGGATGGTGTTGGTGACATTTCTGTACTGGCTACTACTTATGACGGGCCGCTATAACCTCTATGAAAAATTCATCACCGGCATAGTCGCCCTAATGGGTGTGGCTTTTATCATTGACTTGTTGGTCGTCAAACCAGAGGTCGGAGCCATTATCAAAGGGCTGATCGTACCTATAATACCGCAGGGGTCAATGATGGTTGTTCTGGCATTAATTGGTACGACCGTGGTGCCCTATAATCTCTTTCTACAATCGGCCGCAGTAATCGAGCGCGGTTGGCACAAGGACCCTGTCGGAAACCTGACTTTGATGCGAATAGATACCATCTTCTCCATTATCATCGGCGGCATCGTTACCGGAGCAGTAGCAATTGTTGCTGCGGCAATTCTTCATCCCTTACACATTTCACAAGGACTCGAAATCAAAAGTGCGGCAGATATTGCGCTTACGTTAAAGCCCCTTCTGGGGCAGGCTGCGTTTGCATTTTTCTGTATCGGGCTGCTCGGTGCTGCAGTATCATCAATGCCCATGGCTTCACTATCGGCTGCTTATGTTGTTTCACAGAGCTTTGGTTGGCCAAACGATCTAAGAGATTGGCGCTTTAGGGCTGTGTTTACCGTGGTTGCCTGGGTACCTGTATTCTTCGCAGCTGTAACGAAAAACCCCATCTGGACAATTATCTTCGCTCAGTCCGTTAACGGCATTATCCTGCCGGTCGCTGCCGCTTTTGTCCTGTATTTGGTCAACAAGAGAGAAGTTGCTGGGCAATTAAGAAACAATACTCTACAAAACATTCTTGGTTTCATTGCTGTCGGTACAGCTGTGTGGCTTGGCCTCCGGATGATCCTTACTTCGTTAGGGGTAATCTAAGTTATGTTAGGGGACGAAAGGACAACCCTGCAAGGGGCTATCGACTTTCATTTACACTCCCGGCCAGATACTGTGGAAAGAATTTCTGACGACCTTGATCTGGCCGCGCAAGCCTGCGAAGCTAACATGAAGGCAATTGTCCTTAAAGCCCACGGTGCCAGCACGGTAGAAAGGGCTTACTTAACTGCCAGAATTGTAAAGGGTATTGATGTCTTTGGTGGCATATGTCTTAATGCTTCTGTTGGAGGATTGAATCCAGAAGCAATTAAGAGAATGATTCGTCTTAAAGCTGATACGCCGTCAGGCCAACGGGTAGGCATGGTAGTTTGGTTGCCTACGATCGATGCCGAGAATCATATAGCTCATGGCAGTCCCTCTAGGACACCCGTCCCAGTCCGAGTAAATGGAGATCCTGCTCCTGGTTTGGTTGAAATTCTGAGGCTCATAGGTAAGTACAATCTCATCCTGGCGACAGGTCACCTATCCAGCGAGGAAACAATTTGGATTATTGACCTGGCGAAGTCGTTGGGAGTAAGCAAAATTATCGTTAATCATCCAGAATTCAATGTAACCAGGATGTCGCTTGAAGACCAAAAAGCAGTTGCAGAAAAGGGGGCCTTTCTAGAGCATTGTTACTATCCATTAACCCCTGTCGCGCAACACGTGCGTCCAGAGGAAATTGTACAAAGCATTAAGCACGTTGGCGCCAGACATTGCATTCTCGCATCTGATCTGGGACAGTATGAAAACGTAAGACCCGTTGAAGGCTTACGTTCGTTCATTAGAACTTTGGTTAATTACGGGCTTTCTTGGGATGAAATCGAGCTGATGAGCAAGACTAATCCGGTTACCCTCCTGTACTCCTAAATTTTTTCATCCGAACAGTTTCCCGAGGGGTAAGTAAGTTTCTCTGTGATTGGTTTGGAAGTGGATACCATGGGGCGCACCAAAACTGGCGGCAGGACCAGTGTCCTGCCGCCACCCGTTTATATACGTGCGGAACCTTCCGGAGATAATTTTCTCAGCCCGTGCCAAGTGAAACCAGGATGTGTCGTCAAGCGAACAAGGTCTCCACGGTCGTCTCGCTTCCGGCGATGCCCAGTTCGCGAGCGAGGTCCAGCAGGTTCTGGGCTACGACTGGGTTAAGGTCGATGCCTTTTTCCGTCCGCTCTTTCGTCTTAAGGTATTCTATTTCTCCGGGAAGGAAGAGCTCTTTGACTCCTTCGGCCGGTTCCGAGTTCTTGATGCTGAGGATAAGGCTGTCCATGGTGTTCTTGAACTCGGTAAGGGGCCGGAAACTGTTGACGTTTATGGCGAGCATGAAGTGGCCTACGTTCTGCGGCCGGCCGAGGTCCCCGAAAAGCGAGCCGACATTGCCGCCGAAAGCCGCGCCCGAGAGCACCCCGCACAAAATATCCAGTACGAGAGCCAGGCCGTAACCCTTAGGCCCGCCCATGGGTAGAAGCGTGCCCTTCAACGCTTCCTCCGGCTCCTGCGTGGGACGTCCGTCTTTGTCGATGGCCCAACCGAGGGGGATCTTCTCGCCCTTCCGGGCGGCAATCTCAATTTTGCCCCGCGGTACAAGGCTTGTGGCCATATCTAGTACCACTGGGTACTGCGTGCCCGCCGGAATGGCAATGGCCAGGGGATTTGTGCCGAGAAGGGGCACTTTCCCGCCGAAGGGAGCCATAAGAGGAGAGGTATTGGTAGCAACAAGGCCGATCATGTCCTCTTTCAGGGCCATCATAGCGTAGTAGGCGCCGATACCAAAGTGGTTGGAATTGCGCACGCCCACGGCGGCGATACCGTGCTCACGGGCCTTTTCCAGGCAGAGGCTCATGGCTTTGTAGCCTACCACCTGGCCAAGGCCGTTGTCGCCATCGACAATGGCCGCCCCGGGGCGGTCCCGCACTACCTTGATGTCAGGGTTTTTGTTGATGAGACCCAGCTTAAGCCTCTTAGCGTAAATGGGTAGGCGGGCTACGCCGTGGGAGTCGATGCCGCGTAGGTCCGCCGCCACTAAGATCTCGGCGGTGATCTCCGCATCTTTTGGCGGAACGCCGAGCTTCTCGAAAACGCTAACCGAAAAACGTTTAAGCTGTTCCCCCGTAACGTGTGCCACTTTTTGCTGCCTCCCGTGCAGAGTATTGAACACAGGATAGTTTCTCCTTTTTTCTTCCTTTTCCTCCTGTGTTTACGTTTTTTGTGCAGCGTGTTGCTTTTATGTGCTGTCCCCTTTTTTGTCATTCTTCTACACATAAAGAAGGAGTTCCGTAATCAACGGCGAATAAAAGTTGCATAAACGGGCTTGTCTTTGAAAGTCGCCGGCCGATACCTGAGCCAGCTTTTCTGGCCGGCAAGCAACGAAAGAAGGGGGGGGGATAGGAAGGCAAAAAAAACTGGCTAAAAGAAGCCTAATAGGAATGCTGCCTTACACTGACTGTAAGAGGGGGTAAGTAACATGTTCAAATCCAAATGGCTTAGGGCAATCCTCGTTCTATTTGTTTTGGTGGCTCTTGTTGCCGGGTGCAGCAGCGCACCTAAGCAGGAAGCCCAGAACGGGCAAGGGCAACAGGGCGGCGAAAGCACGCAGAAAGAATTCACTCTCAACATTGCCACTGCGACTACCGGCGGCGTCTACTACCCGCTCGGCGGCGCCTTTGCCCAAGTCTGGAACAAGTATGTGCCAGGCGTTAAGGCTTCCGCTCAGGCCACTGCCGGGACGCCGCAAAACGTGGAGCTCTTGCGCTCCGGGCAGGCACAGATTGCTCTAGGGCAAAACGGTGTTTCTTATTACGCGTATAAGGGGCTGCAGCAGTTCCAGGGCAAGCCGTATAAGGACCTGCGAGCCATGACCGCCCTTTACTCCAACGTGATGCACATTGTGGCGCGTAAAGGTAGCGGCATTAAATCCGTTGCCGATCTCAAAGGCAAGAAGTTCATCCCAGGGGCAGTGGCCAGCGCTACGGAGATCAACAGCCGTGAGATTTTGAGCGTTTACGGCCTGAACTATATGAAGGATCAAGGCGAAGTAAATGTTAAGGCAGACTTCGTGGATTACAACGCGGCAGCAGAGCAGCTGAAGAACGGCCAGGCCGATGCTTACTTGATCGCCGGTGGGCTGCCTACAGCAGCGGTCATGGATACTTGCGCTTCTGCCGACGTGGAGCTAATTTCCCTTGAGCCAGAGAAAATCAAGGAGATTACCCAAAAATACCCCTGGTATTTCGAGTTTGTCATTCCGGCAGGAACTTACAAAGGGCAGGATAAAGACGTGCACACCGTGGCCGTCTCCAACCTGCTGCTTACGCGGGCAGACCTCCCTGATGATCTTGTTTACAATCTAACGAAGGCGCTCTTCGAACACCATGACGAACTGGTAGCTGCCCACAAGGCGGCCAAAGAGATGACCATCCAGAACGCGTTAAATGGTATGACCATTCCGCTTCATCCTGGTGCGGCTAAGTACCTGAAGGAACAAGGGCTAAACGTCGAGATTAATGTCAAGTAGGCATAGACTGCCACCAGCCCAAAACTTTGCACAGCCTGAAGGAAGCCTGCTTCTCCTTTTTCGTGTTTGCGTTTGAGTTGCCTGGGCAAGTGCCCCAGGCAACTTGGCTATTTGCTAGCTGTCGACTTTGCCTGAAATCACTGGCAGAAGGGATGAACCATGAACGCAGAGATAAAGGACCAATCTAACCTTGTCGATACCAGTAAAATAGTTGAGGAATTCCAGACTGAATCTCGCTTCCGCCGGTACACCGGCCTTTGGGCCAAGCTAATCAGCATCATCGCGATTGCTATGTCCGCCTTTCACCTGTACACGGCCGGCTTTGGCACGCTGGAAGCGATGAAGCAGCGCTCGGTTCACCTGGCCTTTGTCCTGGGCCTGATCTTTCTCCTCTACCCAGCCGGGAAGAGATCGCCTCGCAACCGGCCCTCAGTCCTCGATGTGGTTTTCGCGGTTCTTGGCGTCATCGGTGGCCTGTACAACTTTTTTTACTTCGACACCATGGCCATGCGCGGGGGAATAGCCAACGGTTACGATTACTTCTGGGGTGTGGTGACGCTTCTCCTTATTCTGGAAGCAGCTCGGCGATGCATCGGCAAAGAGCTGCCGCTGCTCTCTTTAATCTTCGTAGCTTACGGCCTATTCGGCGACCGGATCCCAGGCATTATGGGGCACACCGGGTTCACTTGGCAGCGCATTGTTTACCACCTGTTTCTCTCTACTGAAGGTGTCTTCGGTACCGCGCTGGCGGTTTCGGCTACCTATATCTTCATGTTCATCCTTTTTGGCGCTTTTCTCGGCGAGACCGGCATGTCAAAGTTTATCAACGACCTTTCCATGGCTCTGGCTGGCAGTTCCCCCGGCGGTCCTGCCAAGGTGGCGATTTTCGCCAGCGCCTTGCTGGGTACTATTAACGGCAGTGCCGTGGCCAACGTCGCCACCACAGGAGCTTTCACCATTCCACTTATGAAGAGCATTGGCTACAAGCCGCCTTTTGCCGGCGCCGTAGAGGCAGTCTCCTCCACTGGCGGCCAGATCATGCCGCCGATCATGGGGGCCGCCGCCTTCGTCATGGCCGAGTTTCTGGGCATGCCTTACGCCAAGATCATGATCGCCGGCATCCTTCCTGCCCTTCTCTACTACCTGGCTGACTTCGTCCAGGTCCACTTCGAAGCGGTAAAAATCGGGCTTAGGGGACTACCCCGGAACGAACTGCCCAACCTGAAGCAGGTTCTTAGAACACGCTGGCACCTCACCATTCCGCTCATCGTTATTGTGTACCTGCTGGTCAGCGGCAAGACACCGCTCTTTGCTGCCTTTTGGGGCACAGTGGTCACGGTGCTGGCCAGCTGGCTCAATAAGGAGACACGCCTCAGCTTTACCGGCTTCTTGAGAGCTATGGAGGCCGGAGCTCGGGAAGCTATAACCGTGGCCATTGCCTGTGCCGTGGTCGGCTTCGTTGTCGGGATCGTTACCCTGACTGGCCTCGGCCTCACCATCGGCGACAACATCCTAGCTCTGGCCGGCGGGAACCTTTTCCTTACCATGTTCTTCACAATGATTCTGTGCATAATTCTCGGGATGGGCCTTCCAACCACTGCTTGCTATATCGTGGCAGCCACGGTAGCAGCGCCGGCCCTAATCAAGATTGGTGTGCCCGACCTGGCTGCCCACATGTTTGTCTTCTACTACGCCTGCTTGGCAAACCTGACCCCGCCCGTTGCACTTGCTGCTTACGCCGGGGCCGGCATAGCCGGGGCTGATCCCAATCGTACCGGCTGGACGGCAGTACGGCTGGCCATTGCCGGGTTCATAATCCCCTACCTCTTCGTCTACTCGCCAATTCTACTGCTCCAGACACGTAACGTACTTGAGCTCCTTTTGGCCATAATCACCTCGATAATTGGGGTTACAGCTCTCGGTATTGGGGCAGAAGGGTTCTTCCTCCGCGCCACCAATCTTCTCGAGCGGCTGCTCTTTATCGGCGGTTCCTTCGGCCTCATGATCCCGGGCTTAACCAGCGACACCCTCGGGTTGGCCTTAGTAGCTGCAGCCGTCACCAGCCAGGTGTTGCGTTCTCGTACCGGCGCACCTGCTCAGAGCGCCTGACAGCTTTACGGCCTGAAGCTCCTAAACTTTGAGAGGGACGGGAGCTTACCGCTTCCGTCCCTCATTTCTTTTTTATTGCCGGTCCTCACGGCCAAACGCAGGTGCAAACAGGCTTCGCATTGCCAGCCTCCAACGACCAACTTCCGCCTCTCCGGCCGGTTACTTTTGCTATTTATGCCCTGCGTAGACTGCATCGGCAGCCTCCAGCGCGGCAGCGGCAGATGCCTTATTATAACCCTGCGCCTTTAACGCCTCGGCCAGGGCGGTGAGGGCTAGGGTAACGTTCAAACGGTTCGAGTTGTAACCCATGAGGCCCACGCGCCAGATCTGCCCTTTGACCGGCCCCAGCCCGCCGCCGATTTCAATCTTATACTCGCGCAGCAGGAATTGGCGCACTGCCGCATCCTCTACGCCTTCCGGAATGCGAAGGGTAATGAGGCTTGGCAGGCGATGGCCTTCCTGAGCGAAGGGCCTCAGGCCCATAGCCTCACAGCCGGCCAGGAAGGCGCGGGCGTTTAGCTCGTGCCGCGCCCAGCGCGCCTCTAGTCCTTCTTCTGCGACGACGCGCAGCGCTTCTCGCAAGGCGTAGATCATGCTGATGGGGGCTGTATGGTGGTAGAAACGCTCCTGTCCCCAGTAGCGCTCGATCATGGTAAGGTCGAGATACCAGCTAGGCACTTTGGTCTTGCGCTGGTGAAGGACGGTGCGCGCTTTTTCGTTTAGAGTCACCGGCGCGAGGCCCGGTGGGCAGCTCAGGCATTTCTGAGTGCCGCTGTACGCCGCATCCACCCCCCACTCGTCGATAAGGACAGGTACCCCGCCCAGCGAGGTCACGCAGTCCACCACCAGGAGCGCACCGTAGCGGTGAGCAATGGCCGCCAGGTCCGTGAGCGGCTGGAGGATGCCAGTGGACGTCTCGGCATGCACCACCGCCAGGAGCTTCGCCTGCGGCACTTCCCTGAAAGCGGCTTCTACCGCTTCCGGGTCGATGATGCGGCCCCATTCGCCCTGTACCACTTTCACTTCGGCACCGTTTCTCAGCGCAATATCCACCATGCGCTCGCCAAAGACGCCGCAGACGGCAATAATGGCCTTATCCCCCGGCTCGAGCAGGTTGGAGAGTATGGTATCCATGCCCGCGCTGCCCGTACCAGACATGGCCAGCGTAAGCCTGTTCTCGGTTTGAAAGACGTAGCGCAGGAGCTCCCCGGTTTCATTCATAATCTCGAGAAATTCCGGATCCAAGTGGCCCAGGAGCGGCGTGCTCATGGCCCTAAGCACCCGCGGGTCTACTCCGCTCGGCCCCGGCCCGAGGAGAAGCCGCTCGGAAGGAGCCAGTTCCCGATACTGTTTCTTTAGCGTCAGCAATCCGCACACTCCCCTTTCTTATGGTGAAATCGGTTTTCACCTCAGTAAATTGTATTCGGCATTGGCACGGATATTCCTGCCGAATTCTCCGTTTATTCCCAGCACCCTACGCCTTCCTACGCCTTCCGCAGTTGCTCCTCTACCCAGGGCAAAATGTCTTCCCAGCGCTTAAGTTCTAAGTCACAGCACACCTTATCGGGGCGCCCGGTCGGGTTAAACCAAAGGGCACGCATACCCACCGCCCGAGCTCCTTTCACGTCCGTGCGCGGGTCGTCGCCGATATGGGCCACCTCCGCCGCTTCCAGCCCCAGGGCTCCAAGCGTGCGCCGGAAAATTTCCGGGTGCGGTTTAGCCACCCCTACCTCGTTGGAAAAAGTAAGGTGGGTGAAATACCACGCCAGCCCCAAGCGCTCTAGAATAATCCGGGCTGTACTTCCCGGCGTGCGCCCGGTGTTGCAGATAACCGCGAGCTTAAGCCGGTCCTTCAGTTTCGGCAAAACCGCCGTTACCCCTGGGACGGGCTCGGGCATCTCCTCCAAGGCAGCGGTTATGTATGCCTCGTAGGCCGCGCGCAGCAGTTCTGGCGTCTCTCTTACTGCTAGCTGCCGGAAGATCCAAGGCACCTGTTCCTCGGGCGGCATCTCTCGGCCTTCTTGTACCTGGCCGGCCATCACCATCTCCCGGCAGGCGCTTACGGCCGCCTCCACGCGCGCCCGTGCCCTTTCCTGCCCGTGTTCGCGCAAAATCAGCGTCAGCCTCTCCACGACTACTCGCCCGGTGGTTTCGCATCCCTTCTCGCGTACCAAGGTGTTCCAGAAATCGCACGTCAACGCCTTAAGCACGACCTCATCACCTTCCTTTCCATAGGGATCGGCTTGCCACCTGCCGCAGCTAGTCTTTTTTCGCCCGGACCGCCAAAGCCTGCGTCTGGAAACGGCTGAAGTTTAGCTTTTTCGGGCATGCTATGGTATAAAAGGTTCTCTGGAGGTGAGAGCATGACCTACATCTGTAGCGTTTGCGGCCGCCAATCCCGCCTGCCCGACTACTGTCACGGCCAGCCTATGAGCGTTCAGTCTAATTATACCTGTCCCAACTGCGGCCGAACCTCTTCCACGCCTGGAGTGTGCTGCGGTCAACAGATGATGCGCAGCTAAGATGGCGCTAGACCGGCCAAAAAGTAAGGACCACCTGCTCTCGGGTGGTCCGCTAACTTTTGTTTAGTCGTCGCGCCGCCCCAAGAAACCGGCAAGGAGAAGTAAGCGCACCAGCTGCAACACTGCCGTGAGCGTAGCCGCCACATACGTCAGCGCAGCCGCGCTTAGTACTGCCCGTGCTCCTGCGATTTCCTGCCGGGCCAAAATGCCTTGCCGCTCCAGCAGAGAGAGGGCGCGTGCACTGGCGTTGTACTCCACCGGGAGCGTCACAAGCTGGAAGAGTACGGCAGCGCTAAAGAGCACAATCCCCAGTTGGAGCATGAACCCGCTCTGGAAGAAGAAACCGAAGAGCGCCAGCGGCAGACCAAGCTGTGAACCGATGTTGGCCGCCGGAACCAGGCTGGTGCGTACGCCGAGCGGCACGTAATCGGTGGCGTGTTGAATGGCGTGCCCGGCCTCGTGTGCCGCCACGCCCAACGCAGCCAAAGAGTTTCCGTAAAAAACCTGCTGCGAGAGCCTCAAGGTACGGTCGCGCGGATCGTAGTGGTCAGTCAGAGTGCCGGGTATGGCCTCAACGCGGACGGAGGTTAACCCTTGGCTGCGAAGGAGCTCCCGCGCCACTTCTGCTCCCGTCATGCCGCTCGCCGCAGGCACCGCCAAGTAGCGCTGGAAGGTGGCCTGCACTTTAAACTGCGCATACATGGCGAGCAGGATAGCCGGAAGAACGACGATGATATAGGGGTCGTAGTAATAGGGGAAGAAAAGGGGCATAAAATACCTCCTCTCACTTCGCTTCTATTGCTTTCTTTCACCATACACAAAACTGCAACTTAAGTCAATGTCCGTCCGGGACCACAGGCGCGCGTTATCTGCGACTACGTTCCCTGCTGCGCCGTTTTTGTCTACCCCCGGGGTGTATCCAGGTTCCCATTAAGTAAGAAACAGCCTTCCTGTGGACACTGGGCCGGCCGATTAAAGGGAAGAGGTGAAACAGCCCTCGTCCGCCCAGTTTAACACAATATTCGCCCTAAAGGTTGGCAATTCCTCTCTGCTTCCGGCCGTAAGGCCTAGTTTAATGGGCAAGAAGTCGCGTGGCCGCAACCACGAGCCTCGCTGCCGGGAGGAACAAGAGCTGTCCGAGGAGCGTCCCTGTCACCTTGCCCAGCACGAGAAAAACGACCATGTTGCTTACCTGCCGCGCCGGGCGTAGGTTTTGTAGGGCTTGGTCGGTAATGAGGGCGGCCTGCGGGTCCACCATGAGGGCGTATAAAATGGTCGCCCCGCCGTTTATAAGCCCGGAAAGCTGGCTGGCCGTAAGCCGATAAGCAGGAAGAAGCACCCCGCCGTAAATGGAAGCGAGGACGCCAATGGTATAAACGGCCGTAATGAAGACGTTAAGGATGAGAAAGAGGCGCGGCAGATTGCCTATCTCCAGGTGACTTTTGGTTTGGGCCACATGCGGAACAGTAACACTCGCTCTTACGGCTCGCATGCCCTGCCGGGAAAGCCCATGGTAGAGAAGCCGCGGCACCGAGCCGGCCGTCTCCAAATGTCGAATGGCGCGTACAAACACGTTTACAAAAGTAGGAATAAGGGCCGCACCGAGGAGGCTCCCAACCGTAGCGGCCAAAATGATGAAGCGGAAAATCCAGGGTAGGGGCGCAAGATCATGGGTGTTAATGGCCCGGTCGACCACTGAACCTAAAAGCGGCGCCTGTATCATGTTGGCCGTGCGCGAAACCAAAACGATAATGTTAAAGAGGGAAAGCGCCAGCGCCAAGCGTTTGGTACGTATGCCGGCAATGCGCACGGAATAGGAAAGGGTATCGACCGTGTGAATCACCGTCGTGAGGAAAAAGATGGCCAATACCCGCTCCGAAAAAACTTGCACGGCTTGTCCCCCTTCGGCCCCATTCTTATTTATTATACATCAAAACGGCGGCAAAAGTTCGCGCGGCGCGGACCGGAGCTCGGAAGCCCGGAAGAAAAAGCGAGCTCCGAAGAAAGGTCTCTAGAGCTCGCCGGTGTGCTTGCTTAAAGTTTTAGGCCGGTGTAGCTCACCTTGCCTCCGCTTATCGAAACGAGCACCATGCGTGGAGGCTCGCCCGGCGTGGCCGCCGCACCAAGGCGCTGGTAGCGTACGCCGTCTTCCCACGTGCTCTCGCTGGACACACCCGGACTAAAGGTCCAAACGAGCGCCTTGAGCCGTTCCCCGCTTTCGCGCAGCCGCCGGCGGAGAAGTTCTGCTTCCGGGCGGCTGGCAAAACCTCCTTCCACTCCGGCGAAGGGGTAGCGATCGAGAAAGACAAACACCTGACGTTTGCCTTTGAGCTGGGCGAGGTCTGCCTGCAGCCACCGCCACTCGGCGGCCCCATTTTGAACCAAGGTACCGCCCGCAGCCTTTAGGGTGTAAAAGCTCGCCGTGCCGGCGTCCCAGCGCTGACTTGCCCCTGTGCTTTTAACCGGAACACCTAAGGCCTTCTCCCAAGCCGCACGCTCTTTTTCGGCAAGCGGGGTGAGGCTTACCACAAAGGCGGCCTTGTACTTCTTAACCGCCTCTTTCAGGCTGGTCAACCACTCTACACCTTCCGGCGCAGCCGGAAGCGCCCCTGCCACAAGGAAGCGCTGGCCGGAAGGAACCGCCTTGGTGTAGTGGGGATCCGGCAGTGGGCGCACCGGAAAAGCGAGTTCCTTCTTGAACGGGATGGCCGTGACCACCGTGAGATCGTCCAGGTAGATACGACCGGCGTCGCGCTTAGACGGATCGGGCTCAACCAGGTAGATGCGCTTCAAGGTATAAGGCCCTCCGCCGGAAGGAAGCAGCCCCTCTACCCGTTCCCAACCGTTCCAGTCCACCCGGCGGGCCAGGTCTACAGGGAATTCACGCCCGCTCTTATCCGCCACCAGGGCCCGGAGCCAGTGTTCCTGCCCGTCGCCGTACACCCAGAGCGCCAACTTCTCCGCCAGGGCCGGCAGGGCCAGTCCCGGCTCAAAGACCACGTATGCCGCCCGCGTCCCGCTACCAGCCGTAAAATCGTAGTCGAGGCGTAGGGAATGGTTATGGCCGTGGAAAGGTTCCGGAAAAGTAGCCAGGGCAACGCCGCCCTTGACTCCTGCCGGGTAGGCGGCAAAAGACAAGCCTCTCAAGAGCTCAAAGTAGAGGAGGGGCTTTTCGTTTTCACCAACGCTCACCAGAACCCGGGCCGCAAGGCCGCCGAAGCGTGCTTCTAGCGCCCCGCTGGCTGCTTTCGCCGCGCCCTTGAATTTCCCACCGGCAAAAGTACCCACCTCTCCTAAAACACGCCAGCTAACGTCGGCTGGGTCTAATAGGGCGCGAAAGCCTTGGGCATCGCGAGCATAAACTTTCAAAGTAGCCTCCTGACCGGGAGCGAGGGCGAGTTGTCCCGGGGCCGGTTCCAGGCGGTAGGGAGGACCAATGACGCGAATGGAAAGCTCCCCACTCGCCGGGCCCAAGCGGGCCTTAATCTTCCCCTGCCCGCTGGCCCGGGCCAAGAAGACACCGTCTTTTATTGTACCGAGGCTCGCCGGCTCAACGCTCCAGCGGACCTTGCTGTTATCTACCGGAACCGGATTATACGCCGCATCGAATCCCTTCACCGTAATGGTCCGGCGGCCTTTGAGGGGTACGTTAGTATCGTCGGCGGCCAGAACAAGCCCGGCGAGATCACCGCGCGGCGCGGAGCTAAAAAGGCCGATGCCGTTGCCCACGGAGCGCTCCGAACCCTCTGAAGGGCGATTAACCAATCCCGCGTGAGTTTCACCCGGCAGGCGGGCGAGGACAGTAGTTGAACCGCCGCCGTCCAGGTTAAGGGCCTGGTACGCTCCCAGCTTGAGCAGCAAACCTGCCCATTCGGCCTGCGTTAAACCCCGGCTCTCTTCCTGGCGCCCGTCCACGGCTACGAGCAGGAGCTCTCGCCCGTCCCGCGTTACGGCTACGGCACTCCGAGGGCTTGTCCCTTTCACCTCATGGGTGAAAGGAACAATCCGCCCGTTCTCCACGAGTACCGTGCCGCCGCCTAGAGCCCAGGCCAGGTCCTGCCAGGCAGGCGTCGTGCTCATCTTTATCTCTACCCGGCTCCCCACCGGAAGATGCGTCCTCAAGAACTCGGCCGCCGGGCCGGCCCCCACTAGAATCGTGGATCCGGCCGGGATGGGCACACCGCCGTCAGCCGGGCCTAAGGACACCACCTGGCCGCCGCTCACCACAGCCGCCAGGCTTCCTTGAGTTATACCGGAAGGCGTCGTTTTTCCCCAGTGGGAATCGTAGGCATAAAGCTTTTGGTAGCTTTCGCCTGGCTTGTTGTAGCCGGCCAAGGGAAAGCTCGAGCCATCGCCGGCCACGACACTGCCCTGGAAAGTCCAGTAGCCGAGGAACGAAGTCCCATCCCGGCGCAGCCCAAAGCTGGCCAGGTCTCGCCGCCCGGACGGGCTGGAAAGAAGCTCGCCATCTTTCACCACCGGCCCGATAGGCGTTCCGAAGCCGCGCCCGAAAAAGAAATCACCGTTAATGGCCGCCACCGCTCCCGTCCGCTGGGCCATTTGGCTTAGGTGCTCGCCGGTGGCCAGGCCTCCTGCCGAAAGGAGGAGGTCTGCCTGCACATAGCTTCGCGTAAGGTCTGCCCGGATGAGGTGAATTCTGAGCCAGCCAGCCGGTGTAAACTCCCAGATGGATTCATACGTGATCCCCGGGGCCACCGGTTCGACCTTTTTTTCGCTGAAGATAACATCGCTGGCCGCAGCCCCGCTGGTAGTATAGACCAGAAGAAACACCAGCGCCAGAACAAGTGTTGCCAACCGTTTGTTTATCCGCAATTTGTTTCCTCCCCGTGCAGACTTTGGCTAATATAGGTTTCGTTTCCGGGAAACGAAATTCCTATCTAGCGGCGCTGGTAAGTTTCTCCTTCAGCTAATTTGAGCATTAGAAGATTTGCAGAGAGGGTCAGTTGGCTACTGAGAGTTTAGAGGTACTACGAACACCTGCAAGCTGCGATTCCTCCGTTGCGTATTTTCTTTGGAATGTGCAATAATAATATTGATAAGGGTTTCCAAACATTGTAAGCACACTCGCACTGGAGGTCAACAATATGAAAATTTTAGGCATTGTCGGCAGTAAAAGAAAAAAAGGTAATACTTCTTGTCTAGTACAAGAGGCTATTAGAGCTGCGCAAAATGAAGGTGCAGAAACAGAATTAATTTTTCTAGGCGATTATTCCATAAAAGATTGTACAGGTTGTGAAGGGTGTAAACATACTTATAAGTGCGTAATTAATGATGACATGCAAAAAATATATCCCCTTCTTTTGGAGGCAGATGGAATTATTTTGGGTTCACCTACCTATTTTTATAATATATCAGCTGATATGAAAGCCTTTATTGACAGGTGCTATAGTTTTGAAGTATTTGCAGAAGATGACCGTTCTTGTTGGTTGAGTATTAATGAGGCATTAGGAGGCAAATATGCTGCTGTAATAGCGGTTTGCGAACAGCATGACGAAAAAGACATGGGTTTTACCCCTGAAGCAATGTCTAAATCGTTGGAAGCCCTGGGATATAGAGTAGTAGATACGGTCAGAGTCCTAGGGCTTTTTAAAGCTGGTGAAGCTTTACAAGATAATAAAGCATTAGAGCAATCCAGAAAAGCTGGAGAGAGATTAGTGAGAACAATAAGGCTTAGGAGAAATGTCGAAACCAAAATTAAAGAGTTAAAGAAAGCGTACAATTTGGGCACCTCCATGGGTAGCATGTTCACCTAATTGCCCCCCTGCCCGGAAATACTGCGCCGCTCCGCCGTTTTTGAAGTATCTTTCCCAGCGCTCCCTCTTGCACCGCTCCCGCAAACGCTGCCGGCGGGCGCATATCCAGCGGCGTATCATGTCGGGTATTGGCTCACCTCTAACGCTAACTCCCGGAGACGAGAGTTGCTTTTTCTTTACTGCAGCGTTAAGATTAGGTAAGGACAACCCGGGAGGTTTGGATGAAGTGGACCCGCACGAACGCGTTCAGGCCTGGCTCGACCGTTTCGGGCTGGGGCTTAAAGTGGTCGCTACGCCTCTCGACACGGCCACGGCCGAAGCGGCCGCCGCGGCCCTGGGCAAAGAAGTTGGCCAGATCGCCAAGTCACTCCTCTTTCGCGTGGGCGAGGAATATGTAATGGTCGTCGCCGCCGGCGACGTGAAGATCAAGCTCGGAGCCCTTAAACGAGTAGTAGGCGGCAAGCCCCGCCTGGCCAGCGCCGAGGAAGTGGCCGAAATTACGGGTTACCCCGTGGGCGGCGTCTGCCCGTTCGCCCTGCCGCGGCCCCTGAGGGTACTTTTGGATCGGAGCCTAGCCCGCTTTCCGGTCGTTTATGCAGCCGCCGGTACGCCGCACTCCGCCGTGCCTATTACCCTGGAGCAGCTCGCGAAAATTACCGGCGGCGAAATCGTCGAGGTCAGCGCCTGAGGAGAAAGGTTATGTATTGGCGGCGTAACCTATACGTACTGTGGACGGCGCTCTTTTTTGGGATGATGGCCATCACTCTTATCATGCCCTTCTTGCCGCTTTACGTTGAAGAGTTAGGCGTTACTGACCAAGATGCCGTGGCCATGTGGTCCGCTCTCCTCTTTTCCGGCAACTTCCTCATGCAGGCCATCTTTTCCCCGCTCTGGGGTTCGCTGGCCGACCGCTACGGCCGTAAGCTGATGGCCCTGCGTTCCTTCTTGTCCGTGGCCGTCTTTAATTACCTTATGAGCTATACCACCTCTGTCTGGCAGCTCCTTCTGGCGCGTATTCTGATGGGCTGCCTGAGCGGCTTCATTGCCGCCTCCGTGGCCATCGTAGCCACGGGTACACCGGACGAACACCTAGGCTACGCTCTCGGGCTCCTTCAGACGGGCCAGGTGGCCGGGACGGTAGTCGGCCCCCTGGTGGGCGGTTTTCTGGGTGAAGTCATGAGTTTTCGCGCGCTTTTCCGCGTCACCGGCGGGATGGTTTTTCTCTCCTTCCTCCTTGTCCTACTGTTGGTCAGGGAAACCTTTGTCCGCTCTCCGCAGACTAGCTCCGGCGGGCTCCTGGCCGACATGAAGCTCGTCGGAACTAATCCAGGGCTGTTTCAAATGTTCGTGGTGCTACTTCTCGCCCAGTTTTCCATCCAAATAGTGGAACCGATCCTGACCGTTTACGTGAAATTACTCCAACCGGACGCTGAACATCTTACCCTGATGGTAGGTATGATCTTCGCCGCCACCGGCCTGGCCAACGTGTTGGCATCGCCCTTCCTCGGCCGGTGGGGAGACTCCGTAGGGCACAGCCGGATTCTCTTTCTCACGCTCCTCGGGGCCGGCATCTTCTACCTTCCCCAGGCCCTGGTGCGCTCGCCCTGGCAGCTGCTGCTTCTACGGGCCCTACTGGGCATTTTCTTAGGCGGCATTATTCCCTGCGCCAACGCCCTTACCGGCACGCTGGTCGCGCCCGAGTTGAGAGGTCGCGCCTACGGCGTTACCTCCAGCGCCGTAGCTCTCGGGAACCTTGTGGGTCCCCTCGCTGGAGGCGCGCTGGCTTCCCTCTTTGGCCTGCGCTCGATCTTTCTCGTAACAGGCCTGCTGCTGGTAGCCGATGCCTTTTGGGTGCGGCACACCGGCGGAGCCTGTTCGCTGCCGCCGAGGGCCGCACTGAAGACTCGCCGGGAACGGGCAAGTTCGCCCGCTTCTCACTAAGCTTGAGCAGGTTATAACGGTTTTCCTTGGCGTAGAAAAGAGCCAGCAACTCCCCTGTGGGGGCCAAAATGCAGGACACGGGCGTGGGAAACCCCGCTTATAACCCGACTTTGACACCGACCCAGTAAAATCAAGGGGTCTGTAGGGACGATTTTCACTACAGCCCCTCTCAGTTCTCCAACGCGTTGTTTCTGCACAGCACCTTGGGCGGCAGAGGAACCCCTAGCCTTTCCAGAATCTTTCTTTGAGCTGGTCGTGGTAGCGTGATGTTGTAGAGTCTTTGATTTGCGAACTCCTGATCCACTGCCTTGATCTTGTCGAGCTCCTCCAAGATTCGCCTGCCACTTAGGTAGGAGGCCTTGAGTTCCTGACGCTTTTCTTCCGGCACGATGGTTGGCTGACGCGAAGCTTGGTAGATCTCCGCTTCGATGTGGCGGCGGTGCAGTACCTCAAGCCACTGTTCGAAAAGGTAGGCCAGCACGCAGATCATTACGTGGCCGCGTACGCGGGTTTCATTGTAGTGGTAGATGGGCCGGAGGCGGATGAAGTCCTTGATCTCGTGAAAGGCACTTTCGACCTGCTGCAGGTTCTTGTATGCAGCCACAATGGCTTCTGGTTCCAGGTTGCTGTTCGTTTTCACCAGAAACTTCCCGTCGCGCAGGGCTTCCTTAGCGATGGCAGCTTCGTTGCGCTGAAAGCTGAGCTCCTTTTGCCCGTCGTAGCTGACATCAAAGAACGGTGTCATGCCTTTATGCTCGAGGATGCTAGCAAGCTTTACGACAACACCCTTGGGCGTGATCTTTCGCCCACGCCGTGTCGTCTTATCCGCAAGCTGCGCTTTAAGAGCGGCCAGCTTCTCCTCTGTCTCTCGGAGCGCTTCTTCCCGAAAGATCCGGTCATCTTCAGCTTTGGCCGGGTTGTGGCAGAGAATGTAGCGCACTTCCGGGTCAGATTTGTCCTCATCCTCTCCTTCCGGGACGTCGGCCGCCGCAATCTCCTTGTAGAAGAGCGATCCTGTCTTGCTCTGGCTGTATAGAGCTAGGTCCTGGTGTTTGGCCAGCAGCTCGTCGCTCACTGCTCGCCCACGTTTATGAAAGCCCAGGATATACCGGAAGTTTGCCTCGCGCAGAGCTAAGAGGTTGTCGTTACTCACCATCCCGCGGTCGCCCACAAAGACGCACTCACCGATGTTGAAACGCTCCTTCAGAACTGCAATGGTCTTGGCTACGGTGCTCTTGTCCGCGAGGTTGCCGGGAAAGACTTCATGGGCAATCGGAATCCCTTCAGCGGTAACGAGCAGGCCCAGATTGATCTGCAGCCGGTCTGGCCGCTTGTCCCGTGAGTACCCGTAAGCTGCCAAGGGGCAGTGGGTTCCTTCGAAGTAGCTGCTGGTGAGGTCGTAAAAGACCAGAGTCAAGCGGAGACTCAGAAGATCGGTAAGCTGGTGGTACAGGTACTTCTCCAAGGCATCCTTGATCTCCACCAGGCAGTCTAGCGTCCGGTAGAAGTGATGAAGCTCGGGCTGTGGCCTTCCTTCGAGCTCCTCAAGGTAGAGATCAGGAATCCAGCGTGTGAGCGCTAGCTTACTCTGGGGCGCGATCAACCGGTTCAGCACCATGATCTTGGTACAGAGGGCTACATCAAACTCAAGTTGGCGGTCTTTTAAGGAGGAGCGAATGAACTCCGTGAGCCCGAGTTGGTCCCAGAAAAAATTCACTACGTAAGGGATGCCGTAATGCTTGGTCCCGTAAGTGGTAATATCCTCTGCAGTACCATAGGGGTCGTCGTGAAGAAACTCTCGAAGTTTATTGATCAGACGCTTGATCTCTTCCTCACTGTACCGGTCGATGTTCCCCAGATTACCAATCTGGCGCTGCTTGTTTTTCCCGCCTTCGCGGTATGACTCGATTATCGCAAGATAACGGTAGGTCTGGCCATTGCGCCTTGTAGTGATAACTCGGGGGAACAACCGCAGCACCACCCTGTCCATTCATCACTAACAATTATACCAGATGGTGCTATGGAGAAACAGGGTTGGGTAACAAAAAGTTTTCACTACGTTTTTCGGGATTTCCGAAGAAAGAACCCTTGATATTACTGGGTTTCCGGCACTTTAACCTGCTCCAAACGGGGGTTTACTGTCAAAGTTGGGTTATAAGAAAAAGAGACGGTGGCGTGCCGCCTCTTTTTTATGGCGCAATCCTGGCTTTAAGGCGCCGGGCCGGTGCTCTGCTGCCTTCGCGGCCGTCGCCTGCTACCTTTGCCGACGAACTCAAAGCAGCTCAACGCCGGGGGTATCTTTGTCCACCCAGAGCTCCCGCGTCCGGGCCCCGCAGTACTCTTGGAGAAGTGCAGCGAGTTCTGCCCGTGCCGCCCGTGCCGCCTTGTCCGTCACGCCGTAAAAAGCATCGATGGGGAAGAAGAGCGTACGGCTCTCCGGCACCACCTTGGCCTTCTCTCCCTGGCGCCAGACCCACTTGCGCGTGCGGATATGGTTTCCAGTGGCGTACACCACCTCACCCTCTTCCACCGGCTCAGGCTCCGTAGCCCCGAAGGGAATAAAGACATCACCTGCCCGCGCCCGCCGAATTTCGATGTCGCCCGGCAGGACCTCCATATCATGGGCGCCCATGGGGAGCAGATACTTAAGGGAGAGGGCGTTCACCAGGTCCACCACTTTGTTTATTGTCGGAAGTTCCGGCTTCTTGGCCGTCCGCTTGGCCAGCGCCTCGATGGAGCTCGGGAACTTGTTCGGATTGAGCCCTAGCTTGTGAAACGCTTCACGCCACACTTTCACGTGCGGGTGCTCACGTACGTCCGTTCCGCCCAGCTCTTCAGCCAAGGCCAGAGCCTGCGCCCGCAGCAAGTTCGTTATCTCCGCGCTTTCACCCCGGTTGTCCACATTCTCGGCCACCACTACACCAAAACATGCCTCCGGGAATAGCTCGAATATCTCCCGCGCTACCACAAACCTCGTCACCAACTGCCCCTCCTCAAAGAATTATTGCCTTTATTCTACCACAAGGGGCAGGAATTACCAAACTACTTGAGGAATGACGGTAGCCAGAGTGAAATGGCCGGAACATACGTCACTGCCAAGAGTACGAGCAACGATACCACGTAGAACGGCATCAGGGCTTTTACAACGTCCTCCATCCTTAATTTGGCCAGGCTGCTTGCTACAAAAAGTGTAGTTCCGACAGGCGGGGTAAATAACCCAATGGCCAAATTAACGACCATGATAACGCCGAAGTGCACCGGATCCACTCCCACTTTTGTTGCTACTGGGAGGAGAATAGGGGTCATGATCATGATTGCCGGTGACAGGTCGATGATCATCCCGGTAATTAGCAGAACGCCGTTCAGGAGGAGAAGAATCAGGTACTTATTGTGCGTCAGGCTCAAAATGAATTGCGCGATTGCATCTGGTACGCGCCCAAGGGCTAGCAGCCAAGCAAAGATATTCGCCGCAGCTATGATAACCATAACACCTGCTGTGCTGGCAGCAGTATTTACTAAGATCTTGGGAAGCATAGACCACGTCAGATCTTTGTAAGCAAACATTCCGACGAAAAAGGCCCACGCAACGGCGACCACGGCAGCCTCTGTCGGCGTAACCACGCCCAGTAAGATTCCGCCCATGATGATGACCGGAGTCAGCAGGGCAAGAATTGTTTCCTTCGCCTCCTGTAAGATTTCGGCCAGGGTGGCTCGCCGCTCCCCAACATAGCCGCGCCGATAAGCCGTCCAGGCGCAAAGAACCATGAATGCAATTCCAACAAAAATACCAGGTATAGCTCCGGCTAGAAGCAATTTGCCCACTGACTGGTTGGCGATCCATCCGTAAATGACCATTGGTATGCTGGGCGGAATCATGATGCCAATAGTGCCTGCCGAAGCAACTACTGCTGCCGCAAAATCCTTGTCGTAGCCGCGTTTTTCCATCGCCGGTATCAGTATCGACCCCACGGCAGAGGAGTCCGCCACAGCCGATCCCGATACGCCAGCGAAGAACATGCTAACAAGTACCACGACCTGGGCCAGTCCGCCCCAGATGTGCCCCACTAGCGCAGTGGCAAATTTCACAAGGCGGTGTGAAAGCCCTCCCTGGTTCATAAGTTCACCAGCTAGGATGAAAAACGGGATAGCCAGCAATGGAAACGACTGTGCCACTGCAAACATGCGTTGGATAGCGGAGGTAAAGGAAATCCCTAGGGTCGGGATGAAGGCCAAAGACCCAGCTGCCAGGGAGATAAAGATGGGGGTACCCAGTAAGACAAGAACAAAAAAAGTGCCAAACAGTATTAAGCCCATTAGCGCCTATTCCCCCCTCCCAACGAGCAGTGTTAGGAATTGTTCGAACGAATGTACAAACATGAAAAGGCTTCCAAGAGGGATAGAAAGATACGCCCATGCCATAGGGATGCGCATTGCCGCCGACAGTTGATCCTTGGTCCGAAGAACTAATTCAAACCCGGCGAGGACAAAGATGGCCAAGCTCGCCAGCACGACGAGATAGCTGACTATCTGCGCTATTTTTCTTAAGCTTGGCGGCAACCACTGCACCAGGGCTTCAATCGCCAAATGCCCTTTGCGATCCATAACGAGCGCCGAGCCAAGAAACGTTGTCCAGGCCAGCGAATAGCTCGCGAGTTCGGCCGACCACGGTAGTTGGCCCTTTGTTACGTATCGGGTCAAGACGCCGCAAAGGACTACGACAGTCATCTCTGTGACTAGGGCCATGCACGCGTATTTTTCAACGGCGCCCAAAAGTCGCCCGATCCTTCTCACGACACCTAAAAGAGCTTTCAAGACTTTCTCACCCCCCACCTCTGCAATCGACCATAACCCTTGCTTGTCATGGGTGGGTCGCATAGGGGCTTCTACCCAGATTGCAACCCACCCCTTACTGACGCGTGATACCTTTATGCTCTTACCCTAGCGAGAGGCACCGGCAGCATCCTGCAGCTTCTTGATCAAGTCCGCGCCGTAAGTTCCTTCGAACTCTTTGTACACGGACTTGACTGCCTCCCGGAACGGCATCAGATCTGGCGGTACGTTTACCTGCATCCCCTTGTTCTTTAGCTCACCCACAAGCTGCTGGTCGTCCTCCTGAATGAGAGACCGGTGGTAGTCACGAGCCTGATTGGCAGCTTCCTGTATAATATCCTGGTACTCCTTAGGTAGGCTCTTCCAGAACTCCTCGCTGATGGCAAGCGGCAGCGGGCTGTACTGGTGTTTGGTTAAAGATAGATACTTCTGGACTTCATAGAACTTGGAGGCATAGATATTGGTCAACGGATTTTCCTGCCCGTCTACGGTTTTCTGCTGTAGGGCCATGTAAAGTTCGCCGAAAGGCATTGCAGTGGGGTTAGCACCTAGGGCTTTGAATATGCTCAAGCTCACTGGGATTTCGGGAGTTCTGATCTTGATTCCTTTAAGGTCCTCAGGTTTGTTAATGGGGCGCACGTTATTGGTTACCTGCCTGAATCCGTTCTCCCAGTATGCTAAGATGTGGATGCCTTTTTCTTTGAGCGGTTCAGCAAGTTCCTGGCCAAGCGGCCCGTCAAGTACTTTCCAGGCCTGCTCGAAATTGTCGAATATATAAGGTAGCTCTATAACCCCGATCTTCGGGTAGAACCCGGCAAAAATGCCCGTGCCACCGGCCGTCATTTGAATGTTGTTAAGCTGAACACTTTCCAGCATTTCGCGTTCGCTGCCCAGAACCTCGTTGGGGTAGACCTCGACCTTGACTTTTCCGTTGGTCTTACTCTCGACAATTTCTTTGAACTTGAGTGCAGCTTTGTGTCGCGCGTTGCTTTCGGCAGAACCGTGGCCAAACTTGATGACGTAGCTCTTGTCCTGGTCCGCGCTGCCTGCGCTTTGATTTCCACTTGTTGCTTTTTGTCCACCAGAGCAACCGGCCAGGGATATGGCTAGAACGATCGCTGTTGCAAGTGCCGCCAACCGCATCAGATTCTTCATCTGTTCTATACCCCCTTTTGGTGTCTGTATATTAGTCAATGTGCGAACCACCGTTGACGTCCATTACTTCGCCCGTGAGGTAAGCACTTTCGTCGGATGCCAGGAAAAGCACGGCATTAGCCACGTCTTGTGCGGTTCCCAAGCGCCCGAGCGGAATATCCCTGCGCAGCTCTTCGCGCCGTTCAGGAGTCATCTGGCCCCCGGTGATGTCGGTATCGATCAGGCCGGGGCAAATGCTGTTGGCACAAATTCCGTATTCTGCCACTTCCCGGGCCAAGTTCTTGATAAAGCCCAACACCCCCGCTTTTGCCGCAGAGTAGTGAGCACCACCAAAGATACCGCCACCACGTTTGGCCGACACAGACGAAATGGCAACGATGCGGCCATAGCGTTGGGCCACCATTTGCGGCAATACGGCTTTAACGGCATTGAATGTCCCAGTCAGGTTCACCGTGATAATGCGATCCCAATCCTCATTGGTCATGTCAAGCACCTTTTTGGATTGGGTAATGCCCGCTATGTGAGCCAAGATGTCGATGCGGCCGAAAGTTTTGACCGCGGTCTCAGCCATCTTCTCCATGTCGGCCCGGACCGCGACGTTGCCGCCTACAGCTATCGCCTGCCCACCGTTTGCGCGGATTTCGGCTGCGACCGCTTCAGCCCCGGCAAGGTTGATGTCTTGGACGACAACTTTAGCACCCTCACGGGCGAAGGTTAAAGCCGTTGCGCGTCCAATCCCGCGGGCTGAACCCCCGCCTGTAACGATAGCTACTTTGTCTTTAAGTCTCATTCCTCTAACCCTCCCTGATGAATTCAATGAGCTCTTGTCACCTTGGGTCATGAACCACCCCCCAAAGCACGCTTCCGCTCCAAGACTTCTTTCACCGCCTGTTTTATGTTTTCTACACCCAGTCCATACTTTTCCAAGAGCAACTTATACTCCCCTGACTCGGCAAAGGTATCCGGAATCCCCACGCGCTTTAGGGGAACGAGGCATTCTTCGGCCACGACTTCCGCCACAGCGCTACCCAGCCCTCCGTAAATGTTATGGTCCTCGACGGTGACCAGGGCGCCGGTTTCTTTCGCAGCCTTGAGCACCGCTTCCTTGTCCATCGGCTTCACGGTGTGCACGTCCAGGACGCGCGCGGAAATCCCTTCTTTTTCCAATTCCTCTGCTGCCTGCGCCGACCAAGCCACCATATCGCCGATGGCTATGATGGTAACGTCGCTTCCCGGGCGAAACTCAACCGCTTTCCCAATGGTGAAGTTAGTTCCTTCGTCATAGATTACAGGAACTGGATCGCGCGTGAGACGCACATAGACCGGTCCCTTCCACTCGGCCGCAGCCCGGACCAGCGCTCGAGTGGCGACAGCGTCGGCCGGCATGAGCACGGTCATATTGGGGATACTGCGCATGATGCCCAGATCCTCAATCGCCTGGTGCGTCGGGCCGTCGTTGCCTGGGGTTAAGCCGCCGTGGCTTGCGACAATCTTGACATTTAGGTTCGGGTAGCAGATGAAGGTCCTTATCTGCTCACAGGCGCGCATGCTGGCAAAAACTGAGTACGTGCTCACAAACGGCAGCTTACCGGTTGTGGCCATACCGGCCGCCGCGGCCATCATGTTCTGTTCGGCTATGCCCATCTCGAAAAACCGTTCGGGAAATTCCTTAGCAAAATATAGCGTTTTTGTAGACTTGGCGATGTCGGCCTCGAACACAACTACGTCCGGGTTTTCTCGCCCTAGTTCCACCAGGGTACGGGCACACGCTTCACGGGTCGGAATAAGCTCCATTATTTCACCCCCAATTCGGCCAGCGCCTGTTCGAGCTGAGCGTCGTCTGGCGCCATACCGTGCCATTCGACTTTGTTCTCCATGAAGGAAACGCCCTTCCCTTTTACGGTATGGGCAATGATGCATGTGGGCCGATTAGCGGTGGCTCTCGCCTCAGCTAAGGCGCCCAGAATTTCGGCAATGTTATGCCCGTCGATTTCGCAGACGTGCCAATTAAACGCCTCCCACTTGGCCGCTAGGGGTTCCAAGGGCATCACTTCGTCCACAAAGCCGTCTACCTGCAAACGGTTATAATCGACGATGGCTACCAGGTTGTCGAGCTTGTACTTGGCAGCAGCCATCGCCGCTTCCCAAACCTGCCCCTCGTTGAGCTCGCCGTCGCCAAGAAGCACGTACACTCGGAAGTCCTTCTTTGCCAGTTTACCTCCGAGCGCCATGCCTACGCCGCAGGACAGGCCCTGGCCTAAAGACCCCGTTGTCATGTCCAATCCGGGGGTCTTCTTCATATCTGGATGGCCCTGCAGAATGCTGTCTATACGCCGTAGGGTGGCTAGAGTCTCCTTGGGGAAGAAGCCCCGTTCGGCCAGGCAGGCATACCAAACAGGACATGCATGGCCTTTGGAAAGGATGAAACGATCCCTGTCCGGCCATTTTGGATTAAGCGGGTCCACACGAAGTTCGTGAAAATAAAGAGTGGTAACGATGTCTGCGGCAGAAAGCGACCCGCCAGGATGGCCGGAATTCGCAGCATGGATCATTTTCAGAACATCTACTCTTATTTGCCGCGCACGCTCCTCCAACTCGCGTACAAGGTTATCGTCAATGGTCATGTTCTCCCCTCCCTGCTTGCACACGGTGCCAACGAGTAGTTTTCCGGTTTTGCTGCAGCTCCACGGGATTTACGCGCCGCCAGTTCAGTAGCCAAGACAATAGGCTGCACGTAGAGCCGGTGCTCCCTGGTAACGTTCAACCGATCTCGCCTTCTTTCTTCACTTTGTGCACGTATTTAGGCCGGTACGTTTAAGCAGTACGTTAACGTGTGCTCAGGCCTGCCGGCGCTCGCAAAATGCATGGCCAGCCAGTACAGGCCTAAGTCGGTGTCTTTTTTGACACCTTCTGCCGGAAAGTCTATCGCCTGCACCTCGCCGCGTACAATCCCCATGTATTTGCCGCTGCCGCCAGTCAGTAAGAAATCTACAGCAGCCACGCCCAGGCGCGTAGCGAGCACCCGGTCCGCCGGTGTGGGCACGCCGCCCCTCTGCAAATGCCCGAGAATGCTGACCCGCGGTTCGATACCGACCCTTGCTTTGATTTCCTGAGCCACGGCAAGCGCCCCGCCCGCCCCTTCGGCCACGAGGATGACGCTGTACTGGCTCCTTTCAATGCTGCTGCACATAGTCCCCAGATCGCAGGGTACCTCGGGGATGATGGTCCAATCCGCTCCGCTGGCGAGGCCGGAATAGGCAGCAATTGCGCCGAGATCCCGCCCCATAACTTCCACCACAAAGACCCTAGGTTCGGCGGTGACCAAGGAAGTAGCGGTGTCCTTGATCCGATCTATAGTTTCTACCACGACGCTGACCGCAGTGTCAAAGCCGATGGTGGTCTCCGTTCCGGGTATGTCATTGTCGATGGTGCCTGGAATCCCGACTACCTGTATGCCCAAAGCCGCCAGGCGTGCCGCACCGCGGAAGGAACCATCACCGCCGATGACGACCAAAGCTTCTATTCCTTCTTTTTGCAGCCGGCTGTGCGCCTCTTCTAGCCCCGCCTCTGTCCGGAATCGAGGGGAACGGGTACACTTAAGGAAGGTTCCTCCCTTACCGATAATGTCCCGTACGTCCGCCGGGCCGAGGGGGCAAAACTCACCGGCCAGTAAGCCCTCGTATCCGCGGCGAATTCCTATCACTTCAACTCCTCGCCGGGCTGCCTGAAGTACTACCGCCCTGATGGCGGCATTCATCCCCGGCGCGTCACCACCGCTGGTTAAAACGCCGATGCGCACGTTCTCACCTTTCTTCTTTCCTGTTGGCTGCCTAAATTACCCCGTCCTCTTAGTTTAACGTTCACTCAGTTTCTTTTGCACCTATTCGACATGTTCAGCAAAAATCCTTCCAAACGGAGAAAAATTATTGGGAACCGCAGGTAAATCTTCGACCTTCTGGAAAACAAAAAGCCCCCGAGGGGCTGGGAGGAAGTAAAAGAGAGAACGTTTTCGAAGCTTCACTTTAGTTAATTGTCGAGGGCTGAGAGACGGCGATTTGCCAAGCGCTGCCAGACTTCGGCCAGCTTGAAGCGAACGGCAACCTCTGTGGAGGTACCCGCGGGCACGCTGCCGTTGCCAGCCTGGAGTAAGGAAGAGGTGGCAGGAGCAACATTTGGTCCGATGCTGGCGTCGACGAAGCAAAGAGGTGGAAAGAGAACGCACCACCAGTTGGCGCCCTTACCCTCGCCCAGGATCAGGCGCAGGGCGCGGTAACGCCCGGCCGGCAGGGTCAGGTTCTTGTAGGTGCGCTCAGGAAACGAGTAGATACCCACCTCGGCCCGGGCTTTATATCCGGCCCCTGCCTCTTCCAGCACGCGGTCGGCTACCTGTTCTACTTCGGTAAGGTGAGTCGTAAGGAGAAATTCGGCTTCTTCTTCGCTCTGGGCGTTCCGGAAAAGCTCACCGGTTTCGGCCACAATTCTGTCCCGCACTTTGAGTTTTAACGCCTGGTCGCTAGGGCTATTGCTGTTGGCGATGATGTGCAGGCGGATAAGGTCTTTCCCGGCGGGGCTTATCGCCAAGGCCGGCGAATAAGCGTAGTAAACCAGAAAAATCGCTACCGCCAGGGCGCCGATAAATAGCACGGCACGCGCTGTCCTAAGCACCTTTTTTCCCCCTTGAAGCTTTTCGGCAGGCCGATGCACCGGCCTCCGGCTCGCCGCAAAAAGTTCCATTACGTATTATTACCAATAAACAGGGCAGGCATACCCGCTGAGCACGGGCCAGATGCGTTATTAAGGTGAAGGCCTAACGCCAGGCTGCGAAGCGTTAGGGTTCAGAAGCTCCGGTCGCAGAAAAAAGGCATAAATAAAAAAGCGGGCCGCGCAAAGAGCGAACCCGCCAGGGGAAGGCGATTTTTTCTACTCGATAGGCTGGAAACGGCTTTTCAGCTTCTCAGCCACCTGAGGAAGCGTAGTGTACTCCAGATGGTCCAGGGCTAAGCGGTGCGGTTCGAAAGGACCGAGGCGCCGCAGGTAATCGGCAAGTTCCAGCGCCTTCTCCCGCACGCGGTCGAAAGCCTTGTCGGCGAAGAAGTCTACGGGACCGACCAGGCGGCCGTTGGCCAGCTGGAAGCCGAGGGCCACTACGCGCGCCGGGCCATCAAAGCGGGTAGGCCGGCTGTCGGCCTCCGACACCGGAAGGAGCGGACCGTAATGGGAACCGCGCATCCAACCGGCCACCAGGTGTGGCTCGGCGAAAGCCTCCAACACTTCACCCACCGCCGGGAGCCCGTTCTGGCAACGGACAATGCATACGGGGTCGTCTTTACCTACGTAGCGTCCGGCAATCTGGTTCAGCCGCTGGGTGCTGGTAACGGCGGCGACTTCCCCATTTCTCTTACTGTAGACATGTTTAATGCAGTAGCGTCCCGGAGAACCGATGAAAACGAGAAGATCGTAGAGTTCCTCCGGTGCCGAGAAGGTGACCTTCTTGTGCTCAACCAGGTCGTGCACCTCGAAGATGAACCCGTCGTGCATCTTGGGGTCGATGACCAGGCCGATGGTATTAAAGGGGTCGGCAAACATTCGGTAAAGCGGCAGATTCCAGGCGCCCGGGTCGGTTTTATCCGCCATCAAGACGACCACCGGCTCGCTGGGCCGCTCGTTGAAGGTGATTTCAGCCACCCCGGGCCCCATGCCCTTTACGTTCCCGGAGAAGGCATCGGACAGAAGATCCTGGCCGGCAGCATAGAGCTTCAGCCGCCGCGCTACCTCGGCCGCGGCCATAAAGGCCTCCCAGGCCAGGCCGTGGATCTTTTCGCTGTCGGTACCCTCGTAGTGGGTCATAATGAGCTCGATATCGTCGCCGACATTGGCCACGTGATAGTCGGCCAAGATCTGGTCCTCGGTAGCCCGGGCCAGGCGTTCCTTGACCGCCATGAGCATGTCGTGGTGCGCCTGCACGTGGCCAACAAGGCTTCCTACATCGGCCTTGATAACGCTCAAGGTTACCGGTTTAGCCTCCATACTCTCTCTCCTTTTCCCCGTTTTCTGATGTCCTTTTCCCGCCATATCCGGCTCAATATGATATGCTAGTTATGGAATGTGTTATGCTATTTGTCCATATTAAACGCCGGCAAAGGATTCTCCTGCCGGCAAGAAGAAGTTTTTATTGTGCAACAGTTAGACCGCGTAGACGTTCGGCCAGGGCGGTGTAGCGCTCCTCGACCGTATTGTTGGCAATAGCCCTGGCCAGGGCCCGCCGGCTCCCCACCAGGAGAACCAGTTCTTTCCCGCGCGTCACTCCGGTGTAGAGGAGGTTCCTCTGCAACATGTACCAATGTTGCGTACTCAAGACGAAGATGCAGCAGGAGAATTCGCTTCCCTGCGCTTTGTGCACCGTGGCGGCGTAGGCTAGGGTCAGCTCGTCCAGTTCGGAACGCCCATAAGGAACGAGCTGCCCGTCGAAATCGATGAGCAGGGTATCCTCCTCCACGTCCTCGTCTTCGTTTACCAGAATGATATCTGCCACTCGGCCCTGGTTGCCGTTGAAGACACCTTTGTCGTAGTTATTGCGCACCGCCATCACTTTGTCCCCCGTACGGAAAAGGCCGTCGCGGAAGGGGTATTCCTTTTTACCGGGACCTGGCGGGTTGAGACGTTCTTGTAGGAGGTGATTCAAGTTCTGCACGCCGGTAGTGTATTTATGCATGGGAGCCAGTACCTGTACATTATCGAGCCCAAAGGTGGCCACCATGCGCACGGCCAAGTCCAGGACGTTCTGGACGGTCTCCTCCGGGTCCTCCGACCGAAGAAAGTAGAAGTCGGCAACGGGTTTCAGCACAAGGCTCTGCCCCTGGTTGATACGGTGGGCGTTTACCGTGATGAGCGACTGCTCCGCCTGCCGGAATACCTGGGTAAGGCGCACCGTCGGCACCAGCTCGCTGGCGATGATATCTCGGAGGACGCTGCCCGAACCCACGCTGGGGAGCTGGTCCTTGTCACCCACCAGAACCAGGCGGCAGGCGGTGGGAACGGCCTGCAGGAGTTGATAGGCCAGAAGAACATCGACCATGGAAAACTCGTCCACGATAAGAAGATCGGCCTTGAGCTGGTTTTCCCGATTGTAAGTGAAGACGGGTCCGCCCTCCGCCAACGTATAGCCTAGAAGGCGGTGGATGGTGCTCGCCTCGCAGCCGGTAAGGTCGGCAAGGCGCTGGGCCGCCCTCCCGGTAGGCGCGGCAAGGAGAATGCGCAGGCCGGGCTCAAGCTCTTTTAGGACGTGGATCAGGCCGCTTACGATGGTGGATTTGCCGGTTCCCGGGCCGCCGGTGAGCACCGTCACCCCTTGGAGCACTCCCTGGCGAATCGCCAGCTCCTGTGCCGGTGCGAAGCTAAGGCCCAGGGCGCCCTCGGCCTTGCGGATGGCCGCCTGCAGGCGGTCTTCCGGCACCTGCCGGCTGGCCTTCAGAAGGCGCCTAAGCTCGCGCGCTACGCCCCGCTCCGCTTGATAAAGGTACGGCAGCCAGTAACGGTCGCCTTCTTTAACCACCTCGGTCGAGCGCTGGGCCAGCATGGCCAGGGAGGCCTTCACCTCTTCTTCATCTACCGGCTCCTCCTCGCCCGGCACATTAACCAGCTTCAAGGTCTCACTTACAAGTTCCGCTTCCGGCAGGAAGCAGTGGCCTGAGCGCGAAGCTGCCTGCCGCAGCACATAAAGGGCCGCCGCCGCCAGCCGCTCAGGGGCGTGCCGGCGCAGTCCAAGTTCCCGGGCCAGGCGGTCGGCGGTGAGGAAGCCCACGCCGAAGATGTCTTCGGTTAGGACGTAAGGGTTGTCCTTCAGCCGGGCAATGGCCTCCCGACCGTAACGGCGGTGGATTTTAAGCGCTAGGTTGGTGCTTACGTGGTGGCGGCGTAGAAACACCATAAGGCGCTCTACGTCCTTGTGCTCGTTGACCGAACGGGCAATTTTATTGGCCAGTTTCTTTCCTACGCCGGGCACCTCGGTCAGCCGAGAGGGTTCTTCGCTGATTACCTTAAGGGTGTCCGTTCCGAAATGTTCCACCAGCCGGCGCGCCAGGCGCTCGCCGACGCCGGGGATCAGCCCGCTGGCCAGGTACCCGATGATCCCCTCTTCTTCCGCCGGGACAATCTCCTCCAGGGAGTCGGCAGCAAATTGCTGCCCGTACTTGGGGTGGTGTACCCAATCGCCGTAAAAAACGTAACGGCCACCCTCCCGGACGGTGGCCAAGTAACCAGTTACGCGGGCTTCCCCTTCTTTGCACTTAAGGGCGGCCACCGTATATCCCGAGGCGGCATTGCGGAAAATAATGGACTTGACCTCGCCGGTAAGTGTTGCCTCGCGGGCCGGCAGGCCGGCCGTCTCTTTCATCATCTCACCCCCTAGCGCAGGAAGCGGAGGAGCTTGGTGTACGGGTCTTCCTGGGTGGTGTATCGCTGGTCAAAGTTCTCCAGCTTGAGCGTTTGCCAGATGCTGCGGAAGTTGCTGGAGATGCTAGCTACGGCCACGTTGTACTTACGGCTCAGCTCCTTTTGGGTAACGCCGCTCATGGACTCCAGGCGGGCCATGGTGTACTCCAGCGCCGCCAACCAGGTTTCGCGTTTCTTCACCTCCGGTCGGGCCAGGCGGCAGTAGTCCGCCCATAGCTGAACGGCATTTTCCACCTGGGGCTTAAGGTAGCCGGCTTCGGCCAGGCGCCGCCGGAGCTCCTCGGCCACGCTGCCGTAGGCCGGTGAGCTCCATTTGATGTTTTTCTCCTGGGCTCCTTCTTCCGGCGGCAGGTTCAGGGCCTGCCGCAGGCGGCCGATGTCGTAATGCAGCTCGCCGGCCTGCTTCTTGCGTTCCTCGATGAACTCAAGCTCCTTGAGCATCTCCCGCACCCGCCGCCTACCCGCCGGGCTCTGGCAGAGCTGGCGCGGCGTGTAACCGCGCAGGCTGGGGTGCGGGGTATCCGGCCACTCCCGGAAATACTCCTCGTAGTACTGGCGGAGCAGTTTTTCTTTAAGCTCTGGAGAGAGGCCGAGGGGCGTCCTGGGCAGCCGCCCCGCCTCCCGTAGGAGTTCCTCTTCCCGGCTGAGCTCTTCCTGCCCTGCGGCAAAGAGCCTGGCCACTACGATGTTGAGGGTATAGCCGCGTTCGCGTAGATAAGCCCGCCAGCCTCCCCCTCCGGCATGCTGACGGCTCCAGCGGCGAAAATCAGCCTGCACCTGCCGCAGGATGTCCCGCTTGAACATCGGTGGAACCTCAAGGGCGGCGCCTGAAGGCTGGAATGTGTCACCTACAGGCAGAACTCGGCAGAGAAGGAGCGACCACAGGGTCACGCCGGCCGCCATATTGGGATCGGCGATGCGTATCTGGTCGCCGGTAAAAAGATCCTCGGCCGTAACGCCGTCGTCATCCACCCGGTTCACCTCGAAAAGAGAAATATTCGTATTTAACCAACCAGCCAACACCTGGCGCTCGAGTTCGCCCAGCGAAGCCTCTTCTTCCCTCTTAAAAATCTCAATCAGCCGTTCTCCCCGAGGCGGCAGGCGGTAGTCGTAGACGAACCACTCGATGAAGGAAATAAAGGCCGCCTCTTCTTCGGGATCGAGAATTTCCAGCGCCTCTTCGGAAAAGAAGATATGGAAGGCCCGGTCTAGGTCGGCAGCGAAACGTTCTTCCTCGGCAAAGTCGACCAGGCGATCGTGCAGGTCCTGGGCTACCCGCTCCAGTTTGGGCCGCAGGAAGTCGTAAATGCGCGCAGGGCCTGTAGGCTGCACCGGGCGCGGCTCATCTTTTGTCGTCATGCTCATCGCTTCCTTTCCCAAAGGATCGGGCATCTCAACTTACCAGTATACTATATACTCCTGAAGTTGCAATGGCTAATCCTCCACATCGGCCGGGGCTTCTCTCGCCGACCCTAGAGCGAAGGTAAACTCGCCTTCTGCCGCAAGTTCTGTTCCCACATAGGCGCGCCCCTCGCCCTTGCCCACCGTTCCCCTAAGCTTGGTAAGTTCTACTTCTAGGCGGAGCTGATCCCCCGGAACCACCCGGCGGCGGAAGCGGCACCTATCAATTCCGGCGAAATAAGCCAGCCGCCCCTTAAACTCTGGAAGGCTCAACAAGGCTACCGCTCCGGTTTGGGCCAGGGCCTCTACGATGAGCACCCCCGGCATTACCGGTTCTCCCGGAAAATGCCCCTTGAAGAAAGCTTCGTTCGCGCTCACGTTTTTTAGCCCCACCGCCCTCTTGCCGGGCTCGAGTTCCAGTATCCGGTCGAGCAGCAAAAAGGGATAGCGGTGGGGTAAGATGGCTTGAATTGCCCGGATATCTAGCATTGTTACCCGCCTTTCATTAAATACTCTATCCCGCCGGCTTGGGCAAGATGTCTTAGACTCCTTAGGGCAGTCATTCGCCATCTTTTCCCTTTTTCCTCCCGCCTAAACTAAAGAAAGGGCCCTTACGAGCCCCGTCAGGCGCATCTTTCTATAGCGCCTTTTGTTCCACCTCAGACAGGAGATAACCCAGGTGGACGGTACTATTAAGGAGCGCCACGCGGAAAGCGCCGTCCACTTCCTCAATCACGTTCAGGCAGGCATTGTCCTGCTTAATGCGCCAGAAAGCCTCTACTCCCAGCCCCAGCGCAGTGGCCAAAAGCACCTTGTTCACCGCGTCGTGGGCCACCACCAGGATGGTCTCACCGCCGTGCCTGGCGACCAGCGCCATCAAGGCCGGCCAGGCTCGAGCCCGCACGTCCGCCAGGCTTTCTCCGCCTGGCATGGTGACGAGTTCGGGACGACTCTGCCACAGGCGCAACCGTTCGCCGTCCTGAGCGGCCACCTCACTGTGCGGCTTTCCTTCCCAAGCCCCGTGGCTGATCTCCCTAAAGGCGGGTACGAGCTCTACGTTCAAGCGGTGGCGTGCTGCTACCTGCGCCGCCGTCTCCCTGGCCCGGGCCAGCGGGCTGGCATAAACGGCGGCGAGGGGCACCCGCTCCAGGGCATCGGCCAAAAGACGTGCCTGTTCCCAGCCCAGAGGGGAAAGCTCGGTATCTTGCTGTCCCTGAAAGCGCCCCTCGAGGTTCCACCTGGTCTCCCCGTGGCGCGCCAGGATGATCCTGCACCCCATCATGCTTCCTCTCCTGCGTTTTTTGCCGGCCGGGCCCTTCCTAGAGAGGAAGGGCCGGCCGGCTCATTCTTACTCACTAGATGGCACGCGCCGCCTTCTGCCCTCGCACTTCGTCCCAGTTGAGCGCGTGGCGCGGCCGGTGCCCGGCCAAGGCCGTTACTATTTGCTCGGCTACCTCTACGGCTACCTGCACCTGGGCCTCGCGCGTGGAGGCGCCGAGGTGCGGCGTGACGATGACGTTGTCGAAGCCGAGCAGGGGACTTGTAGTGCAGGGCTCCTCGGCCAACACGTCCAGGGCCGCTCCGGCCACATGGCCGCTCTCTAACGCCCGAGCCAAAGCCGCCTCGTCGATGATCTCGCCGCGGGCGGCGTTGATGATGCGCACGCCCGGCTTCATGGCGGCAATAACTTCTTCCGAAATCAGGCCGCGCGTCTCGCGGGTAAGGGGAAGGTGAATGGAAAGAAAGTCGGCGCTCTTTATCACCTGCTCAAAGCTGGTAAGCTCTACCCCGCGCTTACGGGCTTCTTCGACGGCTACGTACGGGTCATAGGCCAAGACGTGCATCTCGAGGGCCCGGGCGCGCACGGCCACAGCCGAGCCAACCCGCCCCAGGCCGAGGATGCCCAGGGTTTTTCCCGCCAGTTCTACCCCGAGGAACGCCTGCCGCTCCCAGCGCCCTGCGCGCAGGGTGGACACCGCCTGGGGAATGTGCCGGGCGAGCGCCAGCATTAAGGCCAGGGTATGCTCGGCAGCAGCGATGGTATTTCCTTCTGGGGCGTTCACGACGAGAACGCCCAAGCGGCTGGCCGCCTCCACGTCGATGTTGTCCACGCCCACGCCGGCCCGGCCCACCACAGACAGCGTACGCGCGCCGGCCAGAACCTCCGCAGTAACCTTTGTGGCGCTGCGCACCACCAGCGCGGCGCAACCATCCAGCCGCCGGCAGAGCTCCTCCGGGCTGAGGCGCCCCGACCTTACCTCCACCGTATGCCCGGCCCGCTCGAGTACCTCCGCCGCTTCGCGGGCAACGTTATCGAGAAGAAGGACCTTAGCCAAGTGCCCCACCTCCCGTAAAAATTTCTTCCTCGGCCCGGGCCACGCCCGCCCCCGGAGCAACCGGTGCTCCTAGGCGCCGGAGCACCAGTTCCAGCACCGCCAGCGCGCCCAGAAGCTCCAGCTCGTCTACGTAACCCATGTGGCTTAGGCGCAGGATCTGGCCGGCGAGCTTCCCTTTACCGCCGGCAAGGCTGAGGCCGTATTCGCGCCGCGCCAAGGCCCGCACTTCTTCTACGTCCACTCCCGGAGTGCGCGCCGCCGTCACCGTGGCCGAGGCCCAGGCGTCCTGGGCGAGGAGCTCGCATCCCATACCCCTAAGCCCGGCCCGCACCAGGCGGGCAAAGCGACGGTGCCGCTCCCAAACCTGCGGCAGGCCTTCGGCAAAAAGCCGCGCCAGCGCCGCCTCCAAGCCGTAGAGGAGGGCGACATTGGGCGTCCACGGGGAGAAGCCCTTCTCGGCGCTCCTCCGCCAGGCCAGAAGGTCAAAGTAGTAGCTTCTAGGCTTATGCGCCTCAATCACCTTCCAGGCCTTGGGGCTGACGCTTAAGAAGGCCAGCCCGGGCGGGAGCATGAGGGCCTTCTGAGAGCTCGTGATCATGAAGTCTACTCCCCACTCGTCGGTACGGATGTCCATGGCCCCCATGCTGCTCACGGCGTCAACCATAAGGAGCGTGGGCGTATCCTTAAGGAGAGCACCCAGGCCGGCGATGTCGTTGACCACGCCGGTGGAGGTTTCGTTGTGAGTAGCCAGCACGGCCTTGGGGAGAGGCCCGCGGTCGAGGGCGGCCTTCACGGCGGCCAGATCCACCGGTTCACCCCAAGTAAACTCGAGGCGCTCTACTTTTGCCCCCCAGCGCTCGGCGATGTCGGCAAAACGGTTCCCAAAATGCCCGGTTACCAGAGCCAACACCCGATCGCCCGGCTCGACGGTGGCTGCCACGGCGGCTTCCATGGCCCCCGTGCCGGAAGAGGTGAGGATGAAGAGGTCGTTTTTCGTTTGAAACACTTTTTGCACCTGGGCCACGAGAGATCGCTGCAGAGAAGCAAATTCGGAACTTCGATGCCCGATGACCGGCCTGGTCATGGCCGCTGTAACGTCCGGCGGGACAGGCGTTGGGCCGGGAATGAATAGGTGCTGCTTTCTCTGCATGTGAACCTCTCCTTCCAAGTTGTGCAGGTTTAAGGGGTAATCAAAAAGCCTCCCGCCCCTAAACTAAGGGGCGAGAGGCCTTTCCCGCGGTGCCACCCAAATTGGTACCGGTAAAGCCGGTACCCGCTTTTGATACGCTAACGGGTATCAACCGTATCGGCCTACTAGGCTTCGACCGCCCGCTTGGGGATGGATTCGAAGGGCCTCACTTCACCGGTTCGCACCAAACACCGGCTCTCTGCCGAAGGAAAGCCCATCTACTGTTCCCCGCATCGCTTTCACTATTGTCGTTTATTGTAATATAACCTCCCTTTTCTGGCAAGGCTCAAGATCGCTTTTTTAGATTAAGTTTTTGTTAACGGTTTGAGCTGGCGGTAAAGAAGCTCGGCCAGGCTCCCTTCGGCTTGCGCAACCTTGCGCGCATATTCGGCATCCAGAAGGTCCCGGAAAAGCTTCTCGCCGGTTCCGCCGTCCAGCAGGCCCCCTTCTGGTACCGTCCGGCGCATGGACCGGAGAACCTGCTCCCAGAACAAGGCGGCAAACTCCTCGCAGGCCTTCTTCAAAGCCCGATCATTTTGCTCCCGTTGCCCGGCGCTCCGGGCAGGAGGCGTTGGAAATAGCCAATCGCTCCCGATTATAGTCGGCATGCTCGCCTCTCCCTAGTGCTCAGCGTTACCGGCGCAGGTTGTTGGCCACACCAAGCATCTCGTCGGCGGCGGTGATGGCCTTGGCGCTGATCTCGTACGCCCGTTGGGCGGTGATCATATTGACCATCTCCTCCACCACCTGGACATTGGACATCTCCAGGTAGCCGGAGGAAAGGGTCCCGCAGCCCTGCCCGGGAATAAGCCCGTCTTCCACGTACCCCGCTGCCGGCGTTGCCCGGAAAAGGTTACGCCCCAGGGCTTCTAAACCTGCCGGGTTGGGAAAGCGGGCGAGCGTGATCTGACCGGCTTCCTGTACGTCACCATTTTGATCTTTGTATGTTACCGTGCCGTCCGGCGCAATGGCCACTTCAGTGGCCCCGGGCGGAATGTTGATGCCGGGCTCCACCAGGTAGCCGTCAGTAGTCACCAGGTCACCGTCGGCGTTCAGCTTGAACGAGCCGTCGCGCGTGTACGCCGGCGTGCCGTCGGGAAGCTGCACCACGAAAAAGCCGTCGCCGTCGATGGCCACGTCCAGCGGGTTCTCAGTAGGCTGGAGGTTTCCCATACTGAAGAGGCGCTGGGTGGCCGCCGGGCGCACCCCGTGGCCCACCGCCAAGTTCGTAGGCGTGTAGCCGCCGAGCGCCGTTGGAGCCGCGCCCCTAATCGTCTCGTAGATTAGGTCTTGAAATTCCACCCGGCTCTTTTTATAGCCGGCGGTGTTCACGTTCGCCAGGTTGTTAGAAATCACATCGATGTTGAGCTGCTGGGCCAGCATGGCCGTGCTGGCCGTCCACAAGGCCCGGATCATATCCCCTTCCTCCTTTTTCCAGTAAACCAGAGCGATCCAGCAAGTTGAAAAACTTCGGCTCTCGGGCATCCCCCTTCGGCGCCGACGACCTAAGAAAGAACGAACTTTGCTCGCTCAGAGCTCGGGTTAGGCTCGCCTTCGGCTCAAACAGTCCCCTCGCTTTCCTTCGCTAGCCCGCGTCCTCTCGAACGGCGGTACGTAAAGCGCCGTGCCAGGGGATGACTCTCGACCTCAGTCAATGCCGAACGATCGTGTGGGATGACGTGCCTTCAGGGCAGGGCCGCATCCGTCGTTCCGCGGCCCGGGGCCTCTGCCAAGCAGTCCGGCCCTCTTACCCTTTAGACTTTGGCAACTTCGTTAAGGAGCTTGTCCAAGGTTTGGTCTTGGGTTTGGATGGCCTTCTGGCCGGCTTCGTAGGCCCGCATGGCGCTGATGAGCTCCACCATAGCCTCCACCGGCTCCACATTCGCCCCTTCCAAACCGCCTTGTACCACTTCCGTGGCTGCGGGGGGCAAAGCCTGGGGAGCGCTGAAGAGGTTGTTCCCCACCTTGGTGAGAACCATCCCGGGCGGCGGATTTACCACGGCCAGGTTGGCCGCCAGGTTGGGGTCGTCCGCCCGCGCTATTTGGCCGCCCCGGGTGAGCACGGGATAGCCGTCGGCAGTGGTAAGCTCACCGTTCTGGTTTACAAGGAAGGCACCGTTTCGCGTGTAGCATAGCCCCTGGGGCGTCTGCACCACGAAGTAACCGGGACCGCGCAGGGCGAAATCGTAGGGGTTCCCGGTTTCCCGGTAGGGGCCCGGACGCTCAAGGGTAAACACCTCCGCCACCGCCGCCCCCGTTCCCAAAAAGCCCACTGGCGCCGGTGCTACTGCCGAACCGCCGGGGAAAGAGGCGATGGCATCGTTCAGCCGGTAGAGAAAAAGGCTGGGAAGCGCCGCCGTGACCGCCACGTCTGCCCGGTAACCGGGAGTTGCGGCGTTGGCCAGGTTGTTGGCCACCACATCCAGCCGCACCTCTTGGGCCACCATCCCGGCGGCCGAGGTATACAGCCCGCGCAGCATGCTTTCACCTCCCGTTCTTTTTTACGAGCACTTCGGAGACAAAAGTGCCCTTACCACGGAGCTTGTCCAGGTACTCAAGGGCCCGCCCGGTACCCAAAGCTACCGCCGTGACCGCATTCTCAGACACGTGCACCGGGATCCCCGTCTCCTGGGCCAGGAGCTTGTCCAAACCGTAAAGCAGCGAACCACCTCCTGTAAGGACTATGCCCTTATCCACTATGTCGGCAGCCAGCTCAGGCGGCGTTTTTTCTAGAACCGACTTTACACACTGGACGATGGCCTGCACCGGCTCTACGAGGGCCTCGAACATTTCCTCGGAGGTAAGCCTAATCGTCTTGGGCAGCCCCGTCACCAAATCGCGCCCCCGTACGTCCATGCTTTCCTTACGTCCCTCCGGATAGGCCGTCCCGATGGTAATCTTCAACTCCTCGGCGGTGCGCTCGCCGATCATCATGTTGTAGACCCGGCGGACGTAGCGGACGATGGCATCGTCGAACTTATCCCCCGCCACACGCAGGGACTCCCCGATGACAATACCGCCCAAAGAAAGAACGGCTACGTCGGTGGTCCCGCCGCCGATATCTACCACCATGCTGCCGCTCGGCTCGGCGATGTCGAGGCCGGCACCCAGTGCCGCGGCCAGCGGCTCTTCGATGAGGTACGTGCTGCGCGCGCCGGCCTGCATAGCCGCCTCCAGTACAGCCCGCTTCTCCACCGTGGTGACCACGGCCGGGATGCACACCATCATGCGCGGGCGAAAGAAGAGGCGCTGCCCGCAGACCTTACCTATGAAGTATTTAAGCATCCGCTCGGTTATGTCGTAGTCGGCTATAACGCCGTCGCGCAGGGGGCGGATGGCAACGATATTGCCCGGGGTACGGCCGAGCATGCGCCGGGCTTCCTCGCCTACAGCCAAGAGTTGGCCGCTGTCCCGTTCAATAGCCACTACCGATGGCTCCTGCAGTACAATGCCTCGGCCCCGCACGTAGATCAGAACTGTGGCCGTACCTAGATCGATACCGATGTCCGCACCCCAAAACATGAACCTTGCCCCTTTCGCTCCCTTCCTTGTTGGAATCTAGTTCTACATCCTTCCACAAATATCCTCTTTTTTGGTCAGGCCCCCAGGTATTTCTTGCGGGTGGCGGCGCCGCCTCTTAAGTGTCGCTCTCTTTTGTTCTGGTCCAAAATGGCCCGCACCTTGGCGGCGAGCTGCGGATTAACTTTAGGTAAACGCTCGGCCATGTCCTTGTGGACGGTGCTTTTGCTGACTTGGAACGCCTGTGCGGCCTGACGAACAGTAGCCCCGGTTTCGGCAATGTACTGGCTGATCTTGAGGACACGCTCATAAATATGGTCGCGCACGCCCGTCCCCCCTAGAAGCTTGAGTGCAGTACATGTATATGGTGCGGACGGGTAAAAAATGCCGCCGGGCAAGCAAAGGGGCCGCCTCATACTGAGGCAGCCCTTTTCCCCTTTGTGCCAAAAGGGGCGCAGTTCATTGGCTGGACGGCTTGAGGCCCGTAGTACTCCTTACTGCCGCGCGTTCACTTCGGCCTTATCCTCCTTAGCAACCTCGGGAAGGTAGGGGGACGGATCCACGGCCTCTTTGTCGAGCCGGAGTTCAAGGTGCAGGTGTGGTTCGCTGGCCACACCGGTTTGACCGACGGTGCCGATTGGCTGTCCCTTCTCCACCGCCTGGCCCACCTGTACGTCCACCCGCTCCAGGTGTCCGTAGGTGCTTCGCCGCTTTTGCCCGTGATCAATAACGACTACCTTACCCAGCACGGCGTCGTCCTTAACCTCCGCCACGGTGCCCGCCAGCACAGCCTTTACCTCCGTGCCCACCGGAGCTGCCAAGTCCACGCCGGGATGGAAGCGCCAATCGGCAAACACCGGGTGCTTGCGCCAGCCAAAGGGCGAAGACACCTCGGCCATCACCGGCCGGACCAGGTCAGGGAAGGCCTGCCCGGGCGCGAGCACCGGCTGGAGCGGCTCCTTGGGCTCTGGTCCGGGCTCAGCCGTCCCCAGCTCCCGCGCCGGCTCAGTTTTCGCCTGCTTTACTTCGGTCGCTTCCTTCGTTGTTACCGGTTTGGCGGCAGGCTTTGGAGAAGATGGGGCCTTTGAGGTCACACTCACCTTTTCTTCCTGAGGAGCTTCGGTGGGCAAGGGCAGCTCCGGCGGCTCCGGCCACACATACTCCTCGCTTTCCGGATAACGCAGGCTGCTCCAGTCGGTCGCCAAGTAAAACAGGCCGGCCACCGTAACAACTACCATTAGGGCAATGGACGCCAGTGCTACCTGGCGGCGAAGCAGGTTTCTCCACCTCACCTTAAGAGCGCCAAAAAAGCGTGAAGCAGACTCTTTCTTTTCCATAATCTTCACCCCTACTCTAGTCTTACCAGAGCAGGGGCGCGTTATACCGGGGCGAGCTGTTTAGTTCACCCACCCTTGGTGCTGTAAGCTAGCCTTAGACCCCGGTCTCTTCGCCGCACGCGGTTTCCCGGTCGGGCACGGTCCGATGAGAGCTGTGAAGGACCGCCAGCTGGTGAAAGAGCACCGCTGTCAACCCTGCAAGCCCTATCAGGTCGGTAACGAGGCCCGGTTTGATAAGGAGGAGGGCAGAGGCAAGGCAGATGAGCCGTTCCCACGGCGCAGCGTGAGTGAGCAACCAACCTTGGATGGCCGTCGCCAGGCTGATCACGCCTACGGTAGCGGTGAGGGAAGCCAGCACGATTTCGCCGACGTCGCCGATGAGCACCAGGCAGGGACTGTAGGCAAACATGAAGGGAACAATAAAAGCTGCCAGCCCGATCTGCACAGCTGTCCATCCTGTCTTCATGGCGTTGGCGCCCGCCACGCCGGCACCAGCGTAAGCGGCGAGGGCCACCGGCGGGGTGATGTCGGCCACAACGCCGAAGTAGAGGATGAACATGTGCGCCGCCATGGGCGGGACGCCCAGGCGTACCAGGGCCGGTGCGGCCAGGGTGGAAAGGACCACGTACTTAGCGGTGGTTGGGAGGGCCATGCCTAGGAGGATGGAAGCGATCATGGTAAGAGGCAGGGCCAGGGCGAGGCGCCCTTGGGACCAGGTGACAATGAGCCCGGCGAGCTTGAGGCCGAGGCCGGTCATGGTAACCACGCCTACTACAATACCGGCGCAGGCGCAGGCCGCAGCCACTTCCACCGCCGAGCGTGCCCCGTTTTCCAAGGCCGCGAGGAATTTCTGCGGGGTCATACGCGTCTCTGGCTTAAGGAAGCTCAGACCTACCGTAAGCACGATGGTCCAGAAAACGGCTTTCATAGGGGAGTAGCCACGGACAAGAACCACAATGAGAACTGCTAGCGGTACCAGAAGGTGCCAACCTTTGAGCACAGTCTCTTTCAAGCCCGGAAGTTGTTCCCGGGGAATGCCCCTGAGCCCCAGGCGGCCGGCCCGAAAATGAACCTGAGCGAAGAGGGAAATGTAGTAAAGTACGGCGGGAATCGCGGCAGCCGCCGCCACTTTAATATAAGGAACTCCCAGCACTTCAGCCATGATGAAGGCCGCGGCCCCCATTACGGGCGGCATAATTTGCCCGCCGGTGGAAGAAGCTGCTTCCACGGCTCCCGCGAAGTACGGCTCGTACCCCACGCTTTTCATAAGGGGGATGGTAAAGGAACCGGTGGTCACCACGTTCGCTACGGAGCTTCCCGAAACGGTGCCCATAAGGCCGCTGGAAACCACGGCCGCTTTAGCCGGGCCGCCTTGCGAGGAACCGGTCAGGGCGAAGGCGAGGTCTATGAAGAACTTCCCTGCGCCCGTCTTCTCGAGGAACGCGCCGAAGAGGATAAAGAGGTAAACGAAGGTAGCCGACACCCCCAGGGGAACCCCGTAAATACCTTCCGTGGTAAGGAACTGATAGGGGAAGATGCGTGCTAGTGAATAGCCCTTGTGGGCCAAGAGCCCGGGCATGTAGCGACCAAAGTAGGCGTAGATGAGGGCAGCGATGGCCACGAGCGGCAGGGCCCAGCCTACCGTCCGGCGGGCAGCCTCTAAGACAAGAAGGACCATGATAATCCCGAGGATAATGTCGAGCTGCGTCGGGGCACCGGCCCGGTTTACAATGTTCTGCATGTCGATTAGAATATAAAGCCCACCGGTTAAGGAAAGCAGTGCCAACACTAAATCGTACCAAGGCAGGCGGTTCCTGGCCGCTTTCTTGGTTGCCGGATAGAGGAGGAAAATGAGTACGGACATGAACATCCAGTGGATATCGCGCTGCGTAAGGGCAAAGAAGAGGCCGAATTGGGCCGTGTACAGGTGAAAGAGCGAAGCAGCAACGGCGATCAGGCTGATGAGGGCAGCCAAAACGCCCTTGAAGCTGCGCGTCTTGGGCTTCAATTGTTCTAGGTCAATCTGGAGCGCTTTAGCGTCTTTGGTTCCGGTATTGCCAGCGCCTGCTTCAGGCATGTTTTCACTCCCCCCAGATCAAGGGTTGGGTCCGAGAAGAGAAAGAAACCGGGGCAGACGTCTCACCTTGAGCAGCACCTTGCTGCCGGGCGGCGCGAAGCGGACTAAGGACACCTCGCGGCTACCCACGACAAGGCGGTGGTCGGCCACCGTCCCCACCGCCAGCCGTAGCTCCCCCACGTGCCGGTTGCGGCGCACGCGCACCCGCTCGCCGCTAAAATCGAAGTCTGCCGCCGGCTGGAAGTCCAAGCCCGCCCCCATCCAGAGGTAACTTTCTTCCACCAAGATCAGGTCGCCTCTAGCATCGGAGGCGAAGACTTCCCAGACGGGAGTTTTATCCCAGGAGTGCGTGTAGCGGAGCTCGAAGCGTCCAGAAGCAGGAAGTTTAGTGCGGAAAAGAAGGGCTCGGGACGGCAAGGAACGGACCTCCAGCACGGCTACCGGCCAGAAGAGACCGGCAAGCAGGAAACTCCCGGCCAGGAGCGCCGGCCCGGCTTTTAGCCGCAGGTTTCTCATCACTTTCAACCTCACCGCCCCGTGAGCGACCTGCCATTTCCTGGTTTCATTTTGCGTCCAAGCTGCCGTTTTCCCCTTATTTCAACACGCCAATTTCTTTGAAGTACTTGGCTGCCCCCGGATGGAGTTCAATGGGCGTTTGCCAACCCGTCTCTGGCGTCATCTGGGCCGCTACCGGGTGAATTTCTACCAGGCGCTTCACATTCTCATAAAGCGTTTTGGTAATGGTATAGGCCAGGTCTTCCGGCATGTCTTCGCGGACAACCACCACGTTGCCCACCTCCAAGGCGGGGACGTCCTGGTCTACGCCCTTATAAGTCCCGGCCGGGATTTTGCCTTTGACGTAATACGGGAATTCCTTGGTAAGTTTATCCAGAATCTCTTCTCTAATGGGAATTAGTTTGATGTCACGAGCCGAGGCCACGTCCATTACCACCGCGCCCGGGTAGGCAAAGTTCCAAAACACAGCATCGACGGTTCCGTCCTTGAGCGCCGTCGCCGCTTCAGGCTGCGAGAGGTAAGCTTCTTCGATGTCGTCGTAGCTCATGCCGTGGGCTTTAAGGATCTCCCTGGCCATGGCTTCACAACCGCTGCCCGGGGCGTCCACGGAGACGCGCTTCCCCTTTAGATCCTCGACCGAGTTAATGCCGGAGTTTTTTAGGGTTACGATGTGTTCTGGTGCCGGGTACATGGAAAAGAGCGCTTTGAGCGGAAGTTTTTCTTTAAACGGCTCAATACCCTGTACCGCCTTGTAGGCGGCGTCGCCCATCATAAAGCCCAACTGCGACTCGCCTGAGGCTACCAGGCGGGCGTTCTCGATGGAGGCGCCGGTGGACTCAGAAACGCATTGGATCCCCGGCAACTCGCTCAGAATATCGGCGATGCCGCCGCCCAGCGGGTAGTAGGCACCGCCGACGCTGCCCGAGGCAAAGGTGAGATAAGTGGTCTCTTTTTTCTCTTCTCCGGCCTCACCGCCTTCGGCGGTCGGTTTCGGCGCGCACCCTCCTGCTACAAGAACAAGCAGCAACAATACACACACTACCGTTACCGATCGCCAACAAACATTCTTCATCTTTTACACCTCCTGCTAATTTTCTGACTACGCCTCCTCTTCCCGCTTCGTGCCGGGTTCGCCGCGCCGGCCCGGGCGGGGTGGTCCGCCCGGGTCCGCAGCCTGGTTTTAAGAAGGCCTGCTCCGGCGGGAGCAGGCCCCGCTCGGCCCAGTTGCGGGATTCGGTTTAAGGTTCCGGAAAACCGTTGGGATACCTGAACACCTTCCCCTCCCAGTTGCGGATGAGGACGTAGTCTCGGCCCATGGAGAGAAGGTATTGGGGGACAATGGGCGTTTTGCCGTGGCCTTCGGGCGCGTTGATAATGTACCAGGGGATGGCTAAACCCGAGGTGTAGCCGCGCAGGTTCTCCATGATTTCCAGGCCTTCCTGCACGGTAGTAACAAAGTGCGTCGTGCCCTGTACCGACTTGGCATGGAAGATGTAGTACGGCCGCACCATGATCCGCAGAAGTTCGTGATTGAGCTTTTTCATTACATAAGGATCGTTGTTGATGCCCTTAAGGAGCACCGCCTGGTTTCCAAGGCCCACTCCGGCGCGCGCCAGGCGGAAACAGGCTTCCTGCGCTTCCGGCGTAACCTCTTTGGGGTGGTTGAAATGCGTGTTGAGATAAAGCGGCAGGTGTTTCGCCAGCATGTCGCAAAGCTTTCGGGTAATGCGCTGGGGAAGGGTGACCGGTGTGGCACTGCCGATGCGCTTTATCTCCACGTGCGGCATGCTCTCGAGTTCGGTGAGGATCCAGTCGATCTTCTCATCTTCCAAGGTGAAGGGATCCCCGCCGGTGATCAAAACGTCTCGGATCTCCGGATTGGCGCGGATGTAGTCGAGGGCCGCCTGGATTTCCTCGTCGCGCGCCGGCTGGTCTACCTCGCCAATGTTGCGGCGCCGCTGGCAGTGGCGACAGAACATCGCGCATTGGTTGGTGACGTTGATGATCAGGCGGTCCGGGTAACGCCGCGTGATACGCGGCGCGGGAGAGGTATACTCTTCCGCCATCGGATCCGGCACGCCGTAGACATCGGTAATTTCATTTACGCTCGGCACCGCCCGCATGCGGATGGGGCAGCGCGGATTGTCCGGGTCCATAAGCGAGGCGTAGTAAGGCGAGATGGCCCAGCGGTAGCGGGCGCCCACGCGGGCTATCTCCTCCGCCTCCCGATCCGTAAGATTAATTACTTTGGCCAGCGTTTCCACATCGGTGATGCGATTCCGCACCTGCCAGTGCCAGTCGTTCCACTCTTCTTCTGTAGCCCCGAAAAGCTTCTTTAGCTCTTCTTTACGCCGGCGAAAACGCTCGGCCAGCTTAAAACCGGTTTCAATCTCTTCACATGCTTTAAGGTAAGGCTCGATGCGCCCCTTAAGCTCCACCGTACGCCGGATAGCTATGTCGCGTTTTTCTTCTTCGGTAAGCGCCATGCTTGCACCTCCAAGCTCTTTACAGGAGGGCCGCCTGGTGCTAGAATGAGACCAGGCAGCGGTCCTCCTACAAGGTAAAAAAGTGCCTTGGGGCCCGGTTTTGCTGCCACAAAACCGGGTCGGACCGTTGACCGGGGTTCAGGCCGCAGCATGCTGCGGTCTCTTTTCTTTTTCCTTCTCTAGTCCTGTGCTTCATGCTGTAGCTCAGAGGAGTATTCTTAGTTGTAGCGGCGCGGTTTAAATTCCATTCCCACCCCCTCCCGGTTGGTAAAAAATGCTGTGCTTAGAAGCAATGGCTTCCAGCTCATCCAGGCAGGCCAGGGTCTTCTCCTTATCGCGCCGGCCCACGGCGGTCACGAGGGCGTTGATCAGCGAGAGGGGGGCCGCAAAAGACTCAATGAACGAGCCTAGGTTGCTCTGAGCCGTAAGGGTTATATCCGCGAGCGGCGCCAAAGGCGAGAGGATGCTGTCGGTAAGGGCCAAGGTCTTGGCGCCTTTATCGCGCGCGTAGGCAAAACCTTCGACGGTAAGGCGGGTGTAGCGGGGAAAACTGATCCCGATCACCAGGTCCTCCGGCCGCACCATGGCCAGTTCCTCAAAAATGCTGCTTACCCCCTGCGGTACAACCCGGACGCGCTTGCCGATCATCTGCAGGTAAAAGGCCAGAAAAAGGGCGAGGCAGTAGGCGCTGCGCGAGCCGAGCACGTAGATGTCGGCCGCGGCGATGATGGCGTCCACCGCCGCGTTGAAGTCGGCATCGCTCAGTTCCTGCAGCGTGCGGCGCAGATTTTCCAGGTCGGTAGTCAGAATTTCCCGCGCCACCGACTCCTCCGCACCTGCTTCTGCCGCCGACAGGCGTAGCCGGTCGGCCGTGCTGAGGCGGTTTTTTACCTTTTCCTGTAGAACCCCCTGCAACTCCGGCCAGCCCTGATAGCCGAGCGTATACGCAAAACGCACCACCGTCGATTCGCTCACCCCTACCAGGGCTCCGAGCCTGGCGGCAGTGAGAAAAGCCGCCTGTTCGTAGTTATTTAAAAGGAATTCGGCCAGGCTGCGCTGGGCACCGGAAAGGTCGTTGAACGCCCGCTTGATGCGCATCTCTAAACTGTCTTGGACTCTTTCCATTTCTTACCCAACTCCTGCATCATTTCTTGCTTCTTTATGTAAGATAAGTTGCAGGATTTACTGCAGCAGTTATTATATTCGCTCTTTATTCCCCAATTCCTCCTTCCTGCCCGTAATTTTTTTTGCTCCAAGAATTGCCGGATTAACCGGGAACGGGTAGAACCGAGGCTTATAGACGAAGAGCCGGGCTAGTAACTTACACCGGGCGGCGGAGAAATATCGACGCCGGTGTAATAGTGCTGTAAGATGGCGCGGAAGTCCTTTCCCTGCTTGGCCAAGCCGTTGGCCCCGTACTGGCACATACCGACGGCGTGACCGTTGCCGTAGGTGGTGAAGACTACCTTGCCGTCCGCCGTAAGCCGCCAGTTAAAATTGGTGGAATTAAGGCCTAAGCGCTTTCTTACCTCCACCCCGGAAAACGTCATCCGCCCTACGCGTAGGTCCTTCACCCGCCCGGCCTTAGTGCGACTGAGTATGGCCATGTCCAGCCCCTTGCTCGTCGGAACGGCCACCTCTACCTCCAGGCGCCGACCCAGTTCGGCCAGGGTGAACTCCACCTGGTCGCCCATGTGGGGTGGGTTTTCATCGTACGTGCACTCTACGTGGCTGAGGTAGGGAACAGGATTTCCCCAGACCACCTCGGCGTCCTCCGTTCCTAGGCCGCCACAGCTCGCGTGGTACACCGGCTCGATGAGTTGGTGATCGTACGTCACCACCAGGCCACGGGTTGCGGCCACGGCTTCGGCGATCTTTTCGTGGTAACCCGGGTAGGAAAAGAGCCCCCAGCGCTGCCTCAGCTCTGCATCGCTCATCCAGCCCTGGCAACAGGTCGGATCGGTGCAGATGTCGGCCTCGGGGTGCTTGGGGCAGCCGTTTCCGCCGTACGACTTGAGGCGCCGCAGGGCGTAAGTCCGGGCGGCCACCGCCTGGGCCTTGAGCGCCTCGGCATGGAACTCAGCGGGCATCTCCGCGGCCACCACGCCTATGAGGTAACGCTCAAGGGGCATTTCCTTTACTTTGCCGCTGGCAGCAACAAACACCTTGAGGGTCGGTCCTTCCTCAGTCCCCGCCGGCTCCGGCGGCGTCGGGGCCGTGGTTGGCGCCCCGCCCAGCAGGCTGACGATGGCCGCCGGCAGCACCAACACGGCCAGCAGCACAAAAACGAATACCCCGGCAAAAAAGCCCCGCAAGCGCCTCTCCTCCCCCGCACCAACCCGGGCCGCCCCGGGATAAGCCCTGTGCTCTTTAATCTATATGAGCGCCTGCGGAGAAATATGTGCCGGGCGCCTGGTAAGGACTCCCAGCTGCCCGGCACCTACCGATGCTGCATGTAGCGGTAAAGGTTGTAAAACCCGCCGGCGATAGCCAGGAGCACGAGCAGGACGGAAAACACGCTGCCCGAGGCCAGGCGGGCATCCAGCCAGCTGCCCAGGTAATACGCGAACACGATGGCCACCGCGAGTCCCAGGGTAAATGTTCCCGCTGCATAGATCCACCTTACCCGCCCGGGAGGACCCATAGCTTTTACCTCCTTCACCTGCAAGAGTTCCACCTGCCCCAGGGCCTAGAGGGATTCGATCAACTCTTCCGGTGCTTCGTCACGTAGCCCGAACCAATGCTCGAGGCCGGTGCGAATCCGCCACGCCGCCCGGCCGTCTCCATAGGGGTTGGCCGCGCGGGCCATGCGCTCGTACGCGGCCGGGTTCGAGAGAAGCTCCTCCGCCGCGGCCAAAATGGCCTCAGCCTGCGTTCCCACCACGCGTACCGTTCCGGCCGCCACGGCCTCCGGCCGCTCCGTTACCGAACGCAGCACCAAGACCGGCCGGCCCAGCGCCGGAGCTTCCTCTTGAATGCCGCCCGAATCGCTGAGGATAAGGTAGGCCCGCGCCAGAAGGTTCGCAAAGTCGCCGTAGGCTAGGGGCGTTAGAAGATGAACACGCGGGTGGTCGCCGAGGATGCGCCGGGCCGGCTCTTGCACCTTGGGATTAAGGTGTACCGGAAAGACGACCTCTACGTCGGTATGCCGTTCCACCAAGGCGGCCACGGCGCGGAAAATCTCCTCCAAGGGTTCGCCCAGGTTTTCTCGGCGGTGGGCTTCTAGCACTATTATTCTATTCCGCTTAAAGTCCAATGCATTAAGACACGGCTCACAGAACTTATAAGTAGGCCGGACGGTCATAAAGAGCGCGTCGATGGCCGTATTGCCCGTTACCTGGATACGTTCGGGCGGTACCCCCTCGGCCAGGAGGTTAGCCCGGGCCGTAGCCGTGGGCGCAAAGTGCAGGTCGGCCAGTACCCCGGTTAGACGGCGGTTGAGCTCTTCCGGGAAGGGGAAATACTTTTGGTGGGTCCTGAGCCCCGCTTCCACGTGCCCGACGGCCACCCGCTGGTAGAAGGCGGCCAGGGCGGCAGCGAAAGTGGTGGTAGTGTCGCCGTGCACCAGAACCATGTCCGGCTGCTCGGCGGCCAGGACTTCTTCCAAACGCGTAAGCACGCGGGTGGTTATTTCGGTAAGGCTTTGCCCTTCCTGCATTATATTGAGGTCGTAATCCGCCTTGATTTCAAAGAGATCCAATACCTGGTCCAGCATCTGGCGGTGCTGGGCCGTGATCACCACGCGAGCGGCAAACCCGGGGGCCGCCGCTAAGGTCTTGACCACCGGCGCCATCTTGATGGCCTCGGGGCGGGTACCGAAAATAGATAGGATCTTAACGGGCCGCTTCACGCTATCCCTCTCTTCCTCGAATAAAAGCGGAGGTTCCCCACCTGGGCCTCCGCTCAAATAAACTTGCTTTTAACCGTGCAGGTTTTTCCCGCCGTGCCTCGCGGCGACCGTCCCGGCCCGGCCGATGGCCAAGGTCAGTCCAATTCCGACCAGCAGCAAGGTGGCCGCTACCAGTCTCGAACTCACGTCCGCCAGAGCCACGGCGCTTAAGCCAAAGCAAGCGCTGACGAAGTAAAGGATGAGCACCGCCTGGCGCTGACTCAGGCCGAGGGCCAGCAGGCGGTGGTGAAGATGGCCCCGGTCGGCCTGAAAGATGGGCCGCCCGTGGATAAAGCGGCGCACGATGGCCAAAGTGGTGTCGATAATGGGAAGCCCCAGCGCCAAGAGGGGCACCGCCAAGGCAATGGTGGTCGCGCTTTTTAAGGTGCCCTGCACAGCTATAGCGGCCAGAGTGAAACCGAGAAACATGGACCCCGTGTCACCCATGAAGATCTTGGCCGGGTTAAAGTTATGGGGGAGAAATCCTAAGGCCGCACCGGCCAACGCCGCCGTAACGAGCACCACGTACGGCTGCCCCTCCCGCAGGGCAACCAAGAGCAGCGTGACGGAGGCAATAGTGGCCACCCCGGCCGCCAGGCCGTCCAAGCCATCTATAAGGTTGAGGGTGTTGGTCACTCCCACTACCCAGAAAATCGTGAGCGGCACACCCCACTTCCCTATATACATCATGCCGGGGAAGGGACCGGCCGCCCACGGGTTGGACAGCCACTCAACACTGTTGCCAAAGGCCACAAAGGTAAGGGCCGCTAAAACCTGCCCGGTGAGTTTTATCTTGGCCGGAAGGTTCAGGTAATCGTCAATCACACCCACTACAACTACCATGAACGCGCCGAGCCAGAGACCCAGAAACTGCTGCCAAAGCGCAAGGTGGGACCACGCCATGCCCAACCCTACCGCCAAAGAAAAGCCGGCGAAGATGGCCAGCCCTCCTAGGCGCGGGGTGGGTTTGGTGTGGATGTGGCGGCCGGCAGGGCCAGTGTCCGGCCTATCTAAGGCCCCCGTCCCCACGGCCAGGCGCCGTACGGCCGGTGTAGCCAGGTAGGCCACCAGTAGAGCCAGCACGAAACTGGCAACTATCCCAGGCACTCTGCAACACTCCCGTGCTTTTCAAGCGCTTTTTCCATTTTACCCTTCGCGCCTCGTGCTTGTCAATTAGGCTGAGAGTTAGGAGACAGGTACCCTTTGGCCTCCAGCTTCGCTATGTGGTCGCGGAGGGCTTCATTCAAGTCCACACCGTATTGTTCTTCCAAGACAAACATCATGGACACGGTAGTCTGGGCCACGTCCAAAAGCTCGCGGGCGATGATCTGGAGCGCCTGCTGCTCGGTCAGCGCTATGCGCTCGCCGTTCATCCCCCGGAACTTGCCCACCGCCTGGGCCAGTTCGCCGGCTTCTTCCAAGAGCTTGACCAGGGTCGACTCGAGCGTTGGCTGCAGTTTGTCCAGCTTAGGAAGCAGGATCCCCTTTTTCTCCATCGGCCTCTCCTCCCAGTCTCTCTACCAGTATGCCGGCCTCTGCCAGGATGTTTTCGGCAAGCTCGTCGGGATACGGGCCGCTGTATACCACGCGGCGAATGCCGGCGTTCACCAGCATCTTAGCGCAGAGCGAGCACGGATGGTCGGTCGTGTACAAGGTGCCGCCCTGGATGCTTACCCCGTGCACCGCCGCCTGGATGATGGCGTTCTGCTCGGCGTGCAGCCCGCGGCAGAGCTCGTGCCGCTCACCGGAAGGAACTTTAAGCCGCTCCCGCTCGCAGCCGACATCGAGGCAGTGCGGGAGACTCGCCGGCGCTCCGTTGTACCCGGTGGTGAGGACGCGTCGCTCTTTCACTATGATGGCTCCTACCTGGCGCCTCAGGCAGGTCGAACGTTGCGCCACCACCCGGGCAATGTGCATGAAGTAGGTGTCCCAATCCGGGCGCTTTCTAGCGGGTGCCATAGAGCCGATCGCCGGCGTCCCCCAGGCCGGGCACGATGTAGGCGTGTTCGTTGAGGCGCTCGTCCACCGCCGCCGTAAAGATGTCCACATCCGGGTGAGCAGCCTGTAGGGCCTTGATGCCCTCGGGCGCGGCGATAAGGCACATAAGTTTAATGTTACGGGCACCGCGCTGCTTAAGGAAGTTAACCCCGGCCACCGCCGAGCCGCCGGTAGCCAACATGGGGTCCACCAAAATGATGTCGCGTTCCTCGATATCCGCTGGAAGCTTGCAGAAGTACTCAATCGGCTCCAGGGTTTCCGGGTCACGGTAGAGGCCGATGTGCCCCACTTTGGCCGCCGGGATAAGGCGCAATATCCCGCCCACCATGCCCAGGCCCGCCCGCAGGATGGGCACGACGGCAAGTTTCTTGCCGGCAATGACCTTGGTCCTCGCCGGCGCAATAGGTGTCTCTACCTCCGCATCCTCGAGCGGCAGGTCGCGCGTGACCTCGTAAGCCATGAGCATGGCCACTTCTTCCATGAGCTCGCGAAACTCCTTGGGGCCGGTGTTTTTGTCCCGGATCAGGCTGAGTTTGTGTTGGATCATGGGATGGTCAAGCACGTGAACTTTGGACATTTCTTCTCCCCCTTGCCCAGGTTTATGCATCAAGATCCGCATACAAAGGATAGGCGGCGCAGAGTTCGCGCACGCGGCCGCGCAGCTTTTCTTTAAGTCCGGGCTCATTTCTCCTGGTAAGCGCCAGGGCGATGATGTCCGCCACCTCTTCCATATCCTTCGGCCTAAGCCCGCGGGTGGTGACGGCGGGAGTACCCAGGCGCAGGCCGCTGGTAACGAAGGGGCTTTCCGGATCGTAGGGAATGGTATTTTTGTTGGCCGTAATGCCTATCTCGTCCAAGATACGCTCCGCTTCCTTGCCCGTCAGCCCTTGCGGGCGCAGGTCGACGAGGAGGAGGTGATTGTCCGTGCCGCCCGAAACCAGGGTAAAGCCGCGGTCCATAAGTCCCTTGGCCAGAGCCTGAGCGTTGGCAACAATGCGCTCCTGGTAGGCCTTAAACTCGGGCGTGAGCGCCTCCTTGAACGCCACGGCCTTGGCCGCGATCACGTGCATGAGGGGGCCGCCCTGGATGCCGGGAAACACCGCCTTGTCGATGGCCTGCGCATTCCTCTCCGGGCACAAGATAAGGCCGCCCCGGGGGCCGCGCAGCGTCTTGTGCGTGGTGCTGGTAACATAATCGGCCACGGGCACCGGGTTCGGATGCAGGCCGGCGGCCACCAAACCGGCAATATGGGCCATATCTACCATAAGGAAGGCGCCCACCTCGTCGGCGATGGCCCTGAAGGCGTGAAAATCGATGATGCGCGGATACGCGCTCGCCCCGGCCACGATCAGGCGCGGGCGCTCGCGCCGGGCGATGGCGCGTACCTCTTCGTAGTCGATGCGGCCGGTATTTTTATCCACGCCGTAGTCGACGATGCGGAACCATTTTCCGGACAGGTTGATCGGATGACCGTGCGTAAGGTGCCCGCCGTGGCTGAGGCGCATGCCCAAGATGGTGTCGCCGGGGCTTAAGGCAGCGAAATAAACGGCGGTGTTGGCCTGGGCCCCGGAATGAGGCTGGACGTTGGCATGCTCCGCCCCAAAGAGCCGGCAGGCCCTCTCCCGGGCCAGGCGTTCGGCGATGTCGACAAACTCGCAGCCGCCGTAGTAGCGCCGGCCGGGGTAGCCTTCCGCGTATTTGTTGGTGAGTACCGAACCTTGTGCCTCCAGCACGGCCCGGCTGACAAAATTCTCCGAAGCGATCAGCTCCAGGCGCTCCCGCTGCCGCTTAAGCTCCAGGGAAATGGCCTGCGCAATCTCCGGGTCGACCGTTTGCAGAGACCCCATGGGACCATTCACCTTCCTTGACTTCTCTTACTTTTGGTCTGCCGGCGGGGTGCCCGGCTTAGCGTAGACGGCACGCGCGCCACCGATGAGCTTGGGCCGCGTCCGCGCCGCCACGAGTGGCGCCGCGCCGATATGGTCAATGCTGAGGCGCGTAGGCACCGCCACCGGCTTTAAGTGCATGCCGATCAGGGTGTGGCCGATGTCCAGCCCTGCGTGCGCCTGGATTCGCTCCACCAGGACCGGCTCTTTAAAGGCTTCCATGGCCAGGGCGGCCAGGGACCCGCCGGCATGAGGGATGGGGTAGGCCATAACCTGTTCCAGGCGGTATTCTTTCATTGCCGCGCGCTCCACCACCAGCGCCCGGTTAAGATGCTCGCAACACTGCACGGCCAGGTACAGGCCCTGTTCAGAAGTAACGCGAAGGAGCGGCTCCAAAATGGCCGCGGCTACCTCCCGGCTGCCGCTCGTACCGATCCTTTTGCCTTGGACTTCGCTGGTGCTGCAGCCGACTACCAGGATGCTCCCGGGCTCAAGCTTGGCCAGTTCTAAAAGTTCCCGGGCGGCCTGTTCTGTTTGCCGGGCTATTTCCTCCAGCACCCCTCTTCCCTCCCGTACTTCTTCTCAATGGCCGTAATCTTCTCCACGCGCCGGGCATGACGGCCGCCCAGGGGGCTCGCCGCCAACCAGGTACGCACGATATCGAGCGCCAGGCCCGTTCCCACCACCCTGGCCCCGAGCACCAGGATGTTGGCGTGGTTGTGCTCTCGGCTGGAGTGGGCGGAAAAGGTGTCGCTGCAGAGCGCCGCCCGCACGCCCGGCACCTTGTTGGCCACCATGGACATGCCGATGCCCGTCCCACAAATCAGGATTCCCAGGGGAAAGTCGCCCCGCGCCACCGCTTCGGCCACCGCCAGGCCGAAATCCGGGTAGTCGCAGGAGTCGGCACTATAGGTTCCAAAATCCTGATACGCCAGGCCCTGCTCATCTAAGTAGCCTTTAATGGCTTCCTTGAGTTCGTAGCCGGCGTGATCGCTCCCGATGGCAAGCCGCATAAATTTCACCTCTCGAGTATTCATTCCCTGAAAAGGTTCACTTCTTCCTGGGCGCCGCCATTTCCTGCTCCAAAGAGACAAAAATTTGAGGCGCCCGGGTCGCGCCTCTAGAGTTTGATGTCCCCACCCAGTACTCCCACCAGGTTGCCGTCCTGATCTTTGAGGGGGCAGGAAAGAGTCACGCATGGCCGGTAGGTAGCGACGGAAACGTACACCTCGGAGGTATATTCCTTGCCCTGCCGCGCCTCCTGGTACCAGGGGCGGTGGGAGACATCCACGTTGCCTATCTCGGTTGCGGTGATGGCCGTAATCTTGCCCTGGGCATCGGCGGCAAAAAGGAGCTCAAAGAGCGGGTGGCGCGCTAACGCTTCCTTGAGCACTTTCAGCTGCCCGGCTCCGTCGAGTGAGACCAGGTGCGCATCCCTCGCCAAAGTGCGCAGGACCGCCATACCCTCTTGTACCCTGGTTTTCAATACCTCCGGCGGTACCTTAATGCTGCCGAACTTGCGGCTGACGGCGTATAGCCGTTCCGCCATGCCGCTTAGGCGCTCGGCGGCGCGGGCTATCTCCTCCACCGACGCCGTCTGCTCTTCGGCCGCCGCGGCCGCTTCTTCCGTGCCGGCGGCCGAAGAGCAGACGGCGTCGG